>Ga0265780_10001158_pt1 | contig 38552 bp, 36 predicted proteins | sample P1T30metagenome_FD_192432 | JGI IMG/M metagenome (GOLD analysis project Ga0265780, IMG submission 192432) | Plant litter microbial communities from East Loma Ridge, Irvine, California - P1 T30 | ecosystem: Environmental > Terrestrial > Plant litter > Unclassified | place: USA: California...
GTTGGGAGAGAGTTGGGTGGCGTGGAGTGTTCTTTTGGCGCATGGTTTTCCCTTTCAGAGGGGTTCGAGCTTATTGTTGGGTGTTGTTTTGATGGCGATGAGTGAGTCGGGTGTTTCAAAAAAAAAAGAGGTCGAGGTTTTGTGTTGTTTTGCGTGTAGGGTCGCAGAGTGATCGAACTGATTGTTGTGCTAGTAAGGTTATTGTTCTATTGTCTTAGGGACTGCGCTCCTTCTTCTGTATGTCTTCTTGACATTCACTATTGTGTTCTAATGAGATCTTTTCTTGAGACAGTGGCGTTATAGTCTGCAGGTCGATTTTAGCGACCACTTCAAGATCACTCACCAAGGCCTTTCACTGCTTAGCTCGTGGTTACAAGTAGGGAAAAAGCTCATAGGTGACTGCAAGTTTCGAGACGTGGTGTCGTCGAAGCAAACGTCGCAGATCCTTGCAGTACCTCACTCACTGACGAGCTTTGACCATCGGAGGCAGATCACTAGCTGACAATGGTAGAACCAGCGGGGCAGGAAGCATATTCATTTGATATTGGGGAAATCAGACACCTACTGTGCACGAAATTGACAATCCAACTAAATCAACATCCAAAACACCAGACCAGACAAAAACAAACAACTCCCGTCTCCTTCATCAAAAGAAGTTCCAGCCTCTCTCCCCATCCCACTCACCCCCAAACGCCCTTTCCATCGTGCTTTGAATCCGACTCATCGTGTTGACAGGCTTGTACCCAAGCTTCTCTTCCGAGTCATCAAACTCCTCTTCGTCGTCCCTGGCGTAAGGGTTCAACACAGGGTATTCCTGCTGCGCAGCAGTACTGTGATCTTGAGCATTTCCACTCTGGTAGATGCTGATGATACTGTCGAGCTCCTGATCGATGCTGATCGAAAGAGGTCGTTCGTGTCCCCCGGAAATGTCGCAGCTGTACATGGATGAGGCCGGACGCTTTTGGCCGCTGCTGCCTTGCTGCTGCTGTTCCTCCGAGTCCCACCCTGCGTAGTACTGCACGGCAAGCCGATCATCCCTCAACCGCTCATAGTCCTCCTTCTGCCCATCCGCAGAAGCAAAAGCAGAAGACCCGATGAGTTTCCTCGGTCCTCTGCTCTTCTCCTCCCTCAACTGGCGATCGAGCGAGAAAGCATACCTCGCAGTCCCCGGCCCGAAATCTCCCTCATCTTCATCCTCAACATTGCCACCATCAGCATCATCATCATCAGCATCGACCCTGGCCCTCTTCCCCCCCTGCCTCTTCTCGCCCGCTATAGCCCCGATCCTCGTAACGCGAAATTTGCGCCCAATATCCCAAACCAGCTCACAGCCGTCCGCACGCAACCTAGGCGGCAGTCGCGAAGCAGTCCACTCCAGCAAGAACTGGATCCGCCTACTGTTCCCCCAAACACTCTTCTTCACGCGGCCGATGAAGAGCCCAGCCATAGCGACGAGCGTCGGGAAATCCTTCCCGATCAAAACGAGCTGGCACGCGTTGCATTTGCTCGGCTTCGACCCGACCAGTGCCCTGCGCGGATCGCGTTGGAATTTCGCTTTGAAGACTGTCGGGCCCAGCCAGAGCACAGCAAGATGCGTCACGATCTCGAGCATCTCTTCTTTCTGCGCGCTCAGCTGGCCACGCTTGGCGAGAGGGCCCCAGACTCGTGGCAGGTGGTCTTCGATCTCTTCGCGGATGGTGTTGAAGAGGCTGCTTACTGGCTGGGGGGCGATCTTGCTGTGCAGGTGGCAGAAGGGGGACAGGAGAGGGTGTTTGCAGAGCAAGTGGGCGGGGAGTTCGGCGATGCGGGTTTTGATCAGTCTCTCGTGGGCTGAGCGTGATTGCTGAGGGCGTAGGGGGACGAGAATGGGGGCTAGGAGGGCCAGATCGTTGCGGGTTAGGTCGGAGTATTCGACGGGTGGGAAGGCGCGGGTGCGGCGAGGGCGGTGCTTTTTGGGCGGGCGAATGGCGCTGGCTGAGCTGCCTGGTCTGGTGGTGTTGGTTCGGATGGAGGATGGAGCTCTGCTGGAGCCTGCTCTGCTTGTTCCCGGTCTGCTCGTGCTGCTTCTGGTAGAGTCGACTCTACTGGCCGCCCTGGCGTCCCTGGCTTCGGTTTGAGATCTGGTATACATGCTGAGAGATTCTCCGTGTTATCGTTCTGTGGCCAAATTTGCTCAGATGTCTAAGAGAACGTCGTTTGTAACAATGATACTAGCGACTGCTATCCAATGAGACCGTGAAACTTACTAAGGAAAACAACCTTCGATCAGCGTTCACATTGCACGAAGTGTCGTGAAGTGAACAAAGAACGTTTGCAGCACGACACTTACCTGAGATTCACAAAGAAAGTTGTGGCATTCCATCAGGAGCACTTTGGACGAAGAAGTGCCACTAGCTTTCACTAGAGATTGTCAACATTGTTGGGTAGAACGATGAATACAGCACACCTATTAATTGATCCATAAGGCATCAGCCAACATCTCATCAAGACGCCAAGTACGTCGTCCCCAAACGGGAACGATCGCGAAACGCTAAAAACGCAGCAAAAATAAAAATCTGGAAATCCAAGTCGTCGACCGGATCCGGAACAAAGGGCCATTATGCAGGAATTCGGATAATTAATTCTCAAGCGTGGGTAGTTCGCCGCATCGGGGCTCTCGAAGGTGGTCTTTGACAAAGAAAGCAGCAGTAGCTTGGCGGTTGGCCGAAAGCAGGGTTGATGTTGACGCAGGCTGGGTGTTGGTACTGTGTGCAAGATTTGCATTGCACCAGAGCTGAGCCGTAATACTGATTGTCGCCACATGGGCAACGGATTCGTACGTCTTGCTGTGGTTGCTGCTGCTGTTGCTGCTGCTGCTGTGGAGGGTGAGGTTGTTGTGGATGTTGCTGAGGTTGTGCCCTGTAGACTTGCTGCTGAGGCTGGGACTGGGGCTGGCTCATCGAATACATGTCCCAGTCTATGTTGTTATCACTGAGCGTGCTCTGTGAAAGATCACTGTTGCCGAAATCGGTACTCGTCGTGGTGAAATTGAAAGTTTGGGTACCGTCTGGCGAGACGGAGTTCCCACCATTAGTAGACTGATCTCCCAAGTCCATCGGACAAGTATCGATCATCGAGTTGAAAGAAGTCGCCCTTTGCAATGGCTGCCTGACTCTGAGGGGCCCCATCTTCCTCATGCTACCCTGCCTCTTAAGTTGGGCAGCAGCGGCAATGGCTGCGCGCGACGGAGCTACTTTGAGAGAAGCGGTCGAATTCGACCGTGGCAGACTCAATCCCTCCAGGTTTTCAACCGGCGTGTCGAGTCGAGCCGCCTTTGGCCTGCGCTCTTCCCCGTCCGTGAAAGTGAAAGAAGCATTCCGGCTTGCAGATCCAAGACTGGGATTGGATTCTCCATCGCTCGAGTCGCTATCGAAGAGACCAGGGTAGCGCTCTCGCACGGACTTCGTAGGACTGGTGGACGCTTGGGGTACAGCTCGTGCTAGGCCATTCTCATCGATGGTCAGGACGACTGAGGGTCGTTGGACACGTGGCTTCATGGCTTCGGAGATAGAGTCCAGCGGGGTGACACCGACTCGCTTCAGTGGCGACCCTGAACGAGCCATATTGCCCAAGCTGCCATTGAGAGATTCGTTGGAGGCATTGCTTGAGGCCGAGCTACGGGGTCTTGTCGCGCCTGTGGTGTTGCATCTTCTGAGCATCTGGCGGCCGTTGCCAGTGGGTGTGGTCGATGATGAGAGAGTGGGTGCAGCGCTATCTCTACGCTTACTGTCGACCTCTTCCATTGTGGGCCTCGATTTCAGTCCACGGCTGCTAGGGCGTAGCGAAGGCTGGGCTGGTGAGCTATATAGTAAGGAAGGGTCGACACTCGCCGAAGTTTGAGGGTAAGATGGTTGCATGTGAGGGACGTTACGCTGCATAGTAGGCACAGCGGAATTTGGCCTTGGATGAGCTTGCTGAACAGTAAAGCTGTCCATACCCGGTGTTTCGAAGCTCATCACTTGGGCACCCGATTGCTGTTGCTGAGTCGAGGCATTCGGTGTCCAGGGGAGCTGTTGAGTCGCGTTCATGCCAAACGGATCATCAAGCATAAGAGGCTGGCCCAAGTTACCAGCAGGACTAGGCTGGGCGTTCCAGAAATTGTGAGCCTGAGACTGAACGGGAGCTGTCATTGCACCCATGTTGGCAAACTGCTGCATGTCCGGCGATATCTGCAGCATAGGGAACTGCATCGGGGTCTCTTGCTGGTGCATTGGCGCATTTGATTGCAGTACGTGTTGGTGGGGAGTCATGAATCGACGCGAAGCGATAGTAGATGGGGTGCCAAACGCGGCAGTCTGAATCATTTGAGGCTTCTTGACGGAAGTGCCTCTGGTAGGAGGAGGAGTCTGGATTTGGCTGGGATCGCATTGCGAGAAGGTCATGTTTTGCGGTGAAGGCTGCGCCATGTTGATGAACTGGCCATTGGATGCGGCATCATTCGCATACTGCACAGGGTTGTTCATGTTTTGCGCGCCTGTTTGTGCTTGCATAGCAGCATAGTAGTTCGACCGCAGCGTTTCAGAAGACGATTGTGGTCGTTGCATCGGGGTCGATGATGAATAGAGTTGTTGCTGAGGTGTGCCGTAGCCAGGCATTTGCGGCGTAGCGAAGGCATCTTGGAAGTGTGACGGGAATGTTGCGGTCTTGGGCGTCTGTATGGTGTTGTTGCCGAAACAGCCAGTGGTGGGAGTTGATGTCGGGCTTGGGAAGGTCCAATCGGCCACACTGAACAGTCAATGTTAGCTAGGTGTATCGTCATCATCAAAGATCACGCTCTGAACGTAATGGCATGGTATGCTCGTACCCGGAAAACGACTGATCAAACTCCATGTTTCCAAACTACAACAGCAACAACGCAGGTAATCTCTCCAAGATGATAGCTACTGTTCCGCCAACAGCATCTTATCCAAATGCCAAACCCAGCGCCCAAGCTCTTAGATCTCGATCTGAGTGCTGGAGCAGCAGCAGTCGAAGGGGCTGACCAACGGGTTTGGTAATCTGCTGTTGCAACGGCGGAATTTTCTTCCCCGGGTGGTAGACAGTGTCTCAGTTGCCTATAACACGAGTATTGTGCCGATTTGCGGCGGACCGAGAAGATGCCTGGGCTTGGAGGGGCTGCGGGCGGCCTTGGGCGGATCTGATGACCAAAAAGCCCACTTCTGAAGCCCGAGCGAGAGCACGGGAAAAATCGATCAGTCTTGCAGGTGTTGAGTGTGTATGAGTGTAGGCAGTTCTCCTGGGCAAGAGCAGATGCAGGGCCGTCCAGGTAAGACAAACGCAGGTACAGGGTGGACTAGTAGTTGTCAGAGCAGGGAGAAAGACAGCTCTCTCTCTCTCTCTCTCGAGGGTGAGAAACGGGTACGGGAGGTGCGGCTACATCATCATTGGCAGTGTTTGGCACGCTAGTTTGCAGGTACAAAGGGAGGGATGGGTAGGATAGAGTGTGGACGGGTGCAAGGCACAACGCATACGCTTCTCGGCTCGCCTGCAGTGGCCGGGCATGGCATTCCGCGAGTGGTAGCGGTGGGCAAGTCGTGGTAGTTGAAAGGCTGGCTGGCTGGCAGGTGTTGGCGTGGAGATGCCGTTGCGGATAGCCTACGGGGAATGCCACCAACGTATCGACATGGTCTGAGCGAGAGGAGCCTGGCCAAGCGACTTTAGTCCTGTGCCACCTCGCATCCACAAACGAGAAGAAACAGTAGCGCTTCCTTCAGCGTCTGCCCGGGTGCAACGGCAGAACGACAACTGAGAGCTGAGGACCAGATAACTACAGCTCCAAGAATCAATTCACTAACCACCTTGACGGGCGGCGGGCTCTCGAATTAGTTGATGGGAGAGGCCGCGTGGGAGGCCTGTTTGACACACAAAAGCCATGTCCAACTCCACCCCATGGAACCGATTCGCCGGGAACGACTGGGGCTATCGCTAAGCCATTTGGCCAATAGCATTAATGACCGGTGAGCTTGCATCTCACCGGGGATGCGCGCCCGTTCTGGAACTGACGTGACATCGGATTCACGAAACCCCATCCAGCGAGTGCTCAGACCCGATATCTACACGCTCGCAGGGTTTGGTCTGATGGTGTCTCGCAGCATTGTTCGTCCTGAAGCTGAAACATGGTATTCTCCCTGTTGTCTTATGCGATTCTGAATACTCCTGATCCGCAATAAGGGCAAGGAAGCTCGGGGTATAGTTCTTTGCAGCTCATCAGATCGACATGTGAAAATCGTCCAAGCTTGATACGCTAGGATAGGTAGGCCTTGCCCCTCTCTCCTTGCGGAATGCTCTTTTCATACGTCTGGATGAACTCACCAGACGCGGACAAACCGGACGGCTTGTGAAAAGAAATCACGTAGGCTAGACTTACGCTTCTGCCCCAAACGCAGCTGAAATTGCAAAGACGCCTAGCAGAGAGGCGCAAGGCACGGGAAGAGTAGGTAGGTTAGATAGGCTTCCCTTGTATCTATAATCAATCTGGCGAGATATACGACATATGGAAAGTATCGAGAGAGAGTAAATCTCACTCTACCCCTGCAGGCGGGGTATCCAGATATGCTCTGCCGTTCCTGGCTAAAGGGCGATGATGGTCGATCGCTCAGATAAGTCAATCGGTATCTGCCCAGGAAGAATTGCGACACATTCCGCGGACAGATTATTCAGTGCCCAGATACTCCATCCAGTAGTAGCCTCTTTCTTTCGCTCAACGTAAGATCGTGGTTCTAGAGTAGCTTGGCTCGCCGCGGGTTCCTGAAAGTCACAGGCGAGCTGATTGCTCATGCTGAGTAGGCTTTTGATGGGGGTCCGGACCGCTAGCTGCTTCGAAAGAGCGGTAACTTCTCGCCCTGCCGAGACAGACCGCAAAGCATACAGATAGGCTCGGCCAATCTCAAACAGACAAACACAAAATGGATGTCTCTTCTCCAAACAAGTTGAGGCGGGTATAAGGGGAGAGGTGGACAAAAGATACCGCGATACTTTTGGCCCGTATTAAAGGGACCAGCCTCAGGTAAGTTGTTGTCTCAAGAAAGAACGAGACCCCCTGCACTTTCCGGATTGAGAAGGAGGGCATGCTTGTGTGTTGTGTTCTCTTTGGCGACGGGTTGAGCGGATCGGCGTTGTTGAGGAAAGGCCGTAACTACTGGCTGTGGTTTTGCATGATCCTTCCAGAATGGCTGTACTACTACTGGCTGTGGTTTTGCGTGATCCTTTCAAGATGGCTGTGGTGGCGCACTTCGATATGCTTTTGCTCTCTTTGCTGATTCGCGCAGCTAGTTCTGTACATCGTACCTGCACACTTGGTAGGCCTTTCGCTGTCCCTGTCCTGCAACCAAGCACTCAAAATGTCGACTTTATTTAGATATCCTTTTCTGCTTACACCTAAAGACCAGACAAGCTTCTGGCCAGACCGCTCTGACTTGAGGGGAAAAGTATTAAGAATAATGACGATGCAGACGAAGAAGGGCCATCGACGACAGCCTCGACGACGACAACACACATCTATATCATCACTCCACTCAAAAAACCGTAGAATCATCCTTCCCACCCCCAATCAACGGCATGACAGCATCCACATACCTCCTCGACAAATCAAACACCCTCCAAGCCTTGCCCCCATCCCCAAACACAACACAAACCCGCTTGTCCCTGCGGCCGCCCACGAGTAGCCTTTCGGGCCTGAAAGCGTCGTCCGAAGCGAAATCGTGTATGACAGCTTCCTCGGATAGGAATCCAGGGGAAGTCGTTAGGCCTGGCTCCAACTGTATGATGTTCACAGAGTAGTGCTGTGAGTTTTCTGGATCGCCCATAATTCGACGGCGAAGAAGGAGGCAGTGTTTTTCCGAGAGGAATTTGGCGTCTAGGAGCTCGTCTTCCTCTTCTTCGCTCGGAGGCTGGTTGTTCTTCTCGGAGGAGAGCTCGTGGCTGCCTTTGCTGGAGTGTTTTGTGTGCAAGTAGAGAGTGGCTTTGTCGGCTAGCAAGACGTTGACAACCAGATCTCCGCCGCGGTTGGCTATCATGCGCATATCGCAAGCTCGGGCTTCGGTAGGGATGGTTTCTGGTCCGTCGAAGGTCATGGACGAGGGGAGCATTTTGCTTTGCCAGGCTGTGATGCGGTCGAGCACTACGCGCACATATCCCGTGAGAGACACAGCGATGGCTTGCAAGTTGAGTGATGGAGAGATTGCTTTTGTCTCGTTGGCTGATGTTGGCTTTTCTAACCTCTTGAGAGCGTCTTTCGCGCGGTCGTAGCTGATCTGCTGGAGCACAGGCTGCTTGAAGAAGTCTGCGCGATCGACCACGCCTCTGAGCTCTGGTAGCTTCTGTACGAAAGGCACCAACTTGCTCTGCTTCATAGTCTCGTTGATGTAGGCGAGGACCTGCCCGTGGTCGATACCCATGGCCTCCTTCTCTTCCGTCTCAAGAGCATTCTTCGAGAAAGGCCCTGCGGTACCGATGTCAATCTGGACACGCAGCCACTTGCTGAAAGCGCGAAATTGCTGCCACTCATGAATGCAGATTAGCTGGATCTTCTGCGCGGCAAGACGCAGCGCATCTATGCCTTCCAAGATGTTGCTGAAGAGCAACGGCTCAACGTCGAAGGTTGTCGTATCTTTGTGAAGGTCGGCTTGGCCACGGAGCGAGCATACCGCCATACTCATCCGGTCCAGAGCTGGCAACAGGTTGACGAAGACGTGATTTTGGATGCGAGAGTACATGCCTCCTATGGCAGTATCCCATCGCTTGTGGTTGGGTTCCTTGACGATGTCCGTGAGCCACTCGAGCATGATAGGAGTGAGTTGGCCAGTCATGGCTAGGTGGCGGAGATTGTAGGCCAGGTCACCTTGCGGTTGATCTGACTCGGACAACATCATGTTGATATTGTTCATCAACCGGGTTGGGAACTGGAGCTCCGTGGTGTAGTCATGAGTAATGCACCTGATAACCTGCGTGAGGTATGCCAAGGTCGATTGCATGCGCTTTGTGTCCCTAGCAATCACATTGAGCAACGGTCCCCCAAGACTGCCGAGCGGGAGATCTTGAGTGTTGTATTGTAGCTGGCCTTCAGAAGTACGGGAGAGCAAGACGTGCGATCGCGCCAGAGGATGGGAAGCGTGCTTGAACGGAATCGAATCGAAACTGAATGACCCTATGGGAACCGAATCGTCGAGCAGCACCCTGACATCTCCAGACTTGGTGTACACAACAAGCGCATCCACCGAACCCGAGACATCGGCCTTTTTGACCTCAAACACGCCATCTGTCGTAGCTTGTGTCGCAAACCTGGCACCCTCTGGTCCAGCGCGCAAGCCATGCGAAGGTATAGCACTCATCCTAGGCAACAGCTTCGTCGTATCCAGCGTAGTGATCGCTCGCGGCAGGTCCGCTAACTGCACAGCCGCCTTCGGGTCCTCTTCATCTTCCTCCTCATCCTTTAAGCCATCCGCCCAACCCTCCGTATCCATTTCGCGCTGTTGAGCCAACGCTCTAGCCTCCGCCTTCGACGGTGGAATCTCATGCTTCTCCCATCCAAACCCAGCAACACCCACAGCACCTTCTTCCTCGTCATCCGGTCCCCACCCAGGCTCGAGATCCATCTTCCATTCTTCCCCTCCAGTACCACCACTCACTCTTCCCTCGCCGACCAACTTCCCACTCCCACCATCGTGTACTCCCCAACTGCCGTCACTCCAGCCGACTGCGAGAAGTGACCCGTCGGGTTTCCACTCAACCGCGCTGACGGAGACCTCGTCTGGGTCTTTACATTTTACTGTGAAAGCGACCTGGCCGTTCAGACGGTAGATCACCACATCGTTGTCGGCCGTGACAATGGCGATGAGGTCGTGCGGGGAGCAGAAGACGCTGAGGTCTGTATTGACGGGAGTTGAAGGGTTTCTGGAGGAGAAGATGGGCAGCTTTCGAGGTGTGGGATCGGACATGTCGAGGATCGTAGATGGCGCATTGCCTGTTGTTCGCTCGTAGGGAATTATTGATTTGATCTGGGAACAACATTCACGAAGTAACTTTACTAGCGCGTTGCGGTAATCGCGAAATCACGTGGCTGCTCTCACAACACCCATACCCAATATGTGCATTTAACAAAGGCATCAACTCCGAACAGTTCGCATGAAGTCACGGTAAAATGGCGATAGAAACTAAATGGATGAACAGGATAATACAAGATAGGTAGGTCACTTCTAATTGCCAGCGTTACCTCTCTTGCCACCCCTCTTCATACGATCCACATGGCCCTTCTGGATCTTCTGCTCATCCGCCAAACTCCTCTTACCCTTCCTCTTCGCCTTACCAATGGTCATGAGGAAGTTCTTCTTGCGCGCCTTCTCTCTGTTCGTCGTGCTCTTGCCCTCAGCACGCTTCTTCTCCTTGGACCTAGCAGTCGAGCTGCGGTGGTCGTTCTTCTCGTCGTCGGGGTCGCCCTTAGACTTGCGGATCTTCTCCTCCTTGGTCATCTTGTGGGACAGACCGGCCAGACCTTCGATTTGGTCCTTGGTCAGAGGGTCGTCGTTGTGGCGTTCGGCGGCCGCTTGTTGTTGCTGTTGGATGCGGCGGCGCTTGTGGGCGGGCATGGCGGCGGTGAGAGCGGCGTTTTGGCGGAGTTCGTTGAGTTTGGCCAAGTCGGCGGGTGTGAGGATGCGGGTTGTGGCGAGGGTGTTGATGCGGTCTGCTTCGACCTTGACGGCGGCTTCTTCCTCGGCGAGCTTGGCCTTCTTCTCCCACTCAGCTTGGTCGGTGCCTTCGGCGACGGCGTTGGCAACGGCGTTCTTCGCCTTGCTACGCGCCTTGATCTTCTTGGCTTTGGCTTCTTCATCGTCTTCCGAGTCGGAGAAGTGGATCTCACCGTCGCTCTCGACGTTGATCCAACCTTCGTTGTCGCTGTCGCTGTCACTCTCGGCATCCCAGTTGTCCCATCCGGCTGCCTCGTCCTCGTTCTCGCTGTTGATACCTTGCTCCTCCTTCCACTTGTCCAGCAGGTCCAGACCGTCGATACCACCAGCGGTGACCTCTCCGAAACGGGCAGCGGTCCGCTCGCCAATGCGCAAGCCCATGGCAGCATCCTTGCCGCGGTCTCTCTTCCTGAGCATCTCAGCGCCAACCTCACGGTAGAGTGAAAGTAGACCACGCGCCGCCATCTGCACACCCTTGTCCTTCGACTTGCGGTACTGGACGAGATCCTGCAGGAGAGTCTCTGTCATTGCCAGAGGTTGTCTCATGCAGACTTCTCTGATGCCGTTCAGACCGGCACTTGCGACCTCACCAGCAGCAGCCTCAGAAACGAACTCGTTTGCAATCTTGACGATGAGCGGCTCGAGAACATCCGGAGGTACCAAGCTGTGTGATGCTTGTGCTAATGATGCCAGGAATGATGTGACTTTGGGTTGTTTGGGTGCCAGGAATTTGATGAAGTAGGAGTAGAGAGGGATGAGGGTAAGCTTGTGCAGACCAACCAGACGTGAGACCAGCTGTAGCACCAGAATCTTCTGGTCCAAGTTCAGGCGAACTTTAGGTTGTGCAGGCTGCAAGTGTCGCTGGAACAATTCCTCAGCAAATCCTTGGGGATCGTGTAGCAGATGGAGAGCACTGAAATTCAGTTGTTGTGGCGCATTCTTCTTCCTCTCTTGCCTCTTGACAGCTTTGGCGGCGCTCCTGAGCTCGTTTTGACGCTTGCCAGTCTTCTTGTTGATTCCAGCAACGTGCTTGAGCTTCCTGATGTCGACGTGTCCTTCGTCGTCGTGATCTTCCTCTGCAGCCGCCTCTTCACGTTCTTGGTCACCACCCAGGAAGAAACGCACACCTCCTGCCACCACTTTCGCGTCTTGACTCAAAGCCGCCTCTTTCATGATAGCCGCAGCCTTTGCCTCTGTCCAGACCTGCCTCTTCCACAGCTCTCTTGTAATCTTCACAGACCAAAGTCCTTTAGGAGAAGCGGAGTCCGATGCAACAAGCTCGTAGCATTTTGACTGCATGTGGCGGTTAAGCTTGTGGTTGGTGGCTTTCGCGTTTGATGTGCGCAGATCCGAGACGATCTTAGTGAAAAGCAGTTCTCGGAGCGACTTCGAAGGCGTGTTGAGGAGTAAAGGCCAGAGAGTGTCGAGGAGCGCCGCCGAGTCGATAATGTCCTTTCTCCGGAGCAAGACGAGTGAGCCGACGAGCTTGTCTCTGAGTTCAGCGTCCAGGCTCGCATGGTGCAATTCCAGCAGACTGCTGAGGTCTTTGGGGAAAGAAGTGGTCAATCGCGGGTAGCAGTCGGCGACATGGCTGACAAAATCGATCAGATCCTTCAGTCTGATCACGCCGCTGTCATCTGTGGTCGTGGGCGACTGCAGGAAAAGCTCGCGCAAACTGGCATACTGGTCGAATTGCGCCTGGAAGTCTTGCTGGTAGGACAGCGGGTCGTTGCGGATCTTGTGCTGTAAATTAGGCAGATCGGCATCGACCTTCTCCAACGCGGCAACCTTTCTCTTCATGGTGGTGTTTTGGTTGGTGTTGCAATTGTAAAGGCAGAGTCGCCTTTGGATGGATAGGCGCTGAAAATGGCAAAGGCCGTTCCCCGACTTTTTAGATGCAGGCCCTGATTTGATTTGATCTGATCTAATCTTGTCAGGCACGATCCAGCACCACTCCACTCCACTCCACTCGCTTATCGATTATTAACCCTTGAACCCGAGGCTGATGACTGACTGTTTATTAACCACAATGATCCGAAGTGGAAGATCTTGTTGTTCTCATCAAGTTCTTTCCGCTGCTGATGTACAAAGTCGTTGGCTACTACGTCTGAGTAGCCGACGAAGTGTACTATCCATGTGAGTCCAGGTAAGACGGCCATAACATTGGGATTCACACAAATATTGCCAGTAGGGCGTGAAAGGCAAGTGACATCAAGCAAATGGACGCTTATCAACAGGTCCCACATCATCGTCCACTCCCATCAAACAACCAGTCCTTCCAAGAACTGCACCATACTGGCTTGTATATGTACATCATAGCTCAAGTGTCAACACCACAATGACTCCACCAATAAACCTCATGCGCGGCTGGCCAGCCTCCTCTCTCCTCCCTACGAAGCTCATCAAAAACGCTGCATCCGCCTGCCTATCCAACCCTCAAATCGCAGACGCCGGCCTCTCCTACGGGCCCGACCCAGGCTACGAGCCCGCACGCGAGGAAGTAGCGAAATGGCTCACGAAAGCCTATTCGAGGGACACCCCAACTCTAGCGGAAAACCTATGCATAACGGGCGGCGCATCGCAAAACTTGGGCAACGTCTTGAGCGTTTACACAGATCCGGCGTACACGAGGAAGATCTGGATTGTCGCGCCGGCGTACTTCTTGGCTTTCCGAATCTTCGAGGATGCCGGGTTTGGCGGAAGGTTGAGGGCTGTTGCTGAGGATGAGGAGGGTGTGGATTTGGGAAATCTGGAGAGGGGGATGTTGGAGAGCGAGAAGGAGTGGGAGCTGAAAGATACTGCTACAGCATCTCCCATGTACAAGCCCGAGCGGTCGCGGGCGAAAGTGTACAAGCACGTCGTCTATTGCGTTCCAACGTTCGCAAACCCTTCATCAGCTAGTATGTCGCTACGCCGAAGGCAAGAGCTAGTCAGGATGGCGAGGCGCTTTGATGCGTTGCTCATCGCGGATGATGTTTATGATTTCTTGCACTGGCCTGCCGAGCCATCAAAAAAGGGCTTGAAGACGACATCACCACCACCACACAAGATCCTGCCACGTCTGGTCGACGTAGATCGAGAGATCGACGGTGGTACGCAGCGAGATGGATCAGATGGATTTGGAAACGCCTGCTCGAACGGCTCGTTTTCCAAGATCGCCGGTCCTGGCGTTCGCTGTGGATGGCTGGAGGGCAGTGAGAAGTTCGCATACGGCGTGAGCCAGACGTAAGTTCTCTGTTCCCCACTCACTCCGAAGCACAGGTTCTGCCTTGTGCCTGAGATTCAAGATCTCCAAGGACCGCACGTCACACGCCTTGTCAAACCCTCGTGCGTCCACCTGGCGCCAAACACCGTTACACACACCCGTCTTCTTTGACCCCATCTTTGTTCCCCTCCAGACACCCCTTTCTCCGAGACGAATCGACTAACACAAAATTTCCCAGCGGCACAACCTGTTCCGGCGGCGCTCCAAGCCAACTCATCTCAACATTCATGGCCCACCTGCTCCAAACTGGCCAACTCCAAGCCCACATCGCGCAGACCCTCCAGCCCGCCTACGCCGCCCGCTTCCACACTCTCCTAACTGCCATCACCGCTCACCTCATACCACTAGGCTTCATCCTACCCCGGGCAGACCGCGACGTCGCAGGAGGCTTCTTCGTCTGGCTCGGATTGCCCGAAGGCTTCGCCGCGGGAGATTTTGCGCGGATCTGTGCGGACAAAGGCGTGATTGTGGCTCCGGGGGCGATGTTTGAGGTTCCGGGCGATTCTTCGGTGCGGTTCGAGGGGAATGTTAGGTTGTGTTTTGCTTGGGAGAGTGAGGTGGATTTGGAAGAGGGGGTGAGGCGGATGAGAGGCGCTGCTGAGAGGGTTTTGGCGGATGGTGGTGGGAGGAAGGTGGAGGGGGAGTATGTTTTTGTCGATCGGCGGGATTTGCGAGGCGTGGAGGAGTTCAAGTGAGTGACGGGTGGGCAGATGGAATGATCTGAAGGAGTTGCCTATGTGGTTTCAACTTCCTCAGTTTATGCTGCAGTCTGTAAATTGTAGTAGCGGTATCAGTAACTTTGGTTTGGGGACTTCGTTATGTTACCGTTGAGAGAATACCTGACCAGAACACCTCCCTCGCTGGCCAGTCTCCCCATACGTTGTGGTATCAGCAGCTTTGGTATGCGAAGCTCGATGTGTTGCCGCTGGGAGAGACGCTACCCAAAACACGTCTTTCGCTGGTGCACGCATTCACACGCCGTGATATCCACAACTCTCGCATGCGAGACCACGCCATATACCAGTGAGAGAGTAGTTGCCAGATACTAGTATCCCACTGGTTCATGATTCAGCAAGCGGTGGTATTAGCATCACTAGTTGATAAAGAACATGCCAACACCAGGAAGACACTTCATTCAACAGACCTTAGCAGATGCGGAGGTTAGTCAATAGGCGGTATCAAGGCAGCTGACTTTCGACCTTTGCATGCAGTGTACTGTGCTGTACAATTCAGGTAAGTCGTCTCCGCAGCACTTTACGTGATGAGGGATGGGAACCAATCGATTCGCGTTGGACACTTTTGCATAGTAACACCTGACATTCTTTGCAGTCGCGTCTCAAGAGCCAAAGCCGTGCCGAGGTGAGTGTGATGTGATGTCCGTATGAAGTTAGGAGTCAAGCTTCGAGTGGCGCCTGTGGGCTTCTTTCGGTGATTGTTGACGCTTCTTCTCCAACGAATAGGTGGTCTGCATTGTCCAGATGGGTTTATTGCAGTCTCGTGTCGGTGGCGGTATGGGTTAGTCATAGGTATACACCTCAGTGCTTTCTAAAGCGGGTCTGAGATGCGCTGGTATCACCAACTTTCGTGTCTCGAAATCATTATAATACCAACGAGACGCTAGATGGAGATCAAAAGTATCTCACCGAAGTAGAATCTCGTGAGTAGTGATACCAGCAGCTCTAGGATACCCTAAACATGTTAGTACCAGTGAGATCGTGTGTTCGACAAACTAGATCCACATCATGTACTGCGAAAGAAATCCGATATATCTGCTGGTTGACATTAGTAATGGCGTAGAGAAAGCAACCCTCGAGTGACAGCGGCAAGCGGCAAGGCTGTACAGGGTTGGTCGTGTGCGCGGTACAGGGAAAAAGAACAAAGTAGCGCAGAACGGCGGTCAACAAAGGAAGAAGAGCCGCCTGATCGGATGGTGGTATACCGTTGTCGATCAACGTCCGTCAGGTGGCAGACGAGATGTCGGTACCAACCAAGCCCATTTCGGATTCTGTATCACATTGCGCGGCGGTACACACGTGGGAGGGAGGCGTGGAAAAAGGCTGAACAGATTGCGTCGATGGCAGTATAGAATGCGTCGAGGCGTGGTTGGAGTTCTTTCTTCGATGTGGCCGTTGAGGTGAAACTCTAACCTCGCTGTCTCGCGCGTTGCTCTCGATTCGGACTCGGCAGGGCAACGGCCACGCGCTCTGGCCAAGTGACTGGGAGTGGGCGAGGCGTGATGGCAAACAAGCGTTGCAACGATACAAGTACATGTACAAGCATACCACTGTGAGTGGTTCATGTGGTCGGGATGAGAGTAATGAGCAGGAGTAGGTCGCCGTCCAGTGACCGGCGTAGGATGGGACATGTCTGCAGGGCCGGCGCGTTTTGAATTCCGTTTGTCGAGTGAATGGTGAATCCCTGGCCAGACGATTCCTTCCCGCCGCAAGGACCGCGGCATGCCGCCATGCAGGGTCAGCGCAAGGCTAAGTGCCTACACTCCAACGACAACCTCTCTGACTCTCGCAATGGCGTGTTCGTGGGCGGCACCCTCAGACGCTGTTCGTTTCAGAGGCCAAGCGCCTGGAGGGTCTCGATGGCCCTCCTGGAGATCCCTCTTCCAATCTCCGTTTGTTCAATTTGCGGCCATGGCGAATGGGAACAGGTAACACGACCCGGCAAGCGTGTGTCCGTGTGTGCAACGCAGCACTTCACTATAGTCTTGGCCCGGCAGATAGGTGTCCTCGTGTCTTGGATGGAGCGATCGGGTCTTGTAGGTTCGAGTAGGCGACGGTTGGAGCAGCAGAGTAGGCAGAGCGGTGGTGGCCCGCGCAACACCGCGTGCGAGACATGGGCTCATGAGGCTGGCCAGACTGACTCCAACCTACAGAGATATGGCGTCAAGGTGGTTGTACTGACCAGCACAATTCCCAGCGTGCAGCGTCACGCTGGATCAGAGGCGCAGGAGGCCAGTGTGGTTATAAGATACCGTTAATGCGCTCTCGAAAGGCAAGGAAGAATCACACACACTCACACACCAACTCTTCTATCCGCATTACAGTACTCCCTCACATCAACCCGCTCCCAACGGCGCGGTTACCGAACACGATCCTGAAACAAATCGACGGATCTGGAACGACTGGCTTGCACGAGAATAGGCGCAACGTGAAGAGGTATGTCCACCCCTGTCGATGCTACAACTGTACTTTATTCTTAAGGCACTGCATCACCCTTCACCTGCACTGCACTGCACCTTTTTCCCTTCACAAGTCAATCCTTCATTCTCTATTGTTGTCCGTCGACAATACCACTATTGTCCGTGCGCCACTGTCACTCTTTACTGCAGTGTGTCGACGACATCAAGCCCGGCAACCGCGGTCAACACAGCACCTGCCTGTTTTTTCCAAAACAATCACTTTCTTGTCTTTTGCACTTTCGATCCTTCACCTTACGACAGACACCTCACACAACCCGACACTCCTTCAAGCGCCGGCCGCTAACTGACATTACCAATCAACAGCACGACCGCCATCCACAGGTCAACCCACAACAACTCACATCAACATGCCTTCCCTTCGCGCCATCGGCGCTCTAACCACGGCGCTGTGCGCCCTGCTCACATCCACTCCCTCTCTTGTCTTCGCAGCTCCCACTTCTCTTGCTCCTCGCCAGGCATCTTCATCCTTCTGGATGGAGACCATTGAACGCAAGGGCACGGTCTGGGGTAATGACAACTACAAGATCTTCCGTAACGTCAAGGACTACGGCGCCAAAGGCGATGGTTCTAGCGACGACACCGAAGCTATCAACCGCGCCATCAGCGATGCTGAGGGTGCCGCCGTCAAGCGTTGCGGCCATGACCCGTGGTGCGACTCTACCACCATCGCTCCTGCTATTGTCTACTTCCCCAAGGGCACCTACGTTGTCTCCACACCCATCCAGATGTACTATTACACTCAGGTCGTCGGCGATGCTGTCGACCGCCCGGTCATTGCTGCTGCACCCTCTTTCGTTGGTATGGCCGTACTGGATGCGGACCCTTACAACAACACTGGCGGCAACTGGTGGACCAACCAGAACAACTTCTTCCGCCAAGTTCGCAACTTCGAAATCGATCTCACTCGCATGCCCGAAACCGCCGGCGCCGGCATTCACTGGCAAGTCGCCCAAGCCACATCGCTGCAGAACATGAAGTTCACCATGCACCCCAAGTCGCCCAGAAACAAGCAGCTTGGTATCTTCATGGACAACGGCAGCGGCGGTTGGGCCAGCGACCTTGAATTCGAGGGTGGTGACATCGGTGCCTTCCTGGGCAGCCAGCAGTTCACTATTCGCAACTTCAAGTTCTCCGGTCAGAACACTGCCATCTACCTCAACTGGGACTGGGGCTGGACCATGTCCAACGTCACCATCGACAACTGTGACGTCGGCCTCGACATGGCAAACAACCCTTCCAACCAGACTGTCGGCTCTGTCGTCTTCTCGGACAGTAAGATCAGCGGCACTCCCGTCGGTGTCAACATCACTTGGTTTGAGCAGAACAACGTTCCGGCTTCTGGCAGCAACCTCATCCTCGACAACGTCGACATGACCAGTGGTGTCCAGCACCCTGTTCAGCACTCCAGTGGCCAAGACCTCCTGCAGGCCACTGGCCAGGTCATCAAGTCCTGGGCCACCGGTGACGGATACATGAACAACGGCAACAACCGCCTCGAGAAGAAGCGCGCCGCCGGTCCTATCACCAGCCCCACCAAGGCCCAGTCGCTGCTCGATGCCAACAAGAACATCTTTGGCCGCTCCAAGCCGCAATACGAGAACGTCCCAGTTGCCAAGTTCAAGTCGATCAAGGCTTTCGGCTGCAAGGGTGATGGAGAGAATGACGACACCAACTGTGTTCAGCAATATCTTGACAGCATCAAGGGTGACGAGATTGCTTACATCGACCACGGTGCGTACATCATCAAGAATACGGTCAAGGTGCCCAAGAACCTCAAGATGGTTGGCGAGATCTGGTCGTTGTTCGTCGCCGAAGGCTTCACCGACCCGAAGAAGCCCAAGGCAGTCTTCCAGATTGGCCAGCCTGGCGATAAGGGTGGCGTCGAGATCAGCGACATCATCTTTGAGAGCAAGGGCCCCAACGGTGGTGCCATCATGATCGAGTGGAACTTGGAATCTGAGCAGGGCAAGTCTGGCATGTGGGACGCCCACGTCCGCATTGGTGGCTCTCTTGGCACCAAGCTTGACTCTATTGTCTGCCCGACTTCACAACAGGCCAACCCCAAGCCCGAATGCCAGGGCGTCTTCCTCATGTTCCACGCGACCAGCTCTGCCAAGGGTATCTACCTTGAGAACACTTGGTTCTGGGTCGCCGACCACGACCTCGACACCAACTCGCCCAGACAGATCTCCGTTTACAGCGGCCGTGGCGTGCTGGTTGAATCTCCTGGCCCTACCTGGTTCTGGGGAACCGCCTCTGAGCACTCAATCTTCTACAACTACCAGTTCAAAGACACCAGCGCCTTCTTTGGCGGCTTCATGCAAACCGAGACCCCCTACATGCAGCCTGTACCCCTCGCACCGGCGCCCTTCGAAATCAACAACGACTACGATGACCCCCAGTTCACCGTCTGCAAGGATACCGCCGGCGGCGTCCCCTGCCGCGACGCTTGGGGCATGCGCATCTGGAACTCCAAGGAGATGCTCATCTACTCGACCGGCATGTACAGCTTCTTCAACAACTACAAGCAGGACTGCACTCCGCTCGGCAACTGCCAGGAGAACATGATCCACATTCAGAACTCCCAGGTCGATATGTACGCCGTCAGCACCAAGGCTGCGGTCAACATGATCGTCGACGACGACGTGGGCGTTGTGAAAGATGCGGACCACCGCAGCAACTTCTGCGCAACAATCGCGTACTACTTCACGACTCACTGATTGCGCTCTTGAAGAGGCATATCAGCAGCATACATCAACGAAGCGGCGTTTTTTCCTTTTTTGCTTCATACTACTCTGGGAAAGAGAGTCACATTTTGAGGCGCTTTTTGTTTTTTCCGAGGGATACGAGATTCATGAATACCCGGTAGGCAGTCACCCAGAGTGTGCTGCTATCTTCATTTCGACTCCGCCACAGTGCGGCGGCGAACAGGCATTGGCATTTTGGCATTTTGAGGCGCGCAGCATTTTTGTAGAGAAACGGCTTCCGAAAGCATGGAGTCGAGAGGACTAAATTCAAACAAATGGAATGAGAAGTTTAGAACACAAAGTCAAGTTTTTTGTGCCAGTCACAGAGTGAATCTCGCAATCTTGCCGTGTACCCGGCGTACATTATCTGCGTTACATGTCATAATGATCATGGATGTCCTGTCATCGAAACAGAACAGCGAAATACCTCGCTATCGCGGGCCTCTTGCGGAGATGGCAAGAGCGGCCGACTCCGCAAAGGGAAGATCGCCGCGAGACGTCCTGAGCATCTCCACTTGTTGCGATACCACCCTCTCTGTACAGTAAGCAAGCCAGTCACAGCAACTCTTACACCAAGCCGCTTTCTTCTCCGTGACCTTTCCCGTGTTCTGCGATGCTTCCTTACTTACTTCACAGATAAAATGACCACTGCGGCCTTTACCGCGCGAGCACTGCCTCGAACTCTCGCACCAAGAGTGCTCCGGCCTCATGCTCTTCGGCTAAGGCAATGGCAGTGCCGCCAACTCGCTTCTGTGGCCACGGCAACTCAGTATGGTAGTTCAGATGCCTCCATGCCGGCAGAACAGAATCTCCAACACCCAAATCGACAAGACAAGATCCGCCAGGCGAAGCCCTTTTCCGACTTTCTCACAGACAACTTCAGCCGCCAACACGACTACTTGCGCATATCCCTTACCGAGCGCTGCAACCTGAGATGCCTGTACTGCATGCCCGAGGAGGGCATCGAGCTTTCGCCCAACAGGGACATCCTGACGACCGCCGAGATTCACTATCTGAGCGCGCTCTTCGTCAACCAGGGCGTGAACAAGATCCGCCTGACAGGTGGCGAGCCTACAGTCAGGAAAGACATCATTCCGCTCATGCGCCAGATCGGAAGCCTCCGCAGCAATGGATTGAAAGAGCTGGCTTTGACTACAAACGGAATTTCCCTCCACCGCAAACTCGACGACATGGTTGAAGCAGGCTTGACGGGCGTGAACATCTCACTCGATACTCTTGACCCTTTTCAATTCCAGCTGCTCACGCGTAGACAAGGCTTCAGCGCGGTCATGAAGAGTATAGACCGCGTGAAAGAGATGAACAAATTGGGCGCCAAAATTAAGCTGAAGATCAACTGCGTTGTCATGCGCGGCTTGAACGACCACCAGATCCTACCCTTCGTCGACATGACACAAGATCAGGATGTGGAAGTGCGTTTCATCGAGTACATGCCTTTTGGCGGCAACAAATGGAACAAGAACAAGATGATGAGCTACGAGGACATGCTGGACGCAATCCGTGTCAAGTACCCGGACATCGGCCGCATGAGGGATGCAAGAAATGACACCAGCAAGACCTGGCAGGTACCTGGTCACGTCGGTCGCGTGGGATTCATCACCAGCATGACGCACAACTTCTGCGGCTCTTGCAACCGCTTGAGAATCACATCCGACGGCAACCTCAAAGTATGCCTTCACGGCGAAACAGAAGTCAGCCTCCGTGACCTGCTGCGCAAGGACCACGGCGGCGACCCCATGGACGAGGAAGCCTTCGAAGCAGTCCGCAAACTCGAGCTCGACCGCAGAAGCGACAGCAGTCTCCGCTTTGACGGCGAAGAAGGCTGGATGAGCAAAGAGCAGCACCTACTCGACTTGATCGGTGCCGCAGTAAAACGCAAAAAGGCCAAACACGCAGGCATCGGCAAGCTGGAAAACATGAAGAACAGACCAATGATTCTCATCGGTGGGTAGGTCCCTTGCGGTTTCTCTTTCTTTCTGCTACTTCTGCGACTTCTGGGGCGTAGAGATTGATGATGACATGTCACGAAATATACAAACATGACCCGCAGAACAGAAAACACTACTTGTGTATAACGAAATCTTCTCCTTCAAAAGAGAAGGAAATGATAAGCGTATGATCTCTCTATATTATGGGCTTTTTGTTTTCTTTCACAAGATTCATGCGCCTTGTCTATGCTTGTTCGCGTCTTTTGTCTTTCTCTCGCCCCAGCTAGCTTTGGCAGGAGAGAAGAAACCTTTTTCACGTCTTGATGTGTCCATGCTGATTCTCTGCGTAGGTGACCGACGTACAAACGGTGGAACATACAGATCTACACCAACACAGCGTAAAGTCACACCGTCGACAAACCCCTGGTCACGGATACCAACACACCTCCTGGGTACGCCCGCCATGGGCGGTCTCGGCCAAGCAAGAGCATACTCGTCCGACAGCAAAGACGATATTCCTGACATTGGTCTTGGGTTCCAAAGTCTAGGCTCTCTGTTCCCTCCGCCGCCTGCGCCTGGAAGATACAGTCAGCCAAAGGAGAGGAGAGCGGAAGAAGAGGCTATGTCAACTAAGCGCGAGGAGCAGGCGTCTGGTGAGGTTTCACAACAAGACAAGGCGCCTGTACCTGGGAGGTACAGTCAGCCACGAGAGAAGAAGTCAGAGGAAGAGGCTGTGTCTTCGGCAGTCGATGAACAGCAGGCGTCCAGAGAGGATTCGCATAGAGAGACGACGCCTAAGGCGCCTTTCTTCGGATCTGCCGCGCCGGAACAAAGTCACACGCCAGAGCAATTAGGCACGCCAGAGCAAGCCAGTGAGCCAGCCGCTGACGGATTTAGACTACGGAAAGTCAACAAAACCTATGAATGGACGGAAGGAAGGTGGGATGCTCATCTAAGTGGAAAACTTCATGCCAGAGAGTTGGCGCGAATCCAGAAATTCAATTCACAGGCGAAGAGTCAAGATTCTGCTGAATCTTCGGGTGGCTTGAGTACGAGACGGGAGCGGAGGGCAACTCAAACTACCAAAAAGCCAGTAGCAGCGCGAGCGGACAAAGCTGTAGGGAAGACCAGCAGAAAGTCGGCGCCAAACCCTGTCGCTCGTAAAGGTCACCAGGCTCCTTTTCCTGCAGAGCCTCAGCCCAGCAAAGATGCATGGGGTCTCTCGCAGGTAGATGAGACGACCACCAGCCCACCTAACCCATCGTCGGCCAGCGAGGAGCCCAGCAAGACCGCACCCGCTACCACTCCATCAGCTAGCCATCTCCACCGTCGACTCACCCACGTCCGCCCGTCCGGTGAAGCCCACATGGTCGACGTCGGCGCCAAACCCGCCACAAAACGCACCGCCATCGCCATCGCCCACATCCGCGTGAGCGCAGAAGTCTACAAGCAAATCGAAGAAAACAGCAACAAAAAAGGCGACGTCCTCGGCATCGCCCGCGTCGCCGGGATAATGGCCGCCAAACGCACCTCGGACATCATCCCCCTCTGCCACCCGCTCGCCTTGACCAAAGCCGAAGTCGACGTCTACCTCGTCCCCGTCCACCACGTAAGCCCCGTCTTCCCCAGCGCAGCCCGCGGCCGCCTCGTGGTGGTCCAGGCCCTGGTCGAGACGCTGGGCCCGACCGGCGTGGAGATGGAGGCGTTGACGGCCGTGCAGGGTGCGGCTCTCACCGTCTTTGACATGTGCAAGGCGCTGGACAAGACCATGGCCATCGAGGGCGCGAAAGTTGTTTACAAGGCGGGAGGGCGCAGTGGGACTCTTGTCGATGTCAAGTGGAAGAATGAGGTTGGGAGGGAGAAGTTTGGGCCCGAGGGCCTGAAGGAGGGGTTGGGTAATGGGGACTTATTGGTCAGGGGGAGGCTCAATGAGAGGAGTCCGGGCATAGCTGGGACGCATGCCTAGTGATATATAATTTGCTGGGTGTTGTGGAAGGTGGATGGAGTCGAGTGGTTTTGAGTTGAAGATTGTAAGAAGTAGGAAGTTATGCATGCTTTTTTTGTCTGTATGTATATACATATATAAGGTGACTGATCCTTTTTTTTCGCCTCCTTCAATTTCGATTGGAATTTGATCTATTTAGCTCCATATCATGGTCTTGTTACCTGTATTATTGAGACTTATGATAGATGTAAACAAACGAAAGCAACACTTTTACCGACCTTCATAGTTAAGTCATACAGAACAAGCAGTGTTTCGAATCCTACCTACCATAGAGCTTTTACTGAACAATACTAAAAACATCGGTGCCTGCATGGCCAGACATGTCCGATCTCACGCCCTACCAACAACACGATAAAGTCGCAGGGAGTTGGAACTAGATGACTACCTAGGTACATAGCCGAATAGCCGGCGTACAGTTACACTTATACATACATTACTCAGCCGACGGATACTACGACGCATTAGTCGATTAGAACTCTCTCTCTCTCTCTCTCTCTATCTCTGAAACCTACTTTCCCACTCCCATAGCAAGCCCCAAGAAAACTACCAACCCAATACTGTGGAAAGCATTTCCAAAACAAAAAAAAACCCTCAAGCAAGGAGAAAACAAGAGACAAAAGAAGAAAAGAAGAAAAGAATGTCAAAACCAACAACGCCCACGGTGCTCTTCTCCGGCTCCTGCGCCTGCGCCCGTCTATCCTACACCAGCACTTCGCCTCCCGGCCAGACGACGATCTGCTTCTGCGCCACTTGTCGCAAATTGTCCGGCAGCGACAGCATGACTTTCACGCACGTTCCGGTTTCGGCTGTCTCTCTCTGCGATCGTACATCGGGATTGGAGTGGGTGGGGATGTTTCCTGCCGACGTCAAAGAGGAACGCGTGAGGGCCGCAGTGAAGATTCTCAGGTTGAGTTCCTTTGCTGAGAGGGCGGCTTGCGCTGATTGTGGGACGCCGTTGGGGATGAGGATGAAGGCTAGGATGGGAGAGGTGGGGATTTGTCTGGGGAGTGTTGATGATGATGGTGGGATGGAGGAGGAGGTTAGGAAGGGGTTGAAGGCTGACAAGGCGATTTTCGTCAAGGGTGTTCCTGGATGGGTTGATGTGGCGGGTTTGGGGATTAAGACTTGTGAGCGGTTTGATGTTGGGTTTGAGGAGGAGGTTACGAGGGGGTTTATGGGGAGGGCGAAGCTGTGATTGTGGTGATGATGATGATTAGAGGGGAGGTTGGAATAGGTGAATGTGGTGGGGGATGGCTGGTGATTTGAGGTTTACATTGCTGTTTTTGTTCTTGCTGGGTTTGCTAATGCCACGATTTCGTGTAGATTATTACCACCTAAGGTAGAAGAACTGTTTACGCAACCGCTAGTAAAGAGTAGGAGTTGCAGTAGCAGCCACACCTGTCGAACTGCTCTCACTCGAGCAAACACACCCCGTCGCCACACTCGTAATTTGCGGCCCGTTAGTACAAAAGCTCGTCGAAGTAAAAGCAGGCGCCGTCAGTGTCGACGTCGAGGTCGAGTTCGCCGTCTCCCACTTCGCTTCCACCAAAACAGGAATCACAGCGCCCGTTCCCAAAGAAAATTCCCTATGTCCCAAAACGCGCAAAAGACTGCGGATCTCGCCGCTGTGAGAAGTGATGGAGAGCCACGAGTTGGCGTCATGGGCGAAGAGGTCGTCCAGAACGCGTTTCGAGCGGTAGTCTTGAGCCGCAGAAGTCTCGGCTTTGATCCCGGACCAGAAGGGATCATTTTCAGGGAATTCAGGTTCGAAGTTGAAGGACGGGAAGAGAGCTTCGATGGCTGTTTTGTTGCTGCGGCGGTCACAGGTGTGGGTAGAGATTCCTTCGCGGAGGAGCTCTTTGATGGTGGGCACAAAGGGGTACTCCTCGGGAAGGACGAGGTCGGAGAATGTTAGGTTTGCGGTTTTTGTGCAGCGGGTCAGGGGCGAGGTGTAGTAGGATTGAGGGTAGGGGACGTGCTGGGTGGCGATGCGATCGCGCCAGTACGAGTTTGCGATTTCCGCCTGTCGAATACCGGCGATTGTCAGGTCTGCGTCTGCCCAGGTTGTTGTTCCGTTGCCGTCGAGTTCGGACCAGTAGCACTGGAAGTGTTAGTACAGTTCTGTTTTATCTTCGAGTAAGCGGATTGCTCACATTCCAAGACGGAGTGCCGTAGTAGCTTTCAGCGGCATTGTGGAATCCTTCGCCGTGACGGCCCATGAAAAGGACTTTATAAGCGGTGTTGAGGTCCGCATTGGCGTTGAGAGATTCCACGACTTTAGTGAATTGCTGCCATTGGGTCGCATTGCTTGACTTCGTGCCCGGGTATGTCTGGTTGATCAAGCCGAAGTTGACGGCTGTCTGTGTATCATCCGTTAGACACCTGAATCTTGATGTGTCAGGTACTGTAAAGATCTGTGACCTACGTAGTCAAACCCCGAAGCCACGGTATCCGGTTCATCTTGCAAGAAATAGCCAGCAACGGTTTTGTAGCTGATGTTGCCGAGTCTAGTGGTGTTGGTGGTGAGAGATCGCGCTTCCGACGAAGCAGAGAGCAGCGCCGTGGCCGCGACAAACGCCAGGCTGTTGGAAATCATCATGCTTTAGTGTGTTGAAGGCGAGAGATTGTAGAAAGACATAGGCGAGGGTATTGTCCTGAGTGTGGCGGATACTTCATGTACTTGTACCTTCGCGACTTGCCGTTCGTCGTCTAGGGCAGGGATCCACAGCGATAGGCCCTTGAAAGTGTCCCCATCAAGTCTTCTACGAGCGGTATCGAAGCTCGCTAAGCAATTTTGTTGGGCGTGGTTGAAGAAAGGGAGCGGAAGATGGAACGACCATACATTTTCCCACGTGGGCGCTAAGAAATGGGATTGGCAGGGTTATACCCTTAAAGACATGTTCTTGTTGAGACATGAGTTTGGTGACGACGACGACTGGAAAGACGTTTGAAAGAGCTGGTGTCTGATGATGTGTGATTCTAAGTGGGACCGTATCGTCGTGAGTTGTGATCTACAGATTACAATAAGCTTACCCATAGTAAGAACGATTGTCCACCGTTGAAGCGTGAGCCATGTGGCAGAGTTTAGTGGAAAGTCTAGTTAAAGAAGCAATGGGAATGAGGAATCCCTCCATCCATAGCATCGCAAGAAACCAAGGAAAGAGACCAGGTGCCAGGTTGACATCTTCTGGTGGCGACCGAGAAAGCCCAGCCGCAGTACTTTCCAAGATTGAATTGAAAAAGAAAACAAGCGACAGAAATCCAAGCCAACATCCAAGAGGTCTCGCAGATCATCGATGAAGCTCCTTCGACTTGCGATCCAGCCGCCTGTTTACAGCCCCAAGGACGACTTTCAAGATTCCAGCACCACTCAGCGCGGTCCCGCTCTGGCCCAAAAACGGAAGTGTATCAACAATGTCTCGCATATCGCGATCGTTGGCAATATCAGCAAGATCGTCATCCAGCTCCTTCAAGTGCTTAGTAGCCTCCGGATCACTTCCAACCTGGAAGAACTGCACACCGACCTGCCATGCTGGCGCTTCAAGCCTGTCCAGCTTCTTCGCCGCCTGGATCAGTGGACCCTCGAGATCGTCGGTCGGCACACCGTCCGTGATGCAGATGATGTTGATGGGCTTAGTGGTACTGGGCCTCGCTTGGTAGTCCGCCAGGTACTGGGTGAAGATGTCGTTGAGTTTGCGGCCAATGGGAGTGGCGCCGCCGGGGCGCACGGTTTGGAAGATTTCGCGGACCGTGCTTGCGCTCGTGATGTTGCGGTGGAAGGGCGTTTGCGGGTGATTGAGGAAGTGGATGTCAATACCATCGGCGTCGTGAGCTGTACAGATGGGTGTGATGGTCATGAGGGCATCGGCGGTTTGCCGCCAGAGACTGCCAGCCATGGATCCGGAATCGTCTATTACAAATACGGTGTCGAAGGTGTCGAGGAACGCGTATGCTTCATCGGCGACGGGTACTGGCGCCGAGGGACTGCTGCTTGATGCGCTGGGTTGGACTGCTGCGTTTGGTGCTGCTGTGTATGCTGGGGGTGCGTCGAGGGAGGATGCGCTTTGGAACGGATTTGTTGGTGCTGCTGATTGACTGTTAGATGGTATTCGCGCGATCATGATGATATGCACACTCGAGGGCTTACCTGGTCGCCGTGTCGGCTGCGCAGCATACTTTGCTTCCGATTGTGAAGGTTGTGGTGTAGTGTTGCTCGTAGACTGCTTGTTCTTGGATAGTGAGTGCCTCAGCGAGCCGAAGAGGCCTCTACTTTGACGTCGTTCCATAGTTGATGTTCTGTTGTGTGATTGCAGGAGTAGTGGGTTTGTGAGTGTGGACATGTCGAGAGTGGCGACTGCGCTCATTATTGTAGGCTTACTGCGGAAGCAACGGCAAAGGGTAGCAATTGGCAGCTCTGGGCGGTGCAGTCGGACCGTGGTTAATGCGAAGTCTGGGAATGTGAAGATGACCTTTGTTGTCTTTATTGTGGGAGTGAGATGAAGAATACCTACCTTTGCACACGGCGTCTTCTTCAATGTTTTATACCATGCTTACCATTTGCGCTCCTTCGCGAGCATCTCACTAGCAGAGGGCGGAGTGACAGAATGCGCATTACACTGCCCGAGGCGTTGTAAGATAGGTATCTAGCAGGTGTGGTCTCATCTCATCGGTTTATGTCGTTGCAGCAGATTTCCGGAAGGCTGAGGCTGTGCGCAGGCGGAGCGAGAGACATGGGGGGCTGTGCAGAAATCACGCCTTCGGCTTTCGGCGGCACCTCGTGGCTACACTAGGAATTACAACATCACGATCAGAGGTCATCGTTTGCTACTTGACGATGGTACATGCCATCAATCAACCCTATGCTGCGCAAGTGATTCGACCTCGTGAGCTGTTGTGAGGCACTCGCATGGTCACTAAGAGACGCCATCGCTAACGGGCTTCGAATATCAACACCGGTGTGGACACTGCCCATCAACATTCACCGGCCAAAGGATGCACTTGGTGCATGAAGAAGGCTGTCAATGACTCGTCAAACGCATCGAACGAACCTCAGGAAACATCAGTTGATACCATGGTTGTCTGCAAACTTTTGATGACAACCTGGCCATTCGAACATTCAGAGGATGGATGTCGGTGGAATTTCATACAGATACAAACCAAGCCATGAGGTTCTGAACTCGAAGTCTCAACACTGGTGACGATTGATCAGAGATCGTCGTTTGCTACTTGAGTTTGATGCCCGAGGAATGGTGTAGCTTTTATACCACTCCATGCCTCCGAGAGTCCACCCACGAAGCACAACATCATTTTTCACTCACTGCTACCATCCTTACTCACCACCACTGTCGCATACTCACAATGGCTTTTCGCCCAAAGACGTCCACGTTGTACTGGCACGACGAGTTGAGGCGCATTACACCTACCTTGAAGGTTTGTGGCTCAGCCGCCGGAAACCTCCTTCGCCGGAGCTTTGCTGATCGGCTTGGATGAGCTTGCTTTGGCCTATGCGACTGCCGCTTGTTGCTGGCACACCCACTGCCAGAAATCCAGCTCGAGCCCGTTGAAATACGCCCGATCGAACGCTTTGGGAGTGGCATGTCCGATGCTTGCAGCATCACGTACCGCCATCAATGCCTGACCCAGGAGATTGCAGTCTTTGTTGTCTTCCCACTCGTCGCGGTGTTCGAATGCGACGTTCGCTGCAAAACCAATGCCACGTTCCTTGTCACCCGGCGAAGCCTGAACGAGTTCGTAGTTGCCTGTTCTCTGCAGGACGTCCATCAACTTTTCGTCGGCCGCGAATTTGGCCTCTAGTCCGATCCTCAAGAACCCAGAGACCACAGACGTCCAATGTTTTTCCCACGCACTCGACCACTCCGGGTGCTGTTTCGTTGCCAGACGGATGTATTTCCGGACGAAATTACAAGGGGTGAGAGCCCCGCCGAGGGCAAGTACGACATCTGCAACGTCGTAGGATGAGAGAGGCGCACAACAATAAAAGTTGGTGTCAATGGGAAGAAGATCGGTGAGCTCAAGAATATCTTGTGACCAGAAACGCCAAGCCTCAAGGGAAGTAACATGTGACACGACTGCCAGATGAGCGACCACATGTTACGGTCCCAGACGATTCGAGTATGTTGACCGGGCGGCAATTCGTGACCCGCAGAAAAGCTGGCCGTCAGATCTGAATTATGTCTTCGACAAGACAAATCCGAAAGCATCAAGAACGATCATCCTCGGACCATATACGACTGAGACGGTCTACGACGTTCCGAGTGCGTACGTGTCTTTGAGTCCTGCGACGGCAATGCCTCGTGCAAAACGAACTTCTCAGCGGCAACACAAGAAATGATTAAAACGAGATCTCAAGGTAGCACTTCTGGGATAGCTCCCTCAATACCTCGGACTGAGGCAACGCTTGGCCACATTTACGTGTGCGAACATGTCGGGGTACGAGTTCCATTCTGCTCCAATCCACAATGCTGATGGATTTCGAGGGCGTGATATCGAGGAGTGGTGGCGTCGACTTGTTGCCGCTCGCATCCGTCATTGGCAGCACACTGCTTGGAGACCGACGGATGCTGGCCAGCTGGTCGAAATACTTGAAGTATTTCCGGATGTTACTGAGATTCTTGGATCTCAGCGGTTCGAGCAGTGATGTGACTTCGAATCGCTTCAGATGACGTAGCAGGGTATAGGTCTTCTGTCACATGCTCTTGGACGAGGCATCCCTCTGACTGCCATCGCTGGCTTATGTCTTGGGCGTTGTCCGAGCTGTCAGAGCTGATACCTTTTACTCCAGCTTTACATGATTTGTATCGGTCTCGAGAGTCATGACGTGCCGTAGCACGCATGTGTCGGGGACACCTGCGGCATAGCCGCGCAGTCCTGCTTCTGCGTTGAGGCACCATTCCACCTTTCGCTCTTGTCTTTTAGCTTCCTCTTCGCTGCTATCTCTGACTCCAGCTTTGCAAAGTCTGGGTGAGCCTGCAGACGTTTCTCGGCGCGTTGCCAGAGTAGCTTTGTTTCTGCCGCGATGTCCGTCGCGCTGTTGACCATTGGCGTTGCGGTCAGGTACCAGTTTGTTTCGTCGTTAAGCCGGCGCAACATCCAATGAAGCTGCGTCTTGTCGTTCCTCGTCTGATGGCCTTCGTCAGACATCGTCAAGCTGATTTTACCCTTCCATAAATGGTCGATGTGGAAAACTCTGAATCCACGTTTCTTCTTGTTGTAGCACCAGTCGCTAGCCAAGGAGCCTTGCCGGGCAAATAAGTCTCGAGCGATAGTGGTGTAAGGCCCGAGTGGGATTATCCGCGTCGCGTTCGGGTCAAGCTCAGTGCTGTCGATACCACACTTCAAAACTCGATGGCTGGTTTCCGGCGCATCAGGAGTCGCTCCACGGTCGACGTGCTAAAAGCGCCTTAGACCGTGCTCCGGTACTCAGTCCCATTCCGATCCAGGGCTTCGCGACGAGGGACGGTGGCATGGGACACCTTCGCTCATGCTTCGACAGCCAATCGAAGTTTGCTATGTAAGTAGCGGAGTTACATAAAGCCCTCCCGGTTTCAAAAGAGTCTTCCGCTGATTGTGGGCCGATCATCCGTCGCGTACATAACAGCATGTGTTCGAGCCCAGTGAGATCATAGATGTGATGCAAAGTAAGGCCAAAGAACGTAGAGAGATCTCAATGCAATTTGCCAGAATTTTCAAGACACTTGTAAGGCCGAAGGCGAAATTGAAGCCACGACCATAGTATCACCAAGTGTAAGATCCTAGCATCGGGGATGTTGCGCCATCCTTTGGAATATCCTGATGTGTTGCGTAGTCTGGTGGAGTGTCACCATGCCGAATCCGAAAGCACGTTGCATGAATACAAGTCAGAGCGGCATCTCGTTCATTGCAAAAGCATGAAGCACTTTCATGCCAGTACAGATGTGTCGGTGGCTTTCAGTCGACGCGATTTGACACCTGACCGTCACGGCTTAGACGATGCCGCTGTGAGCGCCAAGTCCGCAAGTTCAACTTCGAATTTTGGCCAAGTCGTTATCATCCACTTCCTCCAAAATTGAGTATCTCCAACACCATTGGACGAACCGATCTGTTGATCGATGCGTTCGATTTGTAAGACTCTGTTGCAAATGATAGCCTGTCTGGTCTGCCTCTGTTGACCTACAAGAACCAAAAATCAAGCGTGAGGTGTGAAACCCTTCAAAAGATCAAAAGTGAAACGTGATTGCCCCCTACCCGGATTGAACGAATGACCTCGGCATGCCTGTGCGATTGTACAAGTGCCGCGCTCTACCACTGAGCTAAAGGGGCTGTGGTATTGCTTGTTGGATGAATGAGGACTACCTTGAATGAATATGTAGCTCATCGCGGGCAACGACCATTTTTCCGCGTCTTGGTGCAGTACCGCAGCAGTGGAGGTCATGGCAAGCATGAAATACGTCGGAGAACGCAGGGAAACGATCACAGAAGACGTAGGTATGCCGCAGGACTTCCATGAGATGTTGGAGTGAAGTGTCGAGCAAATTCTTTCTGAATCTTTCGGAGGTCGACTAGCAAACCTAGACGACTCGCGGCTATGTCCCGAAAGGTTCAACCACCAGTTGAGACTGGGAAGGCATCGAATCAATCGATCCCATCGATGGATCATCGATACTCCGTTCGATTTTGACTTATGTACTCTTTGGGGGGGTTCACTACAGGTAGAGGAGACTAGGCGAGTCGCCCAAGCACAGCAGCGACATGGTGAACGTTCCCGTGGTGACGACAAGGCAACGATACGCTTGGTTCGATTTCATTATGCCTACACTCGGTTGGGGGGCTTTGAGAGATGCATGGTCTGATGAAGCCGTAATGAACGCGAAGTTACGGACTTGGTTCGACCGTCGAAGACAGCAGCATCGCACGTTGCGACCTGCGACTACTCGAGTTGTATTGTAACACGAGCTTCCTGTGTGATCTCACGCGATTGACAAGACCCATAACTTTGTTCATGATCAAAAATGAGCCACTAGCGATGAGACTCGACCAGCCACATCAATTTTATCGTCAAATTGCCCAAATCGTTCATTGAACCGAGCAAGTCTGACGCTTCTCCCTATCGTTTCCTTTGACGGTTCGATCAAACACACGCAAAACAGCTTGAAAACTCGCAACGTTTGGTATACTGGCTCAACTAACATCAAAAATATTACTGAGAGTCCCTTATAACGATTGCAAGCAGTCCAATGCCTGCGAGACTATTCAATACGTACATACACAGAGAGTATAAAGAAAGGAAGAGACACCACGACAACCCCAACCCTAACCCTGTCAATAATCGATAACCAGTAGGCTTCGATGCAAGCATCTCTTTTGCCACGACTCGAGCGAAGTATACACTTTGTCGTCCATTATCTTTTACTGATAGTTCCGAAATGCACTCTCGAAACCAGCATTGGTCATAGCCTCATATGAGAATGACACCCTAAGCAGTTCAGCTACAAAGGCAACTCCCCCTTCCTGAACTCTCTCTCTCTCTCTCTCTCTCTCTCTCTCACACACACATTCGCTCATCGATGATTCTCACCCAAGATCTTTAAATCCTCTGCCAGCAGCCTAACGTCTCCATCTCCAAGTTTGCAGACATCGGTGAGTTCCTCGGCGCGCACCTTAGCTTCGACGCGGGCGATGTAGCAGGTCGCTGCTTGGGCGCTCCTACCGTTCGCGGTGTCATAGAATTTCTCAGAACATGGATCTCGGCTAGTGTCTCTACCACCTTGTTTGTTTGCATACTAGGCGTTGTAGTCCTCGTTGGACCTTGGCAACACGCGGTAGCGGTCGCAGTCGCTGTTGTCTACGACGCAGACATCTGTGCCACGTTCGGCTTCGCTCTCTGCTTATACCAGAAGAGTGTTGTAGATGCCGAGGACTCCGCGGAACGGCCATTACCAGCCTACGATATTTTTGTTTAATCGGTTGAACCAGAAGTATTTTTTTTGTACTGCTGTCTGCCTGTGGTAGAGGGGTTCGTAAAGGTTCGGGTTAAGTGCGTTGAAAGGGTCCACGATCAAGTCTTGCACGCGTGTAGTAATATCGACGCCTTTCGTACATCGAAAACATACTCCTGTCAGTGAGATACCAAGGACGTCGCGGAAGCCTTCAGAAATCGACTTTGTCCGCCATTTTGAAGACTCGACCCTTAACGGCGGTGATGGAGGTAGCGGCCGGAGACGTGTAATCTCCACGACGTGGCATTGGATATTTCATAGCTTGGTTTTTCGATTGCCTTACGCCTATGCGAGCCAATGTAGAGCACCTTGGATTGTATGTCGTAATGCTAGCGACTTGTCGTCAGTTTGTCCGTGCAGAATCCTTCGCGCATTAGTCTCTTGGAGAACACGAGCGGACGAGTGCTCGCTTGTGAATCCAAATCCACACTCCAGGCGACAGAATTGTTGCGGTATAAGGAGGCACTGTATGCATGCATGCACTGCAAACTCTTGGCTTCCATTCCGCAAAATGTCTCTTGCACACAGCTGTTGCCGAACAAGGCATATCTCGCAATATGCTTTTTGAGAGGCAGCAGACCGAAGAGCAAGACCACCCCGCCCTGAAGGATGACTGACAGTTCCAGTATTGCGATGCAGCGGCAGTGTAACATGAAGCCACGCTGCGCTTCTTCAGCCGCACACATTCCTCGGCGCCATCGATTTCGACTACACTTGTCAGCATATTTCGACGTGCATTCATACTTACTCGATGATATATTCTCTTGCGGCGCTCGCAGTGCTGGATCTGGCTACCGACTCGACAGACCCTTGTACCTGCAGGACATGTTGGCGCGCGCCACAAGACCGGCGGAAGACATGATCAGAGCAGATGACGACCCCTCAGCTGGACAAGAGCTACTGTACCTTATCAAGCGAGGTTCTTGGACAAGCACTCGCTCATGTGTATCTCGCAAGATACCCGAGACCTCGCTCGTCGCCGTCCTGCCCTAACATGGAAGCTACGCGTCCTTGGCCGCCGCCCGCACGTGGAGAGGACCAAGGGGAAGATCCGCCTTCTAGTTCACCCTTCTAGTTTTGGTGAGATGGCGCCAAGTAACCTTCACGGCTATCCACGTGCGTTGTCTGACAACTACAACATCGCTACTTGCACTGCTGACCATCATAGTAGACAAGATAGGCCAAAGATCTGGCCAGATATACAGTGAAAATCCAGCGCTACCTCCGCATGCTCAATCCTTCGTTCTTCAGGAAAAGCGACTTCAGCAAGCCACTATCGCTGGCCCGTTCGCATAGCGGGTACTTGATTACAAGACACCTTGGCATCGCCGCCATCGTCAGTAGTGGGCCATGGCACGATGGCACGGGCGACCCTCTCGCAGGTCTCTCATAGGGTAAAGTAACGAGACTGGCGAGTCTACAACTACTCGACCATCGCCCTCTTCGGGCGTACTTGGCACTACTTTGCCGACCACATGTAACAACACTCTCCTTCATCCCATTTCTGCGCGCCGTTGGATCTGATACTCGATCTACAAACCTTATCCTTACGCCTCGTCGGAACTTTTCAACGCCGACTTGGGGACGAGCAGGAACTCCTTTGCCGACAAGGGCGCTCTTCGCCTGCGCCGCTCACGGCCATACACCCCACCATCTCTACCCGATCATGCTTTCCCAGCGCCCGAAGACACGGCTTGCTGTCATGGCTCTCGCAGCCGTGGCATGCCTCGTCGCCGGTCTCTTCGTGGTCCACCAAGTATTCCTCCCGATCATCGCCTACTTCATCCCGTCTCTCGAAAAGCCCTTTTATGATCTCGCGGTCTATGGCGCCTACCCTGAAGAAGACTTTGTCTCTTTCGACCTACCCTCTTCACATCCGAACTTGGTGAAATGGGACGATCAGTGCGATAGCGGAAATGTCTTCGTGACACTCAACGGCGCATCGATAGCGCATCCGGGCCCAAGTGTTCTCGATGCGCGCGGCGGCCTGGTCTGGACGACTGATGAGTACGGGACTGTGTTGAACATGCGATTGCAATGGTACAAGGGGGAGAAATACATTACATTCTGGGCGGGCAGGAAAGATGGATCAATGGGCCAAGGAAGCTACTACATGCTGGATAGCTCGTACAAGGTCTTCAAGAAGCTGGATGCAGTGGGCGAGAAGTACCATGGCGACTTGCACGAGTTCAAGATTACGGATGAGGGCACGGCTCTTCTCACTGTATACACGGCAAAGCAGGTCGACCTCACGGATCTTGGCCACTGGCGTGGAAAGAAGGGCTGGATTGTGGACTCCATGTTCCAAGAAATTGATATCGAGACGGAGAAGCTCCTATTCGAATGGTCTGCGGCCGACCACTTCCCACCAGCAGAGAGCTACATGACGAACCCTCTGGGCGGTTACAGCGAGTCCGCGCCTTTCGACTCCTTCCACATCAACTCCGTCGACAAGGAACCTTCTTCTGGCAACTACCTGATCTCATCCCGCCACACGCACACCATCTCCCTGATCGACGGCACATCTGGCCAAGTCATCTGGCAGCTCGGCGGCGCCCACAACGACTTCAAAGACCTCAGCGAAGGCCTCGCAACAGACTTCAGCTGGCAGCACGACGCGCGCTGGATCGGCCTGCCCTCAGATCCCAACGGCGAAAAGGGAATCTACACCATCTCCTTCTTCGCCAACGGCATGGCCGGAGTTCTACACGTTGACGCAACGCACAGCAACGCACGTATTGTGCGCCTAGACACCAACGCCATGACCGTCGAGCTCCTGCAGTCCTTCTCCAGCTACCAGCACACCCTCGCCTCCTCACAAGGCTCCGTCGAAATCCTGCCCGAAAACGGCAACGTCTTCGTCGGCTGGGGCGCGTCCGCGGCCTGGAGCGAATTCTCCCCCGACGGCACTCTGCTCTGCGAAGCCCACTTGGCCGCCGCGCAGTCTTTCGCCTGGGAGCGAGTCAAGAGCTACCGCGTCTTCAAGACGAGCGAGTGGGTCGGCAAGCCCAGCTGGAAGCCCAGCGCGCGCATCAGCAGCGGCAGAATCTTCGTGAGCTGGAACGGCGCGACCGAGATCGCAAACTGGGAGCTGCAAGGGCAAAAGTCCGAAGGCGGGGACTGGACCGCCGTGGACGAAGTCGAAAAGTCCGCTTTCGAAGACTCGTTCGCTGTCCCTAGCAGGAGCGAAGGCTGGAGCGTTTTCCGCGCTGTTGCCCTCGACAAGGATAGGCAAGTTCTTGGATCTTCTGAGATTGCGACGCGGGTTCCCGGCGGAAGCTGGAGCGTCAAGCTCTTCGTTTTCGCTATTGTTGTCTCTGGGTTTGCGGCTTTGGTTTGGGGCGTTCGGACTTATTTGAGGAAGAGGAGGGGTTACAAGGCTGGTTTGTTCGCTTGGGATCAGACTGGATCGACGAATGTCAGGTATAGTCCGTTGTGATCAAACGGCTTGGTGTGCGGATTTTACTTTTGGATTTACGGCCATTGAGGAAGGAAGCATATATGGATTGGAGTTAAGAAGGAGTTTAACTGTCTGGATCCTGTATCAGGACAGGTCTGGACAGGACACGGCGGGTTCGCACATGTGAGATATATATACGTGGGCGTTTTGCTTGTTTTTCTATGTGCATTGGGATGCCGGGTTCGTTTACTATTACTCTTCTATAACATTTTACGAACACCATCTTGCATGGATATTTGTCTTGTTCTTCGATTTCAGCATTGCGTTGTCAAGCTCTAAGACTGTTCAGTACTTGGTTTCAAGTCAAGATTTTTCGAGGCCAGACCCGAAAAGAGGCAAACCATGAAGTGCGGCCGGCGCAGTTGTTGCTCCATCCATGCCTGGCATGAAGCTGATATCTAAGCACTTTCGCCTCTCATCGCCAACACTTTCGCCTGCTTGCGTACCTGTCGTAGCCGAGCACCAGGACAAGCCCACTCTACCCTTCTCTTCCCACGATCCACCTCACCGTCCAAACCTCCTCGCATTCCCCCCACCGCCACCATCATAAGGCTGATCATACGGATTCCCATTCCCACCACCTCCTCCACCCAAATTACTCGCACTCCCATTACTCCCCGACATCCCACCCCCCGGACTCGCCGCCCTCGCCCCGCCCCAAAGCCTAGCCTTCAACCTCTCCTGCGCCGTCCCGCCGCCCGCACTGCTCGTAGGCGGACTAGGCTCCGCCCCCAACCTGCCTCCTCCTAGACTCCCCGTAGTCGAGTGCATGCTCTGGTAACTCCCTTCCCTCTGACTGGGTAAAGGCCTAGCTGACGAGCCCGGAACGCCCAGCATGCTCGCTCCAGATTCGGGCCTCGCGCCAGCCGGGCCACCGACTCGTCTTCCGGCGCGCAGAGATTGAGGAGCCGCTGGTGCGGCTGGTGCGGAGGCGGCTGGAGGGTCCCAGAGGTCGTTCAGGCTGCCTCTGTTCCCTTGCTGCTGTGCCGAAGTGTACGGATATTGGCCGCCACGGCCACTTCCGGCGCTGGTGTTGTTGTAGTAGCCGCCCTGCTGCTGCGGGGTCTGCGAGCGGCGGTCGTTGGGGTCTGCGGGCAGCCAGGGAGGGTAGGGGCGGGCTTTCTCGGTGTAGTAGGCGCGCAGGACGCGGGAGATGTGCGAGTCGTCGGGGGAGTCGCCGTCGTCTTCGTTGTTGAGGA
>Ga0265780_10001159_pt1 | contig 38534 bp, 43 predicted proteins | sample P1T30metagenome_FD_192432 | JGI IMG/M metagenome (GOLD analysis project Ga0265780, IMG submission 192432) | Plant litter microbial communities from East Loma Ridge, Irvine, California - P1 T30 | ecosystem: Environmental > Terrestrial > Plant litter > Unclassified | place: USA: California...
ACGGTTATCTGGGGTGACGTGGCGGATTTCTTTCATAAATGGGATAGGCGGACAAGAAGGCGCCTGGTAAAAGAGGGACAAAGGACGCGATCTCAAGGTAGTCCAAGTTTCCAGTGACGAATCGGCCGATTTGTCAATATTAAAACGTCTTTCAGATTGTTCGCGGTCATCAGTTGTTCCCCATTCTTCCTGTAGCACCTGCGCTTTGGTCCGTCGTGCTATTTCAGGCGTCCACAAAGGTTTTCGTTGAGTTTCGTTCATGCTTGGGGGGAAGACATTGTGTGAGAAGCAACTAAGTAAAGACCGGTTGATACCATAGGTATGCGGACGTCGTGATTTATACCACAATCCAGTCCTTGTTGGGCGCTCGGATTCATAGGCATGTGCTACTAGAGCTATGTTTCATGTTTTCCTTGATACATTCGTAGTTTCTTTCTTCACTCGAGAGCTTCTTTTCTTCCGCAAACAGAACTGTCTGAATAGAACCGAAGATGTGGCTCAAAGTTCATTGTGTTAGTTTGTCTAGTCAGGCTTGTTATTCGACAGAAGCCAAAGAAGGGTGCTAGGATGGGTCCGGCAATGGTACTCGGTCTGCGAGTTTTCTTTCAGCAATAAAAGAAATCTGCGTGCACTAGGATAGGTCCGGTAATGTTACTCGGTCTAGGCGTTTTCTTTTCCAGCAATAAAAGAAATCTGCGTGCACAAGGATGGGTCCGGCAATGGTACTCGGTCTGCGTGGTTTCTTTCAGCAATGAAAGAGATCTGCATGCGCTACCTAGGTAGATAATAATACGAACAGAGTGTGAACGCATCAACTAGCACATACCAGCCGTAAGACTGCACCATAGACGGACGTAAGTAACGGCATTCGCAGTACTAAGAATGGGCTCACCATAGTCACGTGACCAAACCCTGCATTCCCTTCGCGTCGCTCGGTGACACCTTCTATAAACTACAATGGTGCAAATTGGAAACTTTCACGTCAATCTCCCGCCATACTCTCCTTACCTCTGTTTGCGTTCTTCTATGGCCATCTTTATTGATCTCGATGATAATCGTAGGGCTATGCGTGCACCTCGCTTCACGGCACGCGCCTCTATGCCCAGGTGCTTTCGTTCTTCCCTGCAGCCCTTCCTTGAGGAGATAGATTGCTACATTTGTGTTTTTGATGTTAGGGCATTGGTTTCCCCGGGGCATAGTACGTGAAAGCTTGCCATTTGAGGTTAGGAAAGAAGCGTCTTCACAAGCGTGGACTTCTTAGCTTCGATGCGCAAAGCTATGCATGGCTAATTTAGTTCTTCAAAGTATCTGTGCGGACTTGGAGAGATATGGTTACTGCAGAGGCTCAGTCCTTTTTCTAGCCATTGAGCTTGACCGACGTATCGCTGTGTTAATGTTGTGGAGGGGCAATTCTACCCCACCTTCCCCATAGATCCGAGCTTCATCTGTCTCTGTGCCCCATCTCACAATCGTCTATCTTGCCGCTGCGGCATGCCCACGCTGCCCAGGAGATGATCAAACCGATCGTAATGGAGCCTATAGCCACTCCCATGCGCTCCCGCTGCGGGTCAAGGCCCCCTTGAAGAAGTGCGGAGTTCCATGACGTATCAAGCTGCATTGGCTCGGCATTGAGCTTCCCGTCTTCCTTATCTGGACGCACACAACACATATGTGTGAGCAACTGCAAGCTGTATATCAAAACGCAATATTCGTACAAAATGGCTTCCTTCTCTCGTGTCGGGCTTTCTACTCGTTTGGCGTCTCGTGCAATTGTATCTGCTTCAAACCGATTCCTCCAACCTCATATTGCTTCACGTAGCTTTCACCTGAGTTCGCCCAAGATGTCAGAGCATCCCATTGCTACTCTTCAGGTAACAAAATATGCAAAAGTCTTTCAACTGTAACTAACACACCGCTAGGAGGACATCGCCCCTCGCCTCCCTCTTTCCTCCGTAACTCTTTTCGAAGCCAAGAAGAAGAAGAATCTCTCCTTCGAAGCAATCGCTCAAGCCGTCGGACGCAACGAAGTCGCCATTGCCGCGCTCTTCTACGGGCAAGCAATGGCTGCTCCCGAAGACATCAAGGCGCTGTCCAAAGTCCTGGACATCCCGGTTGAGGTGCTCGAGTCGCAGCTTTCAGGCTTCCCCGACCGTGGTAGGTCGCTAGAGATGCCGCCCAAAGACCCGCTGGTTTATAGACTGTATGAGATTGTGCAAAACTATGGACCTGCCTATAAAGCGATCCTGAATGAGAAGTTCGGTGATGGCATTATGAGTGCGATCAGTTTTAGCACCAAGGTGGAAAAAGAGACGGACGAGAAAGGCGAGTGGGCGAAGATTACGCTGAGGGGCAAGTGGTATGCTGAATTACCGTCTTATCAATTTGCGGGAACTAACGGGCTCTAGGCTGCCATATTCGCGATTTTAGACATGTAGTGAGAGTTGCTGATGCTAAAATACGATCATCATGAGCAATACACGCAGAAAGAGTGCCAATCGGATGATTTGAAAGGCTGACTTTCCTCAAGGTAGTCGATGAGCTCACACTAGAACAGCGATATATATTCTCGTCGCTTTATGATACTGTGTCGGTGTTGTTGTGTTGAGCTGCTGTTTTGCCGTCGGACCGCTCCTACCTCCCCAAGTTAACAGACCGCTCTCACCCGCGACAAGCCTCGACCTTCACCTTGCGTCCCTCACCCGAACCGGCTCAAAGATCGTTTGCCCCGCTGCCTTGACTATTTATCTATATCCGACCACAGACTTCTTTTCCAAAACACCACGCCCCTTCCCTCGGGTTACCGACAACAGCTCGATAAGCCCTCCTCCTGCTTCGACATCCGAGAACACTCAGCCGAGTGCAGAAATTAGTACGCGCTCGGGTTTACGAGGAATACTGAGACGTTGCTCAAGCACTCTGACGCCCCAAGCTCAATAACCAACTGTGAGGAGCAGGGGTAAGACCACTCATCACACCCTACGCTAGCTAGGAACTCCCGAAGACCAATTTGCAAGATGCCTGCAGAGCTTGAGCCGCTGCGCCGCATCAAATGCACGTATACAGACTGCTACGAGTCGTTCGACACCGAGAAGCAGATGAAGAGCCACAAGAAACACTCAGACGAGCATGAGTATTGCCACAAATGCGACGAGGACTTTGAGGACTTTGAAGCATTCGCATTCCACAAGATCCTCGCGCCGGTCAAGCACGACAAAGCCTGTCGGATTTGTGGAGATGAGTTCAAGTCAATCTCCGGACACAGGCGTCATGTCGAGATGGTAAGTCAGCAGCAACATCTCAACACACTGTTACTAACCATGACAGAATCACAAGATCAACCAGCGGCTGACCTGCATTGGCTGCTATGAGACGTTTCCCAGTGCTTTTCTCCTCATCGAACACCTGGAGTTTGGACACTGCCCTGTCATCTCTCAAGCTCAGTTCCAAGGCCATCTCATACACAAGCATCTGATCACTGAGTATCTCAAGGGTGGCGAGGCCTACGAGCGCTTCCAGCAGAAGCAGGCGAAGTTTGAAGCCGCGATTGACTGCGACGAGCAAGAGGGTGGAGTCAGTCTTGGAGAACAGATTTTCGACGACGAGGAGATCGAAGACGTCAACTTCCAAGCTATCAAGCCCGATACTCCACCAGATACGCCTATCCACCCCGGCCCATACCCGCCTCTACCTTCCCAAAAGGACAGTGCTAGCCCGACCAAGTCCGACATGTCATCTCTGCTTGACCGACTGTCCCTGACTGCAGATTCGGAAACCTCTGCTACGGTCGTCAAATCGCCTGTTGGCTCACCTGTTGCGGCTGCCTTCCCAGCAGATTCTTGGCAGAGCAACTCGTCCCGTCATATGTCCTCAGCAGCTGCATCAAGGAGTCATCAGCCCAAGGCCTGGAGCTCCCGGGACGGCCAGATGGCCAGCATTGCACTCTTTCCTGGCGCTAAGCCCACTCCTGTCACTGAGGATTTCAGCATTGCCGTCCACGATGACAACATGGAGCAAGAGCACGGTGCTAACATCATGCGAACCCGTTTCTGGGATCCCGTCAGCAGCGACTGGACGCCTGATCGCTTCTTCGATGTTGCCATCAGCCAGTACTACTGTCCTTTTGTCTGCGAGTAAGTGGTTAAGATGTGCTTCGTCTTGATGAACATGACTAACGCCGCAACAGACAGACCTTTGCCGACGCCGGAGAGCAGAGGAGACACATCGATGAAGATCACCGCATCACCCGTATGAAGTGCCCCATGTGCCTCAAGTACTTCAAGTCCGCCTCCGCTCTGATGGCCCACTGCGAGTCGCGCGGCTCCAAGTGCGAAATCAACAAGTCTGATGATTTCAGCATCTTCCTCGACCGCATCTCCGGCGGCTTCTTGGGCGTCCAGGAGAAGACTCGCCCTGATCATCTCAACAACCCTAGCACTCTGCTGCACAACGAGGAAACGGGCCGTATGGAGCACTATAGGCCGCCGGTTGCGAACTACTTGCAGTACTCGGTCACCAAGCCTCCGGACTGGAAGGAGCCGGTGCGAAGCACTGTCATCGGTGGCGTTGCGATGCAGCCGCGGGCGAGGTGGTAGATGCTGAGTCTGCATCACCGCTGAAGTTTGACCGGGTCACTCAAGGCTACTCTGTGGCTTCTTTGCTGGATTTTGGCCTTCTCAGTCTCAGGTCGTGGACCTCCTTCGCAGCCGAACATCTTACTCTGTGCCGAGCAATCAGAGCCCACGATTAATGGTCCAGACTCAGCAGGCTTTTCGAAGCCCAGATGGCGGATCCGAGAAGCTGGCACCACATCGACAGCCGGGCTTTGTTTCTATTCTCGCTATACTGAATCTGGTCACTGGCTTATTTCTTTCCTTCTTCGTGTATAGTACTGCCGCTCGAAGTCTGTCTTCCGAGTCTCTCCAGTCAACAATACTGCGAGTTCTTCGGCCTTGATGTTTCAGTGGCGTACGCGTCTCGGCCTTTCATAGTGCACAAGTGCCATGGACTTGCAATCATGTATCTCATTATCCAATCTCCCAAGTGAAGTAAAAAACTCCAAGCTATAATGCAATGGTATCTATGTATCTGCAGCTTACAACAAACCTTTCCCTCCTACGTCTGTTTACCAGAACTAACTTCCTTCACATCATCGCACCCATGGCGTCTACCACAAAATCTCCCAGGTCTGCCGGCGCAAGGCCCCTCCGCGCGGGACTCTGATTCGGCGTGGTGCGATTTTGCAGATTCAACCCGCCCATATCGCACCAGTCGACGCCGCCCGTGGTAATCGGCTATTAAACGTGTCAGCAAACGCGCCTGTGAAGAGCCGAGCTCAATAGAGGGGGAAAAGGACCTACCAAGCAAGTCAAATGCTTACACCAACTGCACGTATTCCTCCACTCGTAGAAATTGCGCAGCAGCAGGACAAGCGCGATGAACGCACACACCAGGCCTCCCGCACGGACGAGCCACCACGCCCACCACAGCGGCTTGCGCGCCTTGAAGAAGCCGAGCGGCGCTTTGGCGAAGCGGGATAGCTGCTGCTTTGATTCGGAATCGGTGGGCGCGAGGGGCTGCGTGTCGACGGTGGCATAAGGCGGTTCGTCGACGCCAATACGTTCGCGCAGCGCCTGCGGACTGTGCAGCAGACACACGCCGAGCACAAGACCCATGAGGAAGCCGCCGATGTGGGAGAAGTTGTCGAGGCCAGGGAGTAGGCCGAGGACGAAGGCGATGGCGATGTCGAGGAGGAGGAAGAGCAGGTCTTTGACGGGGCTCCGGCGGGTGCTCCATGTGTAGAGTAGGTCGAGCAGGGTGAGGCCAAGGATGCCGAAGAGGCTGCCACTCGCGCCGACAGAACTCAGACCGTCGGCGGCGTAGTTCCCACCGAGCACGAAGCCGAAGATGCCGGCGCTGAAGTACACGAGGGCGAAGCGCAGGGGCCCGATTTCCTTCTCCATGTCGCGGCCGAGCGTGAGCTGGAGCAGCATGTTGAACCCGATGTGTATGATTCCTGCGTGCAGGAAGATGGGCACGATGAAGCGCCACCACTGGTTGGGCTCGTGGGAGCGGTCGCGGAAGTCGGTGACGCCGGATTGGTCTGGGACGCCGCCGTTGCCGCAGAGTTCTGACAGCGAGCACGTGAGGCTGCCGGGGTCGAGGGAGGTGGTGTTGGGACAGGGCCAGGATTGCACGTTGTTTGCGATGATTTGGTTGATGTTGTGCATGCAGGGGGTGAAGCGCGAGCCCATGTTGATCAGGACGTAAGGGCTGGGGCCGATCATGATGTTGAAGTTTGGTTTGGTTTGGATGGGTGAGCCTGTGAGCATGCCTATGCAATCATGGTTAGTATACCATCCAATACCTCACAATCTTACCCCAACACCGAGGGTGCAGATAGACATTGGACAACTCACCATTCTTGATCAATTCCCCCACGAAAACCCCAATCTGCACCGTCGTCAAAATATACACGACCCACGTAACCCTCCCGCTAAACCACCCCTTCTTCTTCTTCTTACTGCGCTTCCGGCTCGGCCGTGGCAGCGCCTCGGGATCCGCATTATACCGCGTCGGACTGCCGTCGTCTAGTTTATTCCTCCCGCTCCCATCCATCTTCGGCTGCGCGTGTAGCGGAATCGCATTCTGGTCGGTGAACGGGTCCTGCTGGCCGCCGTACGACGAGCCATGTGACGGATAACCGCCCAGCGCACCCGACGAGTGCTGCGTGTTGTAGTATCCATCGTCCTCAAACGGCGACGGGGACGGCGCTTGACCGTGCGGCAGAGGAGGCAGCGCAGGGTCGGGCCGGGCGTGTGGCGGGTTGTAGGAAGTGTTGTAGTAATCATTCGCCGCCATGATGGCTGCTCTTTCTTGTGTCGTCACTCACAAACAGCGGTTGCGATGCAGGTCGCGCAGAAGAGAAGCGTCTGACTGTACTGTAGGGGCTGGTAGGAAGTTGGTGCAGTCGTCGGTCCTGTACACCGGGGATTGGGCTTGTACAGCTACGGGTAGCGTGCTTCTGGGGTTGTTTCAAGATTCCAGGCTACGAGCGCGGGAATACAAGGCGCGTTGAAGAAAACTATGTCAGCTTCTGCGGTTGCATGGCGAAGACGGATGCGTTATTGAAAGCTTTTGTCCACGGCGACGTAATATGTCTGGGGGACGGTGGATCGGGAAAAAGGACAGGGGCCAAGCTGCTTGAAGACGCGTCGTTTGTCCAGCACAGCCGCGATGCCATCCCTGTTACCCGCTGATCGCCGCGCTGCTATTTTGGGGTTTGCGCCACAAAGTCATCAGCCACGTTATGCCTCACTGGAGACTGCTCTTGCTAGTGGCCTGACTCACTGCTGCCACTGGCTTCGTCTTCTTGGACGCATTCTGATGGTCTGCAGCTATGGCCGAAGCTGAAACATACGTGCATGCATAGAGTGGCTTATCATGAGTGGAGCCAGCGTTGGCATCTACACAGTACAGCATGCGCAAACTAGGGCCTGACAGGTGTCAAGCACATGGTGAAAGCGGCCAAGTTCTTGATGCATGTACGATGACCTGAATGACTCCGATTACAACATGAACCCAATCACACATCTTGGACTTGAATCTGGACTTGAATCTGAATACCCTCTAAAGCGGTGGCAGCACCTCTCTACAATTCGGGCACATGAGCCTATACCTCATCCACCCTTCAAGACACCCCGTGTGGAAAATATGCCGACAAGGCGTGACCATATACATCCTCCGCTGCAAAATCATGCCCGTCCCGCCCATGCCCTCCTCCGCACCTCCCGCCGGAATTACAGGCACCTCGACATCCTGCGCACAAATACTGCAGTCAAACACCTTCTTGTTCTTCGCCTTGTCTTTTGACTCGCCCGGGGCTTTCGCCGACGCATCGACACCATCCGTAGTGGTGACGTTAAGCGGCATCGTCGCGCCCTCTTCGTCCTCGCGGAGAATCGGGTGGTAGTCGTATGCAGGCGGAACCCAATCGTTCTTGACGCACCATCTAGGTCCGAGAATTTCTTGCGTCGCGAGCATCAGCACTTGGCACCAGACCCAGCCTGCTAGGATGGCCATGCTCGTGCTATCTGTGCGCGCGAAGAGCACGTTGTCTTCCTTGAGGTAGAAGTACGACACTGGGATTATCCGCACGATGCATGTGCCCATGACATAATCCCAGCGTAGAGCGCGGCGGCAGTTGCGCATGGTGTTACGGTAGATTTGGGGTACCCAGAAGGAGAGGTAGAGGAAGGAGAGCATAGAGAAGTATATGCTGCGGTAGGTTGTGCGCGCTGTGCCGAATTGTATGGTTATGAAGAAGAGGACAATGAGCAGGAGGCAGAAGCGGCTGTAGAGAGCGCCAAGTTCAGCTCGAGGATTCGTAGTCGTTGCTGTGGCATTATTGCCTGGCGTAGGTGTGGGCTCGTCCAGGTCATCGTCTTGGTCGGGGGCGATAATAATGGGTGTTGGTGGACGCGGACGAGGAGCCGTTGCTGGTAGGGGTAGGGAGTTGGGCACCGGGGCGACAGCTGGAGTAGGGGCGACAGGGGGTTGCGGTGTGGAGGGTGCTGCTGCAGCGGCTTGCTGTCTATTCTGTCGTTCGCGCTCAGCAGCTTGGACGCCCCAGATGTCCATCAAGAACCGTAGATGCGTCAAAACCGAGAAGAGGGCCAGGAATGCGATGCTGTACAAGGCCAGTTGAGACGTGCCGAGGAAGAGATACATGAAGACCAGTATCAAGAATGTGAAACCATCTCCTAAAGCCATGATAGCAATAGTGTAGAAGCTGACTCTACTGCGCATTGACGGCGTTGCAGTCTCCTTCATCTGCTGTATGAGGAAGTAGAGCTGGAAAGCAAGACTCAAAGCAAAGGCAATAATTCCATGTCTTGCTCGATCGTTGAACTGCTCCGTCTTGGATCCAACGAGATGGTGTGATTCTGACGGTGGAAAATCTGGCGGTCCTTTGGACTCAATCACAAAGCCACAGTCCGGTGAGAAAGCCACCATGCTCATCTGCGTCGAGAGCTGTTTCGGCATCGGCGCTCCAGTCGGATACCGCATCTCATGCTCCAGCCATACCGTATCAATCCCATCCGCAACCGGCGCCTTTTGCAAGTACACCACAACCTCACAATGATGCCCCTGGAACAGCCCCTCATTCCCCCCATCCGCCGACGAAGTCCAAGGATTCCACAGCGGAAAAGCGCGATTCTGCTGTCTTTCAATCGTCTCCAGAATCGTGCGATTCAAAAACGTCTGACTCGCATCATACAACCTCTGATCGAACATGAGATGCGGCAGGCCAAAAATGCCCGCATACCGATCACTCGTCGTCGTCAGCACCGCCGTCCCGCTCTTCAAAAAGTGCACTCCATGCGCAATGAACTCCCACCAATTCCCGCCAAAACTATCATCGTCGCCAATGACAACCTTCGCACTAATCTCCGACGTCGTCTTATTCCGATCCGTCCGCATCTTGCCCTCGAGCTCGGTGAAATGCACCCTGATCGACCCCGCGTGGCCCGTAAGATTGCGATCGTACTCCATGAGCTGCGCGAAGGGACTGTCAGGGTTCGTCGACGAGTTGCCCATGTCGATGGGATGCCGGATTTGACTGAGCGGCGAGCGCACCCATTCGCCCTGGACATAGCCTGAGAGATTCTTGTAGACGGGGACCTCGTGGCCGTCGTATGCGTTGTCGCCTAGTACCCGCTCACCCATTGCTTTAGCCCTTTGCCTCACGGGCTCCAGCATGTCCCACGCAAAGCCATCCTCCTTCCGCAGCCCCGTGACGTTCAGCCATTTTTCGTTGCGGGGATCGAAATCGCCATAGTGCGTGCTGTTTAGGACCCCGAGGTGGTCGTATTCGCGCTGGACGAGCTCTTCGTAGCGCGCGCGTGCGTTGAAGGTGGATTGTTGCGGCTCGGGTGAGTTGATCAGGAGGAGGAGGATTATGAAGAAAAGGAAGGATCGCGGATCCCTTCTCGCTTCCATCAGGGCGGTAGTGTCGCTCGGACGTGAGCCATGGAGGCTCGAGTGGTGGTACTGCGAGGAAGTGTTGGAGATGACGTTCCCACCTAGCCTCGGACCTCCGCTTCGCCGCATTCACTTGCGGCAGCGTCGTGTCGTACCACGTGCAACAATGCTTCACATACATCAGGGGCACATCACCATACAATTAACGCACACAGTCCATTAAAGAGTCAAGGGGGGTATTGAATTTCATGTATGTACACCAAAGGACGATTCGTCCCATTCCATCGTGAATCCCAAACACCCTGCAAACGCCGTGTAGACCTTTTGCTATGCACAAGCGACAACTTCATGGACATGGGAAAGCGACCGTTCAAACGTAAAAGCATCAGTGAGTGGGAGTGGAGATAGCTGCAGGGGGTGCGGCTTCAAGGTCGACCCGCTGCACCGTCTGGCGCAGGTCATTGCTACTGCGGACCAAGTTGCCAAAGTATTTGCGGGCGACTTCAGCCTCAGCCTTGAACTTGGTCGTCTGCTCCTTCTTGTTCTGGAGCTTCTCGACGTTTCGCTGGAGACCGATGCGGACATCGTTTGCAGGACCCTTGAGGGCACGACGGATCTCAGAGCTGATGCGAAGTGCGTTTTGGTGTGTGTAGTCGATGGCTGCAAGCTGTTGAGAGAGCTTTGCGCTGAGTCGGTGGGGCAGCGACTTTGGCACTGAGGAAAGAACATATGACACTCCGATTGCAACTAGAAATTAATGTTAGCGATGAGTATGGAAGATGCTAGCGCAGTACTTACGACCAGCAATGAGACCGGGAACCAGAAGTCTCTTCATATTGTTCGTGCCCATAATCTTGGCAGCACCGAGTGCGCCATCGAGCCAGCCAGCCCCGCCCATCAATCGGCCGCCGACCATACCGGCAACTGTGACAGCCATGCTGGTACCTGCGACCTTCTCTTGCCGCTCCCATAGGCTAGCGACATCGAAGAAGTCCCAAAGCTCGATGTCGATGTCCACTTGACGAGCCAGCGCGTGCACTGATTTCTTGAACATCCTCTCCGGACGGAACATGACGTCCGCATACAGGTTGTTGCCGAGATGGAGGACACCGATGTTCTTGATGGCATTGTAGCCCTGCACGGTCTGTGTTCGTGCGTGCTCCTCGCAAAGACGGACTGTCTCAGAAACTTCGTGCAGCATGGAGTCCCTGATATCCTCGGCATACTGGTATGCGGAGAAGAGGCCAGGGTACTCGATGCCCAGGTCTTGCTCGCCCACCTTTTGAATGCAGCTGTTCAGTGTGTCGCGTGTGTAGCCATAAACGTCTGATGTGGTGTCTTCCACCATACGCTCCACAGCCTCGCCAGCTTCCACTCTGGACTTTTTCGACTCTTCAAACTCTGGCTCGAGAGCTTCGATTTCTTTCTTCACGCGATCCAGCTCTGATTGTGAGACATCTCGGTTGACGGTGGCCAAATTGTTCATGTCTCCGAGAACATTGAGAAGATACGTCTTCGCCGGGGCCAACTTCGATCGAGCCCTCTTTTCCAACACGAAACGTCTTAATGAGGTCTCGAGTTCTCCAAAGTCCCGCCTCTTCTCAGCTTCCTTGCCCTTGCCTTTGTCGTTCGGGTCGTCGTCGCCATCGCCATCCGGAGGCGAGCTTCCGCTTCCGCTTCCACCCATGGGGATCGCATTACTTGATACGAAATGTACCAATTCGCTCGACTCCTTGAAAGTTGCGGGGCTGAGGCCGTGGACCTGCTTGAGAATCATCTCCTGACACCTCTCTTGGTCACGGATGACATCGAATCCGTTGACGACCATGAAGATGTACGCCTTCTCGCGGGCAGCATTGAAGATGAAGTTCTTGGCCGACTCGGTAAAGTGGTTTGCGGCAGAAACGACAAAGACTACCACATCGATCTCTTCTTGACGGGCAAATACTGCGGTGGTCATGACGGAATCGGCGTTGAGACCTGGCGCGTCGATAAGTGCAATGTCGACGACTCCGTTGTTCAGAATGGACTCGTCTACTCCGCGTATATCCTGAATGTAGATCTTGCACTGCGAGAAGCGATCGTTATCGATGACAATCTTTTCCAGGTCCTTCAGATCGAATACAACATATGTGCTTTCGTCATGGCGGTTGTATGTTGAGCCGTGGGGGATGGCGTGGACCTCCTCGACACCACCATTCTCCCTGAAGTCGAGGACCTCACAGAATATGCTAGTACACGGCTGCTGGTCTTCTGGTAGGACTTTGCGGCGGAGGAGGGCGTTGCAGAAGGTAGACTTTCCGGCATTGAGATCTCCGGTTACCAGCACTTTGCTTGACGTGTCCTCAATCCGCTCCTTGATGGAGTACAAATGGCGAATGCTCTGCTGTATTTGCCCGTCCAGCAGTGAAGCAATTGAGCTCTTCTCTAGTGAATGTACCAGGTCCGTCTGTGTTCGGCCACCCATTCGTAGCTCCAACTTCAGCACCGAGAAGTCCTGGGCCAGCTGTGGGGTCACGAGGCGTGGGGCTTCCTTCTCTGGCTCCGGCTCCGTGCTCGGCCCTGGGACAGGATCGTCTCCAATGGTTGTACCCGCCCGCCTTGGTCCGCGTGGGCGTTCCGGCGAACGCATGCTCGGGTCGAAGTCGCCAATGGCAGACTGAGTGTGCTGCAGCCCGGGCCGAGATTCATTCCGGTTCTGCACTTTCTGTACTTCGGTGACTTGTACGGAGGGGTAGTGGGCGGGCCATTTCAGGTTCATCTCTTGGAAGCTCTTCAGCGTGTCGATGGTGCCATGGATGGCACGGCCGAGTGCGTTCTTGTTCTGGTTGTACCGCAGCTGCAACACATGGCTGCGCTGCTTGTCGTGCTCCGACGAGCTCGATTCGCCGTTGAGGATGGCGGAAGGAGGTTGCGACGGCCTGTCCTCGCCAATATTGGCTCGCCACGACGAGGCCGGGTCGCCTTCCATCATGCTGCCGCCATATCCAGAGTCCTCGTCGAGCATGGACACCAGACGGGCGGCGGCCTCGGGTGTCGATCCAGAGCCCACCGTCATATATCCTGGGGCCATGCCGCGGTGGCCGGGGGTGGCGTCGCCTGAGGCTTGACCATTTTGGCGGCTGGAGGGCTCCCCCGCAGAGGAGGAGCTTTTGCCTTTGCCCTTGCCGCGTTTATCGGGATGCATCGAGGAGGTTGATTATCGCGCGATTGTGGGAGAGTCGGGCATGTCGTGAAGGGGGTGGAGGAGAGTGTGTTGTGGCTAGGGCGGTGAAAGATTTAGGTGTGACGTGAAGAGGCGTGACGCCGATACTGCCAGCGCTCACGCTAGCAGGGTCGCACTTACCAGGTTCAACCTGCCGCAACATGGCACCTCTTGGGCTCGAGGATACACTTATACCGATAACCTAATCAAGATTGTGGGGTTGTACTCCAGGTTTCACATCTGCTCGACTTCGACTTCGACTTCGCGTGGTAGATTCATATTCGCAGTGCGCCCAGAGCCGAGCATTACCGTGATACGTTCCTAAGCAATCACCTCCCCACTGTCGCTGCGCACGTCGCATTGTGCCAGCCCAAATCCTCGCACCCAAACCGCAAACATGAATCTCGTCGAGTGGGCGTTTGGAAAGCGCATGACGCCGGCGGAGAGATTGAGGAAGCATCAGCGCGCACTCGAGAAGACACAGCGCGAACTGGACCGCGAGCGCGTGAAGCTCGAGAACCAAGAAAAGAAACTGGTCGCGGATATCAAGAAGAGCGCGAAGAACGGACAAATGGGGCCTTTGCGCATACAGGCGAAGGATCTCGTACGGACAAGACGGTATGCTGGATCACGTACCCAGAGCCAGGCAGCACAGCTAATGTGAAGCAGGTACATTCAGAAGTTCTACCAGATGCGCACACAGTTGCAGGCCATCTCGTTGCGGATACAGGTGAGACGATACCTGACTTGAATATGTAACTTGTTCTAATTGCATGCAGACCGTGCGAAGTAATGAGCAGATGATGCAGTCGATGAAGGGTGCAACCAGTATGTCCCCCTGCAAACCCACTGCAATCATGCCTAACACTTCGCAGCACTCCTCGGCAGCATGAACAAGCAGATGAACCTCCCGGCCCTCCAGCGTATCGCAATGGAATTCGAGAAGGAGAACGACATCATGGACCAGCGGCAGGAGATGATGGACGATGCCATCGACGACGCCACAGGCATGGAGGACGAGGAAGAGAGCGAAGATGTGGTCAACCAGGTGCTGGACGAGATAGGCATCGACCTAGGACAGGCGGTATGTATGCCGCCGAGTTGGCAAGTGAGGATGCTAACCCCCACCAGCTCGGAGAGACACCCAGTGGCCTGCAAAAGGCCGCCGTACCCGAGGGCAGAGTGGCGCAAGCAGTTGGCGGGCCGGATCCTGACGACGATGACCTGCAAGCTCGTTTGGACAGCCTGAGGAGATGAGGCCTTGTTACGGCTGTGCCAGATGTTTTGTATCAATGCGGGCAGAGTGGTTCTCGACATGAGATGAGGTCATAGCAGCTTAGTCTGAATTGATACCACAAGCGTTTTGGGGGTTTTCGTGTCCGGAGTAGGGGTCCAGCAAATGCCAAGAAATGCTGACATTGCATTCGAGATGTTGCAAGCTTTCACCGAAAGCCGTAGATGCTCACGATGGTGATTTGTTATTTCACCGGGACATGCATAACTAAGGCTTAGCTCCAAGATGATCCTTGCCCCCTCTACCGTCGAGCCGGCGAGCAATCGATCTGGGCCTCGCTGATCGCACCCTGCGTGCGCACTGCGTACCATGGACTGAAGGACATGCCTGGCCGTGCGCTCTGCGTTTGCCCTAGGCCAACTGTCAGTCACCAGACGTGCGTCAGTGGTGCGTGTATACATACAGTAGGCCGCGGGCAGCGAGAAAAGGTGGGGTAGGAAGGCGACAAACCAACCCATCCCAACTCTCCTCTAGGCACGATCAAATTCCAGGGCAGTGCAGGTTCCCGTCTTGTCATCTTGACGCCTTTGCCCAGTCTCACATCGCCCGTGTTCACTGCTTCCTCCGCCACCCACTACTGGTACGTCACCCAACTCATGTAGCTTCCCCCTTCACTGCTCTTCATTGTCACCAACGCTCGCATCCGCACCCCTCTTCCCTACACCTGCGCACGATATCCCACCCGACGTCCACCTTATCCGAGTATTTATATCGTAAGTCTACGGACAATCCACGCAGCTGCATTCCTGCGCACGGCCCACATTCATGACCCCTCATCCGTTCCTGTGCTAACAACAATACTGCGACTTCAGAAGCATTGACGTCACCTCACACGCGCCTACACGACTTTGAACCCCCGAACCTTCCACCTTTGTCATATCCGCGCCTCAACAGAGCGCCGTCGCGAATTCTTCAACCTGGCAGGAAACAAACGACGGAGCTTCTCCTCCCAGGCTGGAGGAGGCGGCTTACTCAATCGCATGTTCGGTTCCGGAAAGGAAGAGGAAGTTGCCCCCGTAGACGGTCCGACAGCTGGTGACAACACAAAGCCCGCCCCAGCGACTGCCCCGCCAACATCTTCAATGCCCACCGACGACGCCTCTCCTAGTAGCGCGAAGCCCTCCGGCAACGGGGCTGCTTCAACCGACAGAAAAGGCAGCGATGCCGGATCCACGCCCACCGCGGAGAAGAAACGGCGGAGTTCTGGTGTGAGTCGCGCGAGGGATATGTTCTCAAGCGCAAAGAATTCACTCCACCTGAGCGGTTCCCCCCCGACAACCAAAGCGGGCGCATCGGAAAAGGCAGAGAAGGGCAGTGCACAGACACCCATACAAAAATTGGGCAAGACAGATGCGGCGTTGAGTGTTCCTCAGGGCTCGCTCAACAACTCCGCCGGCGAGTCTGCTCCAGGCCCACGATCTACCTTCCGTGTCGGTGTTACTGAAGACAAGAACAAAAAATGCCGGCGTACTATGGAGGACACACATGCATACCTGTACAACTTCCTGAGCACACCAGCGCCATCTTATGGCCAGGAGCCGCGCGGCTCTACTTCCGACGCAGGCTCAGTCCAGACAGACATGTCATTGCAACAGGTCGTGGAGACGGACAACGGATATTTTGCCATTTTCGACGGCCACGCAGGTACTTTTGCCGCTGACTGGTGTGGAAAGAAGCTGCATTTGATCCTCGAGGAAACGATAAGGAAGAATCCAAACACGCCCATCCCAGAGTTACTGGATCAGACATTCACGGTTGTCGACCAGCAGCTTGAGAAACTGCCACTTAAGAACAGCGGATGCACTGCGGTTATTGCCGTATTGAGGTGGGAGGACAGAATACCCAACGCACAATCGTCGACCGGTTCGGTACTGTTCGCCCCGGCCGCTGTCTCTGCTATCAAGAATGCGGAGGGTAGCGAGGATGCCCCAGTCTCGGACCCCGTGAGCGAACAGGTTGTGGAGACGAAACTACGCAGTGAGGCCAGCCGCCAGAGAGTACTGTACACGGCAAACGTGGGCGATGCGCGCATTGTCCTCTGCCGCAATGGCCGTGCTCTTCGACTTTCGTATGACCACAAAGGCAGCGACGAGAACGAAGGGCGCCGCGTAGCAGGTGCTGGAGGATTGATACTGAACAACCGCGTCAACGGTGTTCTTGCTGTCACTCGAGCGCTTGGTGATGCCTACATGAAGGACTTGGTGACCGGTCATCCCTATACTACCGAGACTGTGATACAGGCAGATCAGGACGAATTCATGATTCTTGCCTGTGACGGAGTGAGTAGCTCATTGTAGTGTGTTGGGAATTTTGCTAACGATGACAGCTCTGGGATGTCTGCTCCGACCAAGAAGCCGTCGATTTGATCCGCCACATCCAAGATCCCCAAGAAGCCTCGAAGAAGCTTGTTGAATATGCCCTCGCGCGATTTTCGACCGACAACCTGTCTTGCATGGTTGTCCGCTTCGACAACAAGGCGCTCCGACAGCGCAAGAACGAAGCGACAATCGGAGTTGACGGAGACCAGGCATCTACGAAGGGTGGGGTCACCGAAGCAGACGCTATTGTTGCGCAGGCAAGGAAGTCAATCGACGAGTCGGGCCAGTCAACTGAGAGCGCTGCGAAGGAGATAATCATGGAAGAGTCTGAGGCTGAACCAGGTCCTGAGCTCGACATCGAAGCAGCCAAGGCAGCGCAAAAGAACAAGGTGTAGATTGAGTGGGACGCCGGGTTCCTACCATTAAGTTGTTATTACGCAGTGCACTTGTTTATCCAGGGCGGCTGTGTGCGGGCTGGAGCTTTGGGTCTCAAGGCATTCTCGGGGTTTCGCAAATGCTTCTTTGCATCTTCGCTCTGTAGTCAAGCCTGGCGTTCGGCACTGAAGAATATAGGTCTTTGTCCTTTCATTGAGTAACTGAAGTAAGCTTTTCGAAGAGAAGCAATAAGAGCTTGCATTTTTTGAATATCGTGGACTCTCGCTCTCTGCAATGGGACAGAAGATGTAAAGGCAGGTCTTCATGCGAGTCAAGTGGATGGAGAATCCCTGTCGCATGAGGCTCGGGACGCGCTAGTCCCCGCATCCATCGTCAGAGGGTCCCATGGTGACTACACAAAAGTCTCCAATGCGGTTTGCGACACAGAGCTTCGATATCCTACAAAATGTCTGGCGCAGACGCGGCAGCGAACTACGCGCCTCTTGACGCGCCCGCCTTTGTTGCTCCGAAGCATCTGCTATCGCGCCCGACCGTGTCCCCCGCCGACAAGGAACAAATAGAGGGCCTGGTAAGCTTCACGTACCCGATGCGATGCGCGGGCGCTGACATCATCATAGAGGACCATTCGCGCATTTCTGAAGGCGAGAACGAGCTACGATGTGCTGCCCATTAGCTATCGCCTGATCGTGCTGGATACGGCGCTGCTGGTGAAGAAGAGCCTCAACATCCTCAACCAGAATGGTGGGCACAGCCGGATACCCTACCCGACATGTGCTGATATGACACAGGCATAGTATCGGCGCCGCTCTGGGACTCCAAGTCGTCCACCTTCGCCGGCCTACTCACCACGTCCGACTATATCAACGTCATCCAGTACTACTGGCAGAACCCTGACGCCCTCGCCAGGGTCGACCAGTTCCGCTTAAACAGCCTTCGAGGTCAGTAGTTGCTTCGTCTTCCAAAAAAAATGACTTCTCACCCCCTCAGAAATCGAGAGATCGCTCGGCGTCAAGCCCATCGAAACCATCTCCATCCACCCCGACCGCCCCGTCTACGAAGCATGTCGCAAGATGCTCGAATCGCGCGCCCGCCGCATACCCATCGTCGACAGCGACGATGAGACACACCGTACCATGGTAGTTAGCGTGATTACACAATATCGCATTCTCAAGTTCATCGCGGTGAATGTCAAGGAGACGCAGAAGCTGCGGAAGCCGCTATTCGAGATGCCCAATGTTGGCACCTATCACGATATCGCGACAGCGTCCATGGACACGCCCGTCATGGATGTGATTCACATGCTGGTCAAGAAGAACATCTCCAGCGTACCGATTCTAGATAAGAAGGGCGTAGTTCTGAATGTCTTCGAGGCCGTCGACGTCATTGCGCTCATCAAAGGCGGCGTATACGACGATCTGAACCTCACAGTCGGCGACGCCCTTCTGAAGCGCTCAGATGTATGTCTCGATGTTTCACGAAGAATTCATGGTTGCTAACGTCAGCAGGACTTCCCCGGCATCTTCACGTGCTCATTATCAGACAACATGTCCACAATCTACGACACTATCCGCAGATCACGCGTCCACCGATTCGTTGTCATCGACTCGGAAAGCAGACTCAAGGGCATCCTCACGCTCAGCGATGTCCTTGAGCATACGTTACTGGAAGGACTTGAAGACGACGAGTAGCGCCACGTCATCGAACGCCAACCTTTATATCACGACTAGCCGAGGGATTGAGAGTATTCCATCGATAGGGTAGCAAATTCCTACGAGCCGGGAGAACGGGAATCAAGGGTGTAATGAATGCGGGTTCACGGCACAGGAGTCGTCACTGACATCACGAGTTTAGAGGTATATTCCCACGATGGCGATTCCCATGATATCCAATGAAATATATTTGAAAGGATTGAATGTGTCAGATCTCCCAGTTACGTATTTCAATCCGTGTTGCTGTCTTTCTTCAGCATCCAAACTCGTACTCCAAAACACGGCGCTGAACCCCGAAAAGATAAAACCGCACTCAGATCCCAAGACAGTACATCTCCCAGCTCGTACCGAAAAACTCCAAGCACCGCGCTAAGATATCCCTGATTCATATCCTTCATATCCTTCATTCCCTACTCCTCCCCCTCCCCCGCCACCCACACCGTCCCCTTCCACCCCCTCGCATGTCTCGCCACATCCCCCGCATTCTTCACCGCCACAAACGCACTATCCGGCGCCACAAGATCAAACGACCACGCGCTCTGCCTATGCGTAGGACACGGCGTATCGAGATGGCGCGTCGGCCAGCTACCATCTGGACTCGACTCCTCGGCACCCGAAGACAGAAACGGCGTCGGCGGCGTAGACGTCCGCCGAGGCATGGAAAGAGTGTAGGGCGTCGATACCTGTAGAACAGGAAGAGGCGTCGAAGTAAGAGGGAGAGAAAGAGTAGAAGGGCTCGACAACACCGTCCCCTCTACAAACGGCGACACAGGACGTAGAGGGGCGAGTTGCAGCGCCGGCGTATCAGCACAATATACGCCGCTGAAATCTGCGAAGATGTCGTGCATTGCGCTGGCCGTGGGTGAAACCTCGGTATCTTCACGTGCCGGCGGGATCTCTATCCTGGGCAGCTCCAGGCTGGTAGAAGACGAGGTAGAGCATGTGGACGTTGTGAAGCCCGATGAGAAAGACGACGTGGTAGATGTTACGGGCATGGTAGTGGTAGCGAAGGGGGTAGACAGCGCATGCAAGCTGAGTTCAAGTGCACGAGGAACTACAGGCGGCGGTGTGCATGCCGAGCATGTTGAGGATGCGCAGTGGAAGCCTAGAGCGAGGTGTGATTCGCGAGGGAGCGGCTTGGTGACGAGCGGCGCGAACATCTTCTTGATGCGGTTTTTTGTTTTGCGCCATAGGTTCTCTTTCGGAGGGGTTTTCTGGGAGGAGTGCGGGTTTTCACATCTGCTTGGGAAGCTTGATCTAGCGTCCATATCCTTCCCCTTCTGCGCTTTCATCTTGCGTTTGAATATGTTTCGCCGCGTCTTCTCCCCTAGGGTGGTCGCGGTGGCTTCGCACTTTTGGTGCATTTGGACCTCTTCATACGACATGACTGTGATTTTCGGGTGAGGGTGGGTGATTTGGGTGACTTTGTAGACAGTACCCTTGATAGGTTTTACGGTGATGAGGTTGGGGTATGAGGAAAGAGTTGTGCGTTCCATCTTAAGAAATAGTCGAGATTTTACACGCGCTTGCGGGCAGATTGTATGGTATCGGTTGATTTAGGTCCCACGGATTCGAGATCCGGGTTGTCTTGTGAAAATTTGTTCAATGCTGAGTTTTGGTCCGGGTCAATATTCGATTGTGGTAGACGTCAGGTTTTGGTCGAACCGGACTTTGGTTGATCTCGGGATGGGGGTCGGCCGGGGTTGTGGTAGATGTAAGTTGAGTATGGGATTGCAGTGCAGCTCGGGCCGCCATATTATTAACAAGTGAGTATTGGAGATATGACGACGGAGGGGTGTTGGCGCGGCGGTGTGGGATCCTTCACCGAGGAGGTAGCTAAGGGAGCTAGTGCTGGCAGTGATATGAGGTAGGAAGCCTTGGCTTTGTCATCCGAAAGTGAAAACCAGCAGCCGTATGGGGTGGATAGGTACGTCATTAAGCACAGGGACATCAAAATCCAACCATGAAAGTGTTATGGTGGTCGGTATTCGCTAACGATGACACATGTGCGGTTCTCAACACCTCACAACTACGGTTCAGCTTTTCAAGGCCTTTTTTGCTAACTTTGGGGAGATCGTGCTTAGATTATGACGTTACATGACAGTCGTAATTAAGACCATGAATCCGCCTCCAGACAACAAATTTCCTGCTCTTCTTCTTACTCTAAAATCCTCCTCACGGCTTGCCAGATATCCCCACTTCCCTCTCCTTCTCTGGCAACTGCAAGAACCCGGTTGAGTACTCTGTCACATATCTTTTGCTTTTCCACAGTCTTTAAAGCCTGAATTGCCTGCCCTGCAATCGTTCCATACGTGTTCCATATGTCTTCGAGAAGTGGGTCCGTAAACTCGTCGTTGTTTTCCCATTTGGCTACGAAGTCGCGCATAGCATCGTAGCTCGCGCCTTCGCCGTCATGTTCTTCGAGACAGAGTTGTCCAGGTTCACCGACTATATTGCAGAGCTCCGATGCTTCCGAGCCTCCCCGCTTTTCCAATCCCTGACCAAAGTCGATGAGCATGACCTTTGGCAGAGTTTCGGTATCTGGATCATGAAATCCGAGCAAAACGTTCCCGGATTGAAGGTCTCCGTGGGAGATTGGAGGGCTACATGTATTCTGCAAGAAGTCGAGAGCATAGTATACTTCTTGAAACACTAGCCACACTAGACCTATTGGTGGTGCTTCTATGGTCGGGTTGGCCACTGAGTGTAGGTCGCAGCAGATAGGCATAGTCGACAGGACCATCCATCCCGGTTCAGGTCCTGGGGCTGATTGGATCAGACTGACGATTTTGTCGCTACTAGGGTGGAGGTGGGCTTGTCTGTTGATGGACTGGAGAATCCAGCGTTCGTCGGCGAAGTGAGATACCAGTATAGAGATCTTGACGGCAACAACTCTGTAGACGGCGAAATCAACAGCGCCATCTTCGTCGCCCCCTCGGAACTGGTTTCTTGCGGTGATAACCACTGGGTCAGGCAATGCCAGAAATACTCGGCCACTACTGCCTTCGCCAGCTGGTCGTAGAGTTGTGTAGCCAGGGGGCATCGGCGAGTATCCGGAGTTTGACATAGCGAAGATTTATTTGGTTGAATTGTGTAGTTGAGAGTGCCCCGGAAGGTATTGGGTAGTGTAATAGCATATTTGGCCTATATAGAACGGGAATGATCTCCCCGTTTGCTAGCGGGAGGACCATTTGTGAAAGATCAAGGGCACTGGCAACTTGTCGGCTGCCTATGACGATAGGGAAGGGAAAGATCCTGACAGACAGACAGGGCCATCAGAGTGAAAGTCTTGAGCCGAAGGGGGGGTCGAGACCTGACAGGGAAAGATATCATTGTGCTCAGTCGTGACTCTCGATGAGCACCCCGAATTTCACTTGCAGCAAAGCCGTAAAAATGTACACCAGTGATCAGGTTGACATGGAGATGAGAGGACAGGAGAACAGGAATCTCTCGGCGCCAGCCTGGCATATATATCCCGAAGCCGTTCGATTGCGACTCATCACCTGTCATATGGCAAGCTGAACACAAAGGAGCAAAGCAGTAACAATGAATGTCACAGAATCATGCTGGTATCAGTTTAGCAATGACAATAGATATTGATAGACAAGAAGCGATTAGCTAAGGAGCAGTAGCATACTGCTTGCTACATGAGCTGAATAAAATAAAGCAAACTGCTTGAATTGAATCAGAGCAAGTAACAAAATGCCGGGGTTGCACATGCTACTATCCGAGACTCGAGATAGAGTTCGTCTTATGATGCTTCACGCTTAGAGGATGCTACTTTAGCATCTTCCTGACTCCTGAGCTTCAGCAGTGACCACCTCCGTGATCTTCGCGCGCATGGCCTCGGAACGAGGCCGAGTCAATCCCAAGACCATGTCCCGAATTTGCGTTCGAGCAACCTGCGGCATCGAAATCATCTGGCGGTAAGCGAATGGTGCAAAACGTTTGCACAGTACGCCGTATGTGTGCCCTTCAGAATCATAAATGCGCATCTCGTTGATCAGCCGGTGAAAGCTATGGAGCATTGAAGCCTCTCTATTAGGATCGGGGGGATGATTACACAGACCGCAATCAGATTGGTTCCACTCTAGACCATGCATAACTTCAGCCATAACTGTGGCTAACGCAGAGTATTCTGTTCTAGATAGAATCCCCGGGAATGTGGACCCGTTCTCTCCACCCAGACCGAAATCAATGAGCTTGACCTGTAGAAGATCAGAACCCTCTGCATAGCCAATGATGATGTTTCCAGTGTGGAGGTCGCCGTGGAGCAGCGGCGGATCGCAAGTGTTGTGTAGGAAATGCAGCGCCTTGTGGAGTTGCCAAAATATCAGCCATACAAGGTGTTCTGGTAAAGCGTTGTATGGCTGTTGTAACAATGCTTCTAGCTCGCAGCATATTGGGAGAGCCGTGGTTGCAAACCACGTTGGTGTTGGACTGAATGTATCCACTGCGGTAAGCTCAAAGAAAGGTAGACAAACCCCATCCGGTTGTTGCTTCCGGATAGCCTTCAAGACACCAACCTCCGCGTAGAGATCTTCGAAATCAGTGGGACAAGATATTTTGACTACTCGTAATACGGACATCAACGCGCTGACCTTGTCGGCAACATTGTCCTGCTCACGAGCTTTTATGGCTTTTACTGCCTTCTTGGGCAAACAAAAAAATGCGTCTGCCCCGCAGCCGCTACCAGCTTTGCTTACCAACAAGAATGAGCTAGGAATGTCGAAGTTACGCTCGATGTCAATCAAGTCAGACTCGGGAATCTCTTCGTACTGCCCGTTTGTCATGTTGCCGTGCGGAATCATTGACTGGCCGTCTGTCATGTTGCGGTTAGGAATCGTTGACTGGTTGTTTGTCATGTTGAGTTTAAGAATTGTCGACATGAAAGTTGCAACTGCTATCCATAGTCTCCCGAAGGATATGAATGTTTTAATACAAAAGAGGCCACCAACATTGTGGCTGCGCGAAAGGTGGACCTCACATCCTTTACTATGTGCGCCTATAGAGGAAGTAGTGAATTTGATAAACCCCTTGTTCTACCACTCTTAATTTGGAAAATCACATCTCCTTTTGCGGTGATACAACCCGGGACAAGTACAACGTGCATTATGAAGAAACAGTGCCAGGGCTAAGCGCACAAGGTCGAGTCGAAATGATCTCTCACCAGTGACGCACGTGTTTTTGAGGCCCATTTTATCTGCCACATTATACAATAACGTTGATTGGTACTCAGGGTTCCCATTGCAGGCATTCTGTACTTCAGGAACCACTGCATTCCCAGTGCTTATAGCGATGTTTTTGGGAGGTATGTCAATAAGGACTGACAATAGACATGATCGGGGAGTAGTGAAAGGATAACCTGAAGCTGTTCACTGAAACGTTAGATATCGAATGCGATGACAATGCATTGTGTATATCTTAAAGTGATCGGATAGGCCGCTGCATGTTGGTCGCGATTCTGAATATATCTAAGCACAATGGGGCTCAGCTATCCCATACTTTAGCTCGACATACCACGCGCACGATTTCGCTTCCACGGGCGTATCGGGCCCGGGACGCTCGTGGTGGTCAAGTGACCAAGCCCCGAGCGACTTCGGCTTCCATCGGACGCTGAACCGGCCGCGCTATGATTGGTCAAAACCATTCATTGTTCTTCCACCCGGTCGAAATGAATTGCACCCATGTACCCATGGCGGACCCTGTCAATTTGTCCTCACTTTGAGAGCTTTTGACAGCCTTTTTGGTTTACCAGGCTTACTGTAAATCTGCCAGCTGTTGCGACCCTCAACGCTGCTAATCGGCCCGACTCAAGTTGCACAGCGTTGAAGTGAGGATGTGGAAGATAAGAAAATGCAGATGAAGTCTGAGCTATGAACGTTATCGGTGTGCTGCGAATGAATAGCTGAAATCGGTTGGACGCGAGGTCGGGGCGGTAAGCCCAAAGATGTAGTGTTTTCCTTCGCCGGAGCTTCATCAAGTAACTCCGCGTATGTGAGAACTTCATCGCCTCAGGGATTGTCTTTCATCTCTCCAGAATTCGAAAATTCGCCATCTTCTGTCAGTCTTCACCTCATTGTCGATGTACCATGTGCAATACTATGGCCTCGTTGTAGCATATGCAACTCAACTTCATCGTGAGAATACGAGGCTTGGCATTGATGAGGTATTCCATCGCCAGTGGCTCCGGGGCGGTCTGAGAACCTCAGTAATGATGGCCGGGCATTGCAGGTTCGTTACGGGCCTTTCGGTCAAAGATGGGGACAAATGATCCAGCGATTACGTATCGTTATCTCGAGGCCGGAATGACGACCGCTCGTGGCCGGAATTTGGGCGTTGTCGTGTATATAGGCGGAGGTTGAGGCGCTCAAGAACCTTTTCACCACCACCACACTTCTTCTAGCACAGAGCAACTTCCATCTGAAGTATCTTCAGAGGTCTTTTGCCGCTGAAGTCCTCATCTTTTCTTCAACATGTCGCCCTCTTCCTTTGACTTCCCTGTCCTCGACGACACCAGGCCCGATGACTGCTCCCTGCCCGCCTTCATGGTTTCCACAACCCGAGGCTTCCTGCCGCGTCAAGAGCCTGTCGTCGAGCTGCCCCAGGAGTTCGCTGCTCTTGAAAGCCTCTTGCAACGCATGCCCATCAAGACACTGTCGGGTGAGCCAGGCTTACTTGCCGATTTCACTTTTGGCGACACTGTGTTGAAGGAGCTGCCTGACTTGTCGCCCGAGATTGAAAAGTATCGCGATGACCTTGTCGTCATGAATGCTTTGTATCGCGACTACTCTTTCTTGGCTTCGGCGTATCTGTTTGAGCCATGCCATGAGAGACATATGAGGGGTGAGGATTATGGCCTGGGAAGACAGTCGCTGCCAAGATGTATTGCGCTGCCCATTGTTAAGGTTGCCGAGATGTGAGTTTTCTCGATGATCGTCCTCGTATTGTGACACGGTCTAATCCTTGTCTGCGCGATAGTGCTGGCTTCAAGCCGTTCATGGAGTACGCTGGCTCTTATGCGCTCTTCAACTACCGTCTTAAAGATCCAGCAAAGGGCCTCGAGTACGACAACCTACAATTGATCCGTGCTTTCGAAGCTGGCCTTGATCCATCATCGTCTGAGGCTGGCTTCGTCCTTGTGCATATCGCAATGGTCAAAGAGTCCGGTGCCCTGGTCAAGGGTGCTGCTGATATGCTTGACTCCTGCGCTGGCCGTGATCGCGAGCGTTTTAATGACGGCTTGCGTACTCTTGTCGGTGGTTTATCCAAAGTCAATGCTGTCATGAACAGTGAGTACACCCTCGTGTATTGTTGTGCGATGACTAACTTGTCAACAGCAATGTGGAAGCGCAGCAAGCCAAATGGCTACACTAGCTTCAGAACTTTCATTTTTGGCATCACTTCGCAGTCCATGTTTCCTAACGGCGTCATATACGAAGGCGTCAGTGAGGAGCCTTTGTCCTTCCGTGGCGAGTCTGGAGCCAACGATAGCATGATTCCCATGTGCGACAATCTCTTGCAGGTCGCAATGCCCGAGACTCCGCTCACAGACATTCTCAAAGATTTCCGACAGTATCGGCCGGGCAATCACCGTGAGTTCCTTGAGGCTGTTCGCGATAGTGCCGAACAGTCTGGTGTTCGCGAGTTCGCTACGGGTGACTCTGTCTCAGCCGCTTTGTATCTCCAGGCTCTGGATCAAGTGCGCGACTTCAGATGGAGGCACTGGTGCTTCACAAGGGAATACATCCTGAAGCATACATCGCACCCAACCGCAACTGGAGGTAGCCCGATTGTGACGGCAAGTCTACCAGGCATCTATTCCAAGCTGTGCAGGCTAACGCTGATTAGTGGCTCCCAAACCAGCTCCAGGCTGTGCTTGCGCAGATGGCCGAGACATTTGAGTACTGCAAGTCGATCAATGGCGTCGACGACATCATGGAGACTGCAAACACGCAACGCGAGACGCTGCGAAAGGAGGTGGAAAAGTATTGTGGCGAACGGGGTGTCGCAGCGTCCTGAGACAGGATTGTCGCGCACTGCTCTAGACGGTCAATGAACTGTTCACCTGTTCGAAACTCTCCACTCGTTCTTGAGGTCGGATTGCCTTGGTGAATCATGGCGCAAGCGAACGTTGTCGTATTTGCGCCCTTGTCTGTGATGATGACTGATACTCTAGGCTGCTTGCGATCGTGTCCTCGTTCAATCACATGGCTCGTAGTTGAGGGCGCAGAGGTCAAATTCAGCCCTTCCACTCAGGATTGGCGTGGTTCAAGTGTGACTGACGCGTGAGGTCGTGATTCCGTGGTGTTTGTGACTCAGTGTCTATGCGTCATGCGCTATCGATAACGACACTACTTTATCCCAGATGTTCCCTCTTGCTAGCAATTCAGCGCCACCTTCCAGAATCTCCTCGATCAATCAATAATTGCCAGCCAACTCATGGAATTCTTACCCTTCACACGAACACACGTCGTCATACTAATACGGCGAAACTTACGAAAACGAACCTGAGCAAGCTCCACAGCTAACCCCACACATCAACCATGGCATCACGACACGCCCCCAAACAGAACCCTGCTGAGCGGCGGAAAGGCGAATCTGTACGTGCACACGTGATTACGCGTTCCACTATGCTAACGAAATTTGATAGGCCCTAAGCGAATTCGAGGACTACGTAGAGAAGCAGCAGGCACTACGCCGACCACCCGGGCAGGCAACCGTCGTTCTTGAGGACCACGATGAGCTGAGCATATTGGATGAGCTCGGCCTCTCCGACGATAACAGCGCGCATATCCGCTTGAGGACGCTGCTTACAGACCCCGCTGAGGAGAATGTCCCAGCGCTTGTTGGGCATATCAAGGAGCGCCTGGCAGAGGGCCATGGCGAGGCGCTTTTCGATGTTGGTATAGAGGACAATGGCGAATCCATGGGGTTTTCGAAAGAGAATTGGGAGTTCGCTCTCGAGCGGATAGGAGTTGCCTGTGAAGAGCTCAAGGCCGACTTCAAAATCCTCATGACGCGCAACGTGGGCGGCGACGCTGAGGTTGGGCCGCGAGACGCCAAAGAGACGGGTGTGAGTGGCAAGATGATCTTGCGGCAGCGGCCGGAGAGCGTCGACAACGTCATCGAAACACGGATAGCGGTGGTCGGCAATGTCGATGCGGGCAAGAGTACCATGCTAGGTGTACTTGTTAAGGGCGGGCTAGACGACGGCCGTGGTAAAGCGCGAGTCAACCTCTTCCGCCACAAGCATGAAATTGAGAGCGGCAGGACTAGCTCTGTGGGCATGGAAATTATGGGCTTCGACAGCAAGAGCGAGATTGTAGTCTCAAATACTGCTGGTCGAAAGCTGACATGGGAGGAGATTGGACGTCGATCTGTAAGCACTTCACCCCGACTCTTGTGGTAAGATGCTAATCAAGGCAGGCGAAAGTGATTAGCTTCACTGATTTGGCGGGTCACGAGCGATATCTCCGCACGACTGTCTTCGGTCTGCTATCTAGCGAGCCCAACTACTGTTTGCTGATGGTTGCCGCGAATAACGGTCTTGTCGGCATGAGCAAAGAGCACCTCGGTATTGCTCTCGCGCTGAATGTGCCAGTCATGGTCTGCATAACCAAAATCGACATCTGTCCTCCGCAGATTCTAGAGCAGACCATAACGCAGCTCACCAAAATTCTCAAATCTCCTGGCGCGCGGAAAATACCCGTATTCATCAGTAATAAGGAGGAGTGTGTCAACACTGCGACTCAGTTCGTGTCTCGTCGAATATGCCCCATCTTCCAGGTATCTAATGTCACCGGATACAATCTTGACTTGGTCCGCACCTTCCTCAACATATTGCCCCACCACGGTAACTACGACAGCTCGGCGCCTCTCGAGTTCCATGTTAACGATACGTTTTCCGTACCTTTTGTTGGCACCGTAGTCTCTGGTGTAGTAAAGTCCGGTGTAGTCCATACAGGTGACACCGTCTTGGTGGGACCTGACAGCCTGGGCCAGTTCACAACGACCAAAGTCCGTACCATCGAACGTAAACGAATACAAGTGCCGGGCTGTTCCGCTGGTCAATCTGCAAGTCTTGCGCTACGAAATGTACGAAGGAAAGATGTCCGGAAAGGCATGGTTGTCCTCCACAAGCCCGAGAAGCCTGATGCAGCGACGGGTATACCTCCGAATCCCAAGGTTTACCGCGAATTCATCGCCGAAGTACTGATTTTGTCACATGCAACCACCATCAAGACCAAATACCAGGCGATGCTGCACGTCGGGCCCGTATCCCAAACATGCGCCATCATCGACATCGACCGTCAGTACATACGAACAGGTGATCGAGCACAAGTTGCATTCCGATTCGTGCAGCGACCAGAGTACTTGACTGTGGGCGACCGAATACTGTTTCGTGAGGGCAGGACGAAAGGCTTGGGTATCGTCAAGCGCGTTGGCTACGATCCCAAACATCCCTTAAATCCCGAGCTCCAGAAAGAGAAAGATCGGGAAAATGGTAAGGAGGACCAGCAGGATGCAAAGCAGGTCGAGGCTTCCTAAGTCTGAACTGAAGACATACTGTTCACATATACATATGGGCAATATAGGCCATTGTTAATATACGACCTTTTATGCTACTCCATATTTACACTTGTAGAATTTAGCATTGCTAATGTCCGATCAAGGTTGACTCAGCGAGCCCCGCAGCCGTTTTTACTTCCGCTGCGACCCACCAGCCTAACGCGATACAAGCCTTAGAGTTCACTCCGCCTCCGCTAGCCAAGGTCTTGTCCCCGGTCGCAGCATAAAGGTGATAAACTTCTACAACTTCGCCGCGTCGGGTGCCTAAAGCTAGATAACAAATCGGCCTTAGCAGCTCTATGAGAAACTTCCTAGCTTGCCTAATACAATTCTGAGAAATGCATGTTAATTGAGCACATTTAAGGGCAATGAAATCGCCTTCTTGCAACCAACCAAAAACCCGCTTTCATTATCTACGCCACACATCTCAACTGCAGCAAAATACGCACAAGCATGTCCACCCTCCAATACTTCGATTACGAAGGTTTCGGCGACCGCTCCAAGCAGAATCTCAACTACAGTCAGGCCGTCCGCCTCCCCAACACTATACACATATCCGGCCAAGTTACCTCCATCTCCCCCGACTCGCTCCCTCCACCCACTCACTAACCCTCTTAAGGTGGTTGGGACCGCCTCACCGACGCCTTCCCCGCCTCCCTCGACGCCGAAATCGACCAAGCTTTCGCCAACGTCGAGCACGCGCTGCAAACCGCTGGCAGTACGGGATTGCAACAGGTATATATGTTGCGGATATACATCACCGGCGAAATGAATGAATACTTCGAGTCACTGAAGAGACATTTGAAAGGCGCGGGGTTCGAGGCACACGGCCCACTACTCACCGTCGTGCAAGTGAAGGGATTGTTCAGAGACATGAGGATTGAGCTTGAAGCGGAAGCGTGGGTCGGTCAGTGATTGCCCAACTTCAGCAACGAAATTTATCCCTTGCCTAAATCAAAAGTTGTGTGGACTCCTTCCATGAATGCGGATCCTAGCACTACCCACTCTTCTGCGTCTTGTGGGAGGTGCGCGAATGGAAGTATGCAGCGCTGCCCCTTGTCGATGTCTTGGACTTCGGTCAGGTAGTCCCATGGCATGAGCACGATGACTGCGCTCTCGTTGAAGGAGAATGCAATGTCCGGGAGGTCGTCGCGCATCGAACAATCTAGGTCCGCGAGTTGATCGCCCATGCCTAGGTTCGGGTGGGATGGGTTTGGATCTCAGTGAGTAGAGTGGCGGGAAGTGAGATGTAGCTGAAGGAGTTTGTGAAGACGGCTTTGTATCTCGACGCCTTATTGGCACTGGGATTGTTCGAGGGTGGGGACTGGATGGCTACTGAGTCTAGATTGACTGTGTAGCCGCTTGATATGTAGTACGATAATTGGCTGAGGTCCTCAGGAGGCGTAACTTCGATCAAGGGAATGGTGACTGCACTTTCCGACAGCATTTCTGTAGGATTGTAGCCTAATGTTAACTCCTCAGTTTCGTTATCCCGACGAGGAAGTTTGAGCGAGAATTCGGGGCGGGTGAGGACTTTCTGGTCCAGCATGTTTCGCAGAGCGCTCTTGGTACTCGCATTCGATGCTGGGGTACGGGTTGGGAGGCGTGCAAGGCCCAGTGCGCTATCGAGAGATGCAGCATTCGAGTACATCGATCGCCAGCAGATGGCTTCTTCGAACTGCTGGCCGTCGATTTCCAGACCACTAACTCTCAGCACATCTTGTGACAAACGGCCCGACGTTGAGAGCCCTTCATACACAATCTGCGCGACGGTCTCACTGGGCTGATAAGTGCTGGACAGCGACGAGTCATACTTGTTCTGTCCCCGACAGTACTGCGCCGTGACGGGGTCTTGCAGACATTTTACGGATGGGAAAAATATGTCTGACCAGCTCAGATCAACAGATGCGGTGAAGGGCTGTGGTGGGGTTCCGATGGCTGTGGGGGTGGTGTAGAGGATATGGTAAAAAGTTGATTGATCACGGCGACTTAGTGGATGCTGATAGTCCGTCCGCGAACCATATGTAGACTCCGCGAGCAATCGTGAGACACGGGCGTTGGGTTGTTGCAAGGCACCGACACGTCCGTTGAACAGTCGCCAGTCGTCGAATTTGAAGCGGACCGTTGTGCGCTTGATCGGTAACGTCGCTACGGCGCCGCTGCACAGAGGAAAAAGGAAGAAGAGGGGAACGAGATGCATCACGCTGCTTAGCTGTTGTTTTTCAGCACTGCCAGATATTCCTCGTCAGTTAGCTTGGGTTGGATAGGAGCCGATTGGTTGGGAATTTGAAGTGTGCCACCTGAGCATGACAGGCAACCAGCGCCTCCGCTTTATGGCTTCAATCGACAACAACTCCGTCTCCCTGCCTTCCTATTCCTATTTCCATCGATATCGACGAACTTTATGAATCGAGTATGTCTAGGCTCCTTACAAAGCTGGAGAAGGGTATTCACAAATGCAACCCGCTTTGGAAGTATCCAGTGGCAGTATGCAAATACGCAATTTTCTTCGCTTGCTCTCCTTGCCTGCTTTACCTGTTCGTCGTTGGGTTAAGGGGCGATTGCAGACGCCAAGATAAACGCAACAAGCGTAAGAGCCGTTTCTTCAGATGCGATGAGATGCCTCAGTTTCCGGGTCCACGTCCACGAGCACTCAGCTTGCCGCTTGTTCATGTGCTACTCGAATAGCGGACCTTCGGCCAATCTCAATCCGCTTTCATGACAGCATTTTACCGTTGGAGATTCGACGCATGATCTATCCATACGTACTGGGTGGCCAAGTGGTGCATTTCTGGACATGGAATAAAGCCTCGAAGGCGGAAGTTTGCGGGAACAAGGACGGGTGCGATAACAATTATATCGATTGGGAGTATCAACGCACAGGATTGCGTTTTCATCTTGCCTTGCTTCGAACGTGTCGATCCATGTATGTAGACTCCAACCTCCAGCTTGTTTTCCCCAATTTGCTAAGCATCTTCTAGATATACAGAAGCAGTCGATTATCTGTACTTCGCAAACACTCTCTCCCTATTCAACCACGACCAGTTCAGTCCAACTGTCAAGCTTCTCTCATATTACTTTCTTCCACAGCGCCTTCTACAAGTCCGGGACCTGCGCATCTGTTGGTCGTTCTATCCAGATTCCGGATGTTGGTTGGAGGGTTGGGAAGCTATTAGTAAGATGAAGGGCCTACAGCGGTTACATGTCACCGTTCAAAATCCTCTGCTAGGGAGACCGGGTCAACCCACTGAATACATATGGCAAGACTTATTGACGGAAGTTATGGGGGCGGTCAGGAATATCACAGCTCCGGGCGACTTTGTCCTTTACGTGCCGGACATCAAGTGGTTGGAATGGTCAGCAGACGTAGATCTAGGAGACTCTAAATGTGTGTTCAGGATTGCAGAGGAACCGGCCGGAGTTAGCTGTATGTCGCATCGCAGCAGCTGAGGGGCGTTCATTAATGACGTTTGTGCCAAAGTCATACTGTGAAAAAGATCGTTTGTGAAACTTTGTCTCTGTCGCTTTTAGCCAATAATCCCTCGACACGTCCTGTGTTGCCAATGTGGAAGGCTGCTGTTGTGAGCAATTACGAATAGTTACTGATATTTCGGGGAAACAATGCATCGCATAGCGCAATGGTCATATCTGAGGACTTTCATCAAAATGCATCGATTGGGACAGGATTTTGATGAGCCAGAACGATGAGTTTACTATACGACTTCGAAGAGGGTACGAACGAAGCCATCGCCAAATCAAAGGCAAACCTCATTTTCAACTCCACTAGTTCCGACCGGTCTGCAGCCAAGCGATCAGGATTCCTTCGCCAAGAAGGACTTGATCTTAAATTGGCAGGTTTCCGGTCGGCTCATCGACGGTGGTTCAGTGTCAGCGAATGTGAGCGCGTCGGCGATCAACGTGAACGTTCGCCCGCTGCAGTCCCCGTCCTAGCGCTCTTGGCACTGGGCACTCTAACTTCGTCCGTCTAATTTCCCACACCTGTGTTGACATCTCTCAGCCTCCATGTTCCTCCAAGCAAAATCGTCAGGGTAGCGTTCCCCACGTGCGATAATCATGCAGCACGCATGGTTGAACGACATGACAGCTTGTGGAAGTCCACCCGTGTGGCTTTGGACCCGCAAGGCGACCGAGGTATACTGGGTATGAATCGCTCTAGATAAGAAGGGCCTTGTCCTTCATAATGCTTGTCCTGCAGGAACGGTTCTGTTTCCCAGGCTCCCGGTTCAAGGTCTTGTCAAGTGATCATACCTCACGATGCGCTCTTTCATCGCGTCCTCGGTCCTTCTTGGACTTGCTTCAGCAGCTGCAGTGCCGGCCGAGCCTCGTGCCAACCATGGCCACAAGAAGTTCAATGTTCAAGTCGGCGACAGGCCTTACTACCTCATCGAGAACATGGAAGAGAGCCCTTTGAAGAGGAAGCTCGAATCCTGCTCAGAACAAGATTTCAAGCCAACCGAGTTCTCCTTCGCTCATCGGGGCGCGTCTCTCCAGTACCCAGAGCATACCTATCAAGCCTACAGTGCGGCTCGTCGTCAAGGCGCGGGTGTAATTGAGTGCGACGTCGCCTTCACAAAGGACAAGCAACTCGTCTGCCGCCATGCGCAATGCGTAGACACGCCCTTGAGCTCCAGGCCGAAACACGTGCTAACCACATCACCTAGGACATGCACACCACCACCAACATTCTCAACACCACACTCGCCGCAAAATGCACTACGCCATTCAAACCTGCATCTAACGGCACTGCTGCATCGGCAAAATGCTGCACATCTGATCTCACTTTGACCGAGTTCACCTCTCTGTGCGGCAAAATGGACGGCTTCAATCCCAATGGCACTACTCCGGTGCAATATATGGATGGCACGCCTTACTTCCGCACCGATCTATACGCCTCTGGATGCCCCAAGCTCATGACGCTTAACTCGTACATCGACACCGTTGATAGCTGGAACTTGAAATTCACGCCTGAGCTTAAAGCCCCGGAGGTGAACATGCCATTCAATGGCTACACGTACGACAACTACCGCCAAGCCGTCGTCGACGCATTCAAAGCAAAGAATATTTCCGCGAAGAGGGTCTGGCTGCAATCTTTCGTCCCCGACGATGTGTTCTACTGGATCAAGAATGCACCGGAGTTCGGCAGACAAGCCGTCTATCTCGATGAGCGCGTCGACACGCCAGCTGGCTACATCAACGCGACTGCATCGATCCCGGACCTAGCAAAGCGCGGTGTCAAGATTCTCGCGCCAGCTATGTTCGCTCTGACCAAAGTCAACAATGGAACCATTGTTCCCTCCGAGTACGCCATTGCGGCGAAGAAAGCCGGCATGGAAATTGTAGCGTGGAGCTTTGAGCGCGCGGGATGGTTGTCGATTGATGGCGGCGGTTACTACTATCAGTACGTCAAGGACGTTGTTAATAACGAGGGAGACATGTTTGAAGTCCTGCACGTTCTTGCTCAGAAGGTGGGCATCAAGGCTATGTTTAGCGATTGGCCGGCGACGGTCACGTACTACGCCAACTGCTTTGGCTTGTAGATTAGAAGGATAGAAAATAATGTATATAGCTTCATGATCTGAAGACATGAGAACTGGACAACTTTGTGTCGAAACACGCGATGCCCAAGCAAGATCACCCTCACACATGGCCAACATTCGAAGCATTCGGAAAGCCAACACTAATCTCCACACTTAGGTCTCGAATGGTTCCCAAACTTAAAGTTAAATCTTTGTGGATCTACTTAGGTTCGGAAAGGGAAATTTGCACCATTTTATCACACACATTCGCTCCAACCTGTTCTGCTTGATCCCTGAGCCACTCATCCGTTCGCGAATTTCTGCCTGTTCTTTGGCCATGTGAGGCATTAACACCGTCTGAGTTGGTATCTCCTTCTCGCACGCCACTCTTTTCGACAACCATTCTGCCCGATCCGGAAGGTGGCGTTGTTATTACAACATGAAGAGAGACATCGTGTAGTAGAGTATGTTGTAGTAGTGTCTTGGCATAGAGTGGCGGCTCATTTGTGATGTACGTTATTAGTATTAGAGCCACAAGTGAACATAGATTCTAATACTATGCAGACTATATACCTCTGAAGCTTGATAGGTCTAGCGACTAGTCCGCAAAGAAGAATTCCATGGAGAGCTTGCTACCTGGCTGAGCCAATTCTCACATTTCTGGATTGCTGGAAGCTCGACATCACGCTTGAAAGTACGTTTGCTGTCGACATTCAAAACGCAGCATTTGTGTTGTCTTCGGAACAACTCAGGAAGAGTTGAGAACCAGATGTGTTCGAGTTGCAAATGGAAATAGGCGCGAGTGTTCTCCTTCATGACCTTCACGCCCTCTTGGAAGATCTCGTCTGACATCTGTGGATCCGGTTCTTCGCAAGATTTCCGCAACTCAGTGTACCCAATTGATTTCCACGCGCCAGTATTAGTCGTTTTGATGTGTGTATTCTGCTTTTCCAGCTCATAAAGACGGCGCACCTCATCTTTAATTCCGTCGGCAACCATGCCGTCGATGCGACAATCCGTCAGCCTCCCAAGTTTCTCCAACTGACTATCCAAGAAAATGACAAAAAGTTCTTGCTGTTCAACGAAAGGATGGAATAGCAAGGGTTCTGTCAAGGATAAGGATCCGCCACAAAGTATTGGGAGATTGCCTCGATCGTGTATTGTCTGTATGGTGCGGATTGCTGTTGGCACAAAGTCCTGCGGCTCCTCCCACGCATCGAGGTAGTTTAAAAGATGATGCTTCACTATGCCCATCTCTTGAGGCGTCGCAGCTCCTGACATGATGCTTGCGTCCTTATAGACCTGAATACTGTCGACCGAGATGACTTCTCCTCGCAGGCTTTTCGCAAGCCGAATACTCAATGCGGTTTTGCCAACACCGGTTGGGCCTATGATAGCAATGATGGGGATCTTTGACTTCATGGCCGTGAATGATAAAGGCTCTTGCGGCTGAACAGGCCGGGCGTGGTATTCGGGTGATACAAAGGTTCGGGAAATAGGCTGTTGGGCAGCAGAATTGGTAGGAATACTGATGTTGAACCCAAGTGATTCTACGTGTTTATATATCAGAATTATCGGAAGTTAGCAGGGTTACAGTGAAATTTGATGGAACTGTCTTCACAGGAGTCCGAGCATTGTCGGACCGAGCAACCTGTATGTAGACTGCGACAGGTTCGATTTACGTCAGAGAGCGTTTCAGAAAATCACCGCATTCAAGCCCGTAAGGAACTGCCGACTGTCTTTATCTGCAGCTAATGGAAGATCGAGCGGCAAGTCCCCCTCGGCTAGACTCGTTACATGACTGTAGTGCGCTCGTATTAAACCGCACATTCTTTCATCTCCCAGTCGAGTAGATGCCTTCCCTCAGCGGGTCTATACTCCTTTACAAGCTCAACAACCTCGGTGGCAGTGTTTGCCACCTTCAGTATCGCCGTTTGCCCTTCGGCTACGAATCCCTCCTGAGCCGCTTTCTCAATCCATCCTATCAGCTCGTCAAAGTAGCCCTCAACATTAAATACGATCACTGGTCGAGCATGAATACCCAATTGGTTCCAAGTGATCACCTCGAACAGCTCTTCCATTGTCCCATATCCACCCGGCAGCGCTACGAAAGCATCTGCCTCCCGCACCATAAAGGCCTTGCGTTCGTGCATGGACTCGACCAAAGTCGTCTGGCCATACTCGGACTCCTGGGGAGCTATAACACCTCTCTCCGTCCTAAGAAGTGCCCTGGGAATGACTCCGTGGACTGACGTGGGCCCAGCTAGCGTAACAAGACTGGATGCCAAAATACCCATTAAGCCACGAGTTCCGCCACCGTAGATCAACGACCAAGACCGGGCATGCATGGCGTGGGCTAGGTGTTCTGCAGCTTGTGCAAAGCTTGGATTGATACCAGGGCTAGATCCTATAACAGGTGAGATCAGCGAATGCTCCTTAGGAGTTAGAATTGACCCACCGCAAAAAGCGCAAAGCGTGAATTTCTTTGCATGGTGGAGACCTTTTTCACTGAGCGCCATCGTATCTGATTTGTCTGAAGTTGCCGGGTCGGAGTAGCTTTCGAAATCCTGATGAAGACCCCTCAAACGATCTTGATCTTGGGTCTGGTTTTTGGACGAAACAACGGCTCATTTATGCATTTCAAAGACGCGTCTCTACTAGTTCTATTACCAATTTGACAGGTAGCTACTGCGAATGTCATCATCAGCACAAGCTCTCGGTAGCGCCATTAGCCCCCTTGTTACCGTGAACAGCCTTCGGCTTCTCCACGCTCTCCATTACATCGTTGCTACCTTGAAAGCTGTTAACGATAGCCTCTGGTAGCATCTGATAGTTAGATGCTGCTGCTGCCCCAAAACATCGCCAGGCACCTGAGTTCTACCTATGCCCCGTGGGTTATATCGACTGTGTCAGAGGAGTCCTGCCTGCATTGTCAGCTGATACAGGCTAGAATGCCCGCGTATTACAAACCTACAGTCCGTGTGATGTGCGAGGCGAAGTGAAGATGCGGCGTCCGGCTGAAGCTCGGCGCATTACTGCAGGTGGTCTGATAATTTTAAATTTACTCTAGATCAGGTGATCCTTCTTGTGGCTTCTCGGCGCAGCTCTAGTAAATGTTCTTGCAGTCTGCAGTTCTATCACACTATGAGTGATATACGGGCCGAAATATTATGATATTATTAGGCAATGTACTAAGGAAGATCGACACTGTATGCAGAATTCCCTCCTAAGGTCCTCGAGGGCCGACTTCTGCACAACTCCGAGTTATTCTACCTTGCAGATCGTGGCAATCATAGCTTCCTAGAGCCTCTTCGGTAACTCTCTCTGTGGGCCGCAATTCTATCACGACATGAGCAATACAAGGGCCGATTCCTTGTGACAACATTAGGAAATATATTGTCTTTGCAGATTGTTACCCAAGGTTATCGAAAGATGACTTCCGCACAACTCCGGATTATGCTACCTTGCTAGTTGTGGCAATCATAGCCGAGAAGCGTTGAGCATAGCCATGGCGCCCGCGCG
>Ga0265780_10001160_pt1 | contig 38529 bp, 39 predicted proteins | sample P1T30metagenome_FD_192432 | JGI IMG/M metagenome (GOLD analysis project Ga0265780, IMG submission 192432) | Plant litter microbial communities from East Loma Ridge, Irvine, California - P1 T30 | ecosystem: Environmental > Terrestrial > Plant litter > Unclassified | place: USA: California...
AAGAGAGCGAGAAGCCCGTGACGTGAGACTATTCAAAATAGACCCTCGCGGAAGACTTCTTGCCGCTCCATCCTTCAATCTAATGATAGCCTTGTCTTGTGCGCTCGTAACTGAGCAGAAGCAGGAGGAACCTGGGGCAGGCTGTAGGTGCAAACGTACCTCCAATAGGCGGAAACAGCACCGCAAGCAACATAAGGAAGCAGTCCGTGCCGCACATCTTGACGATTCTCACGAGTATAATGTATTTGATAGAAGAGAAGTGTGCGCGGTGTGAATGTGATGTCGTTGCGTGGAGTGTGTACTGTCGATGTTGCCTGGTCGTGTTCAGTTGGTGCTGCGCAGCGCCTTCCGCATGACGATGACGCGTGCTGTGGCGGTGCAGAATGGCGCCTTCCTCGGCACGTGAGGAGAGAAAAGATCACGCACCACGTCACGCATAGCATCGAAATTCAAAGATCATGTCAAAGTTCGTCGTAGGATGGTTTGAAATGATTTCCGGCCTACTCTTTGCCACCGAGATATCTATACACCACGGAGAAGTCCTTTCCTTTGCACTTCTCGTCCTTCTCTGCTGCATCATAAACTGCTCTCGCAGGCTCAGCGAGTGCAAGCTTCACATTCGCCTCTGCCGCAGCCTTGATTGCGAGCTTCAGATCTTTGCTGGCGAGTGCCACTCCGAAACCTCCCTCGTACCCTCGAGAAGCTGGCGAGCCTTCAATGACACCAGGGACGGGGTTGTTGACCTCACTTGGCCAGCACTTGCCAGTACTGATGTTGATCATGCCAGCAAGCGCTTTCGGATCCAAGCCCCACTTGACGCCCATGCTCATAGCTTCTGCTGTGGCAATGTTGTTGAGCGCGAGCAGGTAGTTGTTGGCAAGCTTGCCCTTCAGTCCGGCACCCTGCTCGCCGAGATGCAATACTCTCCGACCCATCAATGACAGGACGGCAGTGGCTCGCTCGACGGCCTCTGGAGCAGCACCGATCATGAAGGTGAGCGTGCCAGCTTGAGCTCCGACGACACCACCAGACATGGGAGCGTCGATGAAGATGCCTTGACCAGCGGCAGCTTTCGCTACCTCTCCCGAGGTCATGGGGTCGATGGTCGAGCAGTCGATGAATAGGCGTTCCTTGTTGACGGAGCCATCTGTGAGTAGTGTTGCTGGCTCGAGCATCTCCTTGAACACGCCTTTGACATGCTTGGGTTCCGGCAGCGACGTGATGACGACTTCCTATGCCAGGTCAGTAATGGCATCTCAAGCTATTCAGCGAACAACGTGATGGATAGAAGAAGCATCAGAGGATTGGCTATAATATTTTGTGTAATCAGGATAAGAGCCACAAAAAGTGACCCCCAACTTAGATCATGGATAGAACAATTAATTCATCATGTAAGAGTGACTGAACAGAATAGAGCAGGAATACGTACCGCTTTCTCAGCGACTTCTCGGACGTTGCTGGCAACTCGGACGCCTTGTGGGTGCTCTTCGAGAAACTGCTTGGACGCAGCAGTGTTGACATCTTGCACGAAGAGAGTGTCCTCAGCGGGGATCTTCGCCCTCAGGTTCTTTGCCATGGGGTAGCCTGTCACTGTTGTCAGTATATCGCGTGGTCATGTGAGCATAGAGAGCACTAACCCATACGCCCTAAGCCTATGAATCCCCATGTAGCTTGAAGATGTTGCGAGCTCGAGAAGCATCTTCTTGAACCCTGCCGCACGGCAGTTGGGGCGGTTCTCCTCGCAGTCGATGCTAAAGCTGATACCGTCCGCATGATGTATGTCTTGTTGTGAGCGTAGCTAAACAGGCAATCGAGAGTCGAAATAGAGCTGTGCTGCGGGACACGGCTGGACGCGGTCTCCGCTTGGTTCGGGTTGGCTCAGCCGAGGTGTGCGTTAAGCATCGAAGAGCGAGATCTCCAGGTATCACCGACGCATCGGTGAGGCGGAATTGTCTCAAGGCATGGTCAAGAAAGAGTAGGCGCGCCAATGAGCGACGGGCACGACTAGGAATCTGGTGCTGGTGGTTGTTGCGCGTGTTGACGAAGAGCCGAGAAATTTTCGAAGGAAAAGCGTTTCCAGCTGGGGTGACTAAGCGAGAGCTTGGCATTTCGGCCTTCACGACTCACTCAAACGTCGTGAGATACGCAATCTTTGTGAAAGCGATGCATTCTGGGCATCCTTGTGCAATCCATTCTTACGGCTCACAGACAATTCCAAACCATACACACAACCGTAGAGGTTCACATCCAGTACAGCCACAATTTGTAAAGTACTACTGTACAAACCCATGGCAAGCAGTACCTGCACAACACAGATCCCTTAAACCACAATATCATCTCGCCATTCCGTCACGATTCCCTAGCCGCCGAAGGGTCCGGAACATATCCCACAAGTCTTTTATAAAAGCTCAGCCGACCATCCATTCCCGACCGCCTGTACTTATACTTGAGCACTCTCATCCAGCCGCGAGAGGTATATCTGCTCTCAAAAACGGACTCAGTCAATGGTCGATCGGCGCCGAAACCTACGTTTACCGGGGTCTAAAGCTCTCATGTTAGTCATCGCACTAATCTCTTTGGCAGCTCGAAAAGAATACTGCTTGAAGCCCTGAGTCTTCGTCCATACTAAGATAGATCTATGGGTATCTTGGGGTATGTAGTGATAAAAGGCCAGCGCAAATGCAAAATCCACATTTTCAACTCACGACCGGCTCTTCTTGTTCGTCTGACTCGTCGGAGATCTCGATCAGCTCGTCTGCAGTGCGCTTGCTCGTCTTCTTCTTGCTCCCCTTGCCGCTGGACGGAGCGCTAATAGCGTCCAGGAACTGGTTGTTGCTCATGTTGGAGTGGAGCTTGGGTGTCTCGGAAATGTCAGGGAGGAAGAGCCGCTCGCTGTAGGCCGCGTATGCTTCTTGTGTCTGTAGCGATGTCAGCTGTTGTTGCTAGATCAGAGAGGAGGTCACATACGTCTTCGTCGGAGTAGTTGAGCCTGTACCAGGCTTCCTGGTTGGTGGACTTCATGAAGGATTGGGTCTGTTCGGCTGCTGTGTCGCCGCCAGCTTTCTTGACGGTGGGTATGAAGGCCTTGGGCTCCACGGGCTTTGCGCCTTCTGCCGACTCCTTCTCGCGGCGCCGGTTGACGGCTTCTAGCTGGGCGGATGCGTCGAGATGGTGGAACTGCGTGCGCAGCTGTACGAGGCCGTTCAGGCGTGTGAGATGTAGTTGATCTGGTCAAATTAGCATGCTGCTTGCACCTGCACGAGTGAGGCCTACCGTCGCGGAACGTCCCCAGCATGTAGCTCGGCCCTTTGTCCTGGTCGTTCTGGATCTGTCCGCCAAAAGTCTGCATGTTCAAGACGTGGCCCTTCTCGTTTGCATCCTCAAAGTGCGTGACATACTCCTCGAAGTTGTCGTCGTCCTCAATCGCAGTCGGCGCTACAGGGCCACCCTCGCCAGCACCTGCACCCGCACCAGCGCGGTTGGTTGCGCGTGGCATAGTCCGCTCGAAGCCAGATGCGATGCCGAACGCCCGCTGTCCAAAGCCCTTCGTCTTGCGCAGCGACTCGCCCCAGCGCACGCCGGCCGGGCGGTTGTAGTTGTGGTGGATGTCTATCGGAACGTCGACTTCGATGAAGCCCGAGTCCTTCTTGACACGCAGTTCGCCAGGCTGACTCTGGGTGGCCTTGGTGAAGGGCTGGTCGGGCATGCGATTCAGGTACTGCAGGACGTAGAGCTGCTGCTCCTCCATCTCGGGGGTGATGTAGACATCGTACTCTGCGACCACGGGGTCGTCGTCTTCCATGTCCATGTCTACTGATGCTGTGTTAGTCATGGTTATTAGCAGCAGGATCAAGTAGTATGCGCCGATCAAAGGCCGGTCTTACGAGCCATGTGTGTTTATGTGGGAGAAGAGGCGCAAGGTAAGAGTGACTGGCGCCAAAAAGTTCCCAGAACGCGAGGCGGGGCAGGCGCGTTAAGTTCCGAACCTCTTGGAACTTTTGTGGGTCGTGTAGGCAACGGGTCTACTATGTCATTATCCCCGAGAGACGTCGAGACATTCACCTCGTGCTTTGCTCTTCTTCCTTTCTGCATTGGAGCTGTAGCGTAGTACAATGGCTTACATAGCGCCAATCCACCGCCCGAGCAGCGTCCGCCATGCGCTCAAGCTGAACTTCCTCGCCCAAGATGAAGACTGTTTGGTCGTTGCGTAAGCAGAGCAATTCCTATAGATCCTGCGATGCTGATGTCCTTATAGCAAGGCAAATCGACTCGAGTTCTACACCCAGACACCCGATGGATTGGCCTTACAGCACCAGAAAGCCATATATGGCAAAGTCACTATGCTCCAAAAGCTCCGCCCTGCGCTATCGCCCACCGACCACCTCTTCGTCGGGACCGACCGCTTCATGTACTTTACGCTGTCTTGGAATGCCGAAAAAAAGCAGCTCCAGACGGAAAAGTCGTTCACAAGCGTCGCGGACAATGCTGCGCGGGAATCACAGACAGGGGAGAGGTGCCATGTAGACCCTACTGGCCGATTCATGACGATCGAGGTATACGAAGGCATAATCACAGTCATTCCATTAATACAGCGAGGGAAGAAGAGAAAGCAGGAGCCAGACATCGCCAGTCTCGGAGAGCCCCAGCCCGTGAGACTGCCAGAGATGTTCGTTCGTTCCTCAGCTTTTCTGAAACCGAAAGCCTTCGACGACAAGCCCAAGCTCGCACTTTTATACGAGGATACACATTCACAGGTTAAGTTGAAATTGCGAGAAATTGCGTTCTCGGGAAGCGAAGGGGTGGAATTGGAAGATGGCGAGGCATGCAGAGCAGAACTCGAGCTTGGGGCGAGCCACCTGATACCGCTGGAAGAGCCTTCACACGGCTTGATCGTCATTGGAGAAACTTCAATTGCATACTTCGACGAGGAAACATCACAATTACAAACGGAGCCTCTGGACGAGGCAACTATCTTCGTGGCCTGGGAACGCATCGACGCGCAACGCTTTGTGCTCGCCGACGACTATGGCCGCCTATATCTATTCATGCTTGTTCTGGACTCTCGAAACAGGGTACAGTCCTGGAAGCTGGACGTCATTGGACAAACCTCACGAGCAAATGTCTTGATCTACCTGGACGCAGGATACGTCTACGTTGGCTCACATCAAGGCGACTCGCAAGTGATTAGGATTACCGAAGGGTCGATGGAGGTCGTTCAGAGATTCTCAAACATCGCACCCGTGCTGGACTTCACAATCATGGACATGGGCAACAGATCCGGCGAAGGACAGGTCAACGAGTACTCCTCTGGACAGGCTCGCATTGTCACCGGAAGTGGCGCATACCAGGACGGCAGTCTTCGCAGCGTCAGGAGTGGCGTAGGTCTCGAGGATCTTGGTGTGCTGGGCGAGATGGAGCACATCTCGGACCTGTTCAGCCTGAAGTCGAGCGCTTCCACCGAATATGCTGACACTCTTCTCGTCACCTTTATCAACGAAACACGAGTCTTCCGCTTCGACTCACAAGGCGAAGTTGAGGAAGTAGGAGACTTCGCGTCCTTGGCACTGGACGAGAACACTCTGGCTGCTTCAAATCTCTCACAAGGCCGAGTCGTGCAAGTCACGAGCCAAAGGGTACGGATTTGCGACCTTGACGGAGGCATGACTACCTCAGAGTGGACTCCACCTAAAGGAAAAACAATCACTGCTGCATCTGTGAACGAAACACACGTGCTACTCTCGCTTGGAGGCGTAGCCGTGACTGCTCTATCTGTTGATGGCCTCGCAGTCGTTGCAGAGAAGACATTTGGGGTGGAGAGCCAAGTTGCTTGCATTGCATTACCCGCTGCATCGAGCCCGATCTGCTTCATTGGGTTCTGGAAAAACTCACAGCTTGCGATCTGCTCACTCGACACACTAAAAGCCGTCAAGACCGTACAAATCTCTGAAGACTCTGTTCCGCGGTCACTACTACTCACACAGATCTTCGCTGAGCAACCACCAACCCTCTTTGCTGCGATGGCAGACGGTAATGTTGTGACCTACACCTTCGATCCTTCTAGTGGCGAGCTATCTGGGCGAAAGAGCATTGTTCTAGGAACACGAGAAGCCACGTTCCGGGCACTACCACGAGGCGACGGCGTGTACAACGTCTTCGCAACATGTGAGCATCCATCGCTCATCTACGCGTCAGAGGGTCGCCTCGTCTACTCTGCGATCACAGCAGAAAATGCAACAACAGTATGCTCTTTCGACTCGGAAGCCTACCCCGGTTCAGTAGCTATCGCCACTTCCGATGACCTACGCATCGCCCTCGTGGACACCGAGCGAACAACACACGTCCAAACCCTGAAGGTCGACGAGACCGTCCGCCGAATAGCCTACTCACCCAGCCTAAAAGCATTCGGTCTCGGCACCATCAAGCGCGTGCTCAATGGCGGCGAAGAATTTCAACTCAGCCACTTCAAGCTCGTCGACGAAATCCAATTCAAAGAGCTCGACACATACGCCCTCAATGAAGAAGAACTCGTCGAATGTGTTATGCGCTGCGAAGTGCCCGACGGCTCTGGCGAACTTGCAGAGCGCTTCGTCGTCGGCACCGCGTATCTCGACGACCAGAACGCAACTGCAGAGCGCGGCCGCATTCTCATACTGGAAGTTACACCTGAACGAGTCTTCAAACTCGTCACTGAGATCGCTGTCAAGGGCGGCTGTAGATGTCTCGCCATGTGCGAAGGCAAGATCGTCGCCGCGCTCATCAAAACAGTAGTCGTGTACGACGTCGAGTACAGGACGCAAAGTAAACCCGACCTCGTCAAAGCCGCAACATTCCGCTGCTCCACCGCACCAATCGACATGACCGTTACCGGCTCGCGCATCGCCATTGCAGACCTCATGAAGTCGCTCGTCGTAGTCGAGTACCAGAAAGGCGAAATGGACTTGCCAGACAAACTCGTCGAAGTCGCGCGCCACTTTACAGTCGCGTGGTCTACGGCGTGCGCAGAGGTTGACGAGAATACTTACTTGGAGAGCGACGCGGAGGGCAATATCATGGTGCTGTACCGCGACCCCAAAGGTGTGACAGAAGACGATCGGCGGCGACTGAACATCTCGTCCGAGATGTTACTAGGCGAAATGGTGAACCGCATACGAAGAATAGACGTCGCATCCGCCCCAGACGCCGCCGTCATTCCCCGCGCCTTCATGGGCACCGTAAGTCGCCCCATACCCCCCCATCCACACCCCCCATCTCTACTAACACTCCACCAGGTCGAAGGCTCAATCTACCTCTTCGCCCTAATATCCCAAAACTACCTCGACTTACTAATAACCCTGCAATCGAATCTGGGCACCCTCGTCGCTGCGCCGGGGGACATGGAGTTCGCCAAGTACCGCGCTGTGAAGAACCAGGTGCGCGAGGAGGAAGAGCCGATGCGCTTTGTGGACGGGGAGCTGATTGAGAGGTTTTTGGATTGTGGGGAGGATGTGCAGGTTAGGGCGATTGAGGGGTTGGGCGTGGGGTTGGAGGAGGTTAGGGGGTTGGTGGAGGGGTTGAGGAGGCTGCATTAGAATTTAGGGGGTTGTTGAAAATGAGTAATTGATTTCTTGACGAAGTGTATTGATTCTTGGTGTGTTCGTCCGGTTTGTTCTGAGTATTATACACGCCCATCCTCCACACCCCCAAGACTTCACACAGGCCTTCCTTCCCTTCTTCTTCTTCTTCTTCTTCTTCTTCTTCTTCGTTGTGCCTGTCCCCCACCACCAATACTCACTTGCACCATACCACCAAAGCTCTACGTGCAGCGACTTCACCCTCAATCCGCCACTCCATCACACCGTCCCTTTCGTGCACCAGATTCCGAGGGCTGGAGGTAACTATCCGGCGTCAGGCACGACACACTACGGTGCAATTGGGCAGGTGATAAATGGCAGTGAAGGACATACCGTGAGTTATGGTGGGATGGGGGCATGAGGGCGAGTGGCTGGTAGGTGTGGTATTGCTGGGTGGCATGGTAGGTGTAGTATTTGGGAGTGGGCTTGTGGTTGTAGTACTGGTGTACAAACTAGTAATTGTAGTACTGACATGCGCACTGGAAGTCCTGGCATGACATCGGGTCAAACGGGTGCACTGAGTGCGCAAAACTGGTATTTGGCGATGCGGGCTCCTTGACGTTCGGGGTTTGCGCGGGCGAGAAGACGGGGGCTTTGGCGTTGAGAGAGGGGCTGGACATGGCTGATTTGAATAGTTGTGATGTAGGGTTATGCATGTGATCGAAGGTGAAAGAGTTTTGGCAGGAAGTAGCAAAGTCTGGCGACGGGATTCGCGCGGTGGTTGGGTGTGCTGGTGCCGGTTTGTTTGACGGCTAATGCTGGGGCGTAATTGATGCGGTCACTCTAAAATCTCCTGTGTTTTCATCGTATGGGCTGTTATCCTTTAGTGGGGTTTGTACGACGAAACGTATGAAGTGGAGTGTTGCAACTTCCGGTCCGGTAGTCCTCAGTGTACGTACTGTGCAAGAACGTTTAGTATGCTGTAATCATATGGAAGATGGACAGTCTTAACAAAGTTAATCAGACCTCGACGCCGGGTCTGTAAGGCCAGGTACTACTGCGAGGCATCGGAGTCCACACGAGATACTGCAGCAAAGCAGTTTCTGCCTTGTTCGTCGTGGCTGTGACGGGACAGCTTCCAAACCTCCACCCAACATCGATTCCAACATCCTGGTCCGCAACGTCTCCATGCGGCCTGATAAGCTGAAACGGTAGCTGTGAACCTGCGAGTCTTTCGTCGACGGTATAATCATAACCATGAGATGGATACGGTGCCGGCATCGCATGTGGCATCCGCACCACGAAAGACTGGAGATCCCGCATTTCGCCCACGATTTCCAAGTCATGTATGATATTGTGGTAAATGAATTTATCCCTAAGTGGACCCTGAAAGAAGATAGACAAGTGCTCGAGGCCAGGCGTACGCTTCTGGCAAAGCACATAAATGGTCCATACGAAAGCGCCCTGATGCCAAACGTTTTTTGGAATCGCGTAGTCGAGGTTGACTTGGCGAATAAGCCAGTGGATGTGTATGGAGCGGATGAGAGCGGAGTGCTTTGCTGGAATGGCGTGGTAGAAGTCGTAGAGGGTGTTGTTTTGCAGGAAGATGAAGGTGTTGTGGGTGTATAGGAAGGTAATACTTTCTTCGTAGCTGGAGGAGCTGGTTAAGCGCAAAGGTAGAATGGTGGAGTGATGTAAGGGTAGACGTACATTGAGCGGCAGGACTGTAAGAGACCTAGCATGCCCAGCTGAGATAAACAGGTTGATTTTCGCGCGCTCTTGCTGGTACCGGTTAATTGGTGGGTTGCATTTTGGATGGAGGGCACATGAACGGGGAGGTCTTGTGTCGTGAGCTTGGAGTTGGTGGTATCGAGCAATGTGTGACAAATACGTCCGTGGTTCTGGCAGAACGCGATGAAATGGCCGCCTAGGGCGTACTTCCAGATCATGAGACGTAGCTCTGCTGGGAGGTTTAAGAGTCTATTTTCCAGGGGACTGTTTGGCCTGGAGTTCTGTGAGAAGACGGCGTGCATGAGCTTGCGTGTTTTGTATCGGATTTGTCGTTTGAGTGCACGCACCTGGTATTGGCCGTCTCGTTTGTCATTTTTGTGTTGCTGTTGGTGCTTCCATCGCTGGACGAAGCTGGTTCTTTCCCAGCGCTCGATTAGTGAATGAGCGACATCTATCATTTCGAGGATGTGGAGTGAGCTGGGAATTGTTCGTCCAAATCCGGCGACGTAGAGAGTGACCAGCTCGTCACTGGACACTTGAAGAGCAATTGTGAATGTGAGAATGATCACTGTCCGTTCTGCAGTGCACATGGCATGGGCTGCGCCACTGATGTGCATCGACGCAGCCGCGCCGCAAACGTGCATACTTGCGTTGTTTCGTCACACATTCAAACGAACCTAGCATCAGGAAGTACGCGTTGATAGCTCCCCTCATGTTTGAAAGACGTCCATTGTGATGATAACAAACAACATGTTTCGGACGCAAAAGTAAGGACATTTCTCGCTTGCTTTCATCAGGACACCGCCGCTTAGCGTCTTGGTAACGGTGGTGTAGCGTCGCGTGCTGAGACGAACGTATGGAAGTCTGAAAGCCAATACAAACAACAAACAATAAATTGCCGAGTGGTTGTTGAGTACCCGCTGAGAAAGTCCGTGCCTTTGCGTTGAGGTGACTGAGCTTGAGCACTCATGTAGTCTCCCGAGTGTTTGCTTCCCACGCGCATGGCTGCATCGAGACCAGGTTGATGCCTCATTCGTGAGTGGTAAATAATGATGGGATGTTTATGACCGCTTCACGGAGAACTGTTAGTACGGTTGTATGAGCTTGTGTATATGTATTGCGGAAGTGTACACATTTTCAGGAAAGTAGCCACATTCCACAAAACAAATACGTATCGCCACACCTTTCCTTCCACTTTTTTTATTTGCTCTCAACATGACGGGCCAGTGCAGCAACGATGATTCGAATCTGAGGTAAGTCGGGACAGTTCGCTGAATCCTTTTTGATGCACTTGTGACAGAAATGTAGCACTCCAATGAACCGTCAATTCACGTAGACTGACATTACCAAATACACACTCTGAATATAAGTACGAAAACTATCTAGCATCCGCCAAAGGGTATCCGCTCAAAGTCATAACAAGTCCGAAGACCACAAACCACCCGATTCCGATTCCAACCCCAACACCATCATTAGCCATCAAGAACAAGACAAAAGAAACATGTCGAACACTTCAGCGCTATGCGATGCTCGACTTGGCATCTCCCTCACCCCCCATGATTGATACTGCACTCGAAGCGATCTTCTGCCTGTACGCCTTGGTCTGCTCAAACTGCTCCTCGTAGTGCTCCTTGAGCTTCCTTTGCCTCTTCTCCTGCTTGTACATCCAGGAGAAGGCACCTGCCAGACCGACGATGATCGCGCCGAAGAGGCCGCCAATGGCACCTCCTACGACGGCTGTTTGGTGTCGCTCCTTCTTGCAATCCGATGGCGGGGCTGTGGTTGCGGAGAATGGTGTGCCGGTAGGGACTGCACTCGTGACCACCTGTGTAGGCTGTGGAGGTGTGGAAGATGTGGAGGCAGGTGTTGGTTGGACTTGGAAAGCACCGATGGAGGATCTGGTGACTTTGGGAGCAATGGGGTTGTTGCAGCAGCTCTGTCGGTCGTCTGGCGTTCGACAGCAGTATGTGCCGTAGTCGCATTGCTGAACGTTCCACGCTGACACGGCGTTGAGCCCGGCGATGCCGTTGTTGACTGTATATCGTTAGGTTCCTGTACAAGTCGATGACAAGCTTCATCGTATACCTCCAGGACATATTTTGGGACATGCTGCGTCCTTCCCAGTAGCATCCGTACAACCGTTCTGCCATATCATGCCCATAGACTCGGAGCTCGTCGACATGCACAATCCAGTGTCCAAGCAGATATCGGCACCTATCGCACGTTTGGTGGCGCAACATCCACTGTGCTTCGCGGTCGGTTTGCATGGCGCATATGTGTCGTCGAGTGGTGTGCCATCCAACCCGTAGCATGCTTGGCCAGCCGTGACGGAAACGAAGGCGGCGAGGAGCGAAAGGAGTGTGATGTATGAAGGCATATTAAGTAAAAACAACTGAGACTTGTAAAGACTGACTCGGTGAACAACAATTCGGCAGTGACGAGAACGAAACGGAAAGTGGACCAGGTGATATACAACTCAAGATACTCGAGATCCAGGGCGGAGCAGGTCTCATATGCAACTCCACTCAGGCTCGCCATAATTAGGCTGGTACATCCATTTTCAATGTTATGCGTCGAGCAGTCGTGTACCACCACCTTCAGCTGCCGACAGGGCTCTGCTCGTCTCCAGATGAAACAGGGTTATCAAACCGGGGTTGTGAGACCATCGTACCCAGCATGCAAGTCACTGGGAGATCCTAGTGACGCAAGCTAGCCGCTGATTTGACGCGCCAGGTGCAGCCTCGACTTGCGGCTCGGTGGAACAAGTCCGGAACGGGCGCGCTACGCTCTGCGAGGCGCTTCGTCGAACCGTCGAAGCAAGGACTTCGGTGGTGTTTGTTTACGCACGCTGAACGCGAGCGCTTGATGCTGCGCTTCGCCGTAGGAGAAGCGGGTTCGAATGTACTTTTACGTGGTATTCAACCGCATGAGGTTGCCAGATGAGCCTCTGGCAAATCGAAAACGTCGTACTACGAACCGTTATGGAAAGGAGACGCCAAGACTGGTAGAAGGTTTGAAAGTCGACTGGAGGTGTGTCTGGGAAGAGGTGTGGTTGGTTGGGCATGAACCCTGCTAGTACCACCATTTTTAACTTGTACCATTGTACCTGGCATCTCGTCTTCACAATCGTTCCTCAACGACATGTCGTCGCGGACAACATGCAAAGACAAACACGACACGTCGCCGATTCCCGCTTCGATGAACATACAAATTTTTATTTTGACTAGCAATCACGCATCCACGGCAATGACGCACCAATCTCCCTGTGTGTGGATAGAGGATCACAAACCTCATCGACCATCCACGGGCCCCAACTGCCGTCATGAAGTTACTTTTTCTCTGGTCCCTGTGCTGATCTGACCAGGCGAACCTTGACGCGCGATATCCAGGACGGCCCACGCGGGCGCGGTCTGTGCAAAGGCGGAAGATTGTCACACGACAAGGCCCAGCGAGAGTCTCGTGCGCCTTGGGGTATCTCCACATGCATTCGATAATGACGATGGAATTCACTCTGTAGAGTTAGACGATTCGTCGACCAGTGCAAGTGACGGCGGCTTACTAGTTGCTCGTCGACCAGACGACACAACATCAACGGGCCGTGCCAACGTCGCAACGGCCTTCAGGCTCAGCCCGATCGCAAAGTCTATTCCATTATCATTGCTCGCAACGCACAAAAGATGGAGGTCAACTCTGGCATCAGCGCGGCCAGCTCTCCGGTTCACCGACACTGGCTAAGCTCTACGACACGACCTCCGCGCCAACGCTGCTGTCTACTGTGTAGTTACCCATCCTTTCATCAAAGACATGCAGGTGTACCGTCTCATTCAGTATACGACGGGAAGTTCCAAGGACTCGCGAATACAGACAGCCCGATCAGATATGTTGAAGAGATAGAAGAGCGAAGGGAAACTCCTCGTCACTCTCCAGATAACCTTTGAGTTCCCATCGTGTCCGGAACCTTCGAACTCAAGGTAAGGTCACCAAATGAAGCTGAATATGTCCCTCTGCCCAACATTTACACCGGCCATGGAGCCATCGAGGTATACGCAAGAGCTTGCATGCGAACACTGCGAACACACGGCGAACACACCACCCTGCGCTGTCTCGGGACCCGAGAAGGTTTCTGTCCCGCCCAGCAGACGCCTCATTCGGTCCGCACCCATTCAACACCGCCCAAACGACGCTTACTCTCCCAAACCCCCTATCAATTCCTCCACCCTCACAATATCATTCATCGGCCCCCCCTCCACAATCTTCCACTCCACCAAACTCTCCTTAGCCCTCTCCGCCCACACCCTCGCATCCCCCACCATCCCATGCCCCGCATACACATACGCCAACCTCTCGTAGTCAGGCGCAAGCAACACATCCAACCCCTCATGCCCACTCAATTCCATAACCTCCTTCTCCCACGCAACAATCTGCTGCGCATCATACGTCTCCGCACTCAAGCCCTCCAACTTCCTCCGCAACTGCGCAAACCTCTCACGCCGCTGATCACTCAGCGACATAACATGGCTTTCCGCCGTACACATCTCACACCCACACTCAAAATTCCACCCTTCTTGATACAGTTTCCGCCGCTCAGCATACTTGAGATCAACACGCCCGTAACTAATACTTATCTCCTCCCCCGCAGCAATATCCCGCAGCGCTTTCACTTCCATCAGCAGCGTCGCCGGAATAAACCGCGCATGCGCATTAGGCCGACACGCGTGATTTATCCGCGCAACGGACGGGAAGAGACACATGTATGCATCGTCTTCACCGCCGTCATGCACCTGGCACGCAAACGCATTCGTCTTCATGATATCTTCGACTGCCGAGCCGCCGAGACTTTGGTCCAGGCTGAGTACGCGCGCGCGGTCTGACGGGGGTAATTGCGTGAAGGCGTGGGTGAATAGGGATTTGCCTTGAGAATGGAGGACGTGTGCGGGGAATTGGGCGGATGCGATTATGCGGGGGTTGTCGATGAGGATGGTGGTGCGTTTGGGTATGAACTCAGTGGTTGTTAGACCTAGGCCTTTTCCGGGTATGGAGGTGACGGTTAGGTGGGACGAGGAGATGTGGGGTGCTGATTGTGCGGATGGGAAGGCGGCGGATATGGCATTTGCCGCGTTGGGAGTCGCGATGATGCTGAGGCCGTGGTTTGTGCGGAACTTAGAGGTGGTGTGTGTGCAGTATTGCTTTCCGTTTTTGGTCGTGCAATGGGGACGATGTGACCAGATTGGGTGCTGGAAGTCATTCGCGTCTTGGTTCGGGCATAGTGGTGTTTGGTCCGAGAGAAGGTGTTGTGCCGTGTCGGCGCATTGCTGCGGTTGGACTAGGGCTGCGGCGCAGATGGTGCTTCCGCAAATTAGGGTGGCGAAAGTATGTATCGTGGTCTTCATTTCGATAATGTGGTGTTGAGGAGTCGGAAATCAGGCTTAACGTCTGTAGAGGTCATGATGTTTTTCCCGCCCCTGTGTGCTGTAACGCACTTGAAACACAGCATCTGTTGGATCGCGGACCCAACAACGATTTGCACTTCGTCAGCGCAACATTGTCGATTGCCGTGAAGGACTCCGACAGAAATGTCTGCGGAGAGTTGCTCCGGTCGTGGTGTCAATGAGGACGGACCGACGCCATCCCCAGATCCCCGACCAGGATACCCACACTCAGCCCTAGCAGCCCATCCCAGCCCTTCGCCTCAACCAAGCAAACATACTTTATCGCATGATGATCGCCAAATTGACCTGTCATGCGGCAGCATCCGAGCCAAAAAAAAAAGTGGAGATGGAAAAGGAAGAAGAGCGTGTGTGGCGGCGCTTGGACGGTGCAACCTCGCACCACATGTATCGCACGCAGCCTGTCAGAACTTTACTTTTGCTGAGGAGCTGGGTTGATTGGGTTTGGTGTGACATGAAGAAGGGTCTGGGCTGGAGTACAAATGAACTATTGAGTCTTGACAGGTGGCACACCAGAATCAACGGGGCTGAACTAGTTACTGTAAGGGGCAAGTTGGAAGGCTGCTCGACCTGGGGATCGGGTGTGTAGTACATGATTGACAGAATTTGGGGAAGTAATTTCATGGCTGCATTATGTGCGTGGGCGAGCATTACTGTGCGACCTACCCACCTCAATCGAAAGTGTGTCAGCGCTCAAGCTCCCCCAGCTTACCCATCAGCAGCGCATCTACTTTAGATCCTTTCTCCATGCTACCTTCGCCCTGAGGCATACACAGCAGCGCATTCGCGCCCTTGAAGCTACCTATGCGCGAGCTACGCTGGCCACCCGTCGAGCTCGCGTACAACATGCCGTCTTCCTTCGTCACGATAAGCGCGCGATGATACTCCGGTCTACCCTTATCCATCCTGATGTCTTCGTCTAGTGTAGCTTTGACTCTCGGGAGACCCGTGGGCTTGATGCCCGCCTGCTGGTGCAAAGCTGGTAGAACGAAGAGATGGAAGCACACCACGGCGGACGCGGGGTTGCCGGGTAAGCTGAAAATCATTTTGTCGACGCGATTCCCGTCGTTGTCTTTGACGGGCACGGTGGCGAAGGTAGTGGGCTTGCCGGGTTTCATGTTGACGCGGCCGAAGTGTATGGTACCACCAAGTGCGCGCTCGATCGTGGGCTTGAGGAGATCGAGCTCGCCCATGGAGACGCCGCCAGATGTGATGATTACATCGCATTTACGGAACGCGTCGCGTAGCGTCTGTTCGAGACGTCCGGGTCTGTGTTGTGTCAGCAGTGTTTGTGTATCGTATCTCTTTATGCTGTCGTACTTGTCTGAGACGATGCCGAGATCGATGGCTTCGAATCTGTGGCTGCGGACGGCGGTGATGAGGGTTGGGCGGTTGGTGTCTCTGACTTCGCCGAGTCGGAGGGGCTCGGCTCTGTTGTGCTCGATGATCTCGTCGCCTGTGCTGAGTACACCTACGAGAGGGCGCTTGTAGATGGAGACCTCTTTTGTGCCGACTGAAGCCAGTAGACCGAACTCACCGCCGATTACTGTGATGCCTTCACCCTTTTTCAGGATTGTGTCGCCTTCTTTGACGTCGCTTCCAACCTCGCGTACGTTCTCTCCAGCCTTGATTTCGTCTGTCAAAATCTCGATGTCTTTCTCTTCTTGGCCATCATCTGTTTGGCTCTTTAATACTGTGTCTTCGACCATGACGACGGCATCTGCGCCTGGTGGTAGCGGCGCACCAGTAGTGATTCTAGCAATCTCTCCATCTTTCAACTCCTTCACTTCTCCTGGCTGAGCATGCGATATCATGGAGACTGGGTAGACACCCTTTTCAAACTTGCCGGAAGACGGTATCTTCACAGCATACCCATCAACAATACTGGCTCGAAAGGCTGGGACTGACTCCATGGCCTTAACATCCGCGGCCAAGACTGCACCACCAAGTCTCATATCCACCGGTACGGTCTGAACAACAGGCTCCGGAGTCTTGTCTGCAATGAGACTCAATGCGTCATCAACTGCAAGCATTGGATATGGCGATGATCGGTATCTGCTCGAGGCCCCAGCACTAGGATCATTTGACTGGGGTCTGTCTTCTGGTTTTGTGTGAGGTTTTGGTCCTGTATGACCGCCGTGCCCATGTGAGTGCCCATGGCCGTGGTGGTGATGGTGATGATGTCCAACTGCCATATCTTAGCTTACTAGCATTCGAGCAGAATAGGAAGCCACGATTATCTCTACACATACCTTGGTGCGTGGGAGGAGACGCAAAGCCCGCCTCTCTCTCAAGCTTTTCCACGCCTCCAACGTGTAGCAGTCTCGTGTTAGCGCCAGCCGCTTGGATGCAAGCATGCGGTAGTAGCTTCAAAATTGCCTCCAGATTCTCCTTGGCTCCCTTTGGTGATCCAGGTAAGGTCAGAATGATGGTATTCTTGCGGGTGCCAGCGACGGGTCGAGCCATCAATGCAACTGAGATCTGTCAGTCGTAGTTTGTAAAGTAGATCTGCGGAGGACAAACAAGGTGTTACGGCAAAAGAGTTCATGAGCATGCCATGCCTTTGACTTATCAGCCTCCCCATATCGTTGTAGCGAATACAACTTACACCAGGCCTGGAGCATGTCGATCTAGCAACAACGTAACAGCCTTTTGTTCTTAGTCTTCTTATCTTCCGTCTGTTCTGCAGCACACGTACCTCAGGTGTCACGTCTTTGATGGCAAAGCCAGTCCCACCGCTGGTGACAATAAGATTGACAGGCTCCGGACCATCAGACCAATTCTTTATAGTCTTCTGGATAGCGAGGACATCATCTTGAACAAATGCAGTCTCGGTGACTTCCCATTGGTTGTCTCCGATGGTGCCGAAAACATCCGTCAAAGTCGGAATGCATCTATCAGTGGAGGGGTCTTTCGATGCTGTGTCTGAGACGACAAGGATAGCGGCTTTCAGTCTAGAGCCTTGTTCGCTCATGTTGAACAGTGGCGGAGGCGAGTGTTGTAGAAGTGGAGGCGCCTTGCCCGCATGTTGTGGTGTGAGAAAGAGGGGCACGGGCCACCAGGCCAGACTATGGGGATTCCAAGCAAAGTAAATTCTCATGTAGTCTACACCAAAACTGGTATCTAACGCCGGTAGTCGCTCATGTTACATGCATTATACAACGCTGATCTGTGTGTATATTGCACAGGATCCTCGATACGCCGCTTCCAAGCGACACTGCGCGTTCCCCAACGCACCTTACACACCCTCCAGCCTTGAACTCGTCCCGTTGCACGCGGCGTCAACAGATCTCAGGCTTGAATAGCTCTCCATGATGTGTCGATGAGAGATCATTCAAAGTCGTGGGCATTACTTTGCATGAGCAGCCCAATGATGAGTCCGAACAGACCAAGAATGGCAGCGAAGATCTCAATCGTGAGAATCTTGACGAACCTGAACAAATTAGCACGTGTCATTCAAGTCCTTCCATAATGCACTCACAATGCAGGATCCGCAGCGTCTGCTAGGGCCGCGCTACTTCCGTTGATGCCAACACAGACACCGCAGATCAGATTGCACATGCCGACCGTCAATCCAGCCCAGAACAGAGCGTATCCAGTGAAGATGTTGGAGGGCGTGAAAATCTGGTCGTACTCGACGTTGTTCAGCTTCGCGGAGAAGATGATGGCCATGATGACGCCGTAGATGGCGACGACCTCGCAGAAGATGATGGAGATCAGGTTCTTCGTTCGTATCCGTGGTGCCTTCACACCGCCACCGAGAATGGACACACCAGTTGTCCAGATTCCCCTGCACATCTGTCAGGCTTCGAGTCGTTGGCGGTATTGGGCGTGACGTACCATGCTGAGCCTACAACGGACAGGCCAATGCATAGTCCGATGCCCAAACTCGCCCAGGTATACGGCGATACGGTTTCGAGGAATTGTCCGACCTGGAAAACGTCAGCCGGAGGAGCTATGAGGGATATACAAGGGTGCATACGTTGAATGCTTCGCCTTCACCATTGAAGAGCATGTCTGTCCGTCGTTAGCTATTGCCTGCAGCCCCCGTGGCGCGTCACGTACACAGCCCGACCACCGTCAGGGCAGCGGTCGCACCGCCGGTACCGTATGTAAGAGACATGGCGAGAATGTGGGTCGTCGACGCGGAGATGGGTGGAAATGTGGCGGCCTCGAGCTCTCTCGTGAATGTCGCAGCTCTGGTCGAACATGACGGTTGTAGGCGGCTCATCTTCGGGCGCATCATCGTTAGCGTCCCCAACCGCTATCAAGCCTCCGACCAGGCAGTCACCATCACTCCCCCACCACCGTCGCCGCAATCGCTCTACACCATGGCGGACCAGACAAAGTACTACGAGCTCTACCGCCGAAGCAGGTACTAACATGCGCATTCTGGGGAGCGAGTAGAGTGCGTGGCTGACAAAGGACAGTCTGGGCGGCGCCCTCACGGACACGCTCGACAGCCTGATCACCGAGCGCCGCATCGAGCCCCAGCTTGCCATGAAGATCCTCCTCAACTTCGACAAGGCGGTCGCCGACGGCCTCTCGGATAAGGTCAAGAGCCGCCTCACCTTCAAGGGCCACCTCGACACGTACCGCTTTTGCGACGACGTCTGGACCTTCATCATCAAGGACATCAACTTCAAGCTCGACAACTCGAACCAGGTCCACGCCGACCGCGTCAAGATTGTCAGCTGTAACACGAAGCGTCCCGGCGAGACCTGAGCTGATTCTCGGTCTTGCTTGCGCTTCGAGTTGCTAAATGTCTGCGCAGGCAAAGCCAAGGTCGTCGACGAAGAGAGCAGCAGGGAATTTCACCAGTACCTCTTTAATAAGTCTGACACGAATGGTCGGTTTATGGAAAAGAAGACAGCATGTGAACCTTCAGATCAGGGCGACGGCAAGGAAAACAGGCCCGCATGATTGTTTCTTGTTTTGACTGCGATATGGCGTTATGGACGACTATATCTCACGGACACCACGGGCACGGGATTGGAGTTTAGGACCAGACTGTCTTTTGAGCAGCACCGACGTTATTAGATGAATTCAGTCTTTGATAATATGCACATCAGCCTGTAACATGTCTATGAATTTGTAACAGCGTGCCTTGCAATCTGACCGTATGCCTTTCTAGCAATGTCTTATAAAGGTGTTCGGTTAATTAGGGTCAACCTTCAACCTTCAGGATCCAAATTCGTACGCCTACCGCTTTCTTGATTCGACTTCTGTGACTGCTATGCGACTTGATCTTCTCCATTCTCACATGCTGCATGACCATCTGGCGACTCGGAAGCGCAGCCGAAGCGGGTACCTTGCAGATCACCACTCCAACCCCAACCATCCCTCCCCACAACACCGTCGCAACGCACCCGACCATGTCTTTCATAAAGACACAGCCCGCATGGCTCCTCCTCGCAATAGCTAGTGGAGGCTGTGCTGCTTTCAATGGCGTGTTCGCAAAGCTGTACTGCACTCCCACTCATCCATCTCACGTCAAACCAGACACTAACAACCCACGTAGCACAACCACAGACCTCACAACATCATGGTCAAGCGCCATAGGATCCATCTTCGGTCTAAGCCCCACGAACAAGCTATTCGAATACCTGATCCGCGGTGTACGCCCCCTTAGCAACCTCCCACTCCCCAACACCCAGCTAACACCCACACAGCTCTTTTTCGCGCTCAACCTCGTCTTCAACGCCATAATGTGGGGCCTCTTCACGCGCGCCCTGACACTTGCTTCCTCCACCGTACGCGTCAGCATCATCAACACGTCTGCGAACTTCATGGTCACGGCTGTGCTCGGCGCGCTTATATTCAGCGAGAAACTGCCGGGCGTGTGGTGGCTCGGCGCTGCTATGCTTGTTGCAGGCAGCGTCATTATCGGCATGCGGGATGAGACGGAGACGGAGGCAAAGGCTGTCGTTACGGGAAGCGGGGAGGCGCCGCTGCTGGATGGGAATGGTGAGCCGTTCAGGGATGAGGATGGGGGTGAGGAAGGTGATGAGGTGGAATTGCGGGGCGTGGATCGGAGGGAGGGCGAGAGCAGCGACGAGGACGGCGTGTTGAAGTAGGTGCAGTGCGGGACGCGACTTCTGCTGGGTCTACTCGTGCAGGCGAAGCATAGTTTGATGCCTTGTAAAACGACTCGTCGTCCCCTTTCCAACAGCGTCCAAGTAACCAGCCGCTCGTATTTTTACCGCATCAACAAACGGCAGCACTACACGCCCGCTTTCTGACCGCACAGCACCGGTACCGGGCCCAAATTATTCTTTGCGCGCCGAGATTAAGACAAACGGACACGAGCACCCGCACGCGCACCCGCGCAAATCTCAGTCGCCCAAACTTTTTATTATCGCGCACACAAAACAAATCGTTACTTCTCAACCCACACATTCGACACCTCACACTTTTACCGCATCACCACGCAATACCACACACGCGCGCGCGCCCAAAATGTCAACCTCCAAACCAACCCTCCTCAACGCCACAGCGCCCGCCTTCAATCCCGCGCACAAGTACACGAACTCATGGCCCTACCACGAGTTCCAACCCGCAGACGCGCAGCCCTATCTCGCAGATTCATGGCCACACCAGGAATTCCACCCCGTCCAACCCTACCAAGAGATCTACCCTGTAGATGTACAGCCCAACCACGACTTCCACCTCGCATCTCCCGTCCAGCCCGAGTACTTCATCGACTCCCAAGACGCGCAGCCCTACCAAGAATTCCGCCCCGCACACCCTCTCCAACCCGACTACCACACCCATCCGCAAGACCCGTTCGCAAATCAGCTGAAAGAAGTCGACACCCTCTGGAGCGCGTACGAGCCGGTGACCGGGGGTTACTATGCCATGTCTGGCGAGTTCTTTCCGGATCGTGTGTATGGCAGCTACGATTCGGTGACTAGCGGTGATGTGTCTGGTGGCTGGAAGGGGAAGAAGGGCTGGAAGAAGGGCTGGAAGGCGGCGAAGAAGGAGGGGATGAAGGAGGAGGGCGAGGGCAAGAAGAAGGAGGGCCAGGGGATGGGCGAGGCTGAAAAGTCGGGCAAGAAGAAGAGCAAGAAATCGAAGAAGAAGAAGAACGCCGCCAACGTCAACGCCAACGTGCACAAGCAGGACGTAGCCAAGACCGAGGAACGCAAGATGGACAAGGTCGATAAGCAAATCGACGACGCGCGCGAGGACAGTGGTGCGGAGATGGTGGGGGCTCCGTGAAGTGCTGGGACGTACTTGTCGACGTTCGTTGGTGTACGATTGGTGTACGATTGGAATGTGGAGTGTTTGAATTGGATGGAGCGTTATTGGTGTTCTGGGAGGTGGATAATGCAGCGAGGTTGAGGTTGAGCGGGCTGATAGTCTAATTAATGCCTAAATGAATCAAAACGACGCGCTGTATACGGACTCATCACATCTTTCTTGCTTTTCGACTGCACACTGGGCGATTTTATTTACATATTTGCATTTGAGTTGAGGATAAATAAAATTCCATCACCGCTTCCAATTTCCAACTCTGCTTCAATCTCCAATCTCCACCTGAACAAAAGAAAGAAAGAAATGTCAGCGACCAAGTCGCGTCCTTGCGTCCCAAGTCGAAACGCCGAGTTTATGCACATAACATAAGTGTTCCAAATTGTAAACGAAGAAGAAAAAGAAAGAGAGCGTGACTACATCGAGCCCGCTTCGGAATTTTGCACTGCACAAACGCAACACAAGAACAAAAAAAACAAGATCAAAGATCTAACGCCAGTTAAATGCCCACCACCCTCATCCCTCTCCTATCCATCCCACCCAAATCCCACCAGCATATATCATAACTCGTCATCCAACTCAATCGCATCCGGATTCGCCGCCTGCACCTCATCACTCTTAATATTCCCGCCCATAGGCCCCGTGCTCGCAGGCACGAAACCGACAGGCGCGCGAGCCTCGCGTTCAAGCGCGGCCATTGCGTCTTCACTGTCGTCTGCGGGTTCAGTTTTGCCGTTTTGTTGGCCGCGCGCGACGGCTTGGGAGGCGATGAAATTGACGTCGGTACTGAGATGTATTAGCACGCATGTTCTGTGATTGGAGGGATAGGGAAAGGGAAAGAGGAAGAAAACATACTTGTACTGCGCCTGCACACTCCGTTTAATACGCAGCATCTCCTTGTACGTATCCTCATTCCCGTGCTGGACTTCAAAGCTCTCCCATCGCTTCCAGAACTCAGGACTCGTCCGGGGATCGCAGAATTGGCTGGCGTGGCCGTAAATTGCGCGCGCGCGGTCGATTTCTCCGAGACGGCGCTCCATTTCAGCGAACTTGAGGCACATTTCTTTAGCTTCGCCGTCGGGTAATGCGCCGATGGCGCGCTCGTAGATTGGTCGTGTGGATGTGAGGCCGAAGTTCGATGCGGATTTTGTGATGTAGAAGTTGAACATTTCGGCGCGGTCTTCGTCGGCGACGGCGCGGGTCGCGCGCTCGTAGATGCGCATGGCGTGGCGAGCTAAGCCACGGTCTTCTTCGAGGGCGCCGTACATGAGGTACAGAACCTTTGCGAACTTAGGTGGACAGTCTTCGACGGCTTGCTCGAAGAGGTCGCGGAGGCGCTCCATGCCGATCTTGCGGTCTACGGCTTTGGTGAGGTACAGATTCCAGATTTCAAAAGCGACGGGGTAGCTGAAGAGGTCAAGGCCACGCTCGTACACTTTGAAGCAGTCCTCAAAGTACTTGTTCTCTTCGAGCAGGTTGGCGTAGTTAACGACAGTTTGGGGCGTGGCAATGCGGAGCTCGAATATGCGCTCGTAGACTTTCTTGGTTTCTTCGAGGGTGCTGACGCTCTCGACTAGATCGACGTAGAAACTCCATAGCTTCCAGCTCTTGTGTACGCGCTGCTGCGGCGACAACGAGTCGTCGAAGTAGTCGACGTTCGATCGCTTCGGCGCTTGTGTGGCTTTGGCCATGATATCGACAGCTTTGTCGAAATTTTCGTTGCGAAGCTCCATCTCAGCGAATTCGCACCACATCTCGGCCAGTTCCGACACCGACTTGAACGGCACCTTGACAGCTTTCTCCATAATGACGCGGGCATTCTGCAGACTGCCGCCAGCCTCGTAGAATTTCGCGTAATTTGTCCATAGATCATGGAACTTTCCAACGGCCTTCTTCGGGTTGATGGCGGCAATTGCATCCGTGTATGTCTGCACGACCTCTTTCTTGTTGTCGCCCCACAGAGCGACGCGCTTTTCCCACTCGATGACATTGTGTGGGTTCTGCCGTAACATGACATCGTTGAGCAGAAACGGTCTCCGCTGCATAAGAGACTCAAATCGGACCATCCGAATGTCGAGGTCGGCGTCAGCCGGTCCATCTAAGCGGCCCTTTTCCGATCGTGCAGCAGCCTCGTTGAGCTTGATGCCAATCATGGCCTCCTCAGCTTCGACATACGTGTCGAAGACAATCGAGAAGTCGCGCACTGTCATGACGGTGGTTACGGCCCGCTCAAACACGTCGCGTGCCCTCTCGTACTCGCCCTTGTGCATCCAGTATCGCGCTAGGCCAACCCAGAGTATTCCCCTCTGGTCTGGAAACTGGAGTATGCCACTTTGAATAATCTTCTCCACGTCGATGCCGCTGTCGTCGCTCGTGTCAATTTCCTTGGCATGGTCGATCATCAGGTCGATCATCTCTGTCCAAAACTGGAACGGGCCCTTTGCTTCCTTGCTCTTAAAGCGCGGGTTATTGAGAATCTCCATGTACTTCTTCACGGCCTCAGTATACTTGCGCATGTCCTTGAGCAGCTCGATGAAGTCCTCGGCGTCCTCGGGATGGATCTGCATGTACCGCCGCCATATCTTAACCGCCGTCTCGCCCGACGCAGACGTCGCAAACGGTCGGTAAAGCGCCCAGACGCGGTTGTGTTGCGTGAGTGGCAGTGCGCGCAGCGCTCGGTCGAATGTGCGTCGGGTGGTGGTAACAAGCGGCTGCTGCATGAGGAAGTTGAGGTACATCTCCCAGATACGCGGCATCTTGTTGAGCAGCACGAGGGCACGCTCAAACAGGGCGTTGACCTTGACATATTGTGGCGCAAAACGTGCGGGATTCTTCTTGGTGAGGTGCCTCGTCCGGAGCTCGAGGTAGAGCTTCCACAGCTTGTACGACCGCGGCAGGACCTCGACGGCGCGCTCGAAGACAAACGACTGCTCGACAATACTGCCACGTGACTTCTTGTAGCGCACATAGTCCAGCCACGGCTTCACGCTGCCGGGGTTGCGCTGGATGTCCTGCTCGTACGCGATGTCCTGCTCGGTGATCAAATGGAGGTCGTTGGCGCGCTCCATCTTCCGCTTCGAGGGCCGCGACAGACTCGCGGTGACGGTATGGATGATATTGCCGGGCATTGTGGCGCCTGGGCGCGTGAGGAGCGCGGACGGGGAGGTCGTGGTAGCTGGAGGAGGGTTCGATCACGGCGGAGCGTTAAAGTTCTTAGGCAGAGTAGACAGACGCTTGGAACGGTCTCAGCCAATCGCGCCTGTCTTTTGGCCCCACCGAGTTGGCGACACGGACCCACGCACCAAGAGTGGAGCTCTACGTTAGCTCAGCTGCGTCACGCTGCGTTGGATTCACCAGCCCGAGCAGCTTTCTGATATCCGCCCTCTTGTCTGTGTGCCTACTTACAACTGCGCCTTCCTTCCCACTCGAACCCCCACCCACACAGCCCCAAAAGAACCCTTCGTGTAGCAGATATGTCTGGCGGCGGGGTAGGTCATAGCTTCATATCATGCGGCAGAATACTGATACAGACACGACCCTCAGGCACGAGAAGCCGTCTTCGCGACGCGACAGTCGCTGTCCTTGATGAAGGGCAAGCTAAAGGGCGCACAGACAGGGCACGATCTACTCAAGCGGAAATCAGAGGCATTGACAAAGTACGCCTCTATATCGCTTTATACACACATAAAGTACATTTACTAACACATTCCCACTAGACGCTTCCGAGAAATCACACGCCGCATCGATGAAGCAAAGCGCAAGATGGGCCGCGTCATGCAAGTCGCAGCCTTCTCCCTCGCCGAAGTCACATACGCCGTCGGCGGCGACATAGGCTACCAGATCCAAGAGTCCGTCAAGCAGGCACGATTCCGCGTGCGCACAAAGCAGGAGAACGTCTCTGGTGTTTTCCTGCCACAGTTCGAGAGCTTCACGGCAGATAGCAACGACTTTGCGTTGACGGGACTGGGCAAGGGCGGGCAACAGGTGCAGAGGTGTAGAGAGACGTATGCGAGGGCTGTGGAGACGCTGGTGGAGCTGGCGAGTCTGCAGACTGCTTTTGTGATATTGGATGAGGTTATCAAGGTGGTTAATCGTCGTGTGAACGCCATGTGGGTATTCTTTGTATTCTATTGTACTACTTTACTGACTGATGACAGCGAACATGTCATTATCCCGCGCACCGAGAACACTATCAAGTACATCAACTCCGAGCTCGACGAGCTGGACCGAGAAGAGTTTTACCGCCTGAAGAAGGTGTCGGGCAAGAAGCAGAGAGACGCTGCTATCGAGGAGGCTGCGCGGCTCAAGAAAAACGACGAGGAAGAGGATGTCGACAAAGGCGAGGATACAACTGAGAGCAAAGACATGCTGGGAGACGAGGACAACCAGGACGTCATCTTCTGAGTGTGCCGACATCCTGCCTTAGTAGTAATTCGGTCGAGGTGGGTGGAAACGATCATTATCTTCCTTGAAGTAGAGAGGCCATTGCGGTGGAGCCATCGTAGGAAACCCAGGCTGCGGAGCTTTTACACTCGAGATTTCTCTAGAGATTGGAGATAAGTATGAAGCCGTGAAAGACGAAAGCGCAAAGACCAGCCAGAACTCTTCATGTTCCAGCCATGTATATGAATGGTGGTATCATAAGAACATAAAATCCACTCGCAAAATCCATACGTATAACCTACTGCCTTTGGTACGTGACCTTCATCGCCTTGCCCTCCGCACCGATCGGTGTATTCGCCGTCGACTCCTTCGCCGCAATAGCGAATTGCTCGTTTGCGAATTCGGCAAAGGCCACGGACCGGACTGACACCAGGCGCACTTCCTTGAAGCCCTCGAAGCGCTCGAATATAGTGGTGAGGTCGTCCTCGTCGACGTCTTGCGGGATGTTCTGAAGGAAGAGCGTCTTGTTCGGCCGCACGTATTCGTCGGGGACCACGGCGGCTCCCGTTTTGGCGGCGCGAGGCTTCTCGGCTGCAACTTGGGGGTTGGCTTGTGCTTTGGCGTCTTCTTCTGCGCGCTTGAAGTCTGGGAATCAATTAGCAAATGCTCTGGATCTTGTCGTATAAAGTGACTGCGCACCTTTGAGCATGAGCCGCTTGCGCTTGTGCTCCTCGAACATGTCTGCTGCCTTGCGCTTGACCGTCTCGTCGCTGTGAGACTTCGCGCGCGACACCTTCAACGCCTTGCCGTACAGCTCGAACCCACTCATCTCCTCGATCGCATCCAGCGCAGACTTCTCACTGTCAAAGACGATGAACGCCTGGCCCTTGCGCTTCAGACTGCTCTTCGCAATAATGTCGAGTATCGGGCCGTAGTAATTGAAGGCCTTGGTGAGCGCCTGCTTCATAGTATCGATCTTCACGCGCTCATCGAGGTTGTTCACCTAGTTCTATCAGCATGCGTATGCGCCACGGAGTGCTAGCTCTGCTCTCTCTGTGGGTTCAACTCACGTAAATTCTACAATCTGAGGGTTAGCGCTCAAGGGACCACCTACCTTAGTATACTTCTACAAACTTACGTCTCGATGGGCACGGGGTACTTGGATGGGTCTACGCCCATCTGTATGCCCTCCATCTTGTCGGCCATTATGGGTGGTTGTGTCGCGTAGGAAACTTTTGGGTTAGCGACTGGGGTTCGGCGTGAAGGTGCAGGTCGGAAGCTCGAAGTTCGAAGCTCCGGCTACGCGCGCTAGTTGCAGATCTCACGTGACCTGCACTCCCCCTGCAGGTGGTGGAGAGTCAGCTTCGACCTCGGGAGGCTTGCACAAACCACACATGGTTCGGAAGAAAGAAAGCCATCGGGAACACGCACGATTCTTTTACGAAGGGCTGGTCAGCTGCCATGTGCAGTAATCTACCCGAAGTCTCTTCTCTTGCCGCGCCCTCTACTTTCAAAAACAACAACGAACGAACATGCTCATGATCTATCTATTGATTCGCGTCTTTATTACTTCTTGAACATCGCAACATTGTTTGGATATGAGCTAAATCACTTGATGCTAATTTCGCTCGTAGCGCTTGCGCACATAAGCTTTCTCGTTAGCTCTTACTTCCAGCATTGACGTCACAGATTTTGAAGTCTCGACTGCACTTGGCGATCTTGCCAAAGGAGACTCACTGAATTTCACTGTTCAGTGTTCAAAAAAAAATACATCTCAGCATTGGCGCTTGCTTTGAAGCTCATCTATTATACACGACAGCGTTCTCACATCGACATCTCCATTGTATAATCGGAAAGGATCAACATCAATCACGGAAATAACGCATCGCAAAGAATTCATCTTAGACTTGCGTACAACCTTTTCTGGCGTTACATACACATCAGTTTTCAACAACACCGCACCTCAGGTCCAAGTCGACCATGCTCAAGCCACCGAGCTTCCACAGCTCGAAACCCCCAAGTGGGCTCAAATGGCGATCAAACACATACTTCATCGTCTTCACCGTCGGCGCCGGAGCTTTCACGGACCTCTTTCTCTACGGCCTGATCGTCCCCGTGCTTCCATTCATGCTCAAGGAGCGCGTCGGCCTACCAGACGCACAAATACAAAGCACGGTCTCGAATCTTCTGGCAGTCTACGCAGCAGCATCGTGTGGCTTGAGTCCAATTGCCGGTATACTTGCTGATAAGTTTTCGAATTCAAGACAAATCCCGTTTGTTTTGGGGTTGGGTATGTTGATGGCTGCAACAGTTTTACTAGGTGAGTATCTGTATGCGAACGCAGTAATTTCTTATTGATTTCGGCGCAGCGGTTGGTCAAAGTGTTGCGATGCTCGCACTTGCGCGTTTCCTCCAAGGCGCATCGGCAGGTGTGGTGTGGACCATCGGCCTAGCTATCGTCATCGAAACCGTCGGGCAAGAAAACCTAGGCAAGACCATGGGCACGGTGTTCAGCTTCGTGTCTGTAGCAGGTCTACTTTCTCCTCTTCTGGGAGGCTCGTTGTATGCCTCGGTCGGCTACAAAGGCGTCTTTGGCGTCGGAATCGGACTTGTGGCCATCGACTTCATCTTACGGGTACTCATGATAGAGAAGAAGGTAGCTGCAAGATACGAGGATTCATCTCCATCTCATGCAGGTATAGACGGCACTACGGAGGACACAGAGCAGACGCCTCTTCTACCGAACACATCAACTGCGCACAAGCGATACCGTCTAGGCAAGCCGGCCAATTGCATCACCCGAGCCTTGCCAATCCTCCTAATCTTCCGCGATCCTGGCCTCGTGACAGCCATGTGGATCGGATTCATGCAAGCCTTTCTACTCGGGGCATTCGACGCCACTATACCACTCGTAGCATCTGAGCAGTTTGGCTTCAACAGTCTCAAAGCAGGACTCCTCTTCCTACCACTGGGTGGCGCGGACTTACTCCTTGGCCCTGTCTTCGGATGGTGCGTCGACCACTACGGCACGCGATTGTTCTCCGTCCTCGGCTTCACTCTCCTCGTCCCAACGCTTGCACTTCTTCGCCTCACTACAGACGGCTCTGTCACCGATAAGCTCGACAACCCTCGCCACATCGCACTCTACGCCGGGCTATTAGCCGCCAACGGAGTCGGTCTTGCAATTACCAACAGTCCAGCCATTGTCGAATCTGGAAACATTGTGGAGAAGTACTGGAAGGCGAACGAGGACGTATTCGAGCAAGCACCGTATGCGCAGCTATATGGAATTACAAACACGATGTTTTGTGCTGGTCTCACTGTGGGACCGCTGTTTGCTGGGCATTTGAGAGAAAAGATTGGGTATGGGAATATGAATGCTGTGCTTGCTGGGGCTTGCGCCTTGACTGCGATACAGGCTGCTTTTACTATGGGCAGGAAAGAGGTGGATCTTGAGGATAGTGGTAGTGAAGATTGAAATGGCTGATTAGATGGCACGACTTCTAGAAACTTGAAGCATGAGTACATCTACTGAATTTCTCTTTGTATGCGAATGATCAGAGTGGGGCCGTGAGTGAGGTTGCTGGTACTCTTCACAGTCCAAGGCAACCCTGCGCACGACAAGGCTGGAGCGTGGCTGATGCGAAATGAGATGAGTTGGGGGCGAAGGTTAATAGCCCCCCATAGGCCCCAGATTGAGCGACTAATACACGTCAGGCCAATTGTCCAATCGTCTCCAATCGCTTCGGCCCCCAGTGATGCAAGACTCGCGACGGAGGATCAGTGAAGGTATGCTACGCCCTGCAGATTCCAGAACAACAAGTGAGCATGCGACCGCATTGCAAATCTCACTATCTAGCGACAAAGACGCACCTGTTCCAGCTTGATCATCAACTCATCTTGCTTCGTTTCCTAATTTGACTCCTGAAAGTTTTCGCGACAAACATCATGTCGCACATAACGAAGTCCGACTTGCCGCAAGCGGCTTATGAAGAGGCGCCGGAAGTTTTTCACACAAACCAATACCAAGTACCTTCGCAACCTGGATAGACAGCATCTCTAGAGAAGCCCAGGATACTTGGCTTACGACGCCCGACCTTCTTGCTCTGCTTTGCACTGCTGGTGGTAGTTCTTGTTGCAGCAGTAGGTGGAGGAGTTGGAGGGTCCATAGCTGTTCAAAACGCACGGTAAGTGAGAGCCGTCGGCGCGTACAGCAATCTAGAAGTGAAGCGCTGAAGAAAGACCGTACTGTACTGTGCTAACGAGCGTAGAAAAACCGGGGCCCCAGCCGTTCCAGCAGCTCCTCCCACACTCACAACCAGCTCGTCCGCCCTCATCCCGTCGCCCAACCCTACAGGCGTCCCAGTATACACCCCCAATCCACCCAATAACGTCCCCCGCTTGCCAAATCCATGCACATCATCCGCAACCATCCGCGTTAGCGCCCTAAGCGGAACCGCCACCTTCGCATGTAAACTAGGCGGATACCATCCCGGCGACGACGTCGGAGGCCTAATTGCATACACAATGCAGCAGTGTCTTGAGTCTTGTTTGCTGGCCAACAGCGCCCAGGGCCAGAATGTGTGTGTCGCGGTTGCGTGTTCGGAGTTGTTGAGTAAGGCTTATGCGGTGAGGGGGGCGAATTGCTTTTTGAAGGCGCGGTTTAATGGAAGTGGGCCGGTGGATGATACGGAGTGGACGAGCCTTAATGTTAGTACGTAGGGTTGGCAAGGGATTGCGAGAAGGACGAGGTGGATCGGTGGTAGTGCATTGCTTTTGAGGCTGGCTATGGCTCCTGTTGTAAGAGTAGAGCAAAAGCACCATCAGGGAGTGGGATATGGGCGAGTGTATCGAAACAAGTAGCCCTCCATATGTTTCGAGACTTGAGCAATGGCCGAAGCCTTTTTGTCTCCATCGAGTATGTCCTGCGATTTTCCGTTGTCATCGCTCTGGTTGTGTATCGCCGTTCTCTCCCTGAATCGTGAAGCTCGACTCACAACCAGGGCAATCGGGTTGACCATGGTTCGATGAAGTGTGGTCTTGGTCTATCAAGCATGTGAAATGATGCCATTTGATAACGTATTTCAAAGGAGGAGAACCCGGTATGATCAATCTGTACAGCTTCGACCAGAGATGTTGGATGTGGTATTGATCTAAAGCAATGGTATCGTACCATAAACCTCTTTGAGTTGATCCCAGGTGATGTGCTCTCCGTACATGAGCTTTGCGACTCTCTTTCCCGCCCACAGACTCCCTTTAGGTGACGCCATGTACAACCGATGCATTATCTCAGCACTCTCGGACGCCATGTATTCTGAAAGTGTGGAAATCTTGTTTGAGTTGCCTTCAGTTTCATGGTCAACTGCTGGTACACTACTTTCGTTACAGCTTTCTACTTTTTGTAGATATCGTATGACCATCTTCCGCAGATCTACGATGGGTTTGTTGCCCTCGTCCGTTCTACCCGGGAAGCTGATGAGCTCTGGGCATACAGACAGTTGCTCGAGGGGCGCAGCTTGAGCATTACTCCAATCGATGATTCCCGTCAAATTGAAGTCGTCGTCGAACAGCATGTTCCCGAAATGCAAATCGAGATGACACAATGGAAAAGGGCCACGAACGCGGTCTTCAACCACCACACGAGCTAAAGCCAGCTTCAGCACCCAGCAGGCCGTTAGCCAGTCCGGATCCGCAGGATGCATCGTCATTATCTCGCGGTTCTGGCCTTGCTGCTGGTTGTAGAGGTATTCTAGAGACGTTTGCAAGGGCCCTGGCGTACAGTGCCAACACATAGCCACAATTTCGAGAGGCTGATCAGCGTCCTCGCCGCACCAGAGTCGTCCGATACGGTCGAACGTCAGCTTTTGTAGCTCCACGAACACATTCGCAAGCTGTTTGGCTACTTTTGCGTGGTGCTCCAAAGGTACGGAGGTGGCGATCCCAGTGTCTAAAGAACGGCCGCCCAAGTATTCCATCAGGACGTATGGGTATCCGAAAGGCTGATCTGCGGACATGTCGAATGCATATATTTGAGACACGGGAATTGTTGTACGGTCTCGCACAACTCGCATGGTAGCTATTTCACTGTGCGCAGATGTTCGTTCTTCGTTGTCGAAAGTGCGATATGGTATTCGTGCTAGCCAGTAGGTTTGGTCCGAAAATGCGAGTTCGACAACGACATTGTTGAAGCCAGTAGTGAACTTCATTACGTTTGCGCTACATCTGATCTCAGGGGATAGTTCAGGTTGTAGTTGATGCCTCGATGTGATAGCATATTCCTCCAGGTGCTTGAAGTTTGCGACCGAAAATACCTGTCGCACAAGTTCATATTTCTCAGAAGAGGCGTCCAGGTCCGCGAAGCCTTTCCAATGCTCACTGGGCCTTATCTGCATTTTCATGTTATTCGGGCTTTGTGTGTTGCTGAAGGACTGTTAAAGTTTGTGATGGAGAGACAAGCATGCAGGGTGCAGACGGTGACCCTATGATACCTGTGTGATATTCAAAGTGGGATGCGGTACTTCCTTTTATAGACGACACCGGCGGCTACCCTTGGTGCGGATTGGTTCCTTGTGTTTCAGTTGAGGCGCTCGGGGCTGACTCATTGCCCTACACGGTACTTGGTGCTGTTATGTTTGATGCAAGTTCTTAAACGTCTTTGAACCTCACACACAGATTCTTGGTCCATCTCGAACAGGGTCTGGTCATATATCAGTAACGTTAGGGAAACTAAAAACTGTGCTTTCCACAAAATGAGCGTGGCATGTTGCGTGGAATTGTGCACAGCGACAACAACGAAAAGAACATTGCATCGACTCCCAGCTCATGATCTCACTAAAAAAAAGGGTATTTCATTACTCATCTCATCATAAATCCTTGGCCACGGCCTCCAACGACTCCTTGAAGATATTGCACGCCTGCGTCAACTCCTCTTCGCTGATGGTAAGCGGCGGAATGAACCGAAGCACATCAAATACGGACGTGCTCAAGAGAAGCATGTCCCGCTTGACGCACTCCTGTACGACCTTCGGCGCAATTTGTGGCTGAGTTTGCGCGTGCGCCGAAGCAGTGTTGGCTGAATCTCGTTGTAGCTCCTGGTTCTTAAATTGCACACCAACCATCAGGCCCCTTCCACGAACGTCCTCGATCAAGTTGCCTGCCTTGGTACCTGAAGATTTCAGATCGTTGAGGAAGGAGAAGATCTGTTTCGAACGCGCAGCAACGTTCTCGAGAATCTTTTCCTCCCGGAATACCTGGATCACCGCGGTCGCGGCAGCGCACGCAACAGCGTTGCCAGCATATGTTCCGCCCATCGAGCCTGGCTTCTGGAGATCCATGAGCTTCTTGCTGCTTGCGATGCCTGATAACGGAAAGCCGTTGGCGATGCCCTTGGCGAAAACCAGGATATCTGGTCGTACGCCTGATTCTTCGACGAACCACATGTTGCCTGTGCGACCCATGCCAGACTGGACCTCGTCTGCGATCAGGAGGATATTGTTCTCGTCGCACATCTTCCTTAGGCCGTGCAGGAATGCCGGTGGTGCTGGAACGTATCCTCCTTCACCAAGTACCGGCTCCAGGATGATTGCAGCGGTATCTGAGGGAGACGTTTGTTGCTGCAATGTGAGCTTCATCTGAAGCAAAGCCATATTGACAAGCTCTTCCTCTGATGTGTCTGGTGTAGCGCCTCCAAATTGACTGTAGTATGGGAATGCAGAAGCGAATATACCGCCCATCAACGGGCCGTGTCCCTCGCCATATATTGTTTTAGATCTTGTCATCGACGCCGTTGCGTTGGTACGTCCGTGATACGAGCCCTGCATGACAATGATGTTGGGCTTCTTGGTGGCAGCGCGCGCCAGCTTGACAGCCGCCTCGACAGCCTCAGCTCCGGAGTTCCAGAGAAATACGGTGTCGAGAGACGAGTGTGGGAGGATCGGAATCAGTTCTTTGAGGAGCTCGATTTGGGTGGCACTGAAGCCAATGTTGACTTGCGCATGGGTTATCTATAGACAGATGCACAATCAGTGTTTGCCAATAAATGTGATTCTACAAGACGTACCTTCATACATTGTTTCGCAGCCGCCTCGCTAACTTTAGGGTGACAGTGACCGAGATTGACCACACCAATGCCAGCGGTCAAGTCCAGCAGCTTGACGCCCTTGTCTGTGGTGATCCATGTCCCTTTACCGTCTTCGAAGACATGCTTGGTAAGACGACCAATGCCCTTCGCAATGTGTTGCTCGCCAAAAGCCGCCGTGTCCATGTCGGATGCTGCGGGTGATGTGGTAGAGAATGATCGGACGGGTGCTCGGAGGGGTCGCGTAAGGGCAGGTATGATGCTTCGAACGGCGGTGGAGGTTCGTGGAATCATGGCGAATGGCTTTGGATATAAATATGGGCTGCGACAGCAATGGCGCTGTTGAGCGCAAAGGTTCTATTGTCTTGCGGGGCCGGCTTAACGCGGCATGACAATGTAGTATCCCCGAGAGACGCCGTACACGCCGAGATAAGGGCAATTGGTGGGACAAATGCTAAAGACTGTGTCTGTGATCTCGTAAGTCTCAGCGCAGAAAAAAGTCGTCAAGCTTGGTGTGGGTGGCAGACGTCTCGGCGGTGTAAATGTAGATGCTTGCGTCGTGTAGTAGGTATGACGTACAATTCACTTTTTAGGGAGTAGTCTATCCGCGACTAAGCTACACATCCGAGAGCACTAGCACTCATGTAATACAAGTGGACCCACTGTTGATATACATAGAAGGAGAGTATCATGGAAATCAATTTAGGGTCGCTCCACATAGTCGTTTGTAGAACTCCGCATCATTCTTGTTTCAATTGGGGCTTGGTAATGTTTGGAGTTTTCCATGCGACGTGCTCCGGCCGGTGTCAAACAGCCCAGACCAATCGTGTTGCCTTCGTGTGGAGGATCGAGAGATGATGCCAGGCCAGCACTCTCAAGTTGTCTGGCTCACACTCTGCTGACGTTCTTGGCGTGCCGCCTGTCAGAATCGTAGGACAATGTCGAATACGACAAGACTGCTTCGTCGTGGCGTGGCTTCATTGAGAAAGGCTGGACGACGCTTTTGCAAAGCATGAGGTTGGCCGTTTGTTATAAGAGCTGCGTAGACGCCACGTCCGCATTTCATGCACTGGTGGTCGATTTGTGCTTCTTCAGGACAAAGCCAAAGTACTGGAAACTGTCGCCGCCACCCATGATCTCCATCTCCAGATTCCACTCGTTCTCGCGGTTCAGAATTGGCTTGATGAAATGCGGTTGTCGATATGTGACGTAAAGAAATACGCCGTCGTCCTTAAGGACTCTCTGAACCTTGTAGTCGTCAGCAGATCGTCATCGTAGCCATGTAGCATTCTGAAGTCACCTCTTTCATGTACCTCCCGCTGTTCTCAAGGACCTCTTCTGGTGGACTCCAAGGGCTGCCATGTATCATAGCATCTAGCGTACCCTTATCGAAAGCAACGTCCACAGACTTCGATCCGATTGCAGTCATGTCGCGCACGTCACCAACGGCCCAGTGGACTTGTGGCTTGTCTGCGTTTCGGACCTTCATAAGATCGACCACTACTTTGGAGAAGTCGAGACATGTTTGGTTCGTGTAGCCTCGCTCTAGTAGATCGTATGGCATGGTCTAGAAGAAGTCAACAAAAGGATCGGAGATTATCGTACATAGACTCAAATACAAAAACTTCTGTGGAGGCGCAGATTAAGAAGACAGTAATCTGGTGCAAATGTTGGTAGAGCGCAACGTACACTATCACCACTACCCAAGTGTAAAACCTTCCCTTCCTTCCCTTCCTCCCCTCGCGCCTTGAAAAGATACTTCTCAAAGAAAGGCTCGAGTGCATCGAAAGCGCGAAACCATTCGTGCGTAGGCTTGTCCCCATCTGCTTTCGCATACCGTTCATCCCAGAACTCAGAGTGGCCGAGCGCCTGCGCCTCTTCTAAAGATGACATGTTGTGCTGATTGGATGGAGAAAATCTGAAGTGTGAGATTCTATTCCCAGAAATCAAAAAAGCGGGTGGAAATTAGCGGGAATAATGTTGCGCCAAGCCGCCAGAGTTTGTTACTCCACAACGAGGTCTCGCTCTGGAACTTTTTGCATCTTGCCTCACTCATCAGCCTCGCCCGATGGCACACTTGCAGAGCATGAGCGACTCTGAAACGCATGGCCCGGCGGAGCCAATCACGAGAACATATCGTTGGCGTAATCTTACCATGCAGCACGACACGGCATCTTATTGATCGATTGGAATAGACCCCAACACCACCTCGGCGAGGCTCAACCCGCACGCTTGATACGCCCGGCGGTTCTAAATGTGGGTGTGGCTTTTGTTAGGCATTCAGCCACCTGCCGTGCTGAACATCAGGTTCGCGTTCGCGCGCACTGCGATATAGAAGAAAGAGTCCAGTGGTTCCACGGGTCAGAGTTGAGCTTCAGGACGCAAGTCGAGAATTGATCGCATTCTTTACCCATTTCCCATTATGCAATAGGTATGTGTGTGTCTGCACAACACAAGCGATGCTGCGAAGCTCATGTTCGTAAGGCCTCCATAAAGCTGCATGCTGCGAGTAGGCGGTGCAATTAGCGGCCAGCCTTGACCAGGCCGTTTAATCTCTAGACCTCAGCCGTCAGGTTCGCGGATCTTGATTTATCACTTCTCTATCTGCTGTTGCATCCATCACATCTGTCGCGCGTTCCTTTTCACTCCCGTTTCATCGATCGTCGTTTTCTTCGCCACAAATTTCGATTTTTTTTTCTTCTACCAAGGTGACAGCATGGCGGCTGTCGTCACAGCATTTGCGCCGCCTGCAGCGTGCGCGTCTACTTATTTCGGGACTCTATCTGGCGATACTGGACCGGGTCTTAGGAGAGGTGTAGGGTGCCTCGCGGGTACTCTGACATGGGAACCAGACTGTTATCCAACTGCCACACCAATCGGCGCGGGCTGCCCGTCAGTACACTACACAAGTAACACCTAAACTTCTACTCACATCCCCTCAGATCCGGCTACGAAACCGCATTCCAATGGTCCAGCTCAGCAGCGTGCTGTCCCCGAGGCTACGCGCACGACGGCAGAACAGCAGGACAAACCGACTGTTCCAGCGGCCTAATCGCAAACGCATGGACAGCTCTACATTGTAAAGCCGGAGCCGGAGTATCAACCACCACCGCCAAAGTATCCTACGTCCCAATCGTATTCGCGACCCCAGTCATCATCCGCTTCCCAGCCACCACAGCGCGAACCTCATCCAAACCTTCAAGCACGCTTTCATCCTCAACACGACCCACGATATCCGCAACGAGTATACCCGGCCGATTTAATCGGAAAACAAAACGTATCGGTAAAGGCGCTATCGCAGGTATCGTGCTGGGCGCGTTAGTCGCTTTGGCTGTACTCATGGGCGCAATACTCTTTTGCCTGCGCCGCCGGAAGAATAAACAAAAGGCCCTCATACAACCGCCACAAGGCCAGGCATATCAACAGAATCTTACCACGGCATACCAACAATACCCTCCCGCCGCGACCGACACGTCTTATTATGGCCACAAAGCAGAACTAGCAGCACCGGGCCCAAACACGGGGCAAGACGTGCCACTAACAAAGTATGCAATGACCTCGCAAACGCCAGCGCCCGTGGAGTTGGCAGACGGACATGCGGTGCCGCAAAACGGGCATCAGTCTTGGATGGCTCCGGCGGATCAGCATGGAGCGCAAGGGTACGCATACGGACAGCAGGGTTACGCACAAGATGCGCGAGCTACATCGCCATATGCAAACTCGCAGCACGCGGGTGCGCCAGAAGCGCAGTCTCTATTACAGCATACGCCGTATGGGAGTCCAGAGCCAGCGCGGCCAACGCGCCCGGCTGAGCTTGGGTGAAAGGGCGAAGGGAATGCTATACTGTGGAAAGAGGAGTGTAGTCTCAAATGGACATGCGCAGGGATGAATTGAAAAGTTGCAAAACCCGAATTCATAGAGGAAGAACGATACACACAACAACACCGCACCCCAACACGCCAAACCACAACCCATCCACCTACCGATACGAAAGCTCAAACAAGTCCCCCAAAGGATCATACACAGGGCACGCATAATCCGCCCTCACCCTCGCCACAACCTCAAACCCCCTCGACACCCCCCTCCC
>Ga0265780_10001161_pt1 | contig 38519 bp, 60 predicted proteins | sample P1T30metagenome_FD_192432 | JGI IMG/M metagenome (GOLD analysis project Ga0265780, IMG submission 192432) | Plant litter microbial communities from East Loma Ridge, Irvine, California - P1 T30 | ecosystem: Environmental > Terrestrial > Plant litter > Unclassified | place: USA: California...
AAATACCAAATCAACCCGGACCACGCAGCCGGATACCTCCGCCTCCATCGCGGGTGAGAAAAATGGGGGGGGGGAAATAGGCGTTGACGAACGTTCGCAACGTTTATAGAAGGGGGCATCAACTAGGGAGATGCGAGATGACCACCGACATGATGAACGCAATGGCAGCACGGGTTAAGGCAAAGCGTGAGGCTGCTGGGCTCGGGCTTAACGTCCGGTTCGTGGGCCTTGATGGCCGGAACGACGAATATTCGTTTGCTACCCCCGAGAAGGCCAATGCGTTTCGCGCCAAGCTGGTTGCTCAGGGTCGTGAGGTGATCGCGTGATCAAGAGAAACTGGAACGTTAGCCAAGAGCATAGTGAGGCGGCTGAAGGTTGCCTTGCTATCGCCAATTCAGTCGGAATGTCCTTTGTGGAAGGTTCCGGAGGCTGGGACGATGAAATTGTAAAGCTTGCCGAGCAATGCTTTTTTGACAAAAGCGATATTAGGCAAAGGCCATTGAGGGTAGCGCGGGAAATAACTAGAATGCTCGATGATATGGTGAAGAACCCATGAGGGTCTTGGTAGCATGCGAGTATTCCGCCACGGTGCGGGATGCGTTTCGCGCTCGGGGGCATGATGCTTGGTCGTGTGACCTGTTGCCGACTGAGGGTGATCCTAGGTGGCATTTTCAGGGTGACGTGCTGGGATATGCTGGAAGCCCGCGCTGGGGCTGGGATTTGCTGATAGCTCATCCCCCCTGCACTGATCTTGCCGTCAGCGGTGCCCGTCACTTCGCAGAGAAGATTGCAGACGGGCGTCAACAGCGGGCACTGGATTTTGTACAGGCTTTGATGGACGCACCCATCCCGCGCATTGCCCTCGAAAACCCCGTCTCGGTCATCAGCAGCAAGATCCGCAAGCCAGACCAGATCATCCAGCCATGGCAGTTCGGGCATGGCGAGACCAAGGCGACGTGTCTGTGGCTGAAGAACCTGCCCAAGCTGGCTCCTACGGATATTGTTGAGGGGCGTTCGGATCGCATTCACAAGATGCCACCGGGGCCAAACCGGTGGAAGGAGCGGTCTAGGACGTACCAAGGGATTGCGGACGCAATGGCAGCACAGTGGGGAGACTACGCATGACCGCCCAGACAACCACGCAGCGCACGGCCAAGCATCGGCTGGCGGTGAAGGAGAGAATGGCGCGGATGACGGAAGCGCTCACCGAGATTGCCGAGTGTCATCCTGGATGGATTGCGGACAACCCAGAATGGGCGATTGAGATTGCTCAGAAGGCCCTAGAGGGTTCCGCGACTACCTAGAATGCCCGCAACCCTACTCAGCGGGGCTTAAAACCGGCCTAGCGGTATATCTAGGCCCCCAACCCGCCCGTATGTTCATGAATGGAGATGTGAGATGAGCACGAAGGAAACTATACCTCTGACCATATACGGGCAGGATGGTAAGCTTGACACGCTGCGGGTGAAGGCCACGCGATCCAACAAGGATCTGGCTGAGTGGCTGCGTAAGTTCGATCGTTACGAGGGTGTTGGTATTCCCAAGCCTTTGCCATGACCCACACCCAAGCCGCCAACGACCGATACGCACAGCTCCTCGCGCTATCTCGCATGGGGGCCAACAGGGACGAAGCAGCGCGGTCGGTGGGTATGTCGCACAAGGGTATGGATGGACTGTTGCGGCGTAGGATGGGATCGGATGCTTGGCCGGTTGACCCAGCAGGGCATGATCCAGAAAAAACATATTGCTTTAGAGGTCACGTTTTTGATCGCGTAAAGCCTACTGGCCAAATGGCTTGCAGGACTTGTGACCGGATGTACGCTGCTAAACGTCGGGACACACAAAAAATCCGGGGAGCGTCAGCTTAGGGAGAAGCCGCTCAACCCGGATCATTGGCGCCGTCGATGGAGATGAAACATCGCGACGCTGGACATATACCGTTGTTGGGTGTACGAACGCAATAGGGAGATTTGAGATGGATGTTGACGCAGCAAACTTGGAAATTAGCACGGAACTCCGGCTCAAGCTGGAAGCCGCGATCGACAAGACCGAATACAAGTATTTTGGCGATTACGAATTTAGCGAGGAACAGCGCGCAGCCGTCGACCTGTTGGTGGAATTCGTGGCAGCGGTCTTGGTCACCTCTCCCGCTGTTAGGGAGATTTGAGATGGAATTCGGACCTGAGATTAAAGTTGATGGGGTTATTCCTGAGTGGTTAAAGGATCATGAAATCGTGCCCATTCGCGATCACTACGCCACCAGGGGGCTATGGCAGGGAAATACCCCCGTTCGCGCCGATGCCACTTACTGGCCATATATTCGCGCCATCCGTCTCCCCGCCAACCACCCCCACTACACTACCCCCACCCCAGATGAGCGGGCTGTGGCGCCTGAGTTGGCGGAGAGGATGCGGGCTTTGGTGATGGCGATGGCGAGCGAGCATCATGAGCGCCGTGGTGCTGATTACGCCGAAGCCCGCGCAATCGTTGCCGCTTTGGAGCCGGTGTATGGGGATTTGGTGGAAGCCAATCGGATCTGCGCAGACATAATCTGGACATGGACCAACCGTGAGAACATGTGCAAACAACTTGATGACGCCGTTCTAAAGGCCATCAAGCGCGGTCGCCAACTCGAAAAGGAGGGCAAGTGATGCTCAAGCGTGTTCTATTCATCGGCGTGCTCCTGCTGTGCGGCACCCCCGCCATCGCCAAGGATCGCGTCACTTGCGGGCGTGGTGGCTGTCATGAGGGGATTCGGCCGTGGTAGGCATGGGCGTCTTGTTGATCTGGTTCGGCGTAAAGAACCTTGTGTATTTCAACAGGCGTTACCGCCCACTTGATGCTTCGGGCGTTTGGGGTTAAGTGATCTTGTTCTCAACATTGAGGTGTTATGGCGTTCGTTAAAGGACAATCAGGCAACCCAGGCGGGCGACCAAAGGCAGTAATGCCCGATGGTCGCACGTTGTCTGAGGCAGCTCGCGAGCATTCGCCGGAAGCATTGCGGGTGCTGGTGGATGCTCTTAGCAATCCAGATACAGCATTGGCAGCGGCCAAGGAAATACTTGATCGAGGTTTCGGGCGTCCGGCGCAAGCAGTCGAGATCACTGGTGAAGATGGCGGTCCGGTTCAGGTCACGCGGATTGAGTTGGTGGCCCAGCCGATTAATAACGACTGAAGATGACAACTGCCCAAGTCATCTTGCCACCTAAGCTAATTCCGCTATTCAGCGGCCCCGCGCGCTATCGTGTGGCATATGGTGGGCGCGGCAGTTCCAAGACCGTCAGCTTTGCCAAGATGACAGCGGTCCGCGCGTTCATGTGGAGCGAGGCTGGTGAGCGTGGCGTAATAGTATGTGCGCGCGAATTCATGAACAGCCTAGACGATTCGTCTATGGCTGAAATCAAAGCCGCTATTCGTTCAGAGCCGTGGCTGGATGCTGCTTTCGATATTGGCGAAAAGTACATTCGCACCAAGAACGGCTGCATCGAATACAAGTTCAGCGGCCTGGATCGTAACATCGAGAGCATTAAGTCGAAAGCCAAGATCAAGATCCTATGGGTGGACGAGGCCGAGCCCGTTTCGGAGCGTGCTTGGCGTATTGCTATCCCGTCCGTCCGTGAGCATGACTCAGAGATTTGGATTACTTACAATCCCGAGCGCGAGATTAGCGCGACGCATAAGCGTTTCCGCGAGAAGCCGCCGCATGATTGCAAGTCTGTCGAGATCAACTGGAAGGACAACCCGTTCTTCCCAGAGGTGCTGAACAAGGAGCGCCTAAGCGATCTAGAGAACCGACCAGAGAGCTATGAGCATATCTGGGAAGGCGGTTTCGTGCAGGCGCAGGAAGGGGCCTATTTCGCGCCTCATCTCCTGAAAGCTAGGCAGGAAGGCCGTATCGGCATGGTAGCCGAAGACCCCAACCTCATCATTCGCCTGTTCGCAGACATCGGCGGCACGGGTGCCAAGGCGGATAACTTCGTGTTTTGGGCAGCGCAGTTCGTGGGCACGGAAATACGCTGGATCAACCACTACGAAAGCCAAGGTCAGCCTATCGGTGCGCACCTCGCCTGGATGCGCTCACAGGGCTACACAGAGGACCGCTGCAAGATCTGGCTACCTCACGACGGCGACACGCAGGAGAAGGTCATAGACACCTCTTACCGTCGCGCGTTCGAGGATGCGGGCTATCCGGTGGAGGTGGTGCCTAATCAGGGCAAGGGCGCCGCCATGCAGCGTGTTGAGCGTGGGCGCGTGTTGTTCAGTCGTATGCGGTTCGATGAGGTAAAGTGTGACGCCGGGTTAAAGGCGCTGGGCTGGTATCATGAGAAGCGGGATGACAAGAGGGGGATTGGGTTAGGGCCTGAGCACGACTTTTCGTCACATTCTGCCGACGCATGGGGCACGGGCTGTGTCGCCTACGAAGAACCACGCAAGACCGCGCCTATGGATCTTTCGCGTTTGAGAAGGGGAGTTGTTTGAGATGGGTAGAATATTGGATGCTATTTTTGGCAAGAGATATGTTGTGGGTTGGCCTCGTGGGGTAAAGCCAGTTGTTACGGGGCTTGATAGAATCAAACGGGAAAATCCAGAAGTGTGGGAAGAAATACGACAAGAGCCCTGTGGTGTGGGTTTGGCTAGGCTGCGTGAGCTAGGTTTGCTGTAAACCCCAAGTAGATGGCTCGCCATCTTTATGCTAAACGGACAGTAACGCCCCCGGAGCCTGACGCCCATGATCGACCCCACCACCATCCCAGACGGCCTGCTGTCCTACCTCCAGAGCGAGGAATCACGGTCTCACGACGCATCGCTGAACGAGGACCGCAAGATCGCGCTGGACTTCTACCACGGGCGCCCGTTCGGTGATGAGATGGACGGACGTTCGCAGCTTGTGACGCGCGACGTGGCCGAAGTGGTGGACGCCATGACGGTTGCGATCATGCGGACGGTGGTGTCGGACAAGGTGGTTGAGTTCGAGGCGCGGGAGATGATGGATCTGCCCGAGCAGACGCCGGAGCAGGATCCCGAGGCTTGGCGTCGTTCGGTGCAGGAGGCTTCCAAGCGTGCTCAGGACCGCGCACAGGACGCAACGGCGCTTGTGGCGTGGCAGTTCATGCGGGCGCAGTCGGGGTATCGTATCGCGCATGATTGCCTGAAGGCGGGGCTGCTGGAGAAGACCGGCGTGTTCAAGACGTGGGCCGAGCCTACGTTTGAGATGGTCGAGGGTGAGGCCACGGGGGCAGAGGTGGACGCCGATGAAACGATCGTTGCGTCTGAGCCGATTCCTGACACCGAATTCATGGGGCTGGACGGGATGCCGGACCAGCTTTACGCCGTCCGTCGCCGCGTACAGGGCAAGACCAAGTACCGCGACGAAGCAGTCCCCAACGAGGAATTCCGTTTCTCTCCCGAAGCGCGCGAGCTGGACGATGCCGCGTATATCCAGCATCGTACCCGTTGCACGCTGTCGGCGTTGATGAAGGACCACGGCATCACGCAGGCCGAAGCGGAGGTGCTGTGGGACGATAGCAACGACACGCAGAGCCTGTCGGATGCACGTGACGAGGGCCGGGAGCGCAAGGACAGCGAGACGTCCTATGGCCAAGGCATCAACCGGCAGGTGTGGCGCAAGGAAGAGTACACGCGCTGGGACATGGGCGACGGCAGCGACACGCTGATTTGTGTGCATCGCGTCGGCAATACCGTGCTGTCCATTCAAGAGGTCGAGGAACAGCCGTTCGTCATCTGGTGCCCGTTCCCGATGCATCACCGCATCGTCGGGCAGTCGCTTGCTGACAAGACCATGGACATTCAGCGGGTGCGGTCCGTGCTGCTGCGTCAGGCTATGGACGCGCTGTATTTCGCCAACGCGCCACGCCCTTACATCGACATGTCGCAGTGTGACGAGAACACGATTGACGACGTGCTGTCGATCGTGCCGGGTTCGCCTATCCGTGGGCGTGGGCCTAACTCCGTGCAGTTCATGACGCAGCCGTTTGCGGCGCCGCATGCGTTTACCGCACTGGAGTTTATGACAGGTGAGCGTGAATCTAGGACCGGAGTTACCCGGCATAATCAAGGGCTTAACAGTGATACGTTGAACTCGACTGCCACCGGCTACAAGATCCAGGTCGAGCAGGGCGCGCAGTGGGAGGAATACGTCGCGCGCAACTATGCCGAGGCGTTGGCGGAACTGTTCGAGAAGAAGCTGCGGCTGATGAAGCGTTACGGGGCGATCGAGCCTATCCGCACTGGTGGCGAGTTCAAGCAGATCGATGCGTCGTCGTTCGAGTCTGAGATGGACATGACCATTCGCGTTGGGCTGGGCACGGGGCGCAAGGACGCTCGCTTGCAGGCGCGTATGTTCGTGCTGGAGCAGCAGAAGGAAGCCAAGATGGCCGGTTCGCCGCTGGTGGATGATGACAAGATCTACAACAGCATGGCGGGGATCATCACCGACAGCGCGTTGGGCGATCCGAATATGTATGTGAATGACCCGGCGCAGTCTGGTGTTGAGGCGCAGGGGGAGCAGAAGGATCCGGCCACGATCGAGGCTGAGGGCAAGGTTGCGATTGAGCAGCAGAAACTAGCGATGCAGAAGGAATCCGCCGACGCTGCGGTGCAGTTGAAGCGTGACGAGGCTGCGGCAACGATTGATGCCATGCGCGAACGTCACCGGCTGGAAATGGACCAGAAGCGCGAGGCTGCACAGCTTGAAAGCGATCTGGCCTATGACAAGGCTGAAGCCGAGGTGGCGATTGCACGTTATCGGATCGACAAGGAGGCGGACGTCAAGGCTTATGCTGCCTCGTTCGCCGGTTCCAGCGATGACAATGACCTTGGTGTAAACCGTGAAGGCGGCGCACTCGACGCCTAGCAACCCTTGACAACCCCACCCAATAGGCGGACTATCCATCCACGGCCTCTAACCTGAGAGGGGGTGATAGTTCGCCTAGGTGTGAGTGTTACCAGGATAAGGAGAACCGAGATGATGACCGAAGAAATGCAACTCCGCCAGTGGGCAGTCGCTACGGCGGTTGAGATGGGCGTATCGCTCGCGGATCTGTTCACCGAAGCCGATAAGCTGGTTGATTATGTTATGGGGCTTAGTACGGCTGGCCGTAACGACGATTGAGACAGGGAGATGGTGAGATGGCTAGTTTAATTGAACATTTTAAAGCTGCAATCGTGAGGGGTGATGTTGACCCTATGTCATGGGAGCGCACGACTTTTGCGGATCCAGTTGTTGAGGCCCTGTATCAAGCGGGAAAAGATAATTGCTTCGACGGCATGACCACGCTGGACGCAATGTCCGACCCAGAGGAGATCGTTGCCATCGTTCGTGCCGCCATTGCTCAATACGCAGAAGACCTATCAGCATGACCATAGCCATCCCCGACCCGCAAGCCGCAGCCAACGCCATGAAGGTGCTTGCACCTGCGTTTGATGAGGTGGACGCGGCGTATCTACAGCAGCTTGCGCAAGTTGCCGCGACCGAGCCCTGGTCTACGGATAAGATCAAGGCCCTGTCGCGTGCTATGGAGGTGTCCAAGGGCGTTCGGGCGCACATCGCCGCTGTCATTGCTGGCGGCAACATCGCTGAGGCGCATGACAAGCACACGCGGCAGATCGAGAAGCTTTCGCCTGAGCGTCGGCGGATCTTGGGGCTGTGAACTACGCCGAGGAATGCTACCAGCGCCTACTAGCAGCACAAAAAGCCCCCCGCGACACCGTAGCCGACGCCGACGATAGCAAGGAGCGCCAGAGATTGGCGTTGAATGCTAAGATTTGGCGGCGGTTGCCTCGGGGGGCGTGATTTTAGGGAGAAGTGAGATGAGAGAATGTATTCGTAATTTCATCAGAAAACTTAAGCGCGAAGCATTCTCAGGGGATTTGCGCCTAATACGGCCTGAGTTTCGTCACCTCTATCGCGGACATATGGGCAGCGTTGGAAACGCTCTGGGTTCTTTATTTCAAGCCTATGAGCGCGGACATCTCAAGAAGCGTTAGCCAACGGGTCACAATTCCTAGAAACTACCTAACCCGCTCCGGCGGGTTTTTCTTTGCCCGCCGAATACCCGTTGCAGATTCCCAAACATTGGTGTAATTTCCTTATGTGCCCTGAAAGGGTGCGCCTCTGAGGTGAAGCTGGGCTGTATGACTAAATACGAAGCCAACAGGGCTTGGAAGTTAAAGAACCCAGAGAAGAATCGTGAGTCCGCCCGTCAGACGGGCATCAAGTCGCGCAAGGCTGACCCATCAATATCGCGTAACGCAAGCTACAGGTGGCGCGAGGCTAATAGGGAAAAGTCTCTGCTTAGCAAAAGGCTAAGCGAACAAAAGCGTAGAGCCCGCCGTCTCCAGACGGAGGATGGCTCCGTTTTACCGGAAGCTATTGATAAGCTGAAGGTGGCGCAGAAAAACACCTGCTGGTGGTGCACCAAGACACTCACTGACTACCACATAGATCACAGAATTCCGCTCTCTATGGGCGGCGCACATGCCATCTCCAATCTGGTTTTGGCGTGCCCTCCGTGCAATCTGCGGAGGGGAGCTTCCTTGCCATGGCAAGGCGAACACCCACGGCTCTTATGAGCACTACAATAGGAAAAGCCAGATGACCCAGCTCGCAGATGATGCGGCAGTCGGAGGCGAACCTGTCGAACTGGCAGCGGACGCACCCGATACTAATAATGAACCCGCTGTTGACAATTTAGACAATTCATCGGATGATACCGTTGAGTTCAACATGTACCCGGATGACAAGCCCGCTGACGTAAGCGAGGACGAAGAACCCGGCGAACAGCAGACGAACGAGGACGACGAACCCGCCGAGGTCATCGAAGCCCCTGCCAGTCTTAATGCGGACGAGAAAACGCAGTTTGCGCAGCTTGACCCCAAAGCCCAGCGCCTCCTTGCTGACGTAGAAGCCCGTCGAAACAGTCAAGTTACCGCAGCCACCACCAAGGCAGCTAACGCCCAGCGCGAAGCCGAAAGCCGCGCAGCAATGGCCGATGCCCAGGCGAAGGCGGTTTATAGCCAGCAGTTGCGGGCCGTTGTGGAAAGCATCAAGCTTCCCGATGCGCCTGACCCCCGCTTGGCGGCAACCGACCCAGCCTCCTATGTGGCGCAAAAAGCCCATTACGACGCTGCACAGGCTGAACTCTCGCAGTTCATGCAGGAAGTGGAGTCAATCGGTGGCGAGGCATCCAGCACTGTCGATCAGGCATTCGTAGATGCGCGCGACCGGGCCTTGATGGCTATCCCCGAGATCCAGAACGAGGAAACCCGCACCGGGTTTTTCGATAAGGCTTTCGAGGCGGCTGACAAGATTGGGCTGGATAGGTCGCAGATCGATCACGCTACGGCGGACGAGCTGAAGGCCCTTCGCACTATCTATGACGACCAGCAGGACGCCAAGCTGTGGCGCGAACACAAGGCCGCTAAGGACGCTGCAAGGCGCAATCCCAATGGCCAGTTCAAGCCAACGCGGCAGCTTCCGCCGGTCACGATCAAACCGGGCACCTTGTCGAATCGACCGGCTCCGTCGACCGATCCCGTCAAGATGCTTTACCCCAACGACTGATTAGGAGGCCAGAGTGGCAACTATCGGCAATTCGTATCTTGATCTAATCGACCTCGCCAAGCGTACCGACAGCACCCGTGCCCTTGCACCGGTTATCGAGGCGCTTAACACCATCAACCCGCTCATGCAGGACGCCTATACGGTCGAATGCAACCAGGGCACCAAGCACCTGACCACCACGCGCACCGGCCTGCCGCCTGTCACGTGGGGCAAGCTCTATCAGGGCATTCCGCAGAGCAAGTCCACCACGCAGCAGGTTGAAGACACGACCGGCTTTGTTGAGGGCCTGTCGTTCGTCGATAACCGCCTGCTCGAAATCTCGAAGAACCCCGGTGCAGTCCGCATGTCGGAAGCGCAGCCGTTCCTTGAGTCGATCGCGCAGGAAGTCCAGACCAACTTCTTCTACAGCGACACGGCAACCACGCCGGAGCGTTTCAAGGGTCTGGGTGCGCGTTACAACACGCTCGCCAACTCGCAGGTCATCAATGGCGGCGGCACTGGCTCGGACAACATGTCGGTGTGGTTCGTCACCCACGGCGCAAACCAGACGCGTCTTATCTACCCTGAGGGCACGATGGGCGGCGTCTCGCGCAAGGACAAGGGCGAGCAGCGCGTTACCGACGATATCGGCAATGCGTACTACGGCAAGGAAGAAGAGTTTCGCCAGCATGTCGGCGTCTCGGTTGGCGACTGGCGCTTTAACGCCCGTATCGCGAACATCGACGTTTCCAACCTGCTCGCTGGCACGGTCGATCCCTACGCGCTGCTCTCGAAGGCCTATTGGGCGCTTCAGGGTCGTCGTAACGGCAAGATCCAGAACGGCGGCATGGTGTCGATGGGCAAGACGGTCATCTACGCAAACCGGGTGTTCTTGCAGGCTCTGGATGCTGCTACGACCAACGCGGATAAGGTTCAGCTTCGTCCTGATGAAGTCGCCGGGCAGGAGATCCTTGTGTATCGGAACATTCCGATTCGTGAGGTTGACGCATTAATCAACTCGGAGCAATTGGTGGGTTGAAGCGACTAGCAGGAGGGTTACTGTAGTATTCGTCTAATCTGGAGGCTAATTCGGTGGGAGTAATGCCAAGTTTCTTGATCCGCCCTTCTAGGGTATTGCATGGCTGGCACAACGCTCCACGGGGCATCTTGCTGTCATGACAGTGGTCGCCAACCGGTTTAAGATCATCTGTGAATGCGCGCTTGCATATAGGGCAAATATTGTCTTGAAAATCTGCAAGCTCCTTGAGCAGTTTGTTGTTGATACCGGAGCGGCGCTCTCGCTGTTGGTCAAGGTACTCTTCCCACCCAGCAGGGTCGTTACGCTTCATAAAAGCGGCCTTGCGGGAGTTGCCGGGTTTAGCCGCCCGCTTCTCCCTAGCCCCAGCGGCCAAACGTTCTTTTACTTCAGGCCGCTGCCTGTACGCATCGACTCTCTCCTTAACCTCAGGGCGATTGTGATACTCGATCTTCTTATCGCGAATTGCAGCCTTGTTCTTTTGGTAGTAAGCTTTGCAATACTCCAGATACTTTGCCCATTCTTCGGGCGTACAGTCGGATTTCTTCATAATGCCCTCTTGTGAGACCTACGCACTCATCGATATCCTAATAAAGGAAGAAGGACAATGATTTTCTCGCGCGCACTCCTGTTCAGCGATGGGCAGGCAATCACCGCCACCACGGCATCCACGAACGTCATCGACCTTGGCGCAACCGGCACTGTCAACGGCGCTTCGGCCCCGATGGTCCGTGAAATCGGCTTCGGCACGGATGCAGAGCTGTCGATCAGCGCTACGCAGTCGTTTAACAACCTGACTTCGATGACCATCTCGGTTCAGGTAGACGACAACGCAGCGTTCACGTCGCCTACCACGGTCTCGACTTCGGCGGCTTACACGCTGGCACAGCTCGCGACGGGGGCGAAGTATCTGCTTCCTAGCCGCCTCCCTGCTGGCACCAACGAGCGCTACGTTCGTCTGTTCTACACCGTCACTGGCACCGCGCCCACGACCGGGCGTATCACCGCAGGCGTCGTTGCCGCCCGCCAGTCGGCATAAGGAGCCTATAACATGACGCAGTTCTATAAGGCTCCCCACGCCGTCCAGGCTGGTGGCATCATCTATGCGGCTGGCGAGCCGTTCATCTGGGAATCCCAGAAGGTCAAGGTCGACGGCAAGGAAGTCGACACCACCCCCGGCGAAAGCTGGGAGAAGGTGAAGGCCAAGGATGCGATGGTTATCGCAACCGCACAGGAGCAGATTCCTGATGACGCCGACCTTGACGCGCTGCCTGTGACGGCTCTCAAGGCCGTTGCGTATATTCGGCGTGTTTCGGGTATTGCTGACCTGTCGGACGGCGACGCACTGAAGGCGGCTATTCGGGCGAGCTACGAACCGAAGCTGTAACGACTATTGACGGGGCCGGTCCTTCGGGGCTGGCCCTTTCTTTGTGAGGGTATGCGTATGGACATGTTTGGTAAGTACAGCGAAACGCTGCCAATCTTAGACAGCGGCATGGTGTCACGCCTACAGATCGACAAGCGCGGGCGTATTATCGTCAGCAGTGGTGATGACAGCGTGATCTACACCACCGTTGTTGAGCTTGATACCAGCGGCGGCATTGTCCCCGTCCATAAGGGCGTCACCAACACCTACGACCCTAGCGGCAACCTCCAGACGCAGACCGTCAAGAACGGTAGCACATGGATCCGCACGTTTACCTACACCAATGGCGAAGTGGTGTCTGACAGCGGTTGGGTTAAGCAGTAATGGCCGATAGCCTTATCCAGCCGTTCCGCCGCAACCTTAACGTGAAACCTATTATCGGCCCTGTCGGCTTGGTCGCGGTCCCTACAGAGGTCCTGCCGATGAATGGACAGGGAATTACCAGTTTCATCGTGCAGAACCCCAACCCGTTTCACATCTGGTTTGCTGGCTGGCGGGGTTCTGCTGGCGATATGCCGAATATCAAGGAAAACGGGCACTACATCCATCCGGGTGAGAAATATCTAGGCCGCACGCAGATGCCTCAGTGGGTTGCCGCTGTAGCTGACGACGAGCCGGGGTTTCCGATCCTGACGAGCGCTGGAGGTTGGCTGTATGAGGGCAAGCGCACGCGGTTCATTCTCATTTATGGCAGTGGTTCATAATGGGTACGAAAGTTCCGGGGTATCCTCTCAAGGGTGGCATGGGCGATGCAGGCGCGCAGGGTCCGATTGGACCGGCTGGGCCTACGGGCGCAACTGGCGCTAAGGGGGATGTCGGCTCGCAGGGTGCTAAGGGCGAAATTGGCCCAACTGGTGCGGCGTCAACCGTAGCGGGTCCGCAGGGCATTCAGGGGATAAAGGGTGAAACCGGCGCAACCGGCGTCAAAGGTGATACGGGGGCAACCGGAGCTACCGGAGCGACTGGAACTCAAGGTATCCAGGGCATCCAAGGCCCAGCAGGCACCCCAGCCCCCACTACGGGCCGCTTGGTATTCCTAGGCAACATCAACGTCACCGAAACGCTATTGATATCCCTCGCTGTAGGTATGAAGCGCAAGACGTTCCCACTGGCGGGCGTTGCGGCCACAGACATCTTAATCGCCATCCCCACCGCCGCGCCAACAACGGGCTGCGAAGTGGTCAACGCCTACCCTGCATCGGCGGGTAACGTAAGTATCGGATACTACACACCGTTGTTGGGCATTGGCGCGACCTATGCTATACCCCTTTCAGTTTTCAAGGTGACATAACTATGCAAGTGAAGCCCGTTAGCCCTCCCAATGGTAGCGAACTGCTTGTCCTGAATAAGGATGGCCGCACACTTTACGTCACGCGGCCCCAGGTTGTGGCTATTCTGGCTTCTACGGGCGTTCGTTCGCGGCCAATGCGGTCTGTTCTGACCACGCGCACGGGTTCCGAGACGTATCGGGCCATTCAGGGCGGCGTTCTGGTCGAATTCTCGCTTGCTGACTTCACGGCCTACCTCGCGGGCACTGCAACGCCCGATCCTGTGCCGTTCGGGCGCGGTCTGGACGTCTATAGCGGTACGGAGCGGTTTGTCGGGCGGCAGGGTACGGGGCTGATTGCTTCGGACATCATGCAGACTATGTATGTTCGGGGCTTGGGGGGCTCGCTGGCGGGGTTGGGTGGGGATATTCTTGAACTGCCCTGGATGCCGGGTAATGGGGTTACTCCGACGCCTACCCCCACGCCAACGCCCACTCCTACGCCGACACCAACTCCCGGCGCGACTCTTGACGGCGCCGAGGAGGCGACGATTTCACCCGCCAATACGACGCTGCGATCGACGTATGACTTCACCAAGACGGGTACAGCCTACTCACTCACGAAGAACGCATACAACGGCAACGGCGTATATTGGCCCAACAAGCCACGCCCGTTGTTGATTCCGAACCCGGCCTATCCCGATCTGAAGATGAGCTACTATTCGCCGGATCACGGCGGAAGCGACAGCGGCATTTTTGTGGCTCTGGTCAACGGCGATCCAACCGTTCCTGCCAACTGGCGGACCTACGACGATGCCAAGGCAAATACTGACTGGCTGTCGCATTTGTCGAATCTTCCCGCGGCAAACCCTATCTATATCGGGCCGCAGGCTGTCGGATCGGGCTATCAGATGGAAACCCCTTCCATCATCCCGTACAATGGTAAGTGGATCGTCCACTTCCAGATGACGGACATTCCTCTGGCTGCGAACCAGGGCACCGTCCGATCGATCACGTCGGATGGTTTTAACTTCACCTCGCAGGCTGTGCCGCTTCTCATTCCGACCACTTACACCGATGGCCACACAGGATACTTTACAGCCGGCGCTAACCCGTTCCCCGGCATCATCGACCCCAGCACCGGCGTAAAGGCATTGTACGCCGGGTGGTCGCTTCATGGCGGTGGGCAGCGTTCCACTCTCGCACTTTGGGCAACCGATAATCCTGAAACCGGCACGTGGCGCTTGGTGCAGACTTTCGGCAAGATCATGGGCCGCAACGCACTCGGCAGCGTCGGAAACTGGCTGTCGTTCGCATTTATCAACATGGATTGGGGATCGATCCGTCAAACACGACAGGGCTGGGCCTTTCTCACTGAAGCCGCGCAGCGCGGGGCTGGCGCGGCTGCACGTCCAGGTAACATGTATGAAGTGCTCGTCGGTGATGATGGCCGCACCATGCTCGGTCAGCCGCAGCTTGTCATCGCGCGCGGCACCGGCATAGACGCTGGTGAAGTATCGCGCGGTGAAACGTTCGTGTTCGGTAACAAGCGGGGGTTCATCTATGAAGCCGCAGACAGCACGAATACGAAGGTCGCCGCGCTCGCTACGTCGCCACTGCGCAGCCCTTCGAACACGTGGTTCGATGCCCTGACGCCAGCAATTCCTGCTACGTTCGCGACCAAGCAGGTCAATTTCCAGACCGCGACGGCTACCCCGTCCGGCTTTACGGCGGTTACGACGGGCGCCCCGGCTGTGTCTTACAGCGCGTCGGGCGCAGCGCTGACCCTGGCTCCCAACGACGCGTATTTCTTGTTCGAGAACGACGGCTTTGACCCGACGACGACGGACTACGTTGACATTTTCCTAGACGATTTCCGCACCACGGCGGGACCGTCCACGGCTGCGCGCATCCCTTACATCGGGTTCGCGACCAGCAAGACTGCCCGTAGCGCCATGACAGATGCGTTCTATCTGTCGAATGGTGAAGGCACGGCGGGCACGTTGTCTTACTCGTCACTGGTCGCGGGAACCGTAACCGGTCGCGCTTCCGATTATGTGTTCGGCATCGGTTATGGCGCTGGTACGGGGCAGACGATCGGGCCGAAGCACAAGGGCATCCGCTGGTTCCCGAAGTCCAACGAGGCTTTCGTGCTTGAAGAGGGCGCGGAAGGCGAGCCGATCAAGACTAATACGATCAACTATCCTGCATTGCTCGATAAGACGAAGCGGTATTACCCGTTCATCGGCTTTGTCAGCACCGGCACCACATCGGTTACTGAAACGATCCAGAAAATGATTGTGCGAGTTGCTGATACTGGTGGCGTGCCTGTCTCGCCCACACTTAGCAATCTGACGGTTTCGCCTACGTCGGCAACCCAGAATAGCGCGTGGACGGCAACGATCACGGGCAAGACAACCGGTTCGACTATCACGGCAACCTCGTCTGACGGCGCTACGCTGACCGTATCGGGCACCACTGTTTCCGGCACCTTCACGACATCGGGCAGCAAGACGGTTACGCTAACTGAGACGCTTACAGGCGCAACCAACAGCCCGCGCACAAGTACGGCAACGATCACTGTAGCTGCTGAGGTCACGCCACCAAGTGGTGATCCGGCTACGTATGGCACCCGCTCTGTCGCATCGAGCCCCAACAACCAAGCAAGCTACAGCCATACCGGGCTTGATATCGGTACGGCTGCGGCAACCCGTCGCATCGTCTTGTTCGTCGGTGGTCGTGCAGCGGCAACCTCGCCTACGATTGGTGTCACCCTTACGCCAGCAGGCGGGTCCGCCATTACCATGACCCAGGCAGGTATCAGCCGCTCGACCTTTGATAGCCCTGCTGAAACGACGCTGGTAATGTTTGTCGCCACTGTTCCAACTGGTACGACTGCTGATGTTGCGGTTACGGTGACGAATGGTCCTTGGGTTCGCGAAGGTCTTACGATTTTCCCGATCTATAACACGGCGTCTGTGACCCCGACGCAAGTGTCGGTTGCCTCCGCAAAGAATGACGTTGGCATGTCGACGACAATTGATAAGCTGGCAAAGGGTGTTGTTCTTGGTGGGGCAATTGTTTCCTCGTCCAGTTCGACCGTTGTCACGTCGGCGGCTGAGAGCGGGACTGATAATGCGACCGCAGTTCCCGGCGTAACGGTTAGCCTTTCGAACCTCGCGGGCTCGCCGTCTACGTGGACCGGCCTTGCAAACGCGGCGTCGCCCACTGTGATCGAAAACACCGGTTCGGCTGGCGGTGCAATGATCCTCGCAACATGGGCAGCAGCATAATGAGCAAGATCATTCTAACTATCCTCGCGCTGCTACTTCCCGCTTCGGCGGCGGCAGACCAAATCCGCATCGTTGGGGGCACTCCCGCCCCCACGATCGCGGTCAAAGATGGTGACACCCTGGTCACCAACAAGGCGCTGGTCGAGAACACAACCGCTGATGGCGTTCTAACCCGTCGCTACCCCGTCTGGATCGACCGCACGCGCCCTGCTGGCGACAACGGGTTCCAGATCACGGCAGATGGGTTGCGGCTAGTTGGATTCGAACCGGGCAACGGCTATGTGTATGCCGTCGTCGGTGCGCCTGCCCGTCCGAACGCCCTGCGATACGGCGTCAATCTGTCGGGCTGCGAGTTCGCGGCTGGTACGTCACTGTGCCCGACCCAAGCGGATATCGACACCTACATCGCTAAGGGCTTCACCCTGATCCGCCTGCCCGTGCAGGACAACCATCTGCGCGGCGACAACCTCGTCAAGATCGCTGCCATTGTGGCCTATGCACAGAGCAAGGGCGCACAAGTCATCCTAGACCGGCACGATTACACGCGGCACTCAGCTGCGGATGCCTGGACGTTCTGGCGTCCGATCCTGCCCTCATTCTCGCCTGATACACTGATCGAATTGTCCAATGAGCCCTACAAGGGCTATCCCCTTGGCTCAAACCCGTGGATGGTTTCGGCGCAGGACACCAAGGAGACCGTCGCGCTGTTCCGGGCGAATGGCATCATCAATTCGATCTTGTTTGGTTCGCCGGGATACAACGCGACGTTTCGTTTCCTGAAGTTCAAGGGAGTGCAGTTCCCGGCTGAAGGCATGGGTGATGCAATCTCACGCGTGGGCGGCATTAACGACCCTTTGAATAAGACCTATTTCAGTGGCCATCGCTATCTAGACAAGGATTCAAAAGGCGCGCTGTCGGTTTGCGTGGCCACTGGCGATGCGGGTATCGGCGCCTGGGCCGCTTCGCTGCGCAAATACAACATGAAGGCGTACTTTACTGAATTCGCTTTTGCCCGCCACAGTGGCATTCCCGCTTCCTGCGCGGCTGTCGGTGCTGCAATGATGGCTGCGGTCAAGGCTAACAGCGACGTGATCCTAGGCACTACTGCTTGGGGCGGCGGTCGCGCTTGGCCTGAAAAGTATGCGTTTAAGATCGAGCCGCTAAAAGGCACGTTTGCCACTGCACAGACTAACAGCTATACTGAGCAACTGTTAGGACGCTAAAACTATGTCTATCGCAATCCCAACTTACGCACCTGGCGCCATCTCCAACTATTCGGAGTTGGTCGACGAAATCCGCGACATGATGGACGATGCGGACTATTCGCAGGAAGCGATTGACCGAGCATTGCGTAAGGCTGAGGCAGAGTTCAACCGCACTCTGCGGACGCCCGACATGGAAACGCGGCTAGTGTTCGACATTACGTCGGAACTGACGCAGTTGCCCGAAGATTTCCACGAGATGCGGTTTATCTTTGTGGAGTCGCAGCCCGACCGTGCGCTGGCGTCCATGTCCCCGGCTGGGATGTTATCGGCTTATGGTGGTGTGATGGGTTGTCCCCGCGCGTTTGCTATCGAGGGACGGATGTTGCGTGTCGGTCCGGTGGGCAACGTTACGGTCGAGATGGTCTATTATCAGCGCGTGCCCGGTCTGTCGGATGCTACGGTGTCCAACTGGCTCCTTCGTAAGCACCCGGATCTGTATGTCGCTGGCGTGTTGTATCATCTGGCGCGTCGCGAGCGTGATGCTGACGGGATGGCGCAGGCTGCGCAGGAGGTGGCGACGTTGACGGACAGCATCCAGCGCAACGCCAATTCCACGCGCTGGGGTGCCGCTCCGTTGATTCCTACGGGGTTGCGGCAGATGGGTGGGACTAGGGTTTGATGCTGCGGGCGGCTCTGATATATTACAGAGCAACGCCGATCTGGTGGGTATCGGCAGGGTGCAGGACGCCCGCAGCCCTCGCAATCTGCAATAGTTAGGCTACCATGTCAACCAAGCGCCTACCCTTTCCGCCGTACCTTCCCGACCAGCTCCCCCGTGGCGTTCTCACGGCAGCTATCAACGTCCTGCCAGCAGCAGACGGGTATCGACCGGTTCGCTCGCTCGCATCCATATCCGACCCGCTCCCTGCTACGTTCAAGGGTGGTTTTGCGGCCATCTCTACGGACGGCACGGCATTTCTTCTGGCGGGGTCTGCAAACGGCTTGCATCGCTACTCCGGTGGCGCATGGGACGATCTGCTGGTCGACATGTCCATCACCGATCGCTGGCGGTTCACGCAGTTCGGCAATTTCGTGGTGGCGGTCAACGCAGTCGAGACGAAGCAGGTCGATCTAAACGCTGGCACGGCTTCCACGCTAACCGGATGCCCTAGCGCTAACGGTGTGGCGGTCGTCGGGGATTACGTGGTCATCACGCAGTCCGGTGGCGACAAGCTGCTGGTGTCGTGGTCAGGCTTCAACGATCACACGAAATGGACGCCGGGTGTTGACCAAGCCGGGTTCCAGCCGATGCTTACTGGCGGCGAAATCAAGGGCATTGCGGGCGGGGAATACGGTGTTATCCTCCAGCGGTTCCGCTTGGTGCGTATGGAGAGGACCGGAGATGCCACAGCCCCATTCTCATTCTCAGAAATCACGCCTAACTTCGGTTGCGCGTCCTCGGGTAGCATATCACAGGCAGGCCGCACCGTGTTCTTTCTTTCAGACCGTGGCTTCATGGCGCTGGAAGATGGGCAGGCGCTCAAACCACTAGGCAATGAGAAGTTCGACCAGACGTTCCGTGATTCCGTGGCGACTGAGGATTACGAAAAGATCTGGAGCGCGATAGATCCGAAGCGCTCGCTGGTGATGTGGGGCGTTCCTGGCGTACCAGGGCGCATCTGGGTCTATAATTGGGTGCTAGACCGCGCTTCCACCATTGAAATCCCGTTTTCCGGCTTGTTCGCAGGCTATGAGAGCAGTGTATCGCTGGAGGAAGTCGCGATACTGTATCCCGACCTTGATACCATGCCGTATTCGCTCGACGACCCCCGGTTTCAGGGCGGGGATCCGCGCTTGTACGTTGTGGACCGTGAAAACCGCATTGGCGCGCTGTCTGGGCCTAACCTTCAGGCTACGTTGACGCTTGGGTGGACGGCTCTGGCTGACCCTATGGTGGCGCGTGTGCGGTCCGTTACGCCTATGTCGGATGCCACTACCGGCGTGACTATCCGCATCGACGCACGGCAGCGCATGGGGGACGCGCTGGGGATCGTTACGGAGTCGGGCATGCAACCTTCGGGTCGCGTGCCTATCCGCGCTCGGGGGAAATATATGGCCGTGTCTATGATTGTGGCGGCTGGGGTGCGGTGGAGCTACGTACAGGGCGCGGACGTTGAATATAGCGAGGCGGGTGGGCGATGAGAAAGCCTATTCCAGTAGATGGGAGGCGGCAAGATTGGCCGCGTCTTGTGGCGAACGGTATCAACGAACTTCAGAATCCCAAGATAGGCGAGGTCCGTTTTCTTGCGGGCGTGCTGCAATGGTGGGATGGCGAAACGTGGCAGAACGTGCCTTGATCTTATCCTTTGAAGACCGCGCTCGCTTGACACCAGCAGCCGCTCGCGCGGGCTATTCGTTGTCGGATCTTGAGCATAAACTAGCCACCGGCCACGCAATGCTTTGGCACGCTGGCGAAATGACCGTGACCAGCGAAGTAGACGAAGACGGCGTTTGCGACATTCGTTTAGGCGGCGGCAAGATGACGCGGCAGGCGTTGGCTGAATTGGAACGCGCGGTGCTTACATCGCCCTTTCATATTGACGTGAAATGTCTTAGACTGTGGGGACGAAAGGGCTGGCTTCGGCTGTTGCCCCACTGGACGTTTTGCGGTGTCGAGGACGGACTTGTGATTCTGGAGCTAAAGAATGAAAAGTAAGTCTAAGTCATCCACTAAGCCCGTGTATTCGGCTCAGGTAGAGGGCGCCGCCAACAACGTCACCAGCGCCTATAACGCTGCACAGCCGGGCATTACGGCGACGGCTAACTCTCTGGCGAGCGCGGTTCCGGGGTTGATGGAGCAATATAACTCGGGAAATCCCGGCGTTCAGTCCGCCATGCAGTATAATCAGGACGTCACGTCGGGCAAGTATCTGGACGCGGGCAACCCTTACCTACAGGGACAGATCGACCAGACTAACGCAGGCGTGCGCAATGGCCTTGCGTCGTCGCTGGGTACGCGGGGCCTGACTGGTGGCTCGGCATTTGGGGACATCATCTCCAGCAATCTTGCCAAGAACGAAAACAACCTGCGCTATACGGATTACACGAACGAGCGTAACCGGATGGACTCGGCTGCATCGGCGGCGGGCGGTATCTCTGCCGCACAGTACCAGCCGCTTTCGGTTATCCAGAGCATCCTCCAGTCTCAGCAGGCGCCCGTACAAGCAGCGGCAGGGGCCGGGTCGTCGATTGGTGGACTCCTTGGGTCTTATACAAATTCTACACAGACGCAGAATATGGGCCTTGGTCAGTTGGCTGCACAGCTTGGCGGTTCGGCGCTTAGTGCATGGGCAGGCGGGGGCTTTAAGTAATGATGGGCACGACGCAACGCGGCTTGTTCGGGGCTCCCATGCTGACGGAAGCGCCACTAGCGCAGCCGATGCCCGCACCCGCCGTAGAAGCCTACAAGCGCCCGTCGACCGGACGCATGATTGCGGGCTCCATCGGTGACGCGCTCCAGAACTGGAGCGGAGGGCGCGGCACGTTTTTGCCCGGTTTGCAGGCGCAGCAGGAGGCACAGCGTCAGGCGGCACAGTACCAGCAGCAGCGGGCGGACGAATACACGGATTGGGAACGCAAGCAGCAGTACGAAGCCGCGCACCCGACAGCAGCCAAGGACGACGCGTTTACGTCCACACTACGCAACGCTGGCATTGATCCAACGTCCCCACAGGCGCGTGCGCTCTACATGCAGCGCGCGCAAACACTCGCATCGCCCGCACCTAACTTCGTGTCGGACGGCGCTGGCGGCGGTCGCTGGGTTCAGCCTCCTGCACCCGGCATGGGCGCGGCCCCGGCTGCACCGGTTGGCAAGCTTACTCCGTTGGGCGGAGGTGCGCCCTCGCAAGGGGCGCGTACCTTTCCAGTCCGCTGATATCCTGCCGCACTTGATCCAGCAGGAAAGCGGCGGACGCGTTGGCATTTCTGGCCCTCAGACGCAGTACGGACAGGCGCAGGGCATGACCCAAATGCTACCCGCTACAGCGCAGGGTGTCGCGAAGAAGCTTGGCGTTCCCTGGAGGCCGGATCTTATGTCGGGCAAATCCGAGGCGGCGGCGGCATACCAGAAGGCGCTTGGTCAGGGGTATCTTGAGGAATCCCTGAACGCTACCGGCAATGTCCGCGATGGGCTAATGCGATACCACGGAGGCCCGAACCGGCGTCTCTGGGGTCCAAAAACGAATTCTTACGCCGACAACATTCTTCGGCGCATGGGGGTATAATGGCACAGCAGCAGGCACGCGACGAAGCCGGTAACATCTGGAACATCGACGAGGCGGGCAATCCTGTTTCGTTGGCGCAGGCGGCGCCCCAAGATGGTGAAGGCGTAGTCGCGCCTAACCCAGTGCAGGCACAACGGCAGGCGGTGGATCTTGGCGGCGCGCAGCTAGGCAACCAGCGAACCGCACAGCAGATTGCTATGGACGCTGTTAAGATGCAGAACGCTCCACAGTTGAGCCAAGAAGAACTGCGCTCTATTCGATTGGACAATGCCAAGAAGGAAAAGGAGCTATCCAACCCGGCTGAAGCCAAGCAGACTCAGACGGACAGACTTTCACGCTTGAAGCAGCTTGCAGGCGCGATCAACCGCACGCAGTCGCTTTATAACACTGGGATTGGCACGACCAAGGGCTTCCCTAGCGGTCTTCAGGATTATTTGCCTACTGACGCCAATGCGCGATTTGACGTGTCGGGCGCCGCATTGTCGCAGCAGGGGCTAGCGGCTTTCCGTGTTCCCGGTACTGGAACGGTTTCCGACCGTGACGCGATGATGTTCGACCGCGCTAACCTTCCTAGCGCCTCCACACGTGACGTTGCCGTTGACGAGCAGTTGCGTGGCATCCGTGCGCGTGTTGACGAAGAAATGCGGGCACTTGGCCAGCAGCCTGTCAACTGGCAGGCGTCGATTGATACTGACCCCGCGCAGGGCAATCAACAGATGCAGGGCGCTATGACCGTACCCGGTGCTGGCACCACACCTCCCGGACAGACCCCGCAAGGGCCTGCTGGCTACGACGTTGGCGCCGTCGCGGGCGCTCCGTCTGGTGGCTCCGGTGGGGGTAACTTTGCCAGCGCAGCAGGCGTGGCGATGGCCAAGCGGCTGTCACAAGCTTACACTAAGGGCGCTCGAGTGCAGGAACTCAACCGCATGCTTGCGGATAATGGGTTTCAGACTTTTTCGGATCCCAGCACGATTGAGGCAATCCAGAAGGGCGGTAGAATTAACTTCGCCCCTCCTGCTGCTGATGACACGCGAGGCGCGGTCGGGCGAGCAATGGGCGGGTTGGCGGACTCTGCTGGTGGCGCCTACGCTATCAGCGCTGCCGATGCCCTGACCGCTGGAACGCTCGATAACATCGCAGGCGGACAGTCCGGGTTGGCAATGGAATACGCCCGTCAACAGTATCCCGGTGCGTCGCTGGCTGGCACGGCAACCGGTGGCGCCCTGGCTGCTGGCGCGACCGAACTTGGCCTTGGCGCTTTGGGTGCTCGCGCTGGCATTGCCGCCCTTGCCCCTCGTGCCGTTAACGGTGTGATGAAGGCGGCTCCCGCCGTAGCCCGTGGCGGTGACGCTCTTTACGGTGCTGCATATGGTGCGGGATCGGCGGACGGTCCCGATCAAAGCCGTTTGCTTGGTGCAGCACTTGGAGGCACTGGTAGCCTTGTCGGAGGCATGGCGGGGCGTCAGGCTTTCCGCACGGGCGCTGGCATTGTCGGTGGCATTCGCAACGCAGATGTGCAGTTGCTTCGCCAAAAGGGCGTACCAATGACGGTGGGCCAGTCGCTCAGTCAGTCCGGTCCACTTGGCGCAGCCATTAAGACGGCTGAAGACCTGACCACCAGCATCCCCGGCGCTGGTAGCGTTACGGCCTCCACCCGCGACAATAGCCTACGCGGATTCAATCGCGCCATGATGAATGACGGCGTTGCACCCCTTCGCCAGCAGACCAACCCGCTTGGGGTGTCGATCAACGGCATTGGCGCGGATGGTGTTGAAGCGGTTCGCTCTGCCCGCACGATGGGCTATGACAACGCTGTTGCCGGTCGCTCTGCAATGGAAGACGCGCAGTATCTTGCCGACTATAATCAGTCGCTTGGCGCGGCTGGATCGATCCCGAACACCGGACCTATGGTGCAGGGTGAAATCGGCGCAGCGGTTCCGGGATACTTCAACAACGGCGTGATGAGCGGCGAAAACGCACAAGCCGCAATTCGCGAGCTGAAGGGCTTGCGCCGCGCACGTGAGGAAGACCCGTTGGGCTATCGCACCGGGCAGGCTGTGAAGGGTGCGGAGAATGCCATCACGGGCATGTTCGACCGTCAGGTTCCGGGGTTCTCGAATGATCTGGCACAGGCCAACGCTGTCCAGACCAATCTCAAGACAATTGAGGATGCTGTCGGTCGCGCGGTTAATCAGGATGGAGTTGTTACGCCTGCGCAGCTAAACATGGCTTCGCGCAAGTCTGCCAACTTCCTGACCGGCGATGGCGCAACTCGTAATCGCCCGTTTTACGACCTTGCTACGGCTGCTCAAAAGATCCTGCCGAGTAAGACTGCCGACAGTGGCACTAGCCAGCGTTTGGCTATGCAAGGTGCAGTCGGCACGCTCGGCTTGGGCGCTGCTGGCGGTACTGGTTATGCCGGTGGGGGCAAGGAAGGTGCAACGACTGGCGTGGGCCGTGCTTTGGCTTTGGCGGGCCTGTTGGCGGCTGGCGGCACTAAGCCTGTCCAGCGCGCTCTAACGGCTGGTTTGCTCGATCGTCCTGACATGCTTATCCGCGCTGGTAACGGTATAGCGAACAGGGCGCGCATTGGCGGACTTTTCGGCGCACCAATGCTCGCATCCGGGGCTAATTATCTGGGAGCGCCGCAATGAGCGGACCTTCCATTGATGCCAAGCCTCGAAGATAATGCCTTTCAGCATAATACCTAATATGATGCCCCAACTCATGAGGCATGGTATAGCAGAATACAGGAGTAAGTAACATGCCATCTGCTACTGAATTCTCGACTACGCCATCTGTCAACGTAACCATCGGCGGGATCAATGTAGGCGAGGGCTGTTCACCGACAGGCATCAACGATGCAATTCGTTATATCGCAGCCGTCAGTCGCGACACTTACGACCGCATCCCGGCATCGGGTGGCTTCGTACCTACAACTGGCGGATCCTTCACCGGCGACATCTTCCGCGCGACCCGTGGCGCGTATCTGCATCATGCAGGCGCCGCGCAGACTGACGGGCGCGTGATCTTCCTTCCCGAAGGCTCGGCACGTCCTGCTGGGTCTGAAGGCCTGCTTGTGTTCTACTACGTCTAATGGATGCTTTTATCTCTGGAGCGTGGCGGACAGTCAGGCGGGGCGAAGTCACGATTGGCGGCGCTCCCCGCGTTATAACCCGTGGCGAGGTGTATCGCAGCGGGACTTGGCGAGAGGCCGCGTCGTTTATCCCGCCGCTGTCGCTTAATGTGTCTCCGGCCTATGTCTCGGGGATCGCGGTAACGCCCAAGCCCACCACGCGCACGATCTACACTAACTATGCCACAGCAACGCCGGTAGGTGGGCGCGGACCGTATTCCTATTCTTGGGTAGTGGGCGGCGCATCTGCTGAAACGCCTAGCAATGCAACTACTCGGATCTTCTTCAGCCTTGGTCCCAACCAAGAAAAAACCGGCATTGCGACGGTGACTTGTACGGACAGCGCTGGTACAACAGCAAGCGCACAGGTCGAATATTACCTTTCAAATGAAAGTAACCAGTGATGCACCATTTCTTCGAAGCCATCACGAACACGGCAGGCGATAGCCTAATCGGGTATTTTGGCCGTGTCATCAATCGCACGACGCAAAACACTGTCACGCTGTCGTCGGATGAAAACGGCACGCCGATTGTTGTCGTCTCTGGCGTCGAGAACATGGCCAAAACCGATGAAAATGGTAATCTTAGCTTATATGTAGAACCCGGCACCTATCACCTCGATATCTACGCACCGAACACCACGTCGCGATTGTATCAGGTTCGCGACGTTGCGATGAATTCGACGAAGGGGGATCCGGGGCCTCCGGGTGAGCAGGGTGAAACCGGCGCAGATGGTGAAGGTTTAGCGGAGGTCATGGCGCCTACGGGTGCGGCCTTGGTTGGCGCTAGACAGTCCTCATTGGAGCCAGCCGATCAGAAGCAGGCAGATATCAACGCGGAAACCGTGTCTGTCATGCGGTATATTCCCATTGCCGAACGTGCTGCAATTCGCGCAGGCACTTCGACCTACGATTGCACGGCGGCGTTCAATCTAGCTACCAGTGCGGCGACTGCGCCATACGTCAGCAACAACAACGCCATTTTTCGAAACGTCATTATCCCGAACGGGCGGTATGTCATCAATGGCACTGTCTACGTTCGACGGGCACAGTCTCTTATCGGTCAGTCATATTCCGGCGTTGTTATCGACCTTCAGGGTAACCCTGGTACGGCTTTCAAGCTTGGTCAGGCCGCTGGGGGTGTGGATCTTGGCGGATACGGTGTCACCGTCCAGAACATTCTCACCTACGGCGGTGCTGCAAGTTTTCCTGTGTTCGATGCATCCTCCCCTGATAGCTGGAAGATCATCAGTTGCATGATTACCGAAGCAGGCATTGGTATTCGCGCGGGCGGCACGGATGGCAAGATCGTTGACTGCATCATTGACGGCGGTTTGACGGGGATCGATTTTATCGCGACCTCCCCATTCAAGTGCCACGGCATCATCTGCACGCTCAACAAGTTCTTTAATCCAGTAAACGCAATCCGTGTTCGTGATGGTGCGGCTGATTTGTTGATTACCGGAAATCTTATTCAGTTTGCGGAGGTGTCGTCGCTGGAGGTTGCAGGAAACAACATTCGCAACATTCAGTTTACGAATAATCTTGTCGTGGCCAATGGCCAGTTTGAAAGCCATCTAGGCGGTGTTTTCCTTAACAATTGCCCCGCCGCAGACCTTATCGTTTCCGAAAATAACTTCCGCAACCTCAAGGGTCTGGCGCTCTCTTACGGCGGCGGCTTGGGCATTAAACTTGCCTTTACCGGGAACAAGGTGGACGGAAACCGCAGCGAGGGCGTTTACGATCAGTCGACGACTGCTGGTGGTCTTGAGGTTTCCAACATGGACGCCGTGGTTTCCGGCAACGTGTTCCGCAACCTTCGCGGGCCTACCGTGTTCTGCGCACCTTCTACGGCTACCAATGTGCGACTTATCGGCAATACCTTTGCGGGCAATACCGGCGGGTCCACTGAGGTCCAGCTCATAGGTTCTAACGGCTCGACAACCGTTACCGTGGATCCGAGCAATTATTCCGATCGGGCAATCATTCCGGCGCAGTCTGGGATCGCCGTGCAAGCCCGCAACGTAGCGCGTGGTCGGGCAACTCTGGTGGGTGGACAGGTTGTTATTGCTGAACCGCTTACCCGCACTTCTAGTCGGGTTCTGGTCCAGAGATACGCTGATGGCGGAACGGTCGCGGCATCCTACAGCGTCAGTCGCAACGCTGGCACCGGGTTCACTATCCAGGCGAAAGATGGCGCTGGTGCAAATCAGGCGTTGGACACTTCGACGGTAGACTGGAGCATGGATTTAATTGGCTTGTGATGCTAATGTTCGCTAGTTCATAAACGGAGTACACTACCATGGCCGACAAACCGAATAAGCCGAAACCGGCGCCCAAGCCGAAGCCGTCGCCAGCGCGGACCCAGCGCAGCGGGAACAATGGACCGCCGCCACCAGTGCCGGGTAACTGACTTTATGTGGCCGTTCTTTGCCTCTTTAATCGCTCTGGTCGGACTTTCCGCGATAGCACGCGATGTTCGCATAGCAGGAACGGCTGCAATCCTGCTCGTCAATTGGGCTCTGTGCACGGCAGTAGTGCAGCAGACCGGAGACGCGTATCCGTGGACATGGTTTTTCGCCGTGGATTATCTGTCCGCGTTTATCGTTCTGGCATTCTTCGGCAAGCCAAACATATGGCAGGGCATGGTTGGCACCATTTACGCGGCCCAACTCATTTGCCATGCAGCGCGAGGGCTTTACTTAAACAGCGCAGCCGGCCTCTACTACGGTTACTATTTCCTGAAATGGGCGTCATGGGCGCAGCTCGCGGTGGTTGCCGTCTGGGGCATCTATGAACTTGCTCATCGTAGCGGGATGTTTGCTCGCAGCCCATCATCTGTTGAGGCTGGCAATGCCCGCTTTGATCGATCGCGTTCTTAGGATGTTGCGTTCATGACTCCTGAAAATATTGTAACGGCTGCTGTGGATGCCACGGGCGCCCTCAAAACCGAAGCTGGAGGCACGATCGCAAAAGGGGTTTGGTCCCTCGTGGTAGTTGTCTCCCTAGCCGTGCTTGCGTTCCTGCCAAAGTGGCGGGTTCTTGGTATTGGTCAGCGAAAAGACGACATTGACCGGCTTATGGCCCGAGTTGAGGGTCTTGAGAACGACATCGTTAATGAGCGCAAGGATCGCGCGCAGGAAGTTTCTGTCGAGCGCACAGCGCGGGTCAAATCGCAGTTGCAGATGAGCTACCTTGTCGCGGCCTTTGGCATGGTCAGTGCTGAACTAGAGCGACAAGACGAGGGCAACGTTGTCATTAGGCAGGCTCGTCAGATGATTGCCCGCGCGACGCATGAAGACGATCCTTTTGGCGATCTGGTTTCTAACCTTGACCACATTAAGGACGTGTAAAAATGACTCGTCTGGAACTATTCGCAGCAATCCGACCCTTCGCACCAGATGGTCGGTTTTTGCCTAGCCATGTACAGGTGATTGATGCCCTTGCAGATTCATTCGGGATTCCCAGCGCCGTAGCGGATAAGCCCAAGGCATCTGAAATTCCCGACGACTACTGGCCGATGCTGTCCAAGATTGAAAGCGCGGACCGTCCCTACGTCAAGGCTGCAACATCCAGCGGTTCAGGGCTATACCAGTTCCTGAAGGCTACATGGATAGGCGAAGGCGGGCAGTGGGGCAACGATGCCTCGCAAGCCTTCGGTGGCCTCAAGCCGTCCTATGCGGAGCAGTTGGCACGCGCCAAGACCTTCACCGAGAAGAACGCCGCATATCTGAAGTCGAAGGGCATCCCGATCAACAAGGCATCGCTCTACGCTGCGCACTTCTTTGGCGCTGGTATGGCCGTCAAGGTGATCGGTGCCGACGTAAAAGATCGTGCGGATCTTATCGCTGGCAAGGGTCCGACCGATGCCAACCCTTCGATCCTGCGCGGTAAAACCGTGGGCGAGTTCCTGACGTGGCTTAACAAGAAAACAGGAAGTTGGGCACGATGAACGACGAGCCGCACATCCCTTATTTCAACATGGGGCCATGGCCGATCTATGTCGGCTTCAGCGATGACCCCATCGCCTTTGCGAAGGAGATGGAACGGATGAATATGGAGGGTATCAACTTCGTAAATCCTGGCGCTAACGCGACATGCCATGCCTTTGAGAAGGATGGCTCACGAACCTGCATCATCACGCTTGCTAAATCCAAGGGTAAGTCTCGCGAGATGGTGGCGGCACTGATCGCCCATGAGGCCGTACACGTCGCGCAGGAGCTTTGGGACGGTATTGGCGAGGATAGACCTGGCCGGGAAGCAGAGGCCTATCTGGTGCAGATGATAACACAATGCTGCCTGCAAGAGGCATGGAAGACTAATCGAGTCCGGAGGTTTGAACCATGACCGGCAAAACACAGCAGTTCCTAGCCTTCATCATCGTGGTATTCGCCATGCTGATTGTCTCCGTCATGCCCATGGCGGCGTCATGGCAGCTTGGCGTGTCGCTTCCCGACGGCCTGCTGGCGGTGGCTGACAAGTCGACCGCCGCATTCGGTACGCTGCTGGGCACGATCGGCGCTTTGCTGTTTCGCCAGTCAGCCGCCGACGAAGAGGCTACCCGCAACACTGGTGAAGCCTTCAAGGCGATTACAGCGGCGCAAAACTCCACACCCCCAGGCGCCCAGGACGTGCGAGTGGTAAATGAGTCTGACCAGCCCGTACCAACGGAGCAGCAGCCATGATCGGCCTAATCATCCCCCTAGTCCTCCGCGCAGGCGTGCCCCAGCGGTTCGCGCGCATAGCCGCGTGGATTGCAGCGGCTGCGATTGTCCTGCTGCTGTGCTGGGCTGCTGTGGCGATGTTTCGTGAGTGGATCGCGACGGGTAAAGAGGAAGCGGTCTCGCTTAACCAGAAAGATGTGACGATCGAAGCGGCGAACCTCGTCATCAATGCGAGCAGCGCGGCAACCGCAAACCAGATGGAGCGCGATGACGCGTTCGCCAATGACCAGCAGGAGCTACGGTATGGGTCCGACACAAAGAGCAACACTAACAGCGTTGGCCCTGGCACCTCTGCTGTTCTCGACCGCATGCGCAAGCAACAAGCAGCCGGTCGTCGTAATTAAAGTCCCGCCCGCTGAACGCCTGACCTGTAAAGCAGAACCGGACGCACCAGCCATTGCGACCGATGCGTCCGTGTCACGATTTATTGTAGACCTTGCGGAGTCCGGGCAGTCGTGCCGGTCCGCGCTTGGCTGGATCCGCGATTGGTCAAAAGGTGTTAGCAAGCCCTAAGATACCTCCTGCTCTCTACCCAGCAACGTCGTATTCAAAGCAAACGCAGCCTTAGCGTCCGGCTGCTCCTCCCATATCTCAGCAATCCAGCGGTCCAAGTCTCGTTTATATACGGGCATGTCGGGGGACATATCGTGGATCCGTGCCACTATGGCCTGAAATAGCCCCCGATAAGGCGCCTGAAGAGCCTCCGCGTGGTGATACGTTGGGATATGGGCGCATTGCTCGCAAGGCAGGCTCACAGCTTCCTCCTCCGCATAACACCACCAATACCGCCAAACCCAAAAATCATCAGCGCCCACTTGGAGGGCTCTGGAACGGGACTGACGGTTACAGGCGTGCCGACCGGCGGTAAGGCTCCTACGCCGCCAATGTTGCCGCCCCCCACGCCAATAAACCCACCCGGCCCGCCACCGCCCGCAAAACCACCGCCTCCAGGGGCGCACTCAGCGGTTGCGATGGCTGCAATGGGGAGGTCTGTGGCCGGGATAGGCTTACGGACCTCCGCAACGTACTTACGGGCCGGTTTAGGGTGTATCCGCTCCACAACCCGGTTTATCTGCTTGTGGCTCTTATGTGTCACCACAGCCGTCGTTGGCAGTGCCGCCGCGATGCACAGGTATTTTATGCCCTTGTAGGTTAGGAGGGTTTTCATGTTCGGGGTTCCTGCGACAAGAGGCGGATGGCGGCGCGACGATGAGCAGCGAAGGCTTGGACTCCTACACAGTCGCCGCGAGTAGGCTCGGTTATCATGCGCCAACCCATGCTGCCGGGCTCGTGGTCTTCCAACCGCGCGAATGCCTCCCTATCCATCTGTAAAACCCCTGCTTCATCCGCATAGGACCGCGCTGGGGGTGTGGTGCGGGTGTTCCAAGCGGCGATGGCAGCGGATGGGGGAATATAGCTGCAATGCGGGCCCACGCATTTCGAGTTCATGCAAGAGATCATCATGCCATCATTGGACGTGCCTGATACTTCGGTGATTGGATCACCACCACAGAACGGACACGGCAGAAGCGCCATCCCTCCGACAGCCCCGCTCATGATGCCTTCACCTGTGCGAGGGCGAGGGCGGCGAGGATGGCGGTTGCATCGTCGTAACAGCTTTGAACATCGGGATAGCCGCCTGTCTTCGCCAAACTCCACTGGTAGCTATCGTTGCAGGAATAGTCGGACGGATGGCGGCGAAGATACAGAGCCCGCGCAATCGCTTCCCGTTGCTCCCCGTCCTGCGCAGTTGCAGATTGAGTGGCGATCGCGGCGCGGAGAATGTCGGCAAGCCACGACGGTCCGCTCTGTTCCGCGACATCCAATGCTGTTTTTGCAGCCTCCCGCAAGTCCACCGATAGGGTGGGAGGCGTCGGGGTGGCGGCGATGGCGGCGCGGGCCATCTTGCGGAAGTTTTCGGCATCGTTTGACCCGTCTAGATCAGCCCACGCGATGAAGCCGTTTTGGTCTGCGAGCGAACCGCCTGCTTCGTAAATCGCCTTGGCCACGCGATCTACCGCCTCCCCCTCCTGCGACGTTGCGGGCTGGGTAGCGAGGGCGGCGATCGTGTCAGCGGCCTCGGTGCAGATTGCGTGGTGCACACCGTCACCCCATTCATCAGTAGGACGATAGGTGCGAAGGCGGTCTGCCAGAGCAAGCGCTTCACGACACTGCGTCATAACTGCCGCCACCCTAGCGCAATCATCGGCGTGCAATACCGCCGTGGTCTCGTGCAACGTGTCGTGCGCCAGTTTCAACGCGTCATACACCCCTAGCTCCACCTCTCCCGCCTGATTGGTCGCGGGTACAGGTTCGGGAGATGCGGCGAGCGATTGACGGTAGGCGTCTAGGCAGATGATCGCGTCGATGAGAAACTGGCGATCCACCAACTGATGGATCACGCCATCCTTATCAGGCGCATTCCAGCGGATGGTTCGGCGCTCCTCAAGCCGCTCGATCAGTTTGCCGATCATATCGATACGCTGAGCGATGAACTCTGTTGGCTCTGCACTCGCGGATGATACAGAGGCGAGGCGGTGCTTATCAAGGCCAGCGATTGCCGCGCGCATCACGTCGCGAGCCGTCTGGTGGATCGTGTCGCCGTCCGCCATCGGCAACCAGCAATAGACCCTCGCCCCGCCGGGGACGTAGGCGCCCAACGCCGCGTCAATAGCGTCTTCCGTCACTGCCTCACGCTCGGGCCATGTGAATGACGGCGAACCGCGCTCGATCGCGTAGATGTTGTTCCGGTCCTCCTGCGCAACCGTCACCGCTTGCGGGTCTGTCGTATCACTCATCTCATCATCTCCCTTAAACCGCATTAGCCAACGCCTGCGCGTCAACATAAGCCTGCGCGATGATATACACGCAGGCGACGAAAGCAATCATTCCCACCCACAGGGCGAGGGATACGTACCAGGGTTCGGAAGCAGGCGTGATTGGAGCCTGCGAACGTTCCCGCTGCCAGTCATTCATTGGCATAGGCGTGGGCGTCTTGGTAAAGAGTCTCATGCCACGGTGTCCTTGATGAAGCGTCCCTTGGCGTCACGGTTACGGATCTTGGTGAAGGGGGCTAGGCGGGCGCGGAGGTCGTGCGACTCCTGAAACAGATCGTTGCACCGATTTTTCAATTCACGGATCCTGACAGTCGCGCGGCTCATGGTGACACCAACGCTCGTCAATCTGTGCATCAACCCCGCAATCTCCGCATCCTTCTCCGCTACGATGCGGTTGTGCTTTGCCGTGGATATCAACATGTCACCATCTCCATTCGTTTTGCATCATCCCAACCCCCAAACCATGAAGCCCTAGACGGCCCTGCGAGGCGATAAGGGTTCTGTGCCCGCGTCCGGTTGCGCTGGTAGTCCGTGGCGCCGATCTGACGGGGGGTCATTAAAGTGGCCAGCCGTGATAGGGCGCGGCACGGAACAAGTCGGCGGTGTGGTTCTCGCCCACAGCCTCGTTGCCCAGCTCAACCGCCTGCGCCTCAAGATCGTCCAGCGCAAAGTCAATCGCGTTGGTGGCGTCGCACGTGAAGTTCCCAAAATCCTTCGCGCTGACAATCTCGCGGATAATCCGAAGCTGCTTCGTTAGCGGCGCGTCCTTGATGGCGCGGGTCATGGCGTCGTAGTCGTGGGTATGGGTCAACGGATTTCTCCCGACCGAATGTATTCCTCGTAAACCTTAGCCACCATCAAAACTTCTTGACGGTTTAGCGAGTAACCACCCCCCTTAAAGTTTTGCACAGCAAACCTGCTGGCTGCGTTTATGGCGCTTGCCCTAATCTCTGTATCCGTCATCTCAGCGGCTCCCTTGCTGTCTGTGAGGGGATGTATGCGCCTCTGAAAAAATAAACGCAAGCCCCTTGCGTCAAAAAAACTGACGGCGTAGGAGGAGGCATGGACAAGCAAACTCATCCCGACGCCGCAGCCATTGATCGCCTGGGTTTCCCACGCATCAAGGCACATTTCAACATCAGCCGTCAGGCTTTCCATTATTGGAGGCAAAACGGGGTGCCTAATATGCACCGCAACACACTGGTGATGGTGGCTCGGATACACGGCGTGCCCATGCCTGAGATGGATCTAGATAGAGGACGGAAAGCATGACCACAGGATGCAATAACTGGCGCGGGCATAGGTGGACACGGTGGGGTGCACCCGAACGCCGTCAGAGTTTGAAGCGTGAAGACGCTTGGGAATTTACGCAAAAGCGTGAATGCGATCGCTGTGGCATGGTTCAGTATTTCAGCGTCCCTCGGCTTTTCAATGAGGACAGCGGCCAATGACCCCCCAACCCAACCACTACGCAATCTACACGGGCGGTTTTAAGCCTGTGGTAGTGCGCGTGCTGGGCATCGCTGGAGACATCGCCACGATACAGGAGGGCACACACCACCAGCTACGAGCACAGCTTTGCGATATCGTCGCGTATGGCCCCCTACAGGCGCCCCTAGAGGCCGCTGTGGCCAAGATGATGAAGGTTCGAGCGCAGGGTGACAGGATGCGCGCAAAGGCCCGTAACTGGGTCAAGGATGAGAATGATCGGATTGCCCGCGAAGCTATGGAGATGGATGATGTCGGATGAATTTAAGGTTGGGGATATTGTTATCTGCACTGGAGGCACGGGGCTTCGTGTCAAAATAGGTACCATAGACCGCGTTACGTTTGTCGATTGGTATGATGCAAAGCATAGTGATGATGGCGAGGCTGGCGTGGGAATTGATCTTCTAAATAACTCCGCCCAGGCGCATGGTGCCGAATCTTGGTGCAGTAACGCATTTCGCTTGCTCCCCAAAGCCGACGACACCTTCATCAACCAGATGCGCTCACTGAAGCCAGCCAAGGAGATGACCAATGTTCGATAACCCCTATTTCTACATTGCCGCCGTCATCGGCGTGGTTGCCGCCATCGCGGCGCTCATCGTGAAGTTCATTCCCGATGGCTATGAAAACGAGAGCGGTTTTCATTATGGCCGTGAAGATGGAGATGAGATGTGACCCCCCTGAAAAACCCCCTCCCCGCCGACTTCCGCGAACACCTCCACAACACGGTTCCCGCACAGATGGAGATGTACGGCGTCGGAAGGCACACGATTATGCGGTGGCGTCGTATGTCGGGCGTGTCGGTCCACCAGCGCGCGTGGACTGAGGAAGCGCTGGCCACCCTTAAAGAGATGGTCGAGCAGGGTCACTCCTACGACGTGATCGCGAAGAAGATGGGCATCGGTCGCAAGCGTGTCTGTAACGCCGTCGATCGCAACCGGTTCAGCAAAGGCACACCGCAAAGCCGTCGCATGCCGATGAAGCCTATCCCCGATGACTTCGTGGAGATGTGGACAGACAACCCGCTGTCGTTCCTGGCCAAGCATTACGGCGTCAGTGCCAAGACAATGCGGCGTTGGGTTGCTGCCAAGGGTCTGAAGCGCCCTGCTCGTGGCCAGATCGCCCGTGCCGTAGACTTCGAGCGTAAGGCACCTGAGAAACCCCAAAAGTTCAACCGCGACCGCTACAAGACTGCCGTGTCGGATATCAGCGCGGGCCGTGATACGTCGCCAGAGGGTGAGGCGCAGGCGTTCTTGCAGAAAGAAGGCTACCGCCCGGTATGCCGCTGCAATGCCGAGCGCGTACCTACCCAGGGTGGCCGCTTCTGGATCTGTGGCAACGTCCACGGCGTCCTGACCGATGCGCAGTTGGTCGAGCGCGTTACGGAGATTCGGGAGCGGCGGGAGCGGATGGCGGCGAGGTGGGCGGCTTAGGACTGGCAGCGACGAGATTGATAAAGGGGCTGGGTAAAACCGGCCCTTTTTTTATGATTGTGGCGGGCGACCGAGAAAAGCCCAATCCAAACCCGCCACTATCGATACCCGGCGATCAACTCGGGTAGCCTAGCAAGCTAGGACTTCAAGCGCCTTTCGGCATCGCTGTTATAGCTTTTATCGCAGCGCGTCGCAAACCGCGTTGACATTCGCCGCTATGGCGACTAAATCTATGGTTCCTGAGATGAGGAACGGATATGACAGCACCGCACAACATAAAGCAGCTCAGTCGCGACGATTTTATGACGTGGCTGGAAGCTAGAGGCGCGACACTTTCGGACTTGACTAACCCTTACGAGGTGGTCCGATATCGCATGTGGACCCCAGCTGATAAGTCGCGGCCATCGACCCACATCATTTACAAGCGCGGCAATGGTAGCCTGACCTATCAGGGTATGACACGCCAGCATTACGAATCGTTTTGCGCCGACAAGAATCGGGGGCTGTGATGACAGCAGCATTCACCACATTCAGCCCGCCGGGTAAGCCGCACATCGTTTGCCATGCCGAATATGAGCAGGGCAGCGAGGCGTGGCTCCAGGCTCGGTGCGGGCTTCTGACGGCCAGCGAGGTTAAGCTGATCGTCACGGAAAAGACGATGAAAGCCGCGAGCAACGATAAGGAACGCGCGCACCTGTATGAGCTACTGGCCCAGCGCGTGAACAAATATGTCGAGCCGCATTTCTTCAGCTTCGACATGGAGCGCGGCCATTCGGACGAGGTCGAGGCGCGCATCGTCTATGATGCCAACTACGCCGAAACCAGCACCGACATCGCGTTCATGACGAATAACCGGTGGGGCTTCACGCTGGGTTATTCACCGGATGGGCTAGTAGGCGACGACGGAGCAATCGAGTGCAAGAGCCGCCGCCAGAAGTTCCAGATGCAGACTATCCTAGAGGGCATCGTGCCATCGGAATACGCGATGCAGTTGCAGACTGGCTTGCTGGTTAGCGAGCGTGAGTGGATCGACTTCGTTTCGTACAGTGGTGGCATGCCGATGTACGTGCAGCGGGTCTATCCCGATGATGTCGTGCGCGAGGCCATCATAAACATTGCTGGCGGATTCGAAGCCCGCATTGCTGATGCGCTGGCGAAATACAACGAATCCGCCAAGAAATTCATCCCAACCGAACGCAAGATTGAACAGGAGATGTTCGCTTAGCAGATACCCACTTAATTAGTGTTGCTATCTCTAATTAAGTCGTGCATAATCGGTAGCGAGGCGGCGGACTTCCCGGAACGCCGGCCTCGCACCTAACGGCATAAGGAGGCCGCTTTGACCGGAATACATGACGAAGAAGAGATTTGGAAGACGGCGGTGGGTTTCCCTCATTACGCTGTTTCCAACCTGGGTCGCGTGAAGCGCGTTAAACCAGACGCATACGGTAGGACGCTGGCTGTTATCCTGAAGCCGGTGGCGCGTCCGGACGGTTACATCGCTTACAGCATGCACAACGAGGGCGTGCAGAAAGTCCGGCTCGGCCATCGCTTAGTGTGTGAAGCATTCCACGGCCCACAGCCCAAGGGCAAGCCGCACGCCTGCCACAACGATGGCGACAAGGCAAATAACAAGGCGGACAATGTTCGATGGGATAGCCCAGTTGGCAACAACAATGACAAAATCGAACACGGAACTCTTGCTAAGGGCGATAAGCATTCCGCCGTTTATGACGGTAGTTACCTACCAAGAGGTTCTGGCCATAAGATGGCAAAGCTAGATGAGAATGATGTTATTGCTATTCGCGCTGACACCCGAAGCACTGGTCAAATTGGTATAGCCTATGGTGTCAGCCAGTCTTTAATATCCATGATTAAGACTCGTAAAATTTGGAAGCACATTTAAGGAGATGAACGATGAATATGCTTGATACTATCGTCCCAAAATCCGAGCAAGTGAACGCGGACGACTTGATCGGACAGACCATGACTATTCTTATCCGCGAGGTTAAGTTTCATCATGGCTCGGAGCAGCCTGTCTCGATCTACTTCGACGGCAGCGACAAAGCCTATCGCCCAGGAAAGTCGATGTGCCGCGTTTTGGTGCATGCATGGGGGCCTGATGCCAACGCCTACGTGGGGCGCTCGCTGAAGCTGTATCGCGATCCGACAATTCGCTTCGGCAAGGATGAAGTGGGCGGCATCCGTATTTCGCATATGTCGCACATCGACGGACCCATCAAAATGGCCCTCACAGCCACGCGCGGCAGCCGTAAGGCATATCAGGTCCAGCCGCTTGAGGTCGAGCGTCAGGTGCCGTCTGCGGAGGCTTTGACCCTGGACGCAGCCCGCACGCTGGTAGAGCAGGCTCCCGACATGGCAGCACTCGAACAGGTGTGGAAGCGTAAGGCAATGGCGCCGTTCCGTGATGAGCTTGGCGATGCGCTTGCATTTCGTAAGTCGGAGTTGACCGTACCACAGGCTGATGATGGGGAGGCTGGGGAATGATCGATTGGGGCATGGGCGCGCAGGGATGGGCTAGCAAGGAGCTAGAGGAAGCCTATCAGATCCTGTGGCAGTTGCGCCAGAAGCAGACTGCGAACGACGTTATAAAGGCGCTTGCTGAGGCGATGGATGCGGTCGAGCGCGTGGACGACGAACTTACGGACGTGATCTTGTGACTGACCGCGACATCATCGCAGCACTAGGCGGCTGCGCATCCGTAGGCCGCGACCTGAACCGCACAACCAAGAGCGTCTACCACTGGACCACGCGCGGCATCTCGTGGCCGTGGCGCGCTCGGGTTGCTGCGTTGGCACAGTCGCGCGGG
>Ga0265780_10001162_pt1 | contig 38514 bp, 39 predicted proteins | sample P1T30metagenome_FD_192432 | JGI IMG/M metagenome (GOLD analysis project Ga0265780, IMG submission 192432) | Plant litter microbial communities from East Loma Ridge, Irvine, California - P1 T30 | ecosystem: Environmental > Terrestrial > Plant litter > Unclassified | place: USA: California...
ATCCAGTGCCTTGGGTTCACTTAATTTAAATGCAAATCCCCACAATCCGTACCGTGCGGCATTTGATGCGGTATATGGCGCATCTAAAACAGCACTCAACGGGATTTTTCTGTCTTTAGCCATAGAATTGGAAAGCACAAATATCAAAGTTCATTTGGTAAGCCCCGGTTTTACAGCAACAGCGTTGAATAATTTTCAGGGGACTGATACTGTGGAGCACGGTTCTTTGGAACCGATCCGCGTAGCGCTGGCAGAAGGCCTACCCAATGGAAGCTTTACCGGGCCGGCTGATTTTGCCGGGGAAGGCAATGCACTTCCGTGGTAATATTTTAAAGAATAAATACCTATGGCAATAGCAACACTTGCCGTAGGTATTTTAGTTAGATTTGAACAATGAAAAAGAAAAACATAGTCCGGTTTCGCTCCATATCGGAAAGCCATGAGGCTTTTGGGTTACCCAAGCCCCAGCATCCGTTAATCAGTTTGATCCATTTTAGTGAAAACAATCCTTTTAATACGGAAATGGCTCCAATTTATGATGTGCTTGATTTCTATAAGATCACGTTTATTACCAAAAACAGTGGCAGGTTGAAATACGGACAGGATTATTATGATTATGATGACGGCAGTATGCTGTTTACAGCGCCCAACCAGTTGGTGGGGACAACTGAATACAACAGTAATACCTATGCTTATTTGCTGCTTATCCATCCTGATTTTCTGATGGGCTACCCTTTGGCAAAGAAAATAAAGCAGTATGGTTATTTCTCCTATTCGATGAATGAAGCGTTGCATCTATCCAGCCAGGAAAGGGAGATCAATTTGTCGGTATATAAAATCATGGAACAGGAAATCAATGCCCGTGTCGATGAGTTTAGCCAGGAAGTAATCGTTTCCCAAATAGACTTGTTGCTGAGTTACGTCAACCGTTTCTACAAGCGGCAGTTCATTACCAGAAAAGGGGTAAATAATGATGTCCTGCAAAAAACCGAAGCTATTTTAGATGACTATTTTAATACCCAGCAGACGCTAAACAAAGGTATACCTACGGTACAATTCCTGTCGGAACAACTGCATTTGTCGCCGGGTTATATAAGTGATTTGCTCCGGTCACAGATAGGACAAAACGCACAACAATACATTCACCTGAAGCTTATAGAAAAAGCGAAAGAAAGGTTATCTACTACCCATTTAACGGTAAGCGAGATCGCTTTTGAATTGGGCTTTGAACATCCCCAATCCTTCAGTAAACTGTTTAAGTCAAAGACGAAACTCTCGCCGTTAGAATTCAGGCAGTCGTTTAATTAAGAGTCAGGAGATCATCTATGTTCGTTTCTTCCCATTTACTGGTTTCCCCTTCGGGTTTTTCTTTTTTTCTTCATCTGGTTTTCAAAAGCACGTTCTTCATAGTCTTCCCCCTGGCCCTCCGGCAACAGGTTTCCTAAAGCAGTAACCAGTCCGTCATCACGATTTACATTCAAAAATTGAAAAGGCCCGGCCAGCTCGTCTTCTTTACTCTCAGGCGAGGTTTGCTTATTAAGAATCCCTGGGGCGGTATTTGTTTTTACTCCTTTGCTCCACCAGTCATCAAATATGTTGGCGGAAAGATGCTTACCTAACTGCGAGCCATTCCAGACGCTTCGTGACTCGTGGTCAATAAATGTTATGCCATAGGTGCGTCCATCAGCATTACGGCGTACAACTACATTGATACCCTGTCCGAGCAGTTGTTTTTTAAAATCCAACTCCCCCGTAGCCATATGCATAGCAGCTTCAACAGTATTTTTAAGTATTGCCTTTGAAGGATGCTTTGCCAGTACCATTTTAGACTTTTCAAAATGCGTTTCGAGATGGTCCAGCCCTGCATGCCTGCCGAACAAGGAAGATTTAAATGGGCTACCCGCTTTTTCTCCTTTATCGTCCAGGGCAAAATAGACCAGCCCTTTTTTGGGCTTGCCATTGGCTTCACCACTTACCAGCTCGCAGGTAATATTAAAAAGGGAAAGTAGTGCATTGTATGTCCCTAGGTTAGGGAACAAATAATATTGAGGCAAATACCGGATAACTGCTGCAAGCTGGCTTTTTATGTCGCCTTTGGTATAGCTAACAGGCTTAAAAAAAGGCTTGTCACTTTGCTGTGTTTTTTCATTTGCGGGTTTCAGGTTAAATTCCCTCTCGATGTTACGGCAGGCTGCCATGGAACGGTGGTGGTCATAACTGTCGTTGATCTTGCTACCATCGATTTGTACGCAGGTTGTCACGATATGGATGTGGGTACGCTCAATATCAGTGTGCTTGTAGACGATGTAGGGCTGGCTGGCGTAGCCCATTTCCTTCATATATTGCTCTGCCATCTTCATAAAGCGCTCGTCACTGACTTTATCGGAGGGATCGGGATTCAGGGAGATATGCCTAACCGGCTTTTCAGTTTTGTTATTAGCCAATAGGTACGGCTCGAAGGACCGACAGATTTGTGCTACAGTCAGGTGACCATCAAGCGGGTCGGGTAACTTATGGGCAAGCAATACCTTGCCATTTTCCTTAGCCACTTTGAGTTGGTTATAGGAAACAGCACCGAAAATATTTACTCCCTTACCGATTTTGGCAATCATTTTTACTGCTTATTGAGGTATCGTGATTCAAATAGCTTGGTTAGCTCAATCATTTTGTTGCACAGCGCAGCCATTTCAATGGTCTGCTTTTCCAGCCTGAAGAGGTAAGCTCCTGCTTTTTTTTCAGAAAAATTGCGGTACAATATTTTTACTACCTGGTTATAATTCACGCCTACTGACCTGAAAATTGCATAGAATTTTGTCAACTGCGTATGGTATTCCATAGCCTGCATATCAATTTTTACCACTTTAATTTCCCTCTCCAGCAAAAGCGAAATGATAAACTTTGCTTTATTGTGCATGCCGGAGGCCTCATACAGCGACAACAGTTTTGCGTTTTCTTCGTCATTGAGACGAAATACATGCCGGTGGGTACTTGGGTTAAGCTTAGGCTTACGCCCCCCTCTTTTTCTATTTTCCTTATTCGATTCTTTCATCATCAATCCATTTTAAAGTTAAAACACCCGACTTCGGAGGGATGTTCCAGCTCCCTGCAAGGGCAAGTTGTTTTGAGGCACCGATTGGGTTTCGGGTGCCTCAAAACATAACTTGCTCCTTTCCCGCGAAAGGAAAATCCGCCCTGCACGGCAGATTAAGTTTAGCCCGGATGAAAACGGCTTCCTGCCGTTAATCCATATTTGGGGATAATCACTTTGGTACTTGCTCCTTTCCCGCGAAAGGAAAATCCGCCCTGCACGGCAGATTAAGTTTAGCCCGGATGAAAACGGCTTCCTGCCGTTAATCCATATTTGGGGATAATCACTTTGGTACTTGCAAAGTAAAGAATTGTTGTTCAAATCAATGATAGCCAAGTAATTGCCAAGGAAAGACGTATAATGCCCATGGCTTCCAAAGAAGAAAATCTGCGAAGTAGCTGTGTACTATTGTTCCTGCATTTGTAACTAGGTTGATATGTATAAACGTAATTACGTAGCTACACTGGTACACCAGAATGCAAGTGCTGCGGTATCGGTAGACGGCCAAACATTTATAAACAGATGAATAAAAAAATAAGGATTTAGGTATGTAAGTGTCAATATAAGTATAGTCATGTACCCGTCCAAGCATACCGTTGTCCGCTACTATACACGCAATAGCAGCCATAAATAACCGCTTAGGCAGCACTGTATAACTATAACTGCATCGGTAAAATGGTATGGCATCATAAATAACTATAAATAATTACGGAGAACAATATGGCAACACAGCACAACACATTATTTGTAACATTTGCTTCCCAAAAGGGAGGTGTTGGTAAAAGCACTTTTACAAGCCTTGTAGCAAGTGCGATGCACTACCGTTTGGGATACAATGTTGCGGTATTCGACTGCGACTTCCCCCAGTACAGCCTGGCGCAGATGCGTGAACGGGATATGAACACTGTAATGGAAAATGAAGCGTTTAAAAAGATGGCGCACCGGCAATTCCTGACCCTTAATAAAAAAGCCTATCCGATCCTCCAGCAAAAAGCGGAAAACGCGCTTGAAGCTGCCCAGGAGTTTATCGCCTCGTCAGAAGTCCCCATAGATCTACTCTTTTTTGACCTACCTGGAACGGTAAACTCGGCAGGGATCATTAAAGCATTGGCGGGGATGCACTACGTATTTACGCCAATTATTGCCGACCGGGTTGTCATGGAAAGCACACTGGTCTTTACCCAGTTGACCACCGACGTACTGATGAAACAACAAAGTGTCAGTATCAAAGAAGTTTATCTCTTTTGGAACCAGGTAGATGGCAGGGAACGCAACCCTTTATATGAATCCTATGGGGAATTTATCCGGTCGCTTGGGCTTAACCTGATGGAATCTGCAATTGCAAACAGCGTTCGGTTCAGGAAAGAAAGCGAGCCTGATGCAAAGGCAGTATTTCGGTCCACCTTGTTACCAGCCGATGAGCGGCTGATGGAGGGCTGCAATCTTGATGCCTTTATCAATGAGTTTTTACAAATGCTGAAATTGTAATGGATATGGAAAAGGAAGATAAAAAAAACAGCGACAGCGGGGAGATTGATGAGCAATACCTGATGTCCATGATGGCAGGCGGTGTCCGTAAGGAAGGGCTTGAGGCGAAAGCTGCCCCAGATGGGCAAAACCCCACGAAAGAACCTTCAGTAAGTAAAGAGAAAAAGCCGCGAAAAAATATCTCAGAGGACTACGAATCCTTGTTTTTACGAAATACTGAAGGGAACGCCCGTTTGGGAAAATCAGTCTATATCCGTCAGGATTTCCATGAGAGGCTCACACGGATCGTACAGGTTATCGGTGACGACAAAGTAAGCTTGTATTCCTATTTGGAAAACTTACTGGAATATCACTTCAGAGAGTTTGGTGACCAGATTAAAAAGAGTTTTGATGATAAGTATAAACCAATAATGTAACTATGGAAACAATTATTATATGCCTGTTAGTAGTTGCAGTTGCGTTATTAGTATATGTAATAGTGCAAGGAAAGAAAGGGGACAGCGTACTACAAAAAGAAAAACCAATGGGCGGATTGCCGAATATTATAGGGAGGACGAAAGATGCTTGTAGTTATTCATCCTCCAGTACTACCGCCCAAAGCGAAAGGGAAAGTAATTTAAGCACAACCGATAATTTTGACAATAGAAATGCGGAAAATTATCAAATTTTTGAACTTCCGCAGGAAGGGTCTGAAGTGGCTAAAAAAACATTATCGGACTGGAACGAGGAGGAAGAAGAAATGGCAAGGTACGCGGCCTCCGGCGCAGAAGATGGTTTTGCTACAGGGGTTACCTTTGATGAACTTGCAACCGTTGGAAAGATACTTGCGCGCCAGGCGCTTGAGCCTTCTGAAGAGAAAACAGCGGCAGGTATCGCTTCAAAAATTGACGGAACTGAACTTTTGCGATTGCTGGAAAGCAAGGTTGGTGATGTTTCAGGAAGAATAGCGATGCTACTGGATATGGAACTTACCACTCGGTCGGGATTAGGCTCTTCCTCAATGCAGAATGATGGTGAAGAAAGCTTCAATATACACGATTATACGTAGCATAAGCTCTGTCAATATGGCAAAGCGCTTTATAGCATTATTGTATATTTAATAAGAAGCACAGGATTTTTAGACTTATAAGCCACTTATTTAATCGCTTAGTTTTTTTATTAGTTCCAGTTCATTCTCATTCATCTTATTAATGAAGTCGGTATATTTACCAATTGCCTGCGGGATTGCTAAGCCTATTTTCTTCAAAACGCCATCTGTCTCTTTAATCTTGTACGTTTCGAAGTAGGAGTTATTTGGATTAGGAAACAATAGAAAACCGTTATTCGAATTAAAGCGATACATGTAAGCTATGGTCTTGTAGTAGATACTCACGGCTCTCTCTGAGTTTTCTCCGTATGCTTGTTGCTTCCCCAATGGAATGTATTTTGCGTCACCAACTTTTTTCGGATACCCTTTGCTGATGAAGTCTGGATAAATTGATTGGAAATTTTCAAAAAGGTAATGTCGGTTCTTTCCTGTTTTATTTTCAGGATGGAGGTAGTCATTTTTTAAGATGGTATTTAAATATTCTTCCCAGAGCCAGGCGCCATCAAATAATAAGCCATAAACCTTATTATTTTCTACACCATATGTCAGTTTCTCTCTCCGCAAAATCTGAAGGCAAATTTTTTGCAGCATTCTATACTCTGTAAAATATGGATGCGAAATGGGCCTTAAATTCGCAAAAATAACCTTTTGAAGCGAGTTCTTACTGTATGAGTTTTGAGTTGCTGAATTGAATTTACCTATTATATTACGAACGGCAATATCGCTTGTTAAAAGTCCGGCGCCGAAGGGATGGGTTTTTATATATTCGACGGTATGCCTAACCAATTGCGTTATCGGGTTATCATAACTGTGTACGCGGGTGGAATAGGCGATTTTTCCAGCAAAGGGGATATTCCGGGCAATGTGTCTTTTTACATCTATAGTTCCCCTTACATTTGGATCATTATATTCTTCCTTCTTGTAGGCTTTGTACATCCCTTGTGTATATGCTTTTTTAAGAAAATAAGGGAACAGGTAAAGTAAAAAATCCCAAATATTTTCTCTGCTTCCTGTTTGGTCAAACTTTAAGAGATTAATAGAAAACACTTTCTGAAGCATATAATGCAAAAAGTAGTCCTTATCGTCGCTTTTTGCGAAACGCGAAGAAATTGTAAGTTGTGTCTCATTACGCCCAACAAACCCCATTAGATTGTAAGTTGTTATAGTTTTTTCCTCTAAGGAAAAAATATGCGATTTCTCCACATCATCACGGTACTGCCCCAAGGACTGAGGAAAGATTAACAAATCAGGGTTCTCTTTTTGCAGGTCTACTAGGTTTCTATTGGCAATAAGTGATAAATTGATAAATGAATTATCGGAATCAATTATTTCTGACCCACCATTATTGTCCGTTGTCCTCATTAGGCGAAGAAGGCAATTTTCAAGATTTCTAGTTTTTCATCCTCATCGGATAGGCTTCTCAAATATTCCCTCAAAAGGGGCATTAGCCGAAGTTCCCAAATTATTTCATAATCACTTCGCGGGTTTCCTAAAGAATCAAGGAAATATGCGCCCCCAATATGATAAGAAGCGTTTAATCCCTCCATTTTTGAAATCTGCCCGTTTAAATTCGACATACGCTTTTTTGCCTCGCCTAAGAGATTCATATTTTCCGCACTTTGCCCTGCACTGATCTCCACCCAAGAAAATCGCCTGCGCATCGCGAAGTCAAAGCTTTCGACACTGCGGTCTATGTCGTTCATACAGCCTATAATATAAACATTTTCGGGAATATAAAATAGGTCATTTTCGTCATCGTGCAAGTTTGAATATTGGGTTTTTACAGCTCCCTTCTTACCTCTGTAGCTTGGGTCAATAGAAAAGAACGCCTCCCCTAAGATTTTGGAAATTTCGCCACGGTTTATTTCATCTATAACGAAGACAAAAACAGGCTTAATTTCCGTTGCCTTAATTTGTGTGGTCAATAAATTATCCTTAAAGTTTATCAAGTTAGAGACGGATGCAGAGAATTGATTGTGGAAATTGTTTTTAACGTCAAAATCTTTAATGTCGTCAACATTTTCGCAAATTTCCTCTAAATCAGCATATGTCAATACATCCGTAATAGCCCTTTTTGCGTTGATCTCTTTTCCCAGCAGCTGTTCAATCCGATTTTTATACAATTTAATTGTAATATCCTTTAGGCCTACCGTTTTAAGGTATTTTTCGTAATCCGCCAAACTAAAATTGTTGATGTGCCCAGCTGTAATCGCGTCAACGCCTATCGCTCTTTTACAAAAGTCCTTGAATATCCCGTTTTTTAATTCGAATCCAATACTTCCATTCATATCGGGCTTTGTAGGTCGCAATCCTTCAATAAAGTCGGTATAGTCATAAGAAGGATGAAATTGAACAAATGCGAATTGTCCACTTTGTTCAAGTTCCTCATCACTCTTAGCACCTATCATTTGCCTTGCAATCTGTTTTGCAAGGAAAGTTTTGCCTGTTCCTGGAGAGCCTGTGAAAATCAGATTTCGAACTTCTTTAAGAAGCTTTATATATGTATCTATTTTTTCCATTTCACGTTTTTTGCGTTCTTCCTTATTATGCTCTGAGATAAGCGAATTAAATTTGTCAAAAAATGACTTTAAAAAAGTATTTGGCCTCTTATCATCAAATAAGCCAAGGTCAGCCGCCGTAATTGTGAGTATATCTTTTGCGTTATCAATCGGATATGAGTCCTTTACGATCTTCAGGCTAATTATCCCATTATTCCGCCATATCGCATTGACGTTGATTGCTGTGTCTTCCCAATTCAGGTAACAGCCTCTTCCTTGGTATACAGTTGGATTGATATTGATGAAGATAGCCCCGTTGCCGTATGAGTACCATAGGTTAATTTGATCCTGAATATTTTGGCCCCTGTGGCCTTGTCCGCTCCGAATAAAATTGGTAATATTTCCGATATACTTTGTATAGCCCCTATTGGCAGTATTCTTTGTAACGCAGAATTCGAGATGTGCCACAAAATATTCTAATAGGCCCTTAAATTTTTCGTACTCGTTCATTCAATAATTTAATTTCAAGAGAAGATTGTATATTATATTAAGATATTTTTTAAGGGGCCATGGTTTTGTACAACTCATTAACCACCGAAAACCAATCTTTAAATGTCATATCTTTGTTGTTAGGATAATATTTTGTACATATTTCAACGGCTTCAAGAACCTTATTTTTCTTCAGTAGCGGCTTTATCTCCTTTAATAAATCTTTGTCTGAAATTTTCGTAACCTTGCCGCTTAAGGTGCTTTCAACACTATTCCTGCGTCGTTTCTTATCAATGGCTGGCGATTCTGTAAAAAGATTTGGAAGCTGATAAAAAAAGTCGGCTAATGAACGCCTTTTAAAAATTAATATTTTTTCACCAGTAGATAATACGCCTAATTTAAATTCATTTTCCTTAACATTTGCCTGAAGCGATTCGCGCGAATATAAGGAAACATTTCTCTTTGCATTGGCCCTCTCGCGGATTACCTTGGGATTCCAGGATACAAACGTATCGTTATCAATATCATATCCAAGCACTACAAATGATATTTCTTCAGACAGGATTTTAGAGAAGCGGTCATTGGAAGGCAACTGAATGCGGGTTATATCTGGAGATCCCTTGAAGTAGGCCGGTGATAAGTTTTTTAGGAAAACAAAATATTTTTTCTTGTTTATTGTGCAAAGAAATGGATTGCCATCCTCATATGAGAAGTTTCCCAATTCACTTAGCGTTTCAATGAATTTAATTTTTAGGTCTTTAGTTAATATTGTTCTCATGCAGCTACTTTATACGTAAATAATTGTGGAGCTTTGAAGTTCCAAGGGTGCTAACGGGTTTTATGTGTGATAAGTCGCAATCAAAATGAACGTTGCTGACTTGAGTTGGAATACAGCTTGAATTAATGCCGGGAATTTCCGATCCTCGGTAATATAAAAGCGAATCCTCTGCCAACTTATAGTCAAAGCTTACTTCGAATGCCCTTTCGAAACTTTCCCCCAATGATAAGGAGATAATTTGGTTCACCTTATATATTAATGCCTTATCTGTAAGCTTCTTGTAAATATCTGCGACAAGATCAAAAATATTTTTCCCGATACCAGTCCTGATCGCATATACAGATGCTATTAGTAATTCAGAACTTAAATTTGGATTAAGCTGCCCTATCGAAAAATGATGGATTCTTTTATTCCCAGACGTGCTTTTGACTTCAATTTTATCCTGTCCATCATTAAAGTCAAATAAATCCTTTTCAGAACTGTGCCAGGAGTTAACCAGATAGTCAACATTGTCTGAACAGTCAATAACCAATAATTCGGCCCACAATCCTTGGATAGACTTAGTTGGGGGCATCGAAAGCTGGCTAAAGAGATCAATAATTTTCTCTATTTCTATCCTTACGACAGAGGCCTTGGGAAAAGGCGGGAGTTTTTTAAGGATCAAATAAGCTACTTCTACAAAATACTCCTGTAAGTCACGCGACTCTGAATTTAAGGAGATTATAGAATAACATCCTTCAGTTATAGTACTTCCCGCAGTTAGCTGGCAGTGCACATCATATTTCACTGAAATAATTTCAAGATTTACGTCAAAAAAGATATTTTTTTCACCTTCAGGGGTATTGATAAAGAATGTGGGATATCCTGTTTCAGATAACCCTAACCGATGGTTTTCAATGAAAGGCAGCGAGGCGACCTGATAGCCATTGCCAACATCCGCCAACGAGCAACTGAGCTCTTCAAATATTTTATAAATGGACTCCATAATTACTTTGTGATGCCAACAAAACTATGAGCAAGCTCTTCAGGATAGTATATACCAAAAGTATACAGTACCTTTTGATCCCACTGCATGGACGAATGCTTCACTCTAATCTTGTGCACCTGAATGGTAAGCGAATCAGGAAATTTAATCATCTTGTCCCCCGGATAGGCCTCAGCACCTTTAGGTGAAGGGCCAGAAAATATATTATTAATTTTCAAGCTGCCATTTTTTTCCATTTCGAGTGCTCTTTCACGGCCTCCAGATACTGCATACGCCATATGAAAAATATAAGCATACTTAATGCCTACCTTGTCGGATAGGTACCTTAAATATTGTATTGTTGAGGATTTTCTCAACGCATCGGGCATATTCGCAACTTTAAAGTCCTTTAAAAATTCTATAGCCTCATAAATTTCGATTTTTATGTAGCGGTGATTCCTATCATCGGTGCCGTACTCCTTATAGTTTTTAAAAGTATGCCTTGCGAAGAAATTTTCTACAAATATTTTGTTCTCATTTACGTGCTGTAGCGCATTCATTTGCCTCCAACCGTTCAATTTGTGCCTGACAAGGTCTTTTGATAAAATGTTATTTCTTGTTGGATTCATCGAATTGCTCAGTATCAAAAGCTGCTCAAGTTCCTCGAGCGTTTTCTCCTTTAGCATTTTACGCATTATCTCTTCGTGCTCGATATAATCCCGATATTCCAATATAGAATCATTTGGGAGGAATACCCTACAGCTGTCTAAGTAGTTCAACTTATAGCCAAAAAACCTACAGCGTTGCTGTATAGTGTCAGCATTTGACTTGCCGATGCTATACCTGGGCATATATGATACTGCCAGGCCCTCTACAGTATAGCCCCTGTTTAGCATATCTGCTCCAATCAAAATATGTGACGACGCATTGCTCCAATCAATTTCTACAGAGCCCTGAATAACCAACTCCATATTTGTATCCAATAAGACTTGAAGCACTTCTTCGATTACTGATTCAAATTTCGGAGGGCTATCAAATCTCCTAACAGCCTCGGTATAATTTTCCTTAAATTCATCTATAAGCTCTTGCTTGGATGGGTCTCCATGAGGCAATTGAAGCCTATATATCCAAATTTCAATCAGTTTCTTTACCCAGTCATAAAACTGCTTGCTTGCATCCCTTTCCCTGTCGGCATGTATCATCATGGAAAGAAAATTTTCATTGTTTTGAATATTAACTGTAATAGCTACACCGAGCAAAAACAGCTGTAAGGCATCGATAAGGCTTTGCGGGCAAGCAATCAACTGATTGTGCTTATGGTGATAGACCTCTGTATCCGGTATGGTATGAATTAAATCGGTATTGTCCTGGAAGAAAGTTTTGCCTCCCGTATATGATTTGCCCGGGGTTAAAACAACATGGAATTTAGGTGAAAGCAAATCCATAATATTTATCAGTAATGGACCTTGGGGAGTGGCGGTATATTGAATATATGAATGGTTGGGAAGTTCCGCCTTTAAATTTAAGATGCTGGAATAGGTTGAGCTAAGTTCTTCATCTTCCCAATCTTCCGCCTTGCTATTTTTTCTAGCGTAAGTATTCAAGCTGGCTTGGTCTGCCTCATCGTCAATAATAAGGACACCATTATTCCCGAGGCTTTCCCTAATGTCAACCGTCCTGAATATCTTTGTTAGTTCGTCTATATGCTTGTGATGCTTTAAGACAGTAATTAGGATAGCTGGCTTTTTTGTTAATCCTAATGCGTTAGCAATTTTCTGGTGCGCATTTTCCTCTAATGTGGGACTCTGATACACCTTAAAAAACCGCGAATTTAGGCTGTCGGTCAGCAGGTCTTTTCGGAGCCTTTTCGTCGTCTGCTCAATAAGGTTCAACTTAATGCCAGCAAAATATATGATGATCCTGAATCCATTATCAATTGCTAACGCAGATAAGGTGGTAAATGACATAGTTTTACCGCTTTGGACATAACCGACGGCTATGCCCGTTGTGCTCCCTATAGTATTGTTAGGGTTAACACATTGCGCTAAAATAGCTTTTGCCTCATTTAGGAGGCTTAGCTTTTCGTCGCTGTCAAGCATTGAAAGCCTGTTTGATAAGTCTCTTGTCCTTAGCCCCTCAACAATTGGAAACCCAGTCGATTCATTGCTGATTATTTTTATTATATCACTCATAATTACCTTAAATATTCCTGAGAAAATGATTGAAATTAACCCTGATATTTCCTCCGTTTTTAGTGCCCTGCGAGGGTGCGATAATTTCGGCCAGTACCAGAGAGCGTATTATTAAGATAAAAGGCTGGTAATCCTCTTCACTTTTTAACTTTTCAAACCGTGAAAAAAATGGATGTGACAAGTTTATCTTGTAAATGACCTTTTTCGTATATAGCTCATCACTCTCGATTAACAGCGAATAGAGTTCTGTTATGCCAGGTTCAGTTATAAGCTCAACTTTTAATTTGTAGCGTTCATCCTTAACCTCAATGTATTCTTCATGGAAGTCAATTATCTTGGCCTTTTTGTTAAGCTTTTCGTTTTGGTCAGCAATTTTCTTGCTTCCTATTTCTTTCAGGGATATTTGTACCTTATCCTTTAAGTTCTTATCCTTCGTAGTCTTTTTTAAGGCAGTAACAATATTTTTAGCAACTTTTATATTGTCATTTTCGGTTTTAGGCTTGAGAAATTTTTCAGCTTGATTATACAAGTCAAAATCTTTTGCTGAGATCTCTACGTGTATAGCTTCCATCAATGCCTCCAAATCTTCCTGCTCCTGAAAGCTCCCCTTGTTGAAGCTGACCGCAAATCCGTCGAGTTCCAGTTCGCCAAAAATTCGTTTATACCGTGGCGAGCAAATTTGCCCGCATATAGCTTTCGGCCTATATTTCTCGTCATGGCTTCCCTCAATTACCCTGCCTCTTCGAAATAGGGATAGGCCATTATGTTCAGATGTGCTCATCGTGCTAAGAATCCCTATGAAGCCACTGACCTTATATCTTCCAGATGAAAAATTTATCTCCTTCTTCCATGTAACTTCCTTTGCGGTAGGCTTTCCAACGGGAGGTGCAACCAGTATCTCCGGCTCGGTGTAAATCAGTTCTTCATCATTAATATATAATTTCATATCTCCGATTCTTATGAACTTTCTATAAATGCTTAGAAGGTGCTTTCTTATCTTATCCATCTGGTATGCAGATGGCGCATTTTTTGACAGCCTTTTTAGCACTAATTCGGTAAAGTGCATATTTTTGTCCTTAGGGCTATTTACAACGTTCAGAATCTCCTTCTCTTCCGACAGAACTTTCCGCAGGTCAAACTCTACTTCCCGAATTTCATCCTCTCCCAGTGCAGCAGTCCTTACTCTCCAAACATCCGCGAGCCAAATTGACGCTGTTTTCATTCCCATTCCAAATTCATGAAGGCCAGTATTGTCGATGGGAATATTTGCCGGTTCAAATGCACGTTGAAAATTTTCAGCATTTATTCCTCCAGCATTATCATAGACTCGAATAAAGTCATTTTCCCAATCTATATTTATCCGGACTTCAAACTGGTATGACTTTCCGTGAGCCCTTATCAAATCCTTTTTATTATCCTCAAAGCTTTGTACAGCATTATCTACATATTCGCCCAACGCAAACCAAACCTTATTATTAAGGTTACGAAATTGGCCATATACGCCAGTCTGTATTTTTATAGATACTGTTTCTATATTACTCATGGCCTAAAAGTTTTTCTGCAATCTGTTTTACAACACCAACATTAACTGCATTTCCCAACGCCTTGAAGGCTTTAGAGACAGTAGGGGGTAATTCGCTAAGCTCTTCCATGCACTGCAACTTTGCTGCCTCTTTCCTTGTCATATATCTTCCCATCCAAGGAAATATCGGAATTTGTGTGGTAGTCAGTACAAGCGCGGGTGAATATGTAGGCATCTTAACCCGAATGCCAGATGGCCTGAACTGGACAATTTTATCATTGATTGTGAGGTTTACCTGATCACCGCAATTCCACTCAAATTTTTGATGGCTGTTTTCAAACGCTAGAATTTTAGGTATCCACTCATCCAGCCACTCTTTATGCTTCAGATAAAATTCTCGATTTAGCCTTATATACGTTTTCTTCCAGTCTGGAAAATCATTTTTTGGTGTAGTTTTTTCGTCCTTTGGCGGCTTAATGCCATTTTGCGCGTAAATGGGAAGGCACTGCAGGACATCGTCAAAGGAACTTCCTTCAATAGGCTGCCCAAACGCGCCTTTAAATTTCTTCAAGTCGTCCATATCCTGTTTGATTGGCGCCAGTCCCTCATATGGATAAGTCGCTCCAAATTCCATAGCCCATATCGGAAATTTAGGAACTTCTTCAGGCTTAAGATAATCCAAAAATTCCTGCCAAATCGTTAAATGGTGTTTGGTGTTTTCCTTTAAGACCATATAGTCAGTATCCTCTTGGATAATAATGTCGTGGATACTGGTAACTTTTTCCTCTTTATCGGGAAAGGAAAAGTTTATAAGGCCACCCTTACTCCTTAGCCTCCCGACAATATACATCCGCGAACGATGTTGCGGAATTCCAAAATGGTGTGGTGATAAGGTTGTTTCCTTTACATCATATAAAACAGACAATTCATCATGAATTACCTGCCAGGTATTTCCATCATCATGTCCCTTCAAGTTGGAAACATTTTCAAGAATTATAAATTCGGGCTTATGGGCATTTAGAATTTCCATAATCTTATAGAATAAATTTCCATTTTTAGGATCATCTAAGCCTAACTGTGCACCGGCTTTAGAAAAGGGCTGACATGGAAAACCTGCGCATAAAATATTATGCTTTGGAATCTTGCTCACATTTACAAGGTTTATATCTCCCTCTATGTCAATATTATGATTTCTGGTATACAGTTCCCTAAGTTCTGCGTTAAGCTCACTTGCAAATACGCATTTATGGCCAAGGCCTGCCAAGGCAAGGTGGAAGCCGCCAAGGCCCGCAAACAAATCTATGAATTTTAATTCCTTCATTCGATTACCCCAAAGGGTATATTTTATTTAAACAATTTATTTACACGATTTTGTAGTAAGTTCCTAAAGTGAATTTACACAAAATTTTAACATTTTCTTTATCATCAAAATTTATTTTACTTCAGCATTTTCAATTTCCCGTTCGATTATTGAAATACACAGGTCTAGATGGGCATTTATGAATTTGCTCCAAAACCTTATTACTTGCCATCCAGACGCTATCAGATGCTGATTAACGGCCTTATCTCGGGCTATGTTTTTCTCTATTTTTGGTATCCAGTATTCGCGATTCGAAATCAATTTTTCCTTTCTTTCGCTCCAATTGTGTCCGTGAAAAAATTCGCCATCCACAAATATTGCTATTTTATATTTCTTGAATGTGAAGTCTGGCTTTCCAAAAACCTTAGGGTTATTCTTTCTATATCGATGGCCTCTTTCCCACAAGGCTTTCGCAAGAATTAATTCAGGCTTTGTGCCTTTTGATTTTATCGCCGACATAATCTTACTTCGTTGCTCTTTGCTAAACTTATCCAACCTGTGAGAATTATTTAAGATTAAATTATTTGGGCCACCGGAATTTTCGTAAAATTACCTAATTAAATTTTAATGCCTATACTCTTCCAAAGGTACTATTTTCCAATCCTGACATAATTCAACTATAAAGTATTCCCATTTCGTTGGTATCTACAATTGTTATTTATGAAAATTACAATCCGGGCAATATAGCATTCATAATTTAAATCATTTCTCAAATTACCGCTTCAACTACCATAATGCTTTTGTCAAAAGTAGAATTTTCTTGCATTTACAATAACTGGGGCTGGCTTTCAACAGGTCGCATCTTCCATATACCGCCAAAAAACATCACTCATTGCCACTTAAAACTTAATTAAGAGGTTCCAACTGACATTTGCCGTAACCCTGCGGCTGGCAGGTAATTAATAATTAATTCGGTAAACATTATGAAAAATCCAAGCAGAAAAGTACTGTCGATTGCAGCATTGCTGCTGGTGGTATCCGGGGCTTTTGCCCAAGGAGACGGTTCGGCAGGCATCACAGAAGCCACCCAGATGGTCACCTCGTATTTCGGCCCTGCCACGCAACTCATCTACGCCATCGGTGCGGTCGTCGGGCTCATTGGGGGTGTAAAGGTGTACAACAAATTCAGCAGTGGCGACCCTGACACCAGCAAAACAGCAGCCAGTTGGTTTGGAGCCTGTATCTTCCTTATTGTGGCTGCAACAATCCTGCAATCCTTCTTCCTGTAACCTGGATATTATGAACAAGTACAATATCAACAAAGGGATTGGAAGGACGGTGGAGTTTAAGGGATTGAAGGCACAGTACCTCTTCATCTTTGCCGGTGGGCTGCTCGGCATACTGGTGTTGGTCATGATCCTATACATAGCAGGGGTAAGCTCTTACGCCTGCATTGGGATCGGGGTCGGTGGCGCTTCGCTGCTCGTTTGGCAGACGTTTGCTTTAAACAAAAAACATGGCGAATATGGGCTTATGAAGCTCGCCGCCAAAAAGCGGCACCCGAAGTATATCATCAGCAGTAGGAAACCAGGCAGATTCATCAGGTCCAACCTTAAAAAATAGCAACAATGAAGAATACTTCCAAAAAAAGGACACTTGAAGAAAAGTTCCCGCTACTGGCTGTGGAGGAGAACTGCATCCTGAGCAAAGATGCCGATATTACAGCCTGCTTTAGGGTGCAGCTGCCAGAACTTTTTACGGTTGCCTCGGCAGAATATGAGGCCATCCATGCCGCGTGGCATAAAGCGGTAAAGACACTGCCGGACTATTCCGTAGTACACAAGCAGGACTGGTATATCAAGGAAAGCTATATGCCTGACCTTGCCGAAGACGGGTTGAGTTTTTTGGGCAGGTCGTACAAGCAGCATTTTAACGAGCGTCCGTTCCTGAACCATTACTGCTACCTGTTCCTGACCAAAACCACGAAGGAGCGTATGCGGATGCAAAGCAATTTCTCAACGCTGTGCCGTGGCAGGCTGGTGCCTAAAGAAGCCCGTGATAAAGAAACGGTACACCAGTTTATGGAAGCGGTAGCGCAATTTGAGCGTATTATCAACGATTCAGGACTTGTGAGTATCACAAGAATGAGCGAAGAAGACATTGTAGGTACGGAGGAACGTATGGGTTTGCTCCAGCAATACCTGACCTTATCCACAGCAGAAGCCGAGCCATTGCAGGATATAGCCCTGCACGGGGAAGAAGTGCGTGTTGGCAACAAGAGGCTGTGCGTGCATACCCTATCCGATACCGATGACCTGCCGGGAAGCGTCAGCGCCGATACGAGATTTGAAAAACTCTCTACGGACCGCAGTGATTGCCGGCTGTCCTTTGCTGCACCTGTCGGGCTTCTTTTGGGCTGCAATCACATTTACAACCAGTACCTGTTTTTGGACAACAGCGCGGACAACCTGAACAAATTTGAGAAGTCTGCCCGGAACATGCACTCCCTGGCCCGTTACAGCCGCAGTAACCAAATTAATAAGGAGTGGATCGAGCGCTACCTGAACGAAGCCCATTCGTACGGCCTTTCGAGCATCCGCGCCCATTTCAATGTGATGGCATGGTCTGATGACCCGGCCGAACTTAAGCAGCTCAAGAATGATACCGGCAGCGCCCTGGCACTGATGGAATGCAAGCCGAGGCACAATACTACCGATGCAGCCACCCTATATTGGGCTGGCATTCCCGGAAACGCGGGCGACTTCCCCAGCGAGGAAAGCTTCTATACTTTCATAGAACCGGCACTGTGCTTCTTTAGCCAGGAAACCAATTACAGGGATTCACCGTCACCGTTTGGATTGAAGATGGCCGACCGGCTGACCGGAAACCCCATCCACCTGGATATTTCCGACCTGCCGATGAAAAAAGGCGTTATTACCAACCGTAATAAATTTATACTGGGGCCTTCGGGGAGCGGGAAATCGTTTTTCACCAACCATATGGTGCGGCAGTATTATGAACAGGGCGCTCACGTACTACTGGTAGATACCGGTAACAGCTACCAGGGGCTTTGCGAACTTATCCATGGAAAGACTAAGGGGGCGGATGGCGTATATTTTACCTATACGGAAAATAACCCCATTGCCTTTAACCCATTCTACACCGATGATGGCGTATTTGATATCGAGAAAAGGGAAAGTATCAAGACCCTGATCCTGACCTTGTGGAAAAGGGACGACGAACCGCCAACACGCTCGGAAGAGGTAGCCCTTTCCAATGCGGTGAGCGGTTATATCGTCAGGATCAAGCAGGAGGACGAGCATCCTTCCTTCAACGGCTTTTACGATTATGTGCGCAACGAGTATAGGGAGGTCCTGGAAGGCAAGAAAGTCCGGGAAAAAGACTTTGACCTTGCCAATTTCCTGAATGTACTGGAGCCCTACTACAAGGGCGGCGAATACGATTACCTGCTCAATTCGGAAAAGCAGCTCGACCTGCTGTCGAAACGCTTTATCGTCTTCGAGATCGATGCCATAAAAGACCACAAGATACTGTTCCCGATAGTGACGATCATCATCATGGAAGTCTTCATCAACAAGATGCGAAGGCTCAAGGGTCAGCGCAAGCTGATCCTTATTGAAGAAGCGTGGAAAGCCATTGCAAAGGAAGGGATGGCGGAGTACATCAAGTACCTCTTCAAGACGGTCAGGAAATTCTTCGGGGAGGCCATCGTAGTTACGCAGGAAGTCGACGACATCATACAGTCACCGATTGTAAAGGAAAGCATCATCAACAATTCGGATTGCAAGATATTGCTGGACCAGCGCAAGTACATGAATAAGTTTGATGACATCCAGGCCATGCTGGGACTGACTGAAAAAGAAAAAGCGCAGGTGCTATCCATTAACATGAACAATGACCCGGCCAGGCTTTACAAGGAAGTATGGATCGGCCTTGGGGGCACCCATTCAGCAGTGTATGCCACTGAAGTGAGCCTTGAGGAGTACCTCGCTTATACCACAGAGGAAAGCGAAAAGATGGAAGTGATGGAACTGGCCGCCGAGTTGGGTGGCAACGTAGAGCTCGCCATCCGGCGTATCGCGGCACAGCGCCGCGAGCAATAATTATAAACACTTAAAATCAATATTATGAAAAAAGCAATTTATTTGGTGTGGGCTACCCTGCTACTGGCAGCCGCACCGGCAAGGGCGCAATGGGTTGTAAGTGACCCGGGAAGTTATGCGCAGGGTATTATTAATACAGCTAATGAGATTATCGAAACATCGGCGACGGCGAGCAACACGCTGGACAGCTTTAAGGAAGTCAAGAAGGTGTACGAACAGGGCAAGGAATATTATGATGCCCTGAAAGCGGTGAACAACCTCGTAAGGGATGCACGCAAGGTACAGCAGACAGTATTGTTGGTCGGCGATATTTCGGATATGTATGTTACGAATTTTGGGCATATGCTGAACGACCCCAACTTTAGCCCGCAGGAGCTCAATGCCATAGCCTTTGGCTATTCCAGGCTGCTTAATGAAAGTACCGAACTGCTCAATGAGCTGAGCCAAATCATCAATGCCTCATCGCTTTCCCTAAACGATAAGGAGCGTATGGATATTATCGAAAGGGTATACAACGAAGTAAGGGAGTACTACAACCTGGTCCGCTACTACACCCATAAGAATATTTCAGTCAGTTTTATAAGGGCCAAGAAGAGGAACGACACCCAGCGCGTATTGGAACTCTACGGAACCTCCGGCCAAAAATACTGGTAGGCTATGGTGCTGCAAATCGAATTCAGCAACCTGCACGAGATGCTGCGGACACTCTATGATGAGATGCTCCCGCTCTCGGCAGAAATGGCGGCCGTGGCTAAAGGTCTTGCAGGGCTGGGTGCGCTGTTCTACGTGGCACTGAAGGTCTGGCAGGCGCTCAGCCGTGCCGAACCTATCGATATGTTCCCGCTGCTCAGGCCTTTTGCCTTAGGGTTGTGTATCATGTTTTTTCCCACTATGGTACTCGGTACGATGAATGCGGTGCTGAGCCCGGTGGTTACCGGCACGCATGGCATACTGGAGGGGCAGGTACTTGACCTCAATGCACTACAGGCGCAAAAAGACCAGCTGGAGCATGAAGCGATGCTACGCAACCCCGAGACCGCGTACCTGGTGTCGGACGAGGAGTTTGACCGCCAGCTCGAAGAGCTGGGCTGGTCGCCTTCCGACCTTGCAACCATGTCGGGGATGTACCTTGAACGTGGGATGTACCAGTTGAAGCAGGATATACGGAATGCGTTTCGGGAACTGCTCGAAATCCTATTCCAGGCAGCAGCCCTTGTCATTGATACCATCAGGACTTTTTTCCTGATAGTCCTTTCGATACTCGGGCCTATCGCTTTTGCCATTTCGGTCTGGGACGGCTTCCAGTCCACGCTGCACCAATGGCTCACGCGGTACATCAGCGTGTACCTGTGGCTTCCGGTGTCGGATTTATTCAGCGCCATGCTGGCTAAGATACAATCCCTCATACTGGAGCGGGACATCGAGCAGCTTACCGACCCCAACTTTATACCGGACACCTCGAATGCGGTATACATCATTTTTATGATCATCGGCATTATCGGCTATTTTACCATCCCGACGGTAACAGGCTGGATCATACAGGCGGGCGGCGCCGGGAACTATACCCGAAATGTCAACCAAGCGACCCAGAAGGCCGGCAATATTGCAGGCGCAACAACGGGAGCCGCTACGGGAAACATCAGTGGGAGGCTTATGAACCAATAACTTTTTAAAACAGAATTATGGAATTTAAAACCTTAAGGAACATAGAGAACAGTTTCAGGCAGATCCGGCTGTATGCCATTATTTTTTCCATGGTCTGCCTGTGCATCACGGGGTATGCGGTCTGGGAATCGTACCGCTTTGCCCGGGAGCAGCGTGAAAAGGTGTATGTACTGGATCAGGGCAAGTCGCTGATGGTCGCCCTTTCGCAGGATGCCGCTGTGAACCGCCCCGTTGAGGCGCGCGAGCACGTCAGGCGCTTCCACGAGCTTTTCTTTACACTCGCACCGGATAAGGCTGCGATTGAGAGCAACATGAGAAGGGCGTTCAACCTCGCGGATAAAAGTGCCTTTAATTATTACAAGGACCTTGCAGAAAAAGGCTACTACAGCCGTATCATCTCGGGTAATGTGCAGCAGCGCACTGAGGTGGACAGTGTACAGTGCGACTTTGACCGCTATCCTTATACGGTACGGACCTATGCCAGGCAATATATCATCCGTTCCAGCAATGTTACGCGAAGAAGCCTTGTCACCTCTTGCCTGTTGGTTAATTCGGTACGGTCCGATGAGAACCCCCAGGGTTTTACGATGGAGCAATTCCGCGTAGTAGAAAATAAGGATGTGGAAGTATTGGAACGTAACTAACCTGTATTATGAAAAAGCTACAATTATCGCTGGAACCGTGGTTAGACAGGATGGACAGCCACTGGAAGCAACTGCCGGAGGTGCAAAGGAAACGTGTGGTACTTTACAGCTTTGCAGGTTACGTAATCATCACGCTCGCAGTACTGGTGCAGGTCATCGCGCAGGTCGGGCAACAAAGAGAGATGCCTATTAAGCACATCACGAACCCGTTAGCAAACGGCATAGATAGGGGAATGAAGTAAGAAAATACGAAAAAACTTAAAAACGGAAACAATGAAAGAGAATAAACAAGAAAAGGAACGCTCTTTGGAAGGCGATCAGCCTGCCGGAGATGGAAATCGCAGCAGGATGAACAGGGAGAAGCTTAAGAAGCCCCTGGTATTTGCTGTAATGGCAATCCTATTTATAGTTTGCCTGTATCTGATCTTCGGCGGGGATTCGGAAAAGGAGAATACAGAGGCTGTTGCGATCGGCATCAACGATGCGGTACCACAGGCAACGGAAGATGCGCTGCCGGCGGATAAAGGCAAAGCCTATGAACAGGAAATGCTTAGGGAAAAGGAAAGGGCAAAGCGGGAAGCGCTGATGACCTTATCGGATTACTGGCAGGCGGACAGCACTGCAAGTGCGACTAAAGAGCCCAACCTGATGGAAGAAGCGCCTGATGCGCCCACAGTGGGCAGGGCGGCTAACCCCGCTTTGGGCAGCTACCGGAACATGCAACGTTCCCTTAGCAGTTTTTACAGGGAAAACCCCGAGCAGGAAACGTTGCGTAAGGAAAATGAAAGGCTTAGGGAGCAGCTCGGGCAGGAAAGCCAGCCCCGTAATGGGACCTTGGACCGGCTGCAGCTCATGGAAAAATCGTATCAGATGGCAGCGAAATATTTCCCCGGGACAGCCGGGGTTAAAGACAGCATCGCCAATAAAGCCGAACAGGAAGAAAATCACAACTATCTGGAAGTACTACCGGCAAAGCAATCGGTGGTATCCCGTCTCGTACAGAATGTCCCGGATTCGCTGGTGTTACAAAAATTAGCACTTGCGGCTAAAAACAATTTTCATACCTCGGGTAAACCGGCAACTATGGTGCAGCCTGCCAACTCGCTCAGGGCCTGCGTGCACCAGTCCGTGAAAATTACCGGTGAGGGCAGCGTACAATTGCGCCTGTTGCAGCCTGCAAGGCTTGGTGGTGCCACCCTTCCTGCAGGTTTTATTGTAACAGCTACGGCGAAATTCCAAACCAGCCGCCTGCAGTTGCAGGTAGTATCCCTTGAAGTAAATGGCCGAATCATACCGGTAGACCTCTCGGCTTACGACCTTGACGGGCAGAAAGGGCTTAACCTGCCTTACGCACCGGAGGTAACCGCAGTCAATGGTACCCTTGCCAATATGGGTAATGCTGCAGGCGGCGGCTTCACGATCAACCGCAATGCGGGGCAGCAGCTCACATCGGATGCCACGAGGGGACTGCTCCAGGGCATCTCAGGCTACTTTTCCAAAAGGGTAAAGCCCCAGAAGGCGAACCTCAATGCAGGCTACCAGGTGTTCCTCGTATCAAAAGAAAAATAACTAAAATAAAAAATCCAATGAAAATACAAAAGTTTACCATCGCAATGCTCGTACTGCTATGCGGTATCGCACATAACACTTTGGCACAGGTACACCCTGATGAGGTGATCGCCTTAGGAAAAGTGGAACCCTATGCAATAGAAGTAACCTATGAAAAGACCTCCCATATTATCTTCCCTTCCGGCATCCGGTATGTGGATCTGGGCAGCGACAACATTGTCGCGGGGAAGGCGGAAGATGCTGATAATGTACTGCGCGTGAAAGCGGCGGTAGCCGGCTTTCCAACCGAAAGCAATTTCTCCGTAATCACTGAAGATGGGCAATTTTACAGTTTTGACGTTTGTTATAGCGACCACCCAATGGTCATGAGCCATAACCTTTCGAAAGGTATGCGGTCATCTTCCAGGGACAAGGCTGCTGACATCCGTTTTGAAGCGCTCGGTACAACGCCGGCCACGCTGACAGGCTTATTAATGGAAGCCCTCTATAACAAGGATGAAAGGCAGCTTAAAGTTAAATCCGAAGGCTATGGTATTGCCCTCTCACTGCGGGGCATCTATATACATGGTGGGAAATACTACTTCCATATCCAAACTGAAAACACAACACATGTGCCCTTTACACCGGATTTTATACGCTTCGCTATTGTTGACCGCAAGGTGGCCAAGCGTACCGTAGTCCAGGAACGTACACTGGAACCCCTGCGTTTATACAAGCCACTCCTTACCGTTACAGGCAATAGTAAGGAAAGGAATGTGTACTTACTGGATGTTTTTACCTTAACCAAGGGGCAGGTATTGGAAATCGAAATGGTCGAGAAGAACGGCGGGCGCGGGCAGCGTCTTAAGGTAAGAAACGCAGACCTTTTAAGGGCAGAGCCCCTGACAAAGCTCCGGCTGAAATTCTAAATTGGCAATCGCCTGTGTAGCATTGCACATCTTGTCAAAGGTTGCTATCTTTGTTGTAAATATTGAAAATCTTAAAGTGTTTTTGCTTTAAGTCTCGTCACTGAAAACTGGTAATTTTTAAAGACTTCGAGGCTAAGTAGAGACGCTCATGCTACGGCGTGGGCGCTCGCTTATGCGAAGTCTAGGTATACCAGTGCCTCAGTGTCCGTAAGTGTGGTTGCCTGCGCCTATTTTTTTGGCCCTGTCAATGCCACTTACTGCATTGGTTACTATTTAAAGATCAGGCCATGGCATATATTGCATCTAAACTTCACATGAAGCTTTCTGAAAGTAAATTTTCATTCAGCCAGAGGATGCTCTCCTTTTTTGAAATGGTTGAGGTTTCCTCGGTTGCTGAACTAAGTGCAATCCCATTGCAAAAAATTACCTGTTTCAAAGGTTTTAAAACCAAATGCAGACAGGAGTTGATCGCTTTCATTGAATTTGAAGGTATCGCGGGACTTTTTGAGGGTTACTTAACCTGGAAAGAGCAGCAATGAAATCAATAAGATTGGACATCAATTCCCGTGAGGTTATGAGATCACTATGCGAAAAATAACAATTGAAAATGCTACCAGCAAGCCCTTATCTTAAGACAACTGCTTAGTAAATTGGGAGTTTCATAAATGGAAAAACACAAAGTATACGATCGCGATTTTAAAGAGAAGGCAATAAAACTGGTACTTGAAAAGAATCGCTTTAAAGCTGCTAAAGAACTTGGCGTAGCGCATGTGATCGTTTATAGATGGTATGAGGCCTATAAAAAATTTGGGGAAGAAAGTTTTTGCGGAAAAATAATCAGAAATCCTGAGCAAAGAAGGTTTTCTGAACAAAAAAGAAACCTGGAAAAAAAACTAAGGGACTCAGAACAACAGGTTGAAATTTTTAAGAAAGCAAGTAAACATATCGCTGAGGGGAAACCAATGATCTTCCACTTTATTGAGGACAATTTGGACAAATACCCATTATGGAAAATGTGTAAAGCTCTGGGGATTTTAACGGGTACGTACCATAAATGGAAGAGCCAGGCAAAGTCTCCCAGGCAACTACAGAGTCTTTTATTGGAACAAGAAATAACTGCTATATTCTATGAGTACAAACAGCGCTATGGGAATATAAGAATTTCGGAAGAATTAAAAAGCCGGGGCACTAACTTATCACCTGCTCGGGTTGGCTTTTATATGAAAAGACTCGGCCTTGTAAGTAAGCTAAGCACCAGCAATAAATCCAAGTATAGTTTACCATTTATACCCTATAATCCCTGTATTTTTCCTAACATTTTAAACCGGCAATTTAACGCTGAAAAACCTGATCAGGTTTGGGTCTCGGCTATATCGAGCATTGACACAGTAACGGGGCTCTTGTTTCTAACAGTTATTATAGATTTATTTGACGGGAGAGTTATTGGATGGAGCCTTAGTGATGGGCGGACAATAAAGGAAACGTCGCTACCCGCCTGGGAAATGGCTATCAAAGACCGAAAAATAGAGCAAGAATTAGTATTTCATTCCGACCGCGGGCCGCAATATGCCAATAAGCTATTTACACGTAAACTGGCCTCTTATAGATGTGTCAGGAGGAGTATGAGCCGGAAGGGAAATCATTTGGATAATGCTGTACCCAGAAACTTTTTTAACTCCCTTAAGTCTGAATTGACACAATCAGACAATCCTGTGACAAAAAAACAAATCGAAGAAGCAATTATAGCCTTCTCCGGAAATTGTACCAAATAAACGCATCGGGGATAACTCAACACCTTTCAGATGATAAAAAAATATGACAGTGCTTTTAAAGAGTATGCCGTTAAATTAAGTTATGAACGAGGCAAGGGACAAATTCTCGTTATTGAACGCGAACTGGGAATTACGCCAAGTTGCCTGAACAGATGGCGGCAGGACTTTGCAAAATATGGGGCAGGAAGTTTTTGTGGAGCTGGTTACTTAAAATTAACGCCCAACCAATCTGTAGTTACTGAACTCGAAAATAAAATTAAAGATTCTGAAGTTGCTTTGGAAATTTTGAAAAAAGGCACTGGACCTGTCATTCAGGGAAAAATTGCAACCAAAGAATTCATTGAAGAGCATAAGGGTAAATTTTCAATTTTAAAAATGTGTGCTGTATTGGGCGTGTCTCGGACTACCTACTACCGAAGAAAAAAGCAGGAACTCTCAGATACAGAATCCCGAATAATTTTACTCAAACAGGAGATTGTGTCCATATTTAATGAACATAAACAAACCTATGGCTGCGGAAAAATTACAAAAGAGCTTCACGAGCGGGGCTTTAAGATACAGAGTTCACAGGTAACCCTTTATATGAAAATGCTTGGCCTCCGCAGTAAGACCAAAAGGAAATATCAACCGACCACCGATTCCAATCACAACCATTATATATTTCCAAATGTTTTAAACCGGCAGTTTATTGTTGCTGCGCCTGCCAAAGCCTGGGTTTCAGACATCACTTATATTCAAACGGTCAGGGGCTTTGTATATCTTACTATAATTATGGACCTGTTTGACAGAAAAATTATTGGGTGGAGCCTGAGTAATGGAATGACCACTAAAGAAACTAGCTTGCCTGCTTGGGAAATGGCGGTTAGAAACAGGAAAATTACGGGGGATTTGATTTTTCATTCCGATAAAGGTGTCCAATATGCCAATAAGATGTTTTCTAAGGCCTTAAATGCCCACAAGTTTGTCAGGCAGAGTATGAGCCGCAAACAAAATCATAATGATAATGCTGTCTGCGAAAGTTTTTTCAGATCGTTGAAGTTGGAATTAATTTATGGAAGCACACTTTTAACGCGAAAACAAATGAAGGCCGAAGTATATGAGTATATCGAAAATTGGTACAATAAAAAACGGAGGCATTCTTTTTTAGGCTATAAAACCATCGAAGAATTCAATAAAATCCATAATTTAAGATGAGGCTTTAAGATGAGGCTTTAAAGTGTGTATCATATAACCTGTGATAAAATCTCAATTAAAAAATAAGGTACGGTATCGAGTAAAGCTTATCAAAAGCTTTTATGGAAGCGCGCCCGGCAGCAAATGCAGCAGGGGTTTCCCCGATGCTGTTGCTGGGCGGGCGCATCCGCTTTAAAACGCAAAAAGGCGTTCCCGACCGTAAGGGAGGGATTGCCTTTTTGCGCCGGGGTGCGGAACAATCAGCCAACCGGTAACGGTTGGCTGCGAAAATTCCCCAAATTAAGAAAGAAGCCCCTATCAAGGGTCAGCCCCTGCCTGAGCAGCTGCCATAACAGGCTGCACCCCATTTGTGCCAATACAGAGTTGATAAACAAATCCTGTTTTTCTAGTGCTTCTGCAAGGGAGCAACTTGGCAGGTCTTCGGTATCGCCCTGCCTTAGCAGTTCGGCAAATTCTTCAGTTACCTGTGGCAGGCTACCCACGGGGATAAACTTCTCCGAAGCGGGCTGTCTGGTACTGCCGATGGTTGACAAGATAACCTGCCCTGTGTCCCTGCTGTTTCCGAAATCCATCCAATAGCGCGGCGCATCGGCACGGTGTGCGTTCAAATCCAAATCATTCAGTACCTCGGCAATCCCAAAACGGGCTGCTGCGCTGTCAACGCAGGAAATATAAATCGCATACCTGCCTGTGGCGTTATCATGGGTAAAGGGCTTTTCCACGGCTTTCCATGCTGTCCCGAAAAATCTGTTGGTACGTGTGATGAGAACAGCCGCTTTGGACAAGCCCACTTCGCATTCGGCAAACAATTGCCTGCCACGGTTGGCATCGGTGACAATATCATCATCCCAAAGGCTGACCTGAAAGCCTGCATGCCCCAACTGTTGCAGGCTGTGGGACATCCGTGCCATTCCTGTCAGCACCTGTGAGCCTGTACCGCCTGCCCCGATAAGGCAAACAGTTATCGGGTTGGTGGGGTTTAATAGTTCGGGTGCGGTAAAATGTGCTTTTATCTTCGTTTCCATTACAAAAGGTTTTTAAGGGTTAGCGGTGTGGTTCTCAAGGTATCGGTCGGGAACTTCTTTTCAGTATCTGCCATAAGTTCTTTGTAGAGATTAAACAGGTTTACGCCAACGGGGTTATGTTCGTTTATGTGGTGCGAAAAATAGCTGTCAAAAAAATAGGCGTGCCATGCGCTAATAAATTCCTCCAAACTGGCAGCGGATTTAATGGCAACATTTACCGTTCCCATACAGACATAGCCTTTTTGGTAGAGGTTAAAAAATGGTGCATGATATAAAGGGGTTTCGGCTTTGGGTTTGGCTGTGCCATTAAGTGCAAAGATTTGCATCTCTTTTTTATTAGCTTTCCAAACGAGTGCAGGCAGGGCAACCGTGCCGTTTTCCAATCCAAGACTTTCGGCAAAGTACAGCTTTTGGCGTTGTGGCTTGGTGTACCATACCACGCTGCCGTTTTCGGACGGGTCAAGGTGCAGAACGTTGTCAGGCAGTACGCCCTCCGGGCGCAGGAATGCCTTTCCTGCATGCTCACGGGTATCAAGGGCTTTAGCGAGGCTTTGTGCTTCCCTGACGGTCAAAGGGTGTGGGTTTACAGGGCAGCCACAATCATCCATGTCATAATATTCAATATAAGGGGCAGCAAAACCGCTTGCCGTGAAAACGACAAGGGCGGCTTTAGGCTGATACAGTTGCACGTTTGGTGTCATAGTCGTAATTGTTTAAGAGGTAGCACAATTCATTCAGAAGCGGGAACAAACGGCATTCAAAACCGAGGGTGTCGGTGTCCTGCGGTTGCCCGTCAAAGCAGCGTTTCAGGACAGGCTCTTGCTTTGATACGCTTTCATTAAAGTAGGCGTTTACCGATTGTTGTACGTTTTCGTACAGCCACCCCTCGGTCGATGCCACAAACCCGATATATTTTTCCATAGTGATGCACTCATAATCATCATAGTCATCATTATCGAAATCAGGGAGGCAACTTGTGTCGGCGTGTGTATATATGGAGGTTTCAGGATAATCCTGCCACAGCGTGTAAAATTTTTTGGCAACGCTGTAGCACTGCTTATCAAAAGGGTCATTGGGTTTGAAATCAGCAAGCCATTCCCTGAAGCGGTCAAGGTGTACTGTATTCCACAGCCTGCGCAACATCGTTCCCCCATAGTGCAGGGCAGCCCGTAACTGGCTCACATACTTGTAATATTCTGTCTGTTCCCAATCATCGGGGTCGTTGGTTATCCATTCGGAAACCATTTCATACTGCCAGTACAGGAAGCTGTCCTCGGTGTAATACGGAATATGTGCGGTATGGTACAGGTAACTGAAAATACAGAGCAGCAGCCGTGCTGCTTTTCGGTGTTTCTTATCCTGCATCATGTGATGCACGGGCAGTACAGGAATGTAAAACAGTGTGTTGCCTGTGTAGCAGATTTCCGTTGCCTGTACTATGAGATTTCCGTTATCTTCCAACACTTCAAGTTCAATATGCTGCGGGTACTTTTGGTTGAGCAGCCTGCCTGCTTCGTGCAGGGCAACTTCCCTGCTATATGGGTAGGCATACCCTTTGGTATCAAAAGGGTTTATTCCGTAATGATTGCAAAGCAACGCAAAGCTGCGGTAAAAACTACCTTTCCCGTTACCGCCTGCCAGTGCCTGCCCCGTGTAGTGCGGCAGGAAACGGGTTTTCAGAAAACCATAGGCAACATCCCCGCAGGGGTTGAGGTCAGGCGGTCGGCAAGCACTTCGGCGGTGTCTTTCCTGCGCTGCAGGCTTATAAGGAACTCGCCTGCGTTTTTGTGCAGTAGCTTTTGCCTTTTGTTTTGGGGTAGTTGTAACTGCCCCGCTATTAACTTTTGCATAATCCATAATATTAGGGTTTAATTATCCTTTTGTCCCCATCGTGGTTTCAAAACGGTACTGTACAGTATCGTTAGTGATTTCAGGCCCTACTGTTTTGGCAGTGGTCAGTGTCGGGTACGTATTGGCATAGAAATTCATCACGGCTTCTATGCTCCATTTCGGGTCGGGGTCAGTCAATGCAAACTCATTGCCCTTGTCTTTCATCAGGAATACCCTCGGCATCAGTGTCGTCTGTAGCATCGTAATCAGTATTAGGTTCAACATTGTTTTCTTCTGTTTCAGGGGGAGTAGCACCGAAAAGGTCGGGGTCGAACTTTGCGGACAGGCTTGCCCTTCGCTTTTGGATTTCTTCGGCTTTGTCGGGAAACTCGCTTGCCTGTGGCACTTTTACCCAGGCATCCCTGTACTTGCCATCCTTTTCAAGGGCATCGACTTTCGCCATTATACCGTTGTATTTCATTTCTTTGATTTCTTCGGGCGTAGTGGTCTTGTCAGGTTTATCGGCTTTGTCAGCCTTTTCGGTTTTCTTCTTTTCCATCGCTGCATTATTCTTGGCGGTTTCCTGTCCTTTAAGGTACTGCTCCATGTTCACGAACAGTTTGGATGTCTCGGCAACGGGCGCGCTAATGGCATCAAAGAAGCCCTCACACAATTCCTTTGCGCTGCCCTTTAGTATCAGGGGTGGTATATGGTTCTTGGCGGCATCCCCGCAGCCATCATTTTGCAGCAGTACGGAGGTAGTAAGTTGTTCCCCGTCCTTTTTAATGGTAATTTTCAGGCAGCCCTCAAAGGGAATGGCTGCGATATGGGCGAAAAAATTAGTAACTGGCATAGCGGTTATTTTAGGGTTTTGCGTTGTCGTGCGGGATTGCTTTCAATAACCCGCCTTATCAGGTTCAGGGCGGTTGTCGTGTCAAAATCATCTTCGGCAGTCATTGCCACCGTGTCAAGCCTTTCAAAATAGGGCAGTACTTTTTTCAATACAGTAATTGCCTTGCGTTCTGTGGTTTGTGCTAATACACTCATAACTTTAAATTTTAAGCAGCCCCGCAATGCAGGGCTGCGGTTAACTATCAGTTTAGTATCAGGGCGGTTGCCCCGTTTTTGGCAAACTCCCCGCACAGGTCAAAGGCTTTTTGCCCACGTGCCTGTGCCGTACCGCCTAAACAGATGCTTTTGAGTTTGTCCTCACCCGTCTTGAAGCTGCGTACATTTTGGTAGTAGCCTGTCACGGCATTGTATGCGCCAAATAAAGTGCCTTTGGTTGTCGCCATCGTTTGGGTATTGTCTCCCATAGCATATTCAAAGGCTGCCTCACAGGCGTTTTTGTACATCGTTGAAAGTTCCTCAGTAGCCCCTTTCTTTAAAAGGCTGTAAGTTTCTTTGTTGGGGCAGAGTGCCAACTGTATCAGTTGCTTTACCTGTTTATCCTCAATACGCACGTTTGCCCACTCGTTAAATATGCCCTCCAATTGCAGGGAAAGCGTATCGGCAACACCCATCACTTTGTGCGCCTGTTCCAAGCGTTCTTTTGCCCCTGCGGTGTGGCGTATGCGCACCACATTAGTAGCAGCCCTTAGCGCAGCGTTAAGCGTGTTTTGGCACACGATACGCACAGGTGTAAAGGCTGCGGTAATGCTTCCGCTGCCATCGTGGGAGGTGGTCAGGAAAATATACTTTTGTGTTACGTCATCGCCGTTGCCCACACGGATATAGCCGGGCAGCTTGGCGGTAATAAAAATGCGTTCCCCGTTGCCGAGCGCACCTGCGGTTTCATACAATATGCCGTCTCCACCGCCTACAATGGCATCGAAGAAAGCAAACGCATCACTATTTTGCACGATTTGGTAATCCTTGCCTACCACGCCAAACACGGCTTTGGTATCGGTGCGCATTGTGGCGAACTGGTCGGGTACGGGGTAGGTATTGAAATCGCCTGCACCCCTTGCGAAAATCTGGGCTTTGGTTACTTCGTAGTCCAAGCCTGCAAAGGCTATCGCTTCACGGCTTGTCGGGTAGTTTTCTACAATCTGCCCCAATCCGTGCCATGCAGGCTGTTTCACGCTCATAAATGCGTGTTGCCTTGTTGCTTCATTGAAATTTATATTATGTGCCATGATGTTAAAATTTAAAGGTTAAACGGTTTTTAAAATGGTAGGTCATCATCAGGGGCTGTACCATTGGGTACTGCTTCGGCTTCGTACACGGGTGCTGCGCTTGCTGCGGTTTGGTTTACAGGCTGTGCCTGTTTTTCAGTTTGTGGCTGTCCTGCCTGCGCTTCGGCTTTGTTATTGCCACCGTGCAGTTTAATGTCGGTGGTGTTGAAGTTCAGCCCCGCTTTAGGCTCTCCGTCGTTCCCCATCCACGCACGTGCAGACACACGCCCTGCGAGTTCTACAAGGCTGCCCTTGGTCAGGTACTGCGCTACGCCAGTAGAAAACCAGTAGGCACAGTCAAAAAATTCCGTTTGGGTTACACGTTCCCCATCTTTGGCTTTGTAGTCGTGGTTCACGGCTACCGAAAAGCTCACTACACTTTTGTTGTTTGACAGGTTGCGCACTTCCGCATCCCTTGTCACTCTTCCGATAATGGTCATAATCGTTGTTGTTTAAATGATACAATCGTTTTGTATCTCCTACCGGTCCTCTAATCTGTTACAGTCATGCCTCGCTTGCGCTCCGCATAACTTTTTCCCAAAAGAAAACCGGAAAAAGAAAGCAGATAAGCACTGTGGGTAAAGCGGGAAAACAAAAGGAAACGGAATAAGTCCCAGGGGGTGGGTTTGTGAGTGTACGAGCAAAGCCATTATGCCGTAGTCTTTTGCTTTTACCACTGGCTTTACCCGCAGTACATTAGCTGCCTTTTAGCGGTTTATCTGGGAAAAGTTTCTACTAATCCATTATTGATTAAGTTGTTTGTGTACTGCTTGCTGCCGATTACAACAACCTACATTAAAGTTTAAATCTCAACTTTTTTCAAAATAAAAAGTATCAATGCATGAATAAAATTAACTTTGAATAAAACTAGTGTGAAATATGGCATTTGATTTTTCAAAATTAAACGATAGGGAATTCGAAGCTTTAGGAGCGTCTGTAATTGAAAGAATTCTAAACAAGCGGGTAGAAACATTTAAGGCTGGTAAAGATGGTGGTGTAGATGGTAGATTCTGGATTGGGGCTAAAGAAGGAATAATTCAATGTAAGCATTACATTCACACACCTTACAGCACACTAATTAAAAAATTAACGTCGGAAGAATTACCAAAGGTTAATAATCTTGACCCTGCTCAATATATTTTTGTTACTTCTCAAGGACTATCCAAAGGCAATAAAAAGAAAATTAAAGATATTTTTGATCCCTACATCAAAAGAGAAGATGATATTTTCGGAAAAGAAGATTTAAATGATTTTTTGTTAAAAAAAGAAAACCAAGACATAGTTGAGCAGAACTTTAAACTGTGGATCACGAGTAGTTCAGTTTTAGATATAATTTATAGTAATGCAATTAAGGGTAGAAGTGAAAGTACTATCAGAGATATTAAAGAAAATACACATAAATATGCAATAACAGAAAATCATTTAAGAGGTTTAAAGATCCTGGAGAAAAGTAATGTAGTTATATTGACTGGTGAGCCAGGAATAGGTAAAACAACTCTTGCTGATAATTTAGCACTCTATTATGCTGCGAAAGGTTATGAATTTTGTGATATTGAGGAGAATATCAGCGAGGCCGAAAGTTTATTTAGGGAAAGAGAAGAGAAGAATATCTTATTTTACTGTGATGATTTTCTGGGAAGTAATTTATATGATGCTATCAGTAATAAGAAGGATTCGCACATTACTAAATTTATTAGTAGGGTTTCTAAGGACAATTCTAAAAAATTCATACTCACCTCCAGAACCAATATTCTGAACAAGGCATTTAGTTTGAGTCATAATTTTCAAAACAGCAACATTCGCGATAATGAGCTTCTGCTTAAAGTCGAGAATTTAACTCCTTTAGATAAAGCACATATCTTATATAACCATATCTATTACTCAAATTTAGAAAAAGATTACATTGACGCTATATATGAGAATAAAAGATATCACGAAATAATAGGTCATAGAAATTTCAATCCGCGTATAATAGAATTTATTACCGATAACAATAGAATTCGAAACGTTTTACCGGAAGATACTGGCACTATGTTAGCCATAAACTTGAAAAACCAGAAGAAATTTGGGCGGATTATTTCCAAAACCAGGCAGATGACTGTATTAGGGCATTGACTTTTCTAACCGTTTACAACAATGGTAGGATATCTGAAGAGGATTTGAGACGTGCCTATAGCACGTTCCTCAGGATTCATCCGGTCAATTTGGGTGATCACTCTGATAAGAGTTTTGAGGGTGTTAGAAAACTAGCTGTTAAATCATTATTAAATAGGAATCAAATTGCTGAAAACAAATTCGAGTACGTTCTTTTTAATCCGTCGATTGCAGATTTTGTTCTTAGCTCATATTCAGGAGAGGATGAGCTAATTTCAAATATTTTAATTTCCTTGGAATCAGAAGTTTCTATTAGGTATTTACAGACGCTCACTATATATGGTAAAATTTCGAAAAATTCCTTAAGTTTCATTCAGGAAAAATTATTTGAAAATTTCTTTGATGAAAAAATTAGAGTGGAAAATTGGGATTTCTTAATATTACTTTCTTATTTAGATTTTTTTAATGTTCGGTTAAATAAGAGGATTGAGAAGTTTATAGAATTTTTACTGAGTGCTGAATATGCAAGAGGAAATAACTTATCGGAACTTTTGGCGATATTAACAGACTTTGATCCCCCGGTAGATTTCAAAAATTTTGATTTTCTACATAATTTCATCGACGAGATAACGGATCCAGATACCCTTAAAGAGCTCCTGAATTTTATTGATAGATTTAATATTGAAGATGAATACATCCTGTCTCAGACTGGAAAGCAAATTGAGAGTTATTTACGAGATATGGTCGATAACAATTATTTAGACATCGATTATGGTCAGCACATTCGTTATTCTTATTATCCTGATGGATACCCCGATAATGATTTCGATATCGAGGGAATTGAATCGGACGTATATAAAAATTTGGATTCATTTTTAGATGGTTTTAATGAATCCGTTTTAGGACTGATGGAAATCAATAAATCAGATATTGTGTCCGGTTTAGACTTGGAAAATATGGCAATCCGTTATTTGGAGGGTCAAGGTAGTGACGATGACGATAGAGGTGGTAGTGGCTATAATTATAGGTCGTCATCTCAAGATGATATAGATGCTATTTTTGAACGTTAGGAAAAATGAGTTGAATATATGGAGTCTTTCAGACAGTACCTAGGATATATAGATGGGGCTTTTCTGCCCCATTAAATAAATTTATTGCTACAGATTAGTACTTAATAATTTTCGCCAAACTCTCCTTACTCGGCAGCACCGTCATATATTTACTTGCAAAAATCTGCTGATTATTTTCAGGCAGTGTAAATTCCACAACCGCTTCACTTTTATCCTGACAAAGAATGATACCGATCGTCTTATTCTCATCGGGAAGCCGCATCTTCCTGTCATAGTAATTGACATACATCTGCATTTGCCCGATATCCTGATGCTTAAGCTCCCCGATCTTTAAGTCGATAAGTACAAAGCACCGTAAAATGCGGTTGTAAAAGACCAAGTCGATACGAAAATGCTTCTCATCGAAACTAATACGTTGTTGCCTAGCGACAAAGGTAAACCCGTTGCCCAGTTCCAGCATAAAATGTTCCAGTTTCTCAATAAGCTTCTGCTCCAATTCGCTTTCAGAATACAAAGACTGCTCTGGTAACCCTATAAATTCTAAGATGTAAGGATCCTTAATAGCATCTTGAGGCTTTTGCAATAGTTGGCCCTCTTTGGCTAGCCTTAGAACCTGCGATCCGTTCCTACTAAGTGACAGACGTGTAAAAAGTGCTGTATTATACTGTCTTTCCAGTTCCCGCAGGCTCCAGTTATTCTTATAGGATTCAATCTCATAAAAGTTTCTTTCATTTACATCGTCAATACGCATTAGTTTGAGATAGTGGGACCAGCTTAATTGAAATTTTTTGACGGCTTTGTTTTCGTCCTCAAATTCCGCAGACAGTGTCTGCGCTTTTGAGTATACAAGGTAAAACTGCCGCATCTGCTCAAGATTCCGTTGTGAAAAACCTTTGCCGAAATCTGCCATTAACTTTATTGACAACGTTTTTATCAGCTGCTTTCCGTAATCGGCCCGTTCATTTCCATTCTGCTCTTCATGGACTATCATTCGACCAATCTCGTAATACGTCATCACCATCGTATGGTTTACCGACTGGACAATCCTGCCCCTTGCTTCAGTGAGCAGCAGAGATATCCTCTGCGCCAACTCATTTGTTGCTGTTGATTTCATAGCTATGACTAAGATTTGGCAATAGCTAAATTATCGGCTTCATTTCCACATAGGCGCTCTTTCAGCCTGCCCATGTCCTCGCTGACTTTCTTCTCAAGGACCTTTGCGTATATCTGCGTTGTCCTTATGCTGGTATGCCCAAGCATCCTTGATACGCTTTCAATCGGTACGCCATTGCTGAGCGTCACCGTTGTCGCAAAAGTATGCCTCGCGATATGGAAGGTCAATTTTTTGGAAATGCTGCACAGGTCGGCAATCTCTTTAAGATAGCCGTTCATCCTTTGATTGGAAAGCACAGGAAAAACTGTTCCGCTAGATTGAGCTTTGGGGTTATCCTTGTATTGCTCCATGATCCGTCTTGCCTGCGGTAAAATAGGTACACGAACGCTGGTATCAGTTTTTGCACGACTTGTATAGAGCCACAAGCCGCCATCAATACCCGTAACGATATTATCAGGGGTCAGGCCGACGAGGTCTATAAAGGCCAGCCCGGTATAGCAGCAGAACAGGAACATGTCCCTTACGTTTTTCAGCCTTTCAATTTTAAATACCTTTTTTTCCAGCAGCGAGAGTTCTTCAGCGGTAAGGCAGTGGCGCTCAACTTTGTCGAAATGCTTTTTAAAATGGGCAAAAGGGTCTTTTTCAAGCCAATCCAGTTTAATAGCCAGGTTCACCATCTTGCGAAGCCTTTCAATGTGCTTCATAATGCCATTGTTGTGCAGCCGCTGCTGGTGGTCTTTTGGCACGTATGACCTGAGATAGCTTTCAAAATCCAACAAAAAACGATAGGTAAGCTCTGAGAGCAGTATATCATGCCGGTGGTATTTGTCCCGCAGGAACTTGCCGATATAGCGTTGGGTTGTGCCGTAATTCTTCATGGTACCCGGTGCAAGCTTATAAGCTGCCTCCTGGTTATGGTATTCAAAAAGCTTTTTGATTGTTATAGCATCTTCATCCTGACCAGTAAACAGCGCTTTAACGCTATCAACATTAATTGGCTTTCTTTCTTGTATAAGGTTATGGTAGCCATCGGCTATGATACTCCTAATACGCTCGATGTAGTTGTTAAGGCTGGCGCTTTCATCCCTTTTTCCTTTAGCGCGCCCTTTGGCTTCGTCCCAGAATTTTGGGTCAATCTTCTTCTTAAGTGAAACTTCGGACCGTCGCCCGTTTACTGTAATGCGCGCATAGACAGCTCCCTCTGTTGTTTTTTCATTTTTTGGAACCCTGATGATGAACTGGATGCCAAAGGTGTTTGTGCTCTTCATACCAAATGTGGTTTAAATTAAACATGACATTAAGTACCGATTCAAAATGCTTGCGAATCGTGAGCGTCTTCAAGAGGCTACATTTGGCAGTAATAAATGTTAAAAAATCGCTGTAACAATTTGTTATTCAATTTTTTAACCCTGTTTTTGTGAGTAAATTTTTTCGCATTGAAATTTACTCACCTAATTACTCACAAAAAGATTGATATAAATGCTGTTTTCGTTTCAAGGTATCAAACGAAAAAGCCCGCAAATACTGAGTATTTGCGGGCCAACAGAAGCCAATGAAAGACTTCAAAGTCGGGGTGGCAGGATTCGAACCTGCGACCTCCTGGTCCCAAACCAGGCGCGATGACCGGGCTACGCTACACCCCGAGTGTATTGCTGCTGCAATAACAGGGTGCAAATATAATATTAAATTCGGTATCTCAAAACATAATATCCAAGTTTTATTAAAAGGTAAAATCTATTTTACTTACCATTTCTTGTAAAGCCTGAAAATCTTTTAATTAGACTAAACATTCAATTAAAAATATTTGCATGAGGTGGACTAAAAAAGAACAAGACATAACCTAATATCAGAGTTTGCGCAAAGAAAGCAATGCAATGCTCCCTGCCTAACATCAACTCAAGCTGTTTGCTACGTGTAAAGCT
>Ga0265780_10001163_pt1 | contig 38494 bp, 57 predicted proteins | sample P1T30metagenome_FD_192432 | JGI IMG/M metagenome (GOLD analysis project Ga0265780, IMG submission 192432) | Plant litter microbial communities from East Loma Ridge, Irvine, California - P1 T30 | ecosystem: Environmental > Terrestrial > Plant litter > Unclassified | place: USA: California...
TTGTCGCCCGCGGCTACGGCGGCGGCGTGCTCGTCGACCTCTATCGTATCGAGCCCGGTGCGGACAGCCTCGACGAGGGACTGCATGGTCGCCAGCTCCCAGACGGGCGCCGAGTAGCGAAGGAGCCCGGTCGCCTCGGTCCATGCCCAGCGGCCGTCGAAGTCGCCGGCGAGCTCAACGGCGAGGGGGCCGTCCTCGAGGGTGCGGGTACCGGCGGGCCGCTTAGCGGCGGGCGCTTTTCCCTCAGCCCTCGACTTGAGCTGCTTGCGTTCGGCCTTGGTGATCTCAAACGTGACGGGCGGGGCACCGTAGTGGGCGACACTGCCCTCGAGCGCGGCGTCCCAGTGGCGGTCGTACTCGGGGAAGTCCTGCACGTAAGTGGTGCGGGCCCGGTCGAGGGCTTCGGCAACGCCGGGGCGGCCTTCGGCGCCGAGCTGCACGAGGCGAGTGACCGCATCGAGCATGTCGCCGTGGGACATGCCGTCTGCGGTGACGGCCTTGCGGGCTGCCTTGACCTCGGCGTCGGGCTTACCGGGGCGTAGGCGGGCGAACCACGCGTCGACGGGGAGTGAGTCGCCACGGGGCGCTATGGCGTCTCTGGCGGGCTTGAGTGCCCATTGGGGGGCTGGCACGCAGTAAGGCGCCTGCGTCATCGCAGGGCCGTAGTAGACCGCGAAGCCATTGCCGCTACGGATGTCGACGGCATCGACGGGGTGGTTCGCCGCGACGGTCAGGTCCATACCTTCAGGAGCGGCGTAGACCATGTGCATCCCGCCGTTGACAGTGCGGTACATGAGCGTTTCGGGCGGGTCGATGTTCGCGGCCTCGAGGTTGGCGCTACCGGACTTGCCGTTCTTCTCGTCGATGTCGACCACGACGAGACCGGAGCGGCCGGTGTGGACACCGATGTAGGCGCCGGGGAAGTCGATGGACCACCACGTGGCGATCTGCTCGGGGTCGGTGGTCGCCTCATCGTTCCAGCGAACGTAGGGCTGCTTCCCGGCCTTCGGATCGGGGTTGACGGGGAAGACGTACCAGCCGGCCTCGCGGGCCAGGGAGAGGGCGACGTCGAGCGGGTCGCGGGTAGCCATAGAAGGTCCGATCGTTGGGTGTTGCGCTAGTCGTGGGAGCTGGTCTTGCTTGCCGGATGGTCGGCCCCAGTCGGTCACGCGGGAGATAGGGTCCCACGCTTCGTCAACTGGGGCCGACCTTGCCGACTAGAGCAAGGGACCGGAGCACCCGGCTACATCGTGGCATGGGGCGGCGGCGGCGTCAAGCCCGATTCGGCGGGCCGTTTAGCTCGGTTCGATGTGTCCGTATCGAGGTAGCGGAGTAGCGCTGTAGCGATAGATCTGCTTCGACTCTTAGTGCGCGCACACATCAGGGGGATTAACGATTCTATCGCTACCAGCGCTACCTCGATACAAGCGCATGCACCGTCGCCCCTTAGCGCGCCCCGTGCCGCCCGCTAAGCCCGTCGCCTCTCGCTTAGCAACGCCGAAACGCGCCACTCAACTAACGCTCAGGATAAGCGGCGTGATTTCCGGTCGCTAAGAAAAGGCCTTGCATCCCGAGTGACGCGCCACTATGCTGGGGGTATGGCCCTCTACGCGCACACGCACCTCGGGATGCCGGCACCGCGCCACACGCTCACCGAGGCGGCAGAGGCCGCACGCGTGGCCGTTCGCCAGCTCCCCCCATCCCGCCTCGTCGAGGTCATCACCAAGTCAGGAGTCACCATGAAAACGTCCCGAGCACCGCTCACCCGCCGCGAGGTCGAGGAGGCTTACGTGCACCCGGAGCCGGCCACCCCCGGAGGCGAGGTGCTCTACTGGTGGACGATTGACACTCTGCCTGCTTCGGCATCCACGTTCGCGAACAAGGCCCGTGCCGCCGGCGCCGACGTTAAGGTCACGGTCGCCCGCGGCACGACGCTGCCGAAGTGGCACGTCAACGCGCCGGACTCGAAGCCCAACCCGGGCCCGCCCGTCGACGCGTCGCAGTACCACGGCGATGTCGTCGACTCGGTGGTCGTGTGGGCCAAGGGCGGCAAGATGCTGCGTGACGGCATCCACCCGCTGACCTACCAGGTCGCTCGCGTCCGCGCCGAGTGGCACAACGGTCGCATTCACGAGGTCACGGTCAACGGCTCCAAGTCGTCGCTCAAGGCTGCGCTCGAGGCGTTGGGGGCGACGTCGTGAAGCGGCTGCGCGATCGTTCCGGCTACCGCCGCCGAGTCGCCGAGGGGTACAACGGCGGTTCGCGCCTCGGCCCACAGATCGGCAGCACGGTACGCCTCGACCAGCGCCGTCAAGCTGTAGCCGGTTCAAGAGATTGGCGCGGCGAGGTGCGAGGCGCGGACCTCCGCATCGACTGCGCGTTCGTGGTGTGGTCGCATCAACCAACCATCCTCCACCGCATCCCGTACTCGTGGCTGGCCGAGGTGACGTCGTGACTCTCGACGCCGGCCCGATGTGCCCCTACTGTTTCAAGCGTGGCGTCCACCTCGCCTCGTGCGCCCGCCCCCTACCGAAGGACAAGCCGTGACTATCAACCTGACCGACGTGACGTTCGACCTACTCGTCGCCGAGCAACTGCACGACATCGTGCCGTGTGACGACGCGGATTGTGACCGCACAGCGCACTGGCACTACACCCACAAGTGCGGCTCGCAGTGGTTCGGGTGTGACATTCACCGCGGCAAGCATGATGAGCTGGTCGCCTCCGCCAAGGCATCGGGTCGCTACTTTCGACCGAACTGCTGCGGCGGCCCCGTTCCCGTGCCGACGCCCTGGGTCGCCCTGTGACCCGGCACGGGTGGCTCGAGCCGTGGAGCGGGCCGATCTACACGGAGTGCGCCACGGGCAAGACGGCGTGGGCCGAGCGGGCGCATGCGCGCAACGCGCTGCGGTCGATGCCGAAGGGCCACGGTATGAGCGCGTACCGCTGCGACGGCTGCGACCTCTGGCACATCGGCCACCTCGCGCCGGTCGTGAAGCGTGGGATGAGCGAGCGATGAACGTCCCCTGGTCACCGATGGTCGCGCCGCCGTTTCTTTGCCGTAACGACGCTGAGTTCGACACGTGCTCGCACGGCTACCCCGCCGAGGAGTGCATGGTCGATCGCGGTCGAGCGTGCACCTGCATTCACCACGAGTGGATAGAAATATACGACCCCGACTCCTGGCGCGGCTTCTTGGGCGAGGTTGAGATACACGAGCTGGGCAACCCGGTCACGTCGTTCGATTCGTTTGAACGCTAAGATGCGACCATGACCGCCGCCCCGAACTTCCGAGAGCTGATCGCCGTGCGCGTGATGCGCGAGCAGGAGTGGGCTTACGAGCAGCGCTCGCGCCACCTCTCGTACCGCGAGATGCGCCGGCGTTCCATCCTTCCGACGTACCAGGGCGGCCTCGGTTACGACGTCAGCGAGCACACGCTCAAGGGTCTCGTCACCGGCTACACGGAGCGCATGCGCGAGACGCTGCAGGAGTCGCCGGAGTTCTACATGCACCGCGAGCTCGCCGACCTCGAGGAGCAGTACCGCGTCGCCGCCGCGCTGGCCGATCCGATCGACCGCAGCGCGACGATGCTGGCCGCCTACGCGCTGGGCTTCACATCCGTCGAGCAGCTCCTTGCGGAGTCGCCCGGGTCGGCGGTGCCGCAAGATGGCCGCGTCATCCTCGCCGCGCTGGCGACGATGCGGCAGACCGGCGAGCGTCGCGCGAAGCTGCTCGGCCTCGACGCCGCGACCACGCACAAGGTCGACGTCACGGTCACCGATGCCGTCGACGCGGCTGTGGCTGAGCTCGCCGCTGAGCTTGATAAGGCCGCCACCGCGTGACTCCCCTCGAGCGCGTACGCGCGAAGCTCGCCGCGACGGCGCCGAACGGCGAGTGGGAGGGGCCGGCGTACGCGTCGCCGCTGGGGCGGAAGGCCGCGACGTACGGCGACCCTCTTGCGTTCGCCGTCGTGTACCTCGGCCACCACCTCCGCGACGCCGACGGTCGCATCACCCTGTCCTCGATCCACGTTGCGTGGGCCGAGTCCGCGAAGCGGTGGATGCGCGTCGACACGGAGCCGATGGATGATCGCCGGAGCGAAGTCGCCCCGCGTGAGTCGGGCAAGTCGACATGGCACTTTTTGCTGCTGCCGATGTGGGCCGCGGCGCACGGACACAAGCGCTTTGCCGCGGCGTTCGCGAACACGCCGTCTCAGGCCGAGACGCAGCTCGCGTCGTTCAAGGCCGAGCTCACGTCAAACGTGCTGCTGCGTGCCGACTACCCAGAGTTGTGCGAGCCGAAGACGCGGGGGCGCGGAACGGTGGAGGCGGACCGGGTGTCGCTCTACCACGCGCAGAGCGGTTTCGTGTTCGCCGCCTCGGGGATGGATTCGGCTAACCTCGGCCTCAAGGTCGGCAACACGCGACCCGACCTGCTCATCATGGACGACATCGAGCCGCACGAATCGAACTACTCGCCGGCGTTGGCCGCGAAGCGTCTCGACACGTTGCAGTCCGCGATCCTTCCGCTCAACATCCGCGCGTCGGTCATTCTCGTGGGGACCGTGACAATGCCCGGGTCTGTCGTGCATCAGATCGCGCAGTACGGCAGCGGTTCGCGGACCCCGGAGCTGCTGTGGGTCGCCGAGCAGCACATCGTCGCACGCCACTTCCCCGCGCTCGTCACCGAGGATGACGGGTCGCGCGTGTCGATCTGGCCGGAGAAGTGGCCGACGCAGATGCTTCTCGACATGCAGCACACGCGGCACTACCTGAAGAACTACGCCAACGATCCGCGTGGTGGCGAGGGTGGCTACTGGACGATCGAAGACCTGAAGCGCGAGCCGGCCGATAGTGGCCTCGTCATCACGCACCGACTCCTCAGCGTCGACCCGGCCGTGACGACGAAGGGAACGAGCGACTTCACCGGCCTCACGGTGCTCGGGTTCAGTCGCCCGGAGGGGCGCGTCGTGGTGCTCGGCTCGTGGCAGGTGAAGCTCGACCCGGAGAAGCTACGGGCGCGCGTGCTCGACATCGTGAACGATTACGACGTCGGGCTGCTGCTGGTCGAGACGAACCAAGGCGGCGACCTCTGGCGCGGCATCTTCCACCACTTGCCGATTCCGTTGAAGACGGTGCACCAGTCCGCGTCGAAAGAGGTGCGCGCCGCCGAGGCGCTCAACCACACGCAGCGCGGCAAGGTGACGCTCGCCGCGGGTGCCGACCTCGCAGCCCTTGAGGCGCAGCTTGTGTCGTTTCCGAACGCGCCGCACGACGATATGCTCGACTCGTTCACGTCGGGCGTCATCTACTTCATGTCGACCACGAAGAAGCGGCGCGGTGGTGTCGGCGCGACGAGCGTCGCGTACGCTTGACGCGTCACTAAGTAGTGGCTAGGCTGGGCGCATGACGAATGAATCTGACGCCCCCGTGACGCGACCCAACCTCGACAAGCTGATCGCATACGCCGAAATCGTCGCCAGCAAAGGCGTCCAGACGGACGACGGTTTCACGTACCAAGTTCCCGCGGCATCGCTGGTCGATAGTCAAGATGTGATCCGCGAATTGGTGGCCGCTCTCGCCGCTGAGCGGGCACGAGCCGATCAGGCAGAGCAGCGGATCGCGGAAGCGGCAGACCTGCTTCCGCGCGAGCCGTACTACACCCGAGACATCGGCCCCGCATACCCCGAAGCCCCGGTCGACGAAGCGTTCGAACTGCTCACCGCCCCGACCGCCGAGCAGTGAAGAATGCTCGAGGCCGCACCCCGGGAGCCCCACTCACCCAACGCCAATTCGACACCCTGCTGCTACTCGCCGACGGGGAGACGGGCTCGACCATTGCGGCCGAGCTTGGCGTGCGGCCCGACACGGTGCATGTGTTCACCGCGCAACTGAAGGCCAAGCTCGGTGCCAAGTCGACCGCTCACGCCGTTGCGATCGCCTATCACACGGGGCTGCTGGCCGTCGCTCGGGCGTAGGGCTTGACGCGTCACTAAGTAACGGTTAGGCTGGGCGCATGGACAACAAAGGATTCACTGCAGCCCAAATCGCCAGCCACTCTCCCATTAAGCCCTCGGCCGAAGACGAGTCCGACCTTCGACTCGTTCAAGCTTGGCGTGACGGTTACTACGACGGACTGGCCGACGCTGCCAACAGCAGAATCACCCGCAAGCTCATCCGCCGCGACAACCCCTACATGAAGAGCCGGGGCAGCAAGTGACCACGCTTCCGATCGAAGATCACGCCTTCACTCCTGGCGGCCAATGGAAGGGGCGGTGGTGCGAGCATTGGTGCCCATCGAGCAAGGGCCCATGGTCGATGGTGACTAAGTGCGGATACCTCCCCGAGTCTCATCTACGTAGAGACTGAAGCCATCCGCTAAGATGCGACCATGACCAACGCGCCGGAGAGCCTCGACGACATCCAAGCCGACCTCGGCCGCGCGTTCAGCCTCATGGACGACAAGCATGACGGGTACGTCGCCGCCTTCGAGTACCACGCGGGCACCCGCCACGAGGTGGCGTCGTCCGAGACGGTGCGGAAGATCATCGAGAAGAGTGCCGAGGCGCACCCGATCAGTCTCGCGCACATCGCCGTCGACGCCCCGTTCGACAAAATCGAACTCACCGCCATCACGTCACCCGACGCTGCGGCGTCCGCGCTACTCGAGGCGTTTTGGCTTGCGAACGACGTCGAGGACGAGTCCGACGACTGGCACCGCAAGGCGGGCATCTACGGCGACTACTACGTCATTCTCGACATCACCGAAACGGACAACAACGGCAACGCCACCGAGTTTCGTGCGGTGGGCTCCTCACCCCTTTCCACCATCACGATGTACTCGTCGAAGGACCAGCGCACCCCGCTCTACAGCGTGAAGCGGTGGCGGCACGGCCGCGACGCGTACGCGAACGTGTTCTACGACGACGTGACGGTTCGCCTCGTCGCGACGGGCGCCGGCGAGTCGACGCTCGACCCGAAGAAGTTCGCCTACGAGTTCGACCTCGACAATGACGGCACACCGATCGAGGACTCGGAGCGACCTAGCCACCCCGGGGGCCGCCAGCTCGTTGTGCACTACGCAGTCGACAGCAAGCCGTACGGCACGCCGGTGCACGTGAAGGCGTTCGGCCCGCAAGACGCGATCACAAAGGTGTCGGCGACGAACCTCGCGAACGTCGACGGGCAGGGCTTCGGCGCCCGCTACGCGCTCATGGACCCGATGGCCGAGATCGACGACGACATCGACGACGACTTCGGCACCGATGGTCCCGGCACGTCTGAGGCGGACAGCGACGGGCTGACGAAGGCAACCGCCTCGTCGCTGAAAAAGTCCGGGCCCGGCGCGGTCGCTTTGCTCAAGGGCGTCAAGAGCGTCGGCGAGTGGGCCGCCACCTCGAGCGACGACTTCCTGAAGAACCTCGACTGGTACGTCCGCGTCATGGCTGTCGCTACCGGCGTGCCGCTGTTCGAGTTCGACCTCAACGGCGAGCAGCCGTCCGGCGAAGCGCGTCGCCGCGCCGAGGGGCGGCTGAACAAGCATGTGCGGAAGATCATCCGCTCCCTCGGCAACGCGAGCGAAGAGCTCGGCCGCCTCGTACTCCTCGTGCAGGGACGCGACGCCGTGGTCAACGCGGACTTCGCGCCGACCGAGAACGCGATGGATAAGGATGGCCTGGAACTCGTCTCGGCGAAGGTCAAGGCCGGCATCCCGCTCAAGGTCGCGCTGCTCGAGCAGGGCTACACGCAGGCCGAAGTCGACGAGTGGTTCCCTGAGACGTTCGGCTTCTCCCCTGAGCTAGTCGCCCTCATCGCGCAAGCGCTGCAGCAGCTCGGTCAGGCGAAGACCCTCGGCGTCATCACCGACGCCGAGCTTGCCGACATGCTGCCGAGCATCCTCACCGGGGCTCGCGGCGAGGCCGTGGCTGTCGGTTCGGCGCTGGCGCCTCTGCCCATTGCGGAGTAGCGCGTGAGCGCAGAGCAGCAGCTCACCGAGCTCGAGGAACGCGTACTCGGTACGGTTCGCATCGGCGGGTGGCTCGCCGCCGTCAAAGAGTTGCGGGTGCTGCTCGCGATGGAGTCGCCCGGCATCCGACGCGCGCTGTTCGCGCTCTACGCGCCAAAGGTTGAGACGAGCACCCTCTCCGCCGTGGCCGAAGCGTTCGGGCTCGGCCGAGCCGATGCGCTCGAGATCATCGGCGACGACGCGGCCCGCGTCGCCAAGCGCACCAAGAGGAGCGTTCCAGGCAAGGGCGCGCGCGATCCGATTCGTGGGCTCGACAAGGCCGGCGTCGCCGCGCTGGGCGCCGCGGTCGCGCTGGCGAGGACCGGCGCTGAGCCGGCGACCTACCTCGCGCCGATCTTCGGGCATGCGGATGCCATCGAGCGACGCGTGTCCGACGCAATCAACCGTGGCGGCAACGAGGGGGCGACACGCGTCGCCGACGTCGCGGGGCGGCCGACGGTGTGGGTCGCCGAGCGGAACGCGTGCGTTCACTGCCTCGCGTACGCCGGCCGCGTTGCCGAGCCGGGCGAGTCGTTCCCGGGCGGGCTGACGTATGGGAAGAAGAGCTACTACCCGAACGCGATCGCGACCCCGCCGCGCCACCCGCGTTGCCGTTGTACCGTCGAGCCGTTGCTCGACCAGAGCTACGCGGACGCGCTGAAGCGCGAGGCTGACCGGTCGATCCTCCGCGGCATCTCGCTCGAGTCCGAGTCGATGGCGGTTCGCATCGACGCGGCGAAGCGATTGGTCGACGGTGGCGTGGTCGCACCGAAGAGCGTGATCGCGTTCGCGGAGCGTGCGATCAAGACGGGCAAATTCCCGACGCGAGGCCGGGTGTGAAATGCTACGATGTGGCGAACTGACCCCCGAAAGGTTGCCCCGTGGTTGCGTACGAGAACGGTAAGATCCCGCAAAGCCTTTTGCGACCAGTCTCCAACTTCGTCCCAATCGTGTCCGGGGTGTCCCGAGCAATTGGCTCTGACCTACTGCGCGAGGACGCTCACGCCGCCGTCACCTTGCTCCAAACGGCGTTCTTTCAGGGCTTCGAGCGACAGCTCAACATCTCCGAGGCGTACCGGACTTACGCGCGGCAGGAGTATTACTGGGATCTCTACCTCCGCGGAATCGGCAACCTTGCCGCACCGCCCGGAACCTCGAATCACGGCCTTGCTGTCTCGTGTGACTTCGGTTCTGGCGTAGGCACTTTCGGAAGTGCGGCGAAGTACTGGATGGACCGCAACGCGCCACGGTGGGGCTGGCACCCTACCGGTAACAAATTCCGCAAGCCCGAGGCCTGGCATTTTGACTTCATCCCGAACACCGCCACCGAGATCATCTCTGCGTCCTCGGGCGCGACCCCATTCCCCGACCAAGAAGAGGACGACATGTTCACCGATGAGGACCGCAAGAAGCTGCAGGAGATGCACAACGCGATCTACGACCCGACCGCGGGCATCTTCGCCAGGACCAACACCGCCGCCGACCATGCCGTGGCCGGCCTCGCCGAGGCGAAGCTCGTGACCGGCGCCCTCCTCAAGGACGTCGACCCCGACACTGGACTCGTGGGGCTTCGCGGCTCCATCAAGGACATTCGTGCCAACGCGTACCAGGCGCGCGCCTCGGCTGGCAATATCGAGAGCATCCTCGCCGGCGCGGGTAATAGCATCCGGTCGATGGTCACCGCGATCAAGACCAAGCTCGGCGCGTAACCCACCACCCCCGAAACCGTAAGGACACAGCATGCCCACGCTCGACAACATCCACAAGATCGACCGCCCCTTCTGGGCCCGCCCCGGCTTCGTGTCGTTCGCCCCGAAAGACGACGACCTCGGCGGCGGCAAGGACGACGCTGACGACGAAGACGATGACGCGGACGACGAAGACGATGACGATGCGGACGACCTCGCCGACCTGAGCGACGACGAGCTGCGCGACGAGCTTCGGAAGACTCGCGAGTCGCTGTCGAAGGCGTCGGGCTCGTCGAAGTCCAAGCGCGACCGCATCAAGAAGCTGCAGGCCGAGCTCGCCGACGCGAAGAAGCCGAAGCCCGCGAAGAAGGACAGCGACGAAGACGATGACAAGCCGGATCTCGACTCAGTGCGCGCCGCCGCGAAGGCCGAGGCTCGCGCCGAAGCCGACGCGCGCATCGTCAAGGCCGAGGCTCGAGGCGCCCTCGCGTCGGCTGGCGTCGCCAAAGAGCGCGTTGCGCGTGCCGTGGGACTGCTCGACCTCAAGAGCATCGACGTCGACGATGACGGGGAGATCGACGGCCTCGACGACGCGATCGACGCGCTAAAGAAGGACTGGCCCGAGCTGTTCCCCGCCGAGCGCAAGCGTCGCAGCTCGGTCGCAGGCGACGACGACCGGGACGGCACCGCCGGTCGCCGCGGCAAGGGCAAGCCGACCACCGACGAGCTGCAGGCCGCTGCGCTGCTCGGACGTTCCGTTCGACGATGATTGAGCCAAAGCATTACGACGTTCTCACCAGGGCCGTCAAGCCCGCCAGGGTCGTTACCGTAGCTCGCGTCGGCTCGCTTGCCCGCGCTCGCGAGGTCGCCGAGGACATGAGGCGCATCGGTTTCGAAGTCATCATTGAGTGGAAAGAACCGCACAGCAAGCGCCGTAACATCTGATACCCTCAGTGCAAGGCCCCTCCCGGCCCACACTCGCAACGAGTACGGTTCGCGTCCTGAATCCGCGAACGGCACACAATCGTTGCCCGTCGTGGCAAGAGAGGGGCCTTTCACATGGCTCGCAACAACCTGGACGGGACCGGCTGGCTCGTCGAGCAGCGCGACTCCAACCTCGCTAAGGCGTTCCGCGCGACCTCCGTCGTCGACTCCGAGTTCCGCCCGATCAACATGACGGCCAACACCGTCGAGATCCCGCGCATCGAGGACATGGACGTCGAGTTCATCGCTAAGGGCGCCGCCTACCCCGAGGACCAGTCTTCCGCCGACACGGTGAAGATCAGCGCCGCCAAGATCGGTGGCGCGCTTCGCATCGCCGAGGAGGACGTCGAGGACGACAAGCTCGCCGACTATGTGGGCGAGAAGAAGGCTTCCGCCGGCTCCTCGTTCGCCAAGAAGGTCGACAATGCCGGCCTCGGTGTGACGGCCGCGCAGTCGGGTGTCACCGTCCCCTTCACCTCGCTCTACCGCACGCTCACCACTGCGGACACGTCGACCGGCTACGTCGCGAACCAGAACTACCTCGGCGGCACCGCGTTCAACGTCGACATCTTCTCGCAGATGCTCGCCACCCTCGAGGCCGGCGACTACTTCGACGACGGCACCCTCGTCGCCATCGCCCACCCGTCGTTCCGCCGCGTGCTGCGCGACGCGAAGGACAACACCAACCGCCCGCTGTTCTACAGCGAGTACACGAACGGCGGCACCCTCGACCGCATCCTCAACGTGCCTATCCGCTACACCACGGGCGCGAAGACGTCGGCCGCTCCGCAGACGAAGGTCACCGGCACCGGTGGCGCGAAGGGGGCCGCGGGTAACCCGCTGTTCGCTCTCGTGCAGAAGCCCCTCGCCGTCGTGGGTCGCCGCAAGTCGCTCGAGTCCGTCGTGATCCCCGGACGTGACGGCCTCTCGGCCCTCACCGACGAGGACATCCTGAAGGTGCGCGCTCGCATTGCGGTCGGTTACACCGTCCCCGAGGCTCACGCCATCTTCGAGCTCACGAAGAGCGCCTGACCATGACGGCCGCAGAGTTGACGCCCAACGAGATCGTCGCGCAGAAGTCGGCCGACGTGGGCAAAGCGTCGTCCAGCGAGCACGTGAAGGTGTTCGTCGTCCTTTCGCCCGGCGCTGAGCCGAGCGAGAAGAACGGCTACGCGCACGAGGCGAACAAGGCCGCGACGCTGCAGTACATGATCTCGCAGGGCCTCCGCCCCACGGGTGACGTGCGACTCGTCTCGATCAAGGAGCACCGGAACGGCAAGGGCAACGTCTGGGACGTCACCTACGCTGTTCCGGCGGTCCCCGCCGAAGACTACGAGGGTGAGCCGGTCAAGGTTCTCGAGGACGGCGAAACCGCCCACGCGACCAAGGCCAAGTAGCACCACTCGTTCCACACTGGGGCGGCGATTCTTCGGGGGGTCGCCGCCCCTCTCTCACGAAAGGCACGCGCATGGCCGCTACGTCTTACAATCCTCAGCACAGCCCAACGGCCGTGGTTATTCATCCGCGCATCGCCGTCGAGTGGATCTGCGACCTGGACCACGAGCACGTTATTGAGTGTCTATGGGTATGGCACGACTGCGACCAGGTTCTCGGCGCAGAGTCAATCGCACCTGGCTCGACGTTCGGCTGGCGCCCAGCCGGTGTCGGCGCGCATGACCTGATCTCGGTTGAGCCATTGCATATCGAAGCGTCGGTGTATTGGCCCGAATGCTGCGGGATGCACGGCTGGATACGTGACGGTCAGTGGGTGGACGCGTGAGTACCGCAGAAGCGGACCAGTGGGCGACCATCACCGACGTTTCCGAGCTCACGCGCGTGAACGTCGACGCGACCACGCGCCGGCAGGCCGTCGCCAGCATCGAGGCGCTCGTCGGGCTCATCGAAGAGGTGCCGCGGCCGGACGTCAGCGACCGTGACCGGTACTGGCTGAAGCTCGCCGTTTGCTACCAGGCCGCGTGGATCGACGCACAGCCCGATTACCTCGAGCGGAACGCCGTGTCGAGCGCGTCACAGTCGGGGCAGTCCGCCACCGGCGGCAATGCGGAATGGCTCTTGCTTGCTCCGAATGCGCGGAAAGCCATCAAGCGCCTGTCTTGGCGAGGGGTTCGCCCTCTCGCGATCGACGACCGCAGCACTTCCACTCGTCGCCGCGTCGACGTGACCAGCGAAGAGTACGACGACTCGCTCCCGTGGAGGCCGCTGTGACGTTCCTCGCGACCGAACGCGTCGACGTGCAGCGCGGCACTACCACGAACGATCTTGGCGACGAGGTGGACAACCCGACGCCCGTCCTCGGCATGCAAGGCATTTCGGTGTCGATCATCGAGAAGAGTCGTCGCATCTTCGGGCAGGACTCGAGCGAAGACCGCACCGTCCGCTACGCCGATGGGCTTGCTCGACCCGGACTCGACTTCCGCGAGGGCGACCGGCTGATCTCGAAGCGTACCGGCCGCACGTGGTACGTGAACGAAGTCACCGGCGGAACTCGCACGATCGCGGGCTTTGCTGATCTAGTATTGGACCTACGGACCGGCAACAACCCCGTCAAGGGGTAACGGTCCACTTCACCTCAACCCGTCAAGGGAGGGCGCATCATGGCTGTACGCATCGTCATCAGTAGTGGCGCCGTACCCGGCCTCGAGTCCGCCCTCGCCGACAAGATGGAAGCCGTTGTCGGTCGCGTGGTGAAGAACGCTAAGCGTATCGTGCCCGTCGATACGCACAACCTGCAGGACAACATCGAAGGCGAAGTCGGCCTCGAGGCAGGTAAGGTCATCGGTCGCGTCGGCACCGACGTCGAATACGGTCTTTACGTTGAGCAGGGCACATCTCGCATGGCCGCGCAGCCGTGGCTCCGTCCCGCGGCGCTGCAGGCGGGGGCACTCTAATGGCCGAACTCTACCTCGCGGACGACGAGAAGGTCGCCGTCGCCTGGACGAAGCGTCTCGCGGGTATCGACCCGTCGCAGGTAGCCACGAACCTCCCCGCCCAGTCGCCTGGCTTCGTACAGATCCGCTCTCTCGTGTCGCGTACGGCCGACCGCGACATCAACGCCAAGCGCAACGGCTTCGTCACCTACGACCTCTGGGCCGTGTCCACCTCGTCGAAGCCGCAGTGGGGCGCAGCGTCGCAGCTCGCAGCCCTCTGCCGCGCCGGGATGGGCGAAGACCAGCCGTTCGGCCAAGACCTCGACCTCGGGGCCGCGTACCGGCCCGTCAGGGTGCAGGCGGTCTACGCCGAAACCGAGCCTCGCCGAGTCGACGGCGATGTCGCCGGCTACGCGCGCTACACGTTCGACGCCTTCGTGGATTGGATTCAAGGATGAGCGTCGACGAGGCCATTTCCGGCCACACCATCACCGAACGGAAGGGATCGACCATGGCTACCACCAAGCACACGGTCAAGACCACCATCGCGCCGGACGAGGAAACCGTTCTCGCAAGCGACGCGGAGTACCACGACCTCAAGTCGTGGGGGCTGATCAAGGAGTACGTCTCCGGCCCCGACGCCAAGAAGTCAACCGACACCGAGAAGAAAGGCTGACCCATGGGCGTCACCGTCACCAACCTCCTGCAGGGCCCCGCGACCCTCTACCACGCCCCGTTCGGGTCGCCCGAGCCGATCACCGCCAACACGGCGTTCTCGGCCGCGTGGACCGACCTCGGCGGCACCAGCGACGGCGCCAAGTCGACCGTCGAGCTCGAGTACACCAAGAAGATGGTCGACCAGATCGTCGACGCGGCCGGCGCCACACTGACCAGCCGCAACGCGAAGATCGGCACGACCCTCGCTGAAGCGACGCTCGAGAACTGGGCACGCTCTCTCAACGAGCTGACCACCTCGTCGATCACCGACGGCAAGTTCACGCCGTCGAACGGCGTCCCCGGTGAACCGAACTACTCGGCCGTCGCGCTCAAGGGCCTCGGCCCGTCGGGCAAGCCGCGCATCGTCATCGTCCGCCGCGGCGTGCAGGTCGCCAACGTCGAGAGCGAGCACAAGAAAGACGGGATGCAGCTGCTCCCCGTCGAGTGGGAGGCGTACTTCGTGTCCGACTCCATCGCGCCGTTCGTCGTCATCGACAAGCAGACGCCGTAACACCTCGCGGGGCGGTCGACCTGGCCGCCCCGCTCCACTACCCCCGAAGGGAAACAACATCATGGCTCGCACCAGCGACAAGCCCGCCGAACGCTTCTTGCCCGTCAAGATCGACACGGCTGCCTCGAAAAAAAAGCTCGACGACGCCGAACGCGTCGGCATCTTCGAGATCGACGGCACCGTCTACGACATGTCCACCGCCCAGCGTGCCGAGCTCGGCCTCGAGTACCTGCGACTCGTAAGCGAGCGCGGCGACGACGCGGCGGCCTACTACCTCATCAGCGAGGCGCTTGGCCGCGAGGCGTACGCCGCTCTCGCCGCCGTCGAAGGGCTCGAGGCGAAGACGTTCGACGGGATCGTCGCCCGCATCCAGAAGGTCACGATGCCCGAGGGCAAGGCGCCCAAGGGAAAAGGCTAAGGCGGATTCAGCTATGGGCATGGGCACTCGAGAACCTCGAGGACATCGAGAGCGACTTCTCGGTATTCCATCGGGTGCCCGACCCGGAGCTGCTCCCCGCCGACCGGTTCATTTCGCTCGCACAGCGCCTTCCGGCGTATAAGGGGATCGTCCGCATGAGAATCGAGATCGAGGCTAACGAGCCCAGCTCGTCGCCCAGTCACAGCCACAGCCACAGCGCGGGGCGTGAATCCGTGCGCGAGGTCAAAGCGACGAGCGCCCAGCTCGCAACCGACCCCGGCCTCGGCGGCTTCTTCGAGGTGGTCGTCTAATGGCCGTGAAGCTGCTCGACATGTACGTCGACATCGAAGCCGACGGGAAGAAGGCCGCGAACAAAGCGGCCTCCGACATCGAGGGCAGCGGCGCAGGCGAGCGCGCCGGTAGCGGCTTCGGCAAGCGCCTTGCCGGCGGGCTCATCGCCGCTGTCGCCGCGGTCGGCATTGGTCAGTTCCTCGGCTCCGCGATCATGGCCGGCTCTGACCTCAACGAGACGATCTCGAAGTCGCGCGCCATCTTCGGCGAGCAGGCTGCCGGGATGGAGTCGTGGGCGTCGACCGCCGCCACTTCCATGGGCCTGTCGAAGTCCGCCGCTCTCGCCGCGTCCGCGGGCTTCGGTGACATGTTCACGCAGATCGGCTTCACCGGCGACGCGGCCGCCACGATGTCGCAGTCGGTCGTGCAGGCGGCTGCCGACCTCGGTTCGTTCTCGAACCTCGAGACGGCCGATGTCGCCGACCGCATTTCTGCGGCTTTCCGTGGTGAGTACGACTCGCTGCAGGCGGTCATCCCCAACATCAACGCTGCTCGCGTCGAGTCCGAGGCGATGGCAGCCACGGGCAAGACGACAGCCTCCGCGCTCACCGCTCAGGAGAAGGCGACCGCCGTGCTAGCGATTGTCAACCAGGACGGCGCGCGCGCGATGGGTGACTTCGGTCGCACCTCCGACGGTTTCGCGAATCAGATGAAGATCGCCAGCGCGCAGACCGAGGACCTCAAAGGCAAGATCGGTTCCGCCCTGCAGCCTGCCTTGCAGGCCGCGGCGGGCGTGCTGACTGGCACGCTGCTCCCGGCCGTTACCGGCTTCGTCGACAAGGCCGCGCCGGTCATCGAGACGTTCTTCGGGTCAACACTCCCCGGTCTCGCCGGGACCATCGGCCCGGCGCTTGCCCCGATCGGCGCCGCCATCGGCACGGTCGCCTCGAGCTTCGGGGCCGGGTTCGCGCCGTTCCTTGAGCCGCTCATGAGCATCGGGGCGCAACTGCTCCCCGTCTTCGCGAGCCTCATGACGGCGGTGTCGCCCTTCGGCATCCTGCTACAAGCACTCGCCCCCATCGCCGGCACCGTCGGTAGCGTGCTCGGGTCGGTGGCGACCACCATTGGCACGGCTCTGCTGACGAACCTGACGACGCTGCAGCCGTTCATTGCGACCCTTTCGGCCTCGCTTTCGACGGGGCTCGCGACGATCCTCCCCGTCATCCTCGGGCTGCTGCCCCCTATCGCTACGCTTTTCGGCACTCTGGCCGGTGTCGTGTCGCAGGTACTCGCTGCCGTGATGCCACTCGTGTCGAGCCTGATCGCCATGCTTGTCCCCGCCCTCACTGCGATCATCGCGGCCGTCCTGCCGGTCGTGTCGAGCCTGGTGTCGCTGATCTCGGTCGCCATCGTGCCGATCGTGACCGCTCTTCTTGGAATCCTCATGCCCGCGATCCAGGCGCTTATGCCGGTGGTCCAGGCCGTGTTCGGGATCATCGTCGGAGTCATCACCTCGGCTATGCAGATCATCCAAGGCATCATTCAGGTCGTCACCGGGATCATCACCGGCAACTGGTCGCAGGTCTGGGCGGGGCTCGGCAACATCGTTTCTGGGGCGTGGAACCTGATCTCGGGACTCGTGACGGGCGCGATCAACCTGGTTAAGTCGATCGTCATCGCCGGTATCAACCTCGTGAAGAACCAATGGTCCGGCGCCTGGTCTGCGATCAGCGGCGTCGTCTCGTCGGTCGCCGGCGCCATCGGTGGGGCCGTCGGCAACCTCGTATCGAGCGTGCGCTCGGGGATCTCCAACGTCGTCTCGTTCTTCACCTCGCTTCCCGGAACGATCATGGGTGCCGTATCCGGCTTCGGAACGATGCTCTTCTCCTCCGGGGCGAAGATCATGCAGGGACTCATCGACGGCATCAAGAGCGCAGTCGGCAAGGTCAAAGACGCCGTGGGCGACGTCATGTCGGCCGCGCGTAACCTGCTGCCCTTCTCTCCCGCCAAGGAGGGGCCGTTCTCCGGCAAGGGCTGGTCGCTCTACTCCGGCATGTCAATCGGTAGCGCCCTCGCTGACGGTATGCGCAGCCGCGTGACTGTCGTCCGCAACGCCGCGACGGACATGGTTAGCGCCGCCTCTGTGGGCGGGTCGCTCTCGACCGGGCGAGCTGGCGTCTCGCCGCTGGCGTTCGCCGGAACGGGTGGCGGCAATGTCACGAACAACTACACGGTCACGGTGCCGGTGACTGCGGCGGACAACCCGACGTTGTACGGCAACCGCACCGCTCGCGCTATCGTTGCTGGACTGATCTAGAGAGGCCGACCATGAGCACAACGATCGAGCTCTCAACTGCAGACCTCACCCTCATCATCACCCAGCGCGACTTGTGGGCCGGCTTCGTCTTCGACTCGTTCAAGGGGTGGCAAGACCTCGCCCCGATCGACACCGAAATGCAGAAGCGGCCAAATCAGCCCGGCGCGTTCGGCCCCGGAACTACCGACCCGGGCTCGCTAGTCGTCACCATCGAGGGGCAGTATTTCGCCCAGACCGAGGCCGAGTCGATCTACGCCCGCGAAACCATGACGGCGATGTACAACGACGGCGACCCGATCACGATGACCGTCACCGATCCGGCACGCACGTCGAGCCGCGAAGTCTACGTCGCCGGCATCACGTTCCCGCACAGCACCGACGCGCGCCACTTCACCTTCGTATTCGAGGCCGAAGCCGAAGACCCCCGCCGCTACCTCGAGCCCGTCGTCACCTCCACCGGGCTGGCGGTCGCAGGCTCCGGGGCTCGCTGGACCGGCGGCGATACGACGGCGGTCGCCTACGCGCTCACCGAAGACCCCGCGGGTAGCAGCCTCTACCAGACCGGCCACATGCAAGAGTCGCCTAGCGGCAGCGGACTCTACGTCGCTGCGCTGCAGCCCGACCCGTTCAACCCGGGGCTCTACCTGACGTCCGGCACCTACCAGGACACCACCGGAACGGCCCCCGGCTTCGACTGGAAGAACGGCGGCCCCGGCATGACATGGGGAACGCGCCCCGTCGACGGGCGACTCATGGTTGAGAACACCGGCAACACGGCAACGACCACGACGTTCACGATTCAGGACGGTCAGATGCTCGATGGGTTCGAGATCGTCAACGTCGAGACGGGTGAACGCATCGTCTACATCGGCCCCGTGACTGCTGGCACGTCGGTCGTGCTCGATGGCGAAACGCGCACGGCGTACATCAACGACGCCACTCCGGCTGGTCGCTTCTTGCCGAACCCCGAATGGTGGAACGTCCCCGCCCGGGCGATTCGGTCGGTCCAGTTCATCGCCCGCGGTGCGACCACCGGAACGCCCACCCTTTACGCCTCGACCGCACCTGCGCTCTACTAGGTTAGGATTCGCTCATGCCCCTCACTCGCCCATTCGCCATCGACCAGGCGTACGCGAACGCCAGCGACTTCCGCAAGCAGCACGCCGCGGTCTTCCCGCGAGAGGGCGTCTTTCCCGACCCCGTGACCACCGCCGCGGCGGGCATCGCCTACGCGAACGGTGGCTGGAACATCGCGGCCCGCATCTTCACGGCGGTCGCCCGCCGAGGCACCGCCGCTTTCTCTCAGGCGTACGGCTCCGCGCTGATCTCGAACGACTCGCAGGCGACGGCCTGGACCATCCCCGCCGCCCCGAGCTCGGGCTCGCGCATCGACCTCCTGTGGGTCAAGGCGACCGACCCGACGCAGGGTGACGCGACCACGACGCCCAGCGGCGAGACGGTCGCCCGGGCCGTTCCCCTCTTCGGGGTCACGTCGGGTGACGCCGCGACCACCCCCACGGCGCCCGCGCTGCCCTCGGGGGCCATCGAGATCGCACGCGTTTCGACGGCCTCGACGGCCACGAGTGCCGCGGGGTCGGTCTTCTCACACACGTACGCCTTCGCGAACATCGACGGGGCAACGCTCTACGTGCGAAACGCGTCCACGCTGACGGCGGCCCACGCCGCCGCTGCGGTTGTCGGGGAGGTCGCCTACGCACTCGACACCCAAAGCAGCTACGAAGTCCGCCAGACGGGCGCCACGCGCCGCTGGGCACGACGTGGCGGCGGCTTCTTCACCGGCACCCGAACGCAAGCGGTCGGCAACGGGCCCGATTCGGACATCGGAGCGGTCGCCCGCATCGACACCGAGAGCACGCGAGACGACTTCATTTCGGTCGCCGGCAACGGCGTTATCTCACTGGTCGAGGGGGAGTACGCAGTGTCCGCGCTGGCGATCATCCCCAGCCCGGTCACTGGGCGCAGCTTCGTCGGCCTGAAAGACGCCTCGTCAGGGCAGCGTTTTGCGCGCTCGAGCTTCGGCACGGGCGAGGACACCACGAATGCCGCAAGCCCGATCTTTGTCGGACCGGGTGGTCGCACGCTGCGCGTCCACATCCTGCAAGTCACCGGCGCCGAACGGAACGTCGAGATCCGCTTGACCGTCACGAAGGTCGGCTGACCCGTGACGCTCGACCTGTACGCGATCGAAATGCTCAGCGGGCGTAACCTCGGCCCGCTAGCGAAGATCACGGCGAAATGGCAGGTCGCTACAAACGCTGACGAGTCAATCACGTGCACGATCCCTGCGGGCGACCGCAACGTGCGCCGCACGCGGCCGTGGGAAATGACCACGCTAGGCCGTAATGGGCTGCTCGCCGTGGTCGGTGGGCTGCCCGTAGCCGCTGGGCCGATTTGGAAGCGACGCTACAACGCGAGCACGGGACGCATCGAGCTCACCGCGGGCGGGCTCCGTTCGTACTTCACGAAGCGCGTCGCCGTTCCGGTTGCCGCTTTGGGCAAGCCACTGGTCGACGCGAACGGCGACCCCGTGACCGCCTATGACACGCGAACGCTCAACTACAGCCTGGGGACGGTCGCCAAGCGTTACGTCGAGCTCGCGCGCGCCTGGCCCGGTGGCGCCATCCCCATGGTCTTGCCGGCGGACGAGGTTCGCCCCGGACGCGACATCACCGTCAAGGCGATCGACCTCAAACGGGTCGGCGACCTCATCGACAACTTGTCCGACGTCATCAACGGTCCCGACATCGCGTTCCGCCCCCGGTTCACCGCGGACGGCGCAGGCATCTACTGGGAAATGCAGACCGGCACCGAGGCGAACCCGCGACTAGGCTCGACGGACCCACTGGCAACGAAGTGGTCCTACGGTGCCCCCAAGTCGCCCGCCTACGACCTTGAGATCGACGAAGACGGCACGAGCTACGCGTCGCGCTTCTGGGTCACCGGTGGCGCCGGGTCGGACAAGGTGGTGACGGCACAGGGCTACTCGCCAGCGCTCATCAACGCCGGTTTCCCGCTGCTCGATGGCGTCGACGCTGGTAACTCGAGCCTGTCGGAGCAGTCGACCGCAAACGACAAGGCGGCACAGGGGGTCAAGCTCGGTCAGTACGCCTCGTCGTTCTGGTCGATGAAGGTCGACGCACACTCGCCCAAGGCGCCGAAGCTCGGCGAATACTGGCTCGGCGACCTCGCCACGATCAACATCGACAAGCGCGAACCGGTGCTGCCTTCCGGCGACTCGGTGCGCCGCATCGCTGGGATCAGCGGCGACGAGTCGGACAAGTCCTACAACATCGACTTCGCCGAGGCGCTCGTATGAGTCGCCCAGGCGACCCCCGCACCCCTCGGGACGACATGGGGCGCCTGCAGGCCGAGCTCCGCGATATGAAGCGACGGCTCGATGACCTCGAGTCGCCGTCCGGTTCGGCTGCGAATCAGACCAGTTCGAAGCTCGGTGGGCTCAACGTTCAGGGCCAGATCGACGCCCTCTCCGAGCACCTCGAAGTAGACCTCGCCCTCGAGGCTCAGCTACGCGACGCGGCAATCGTCGCCGCGACAGGCTCACAGACCGGTATAGTTCTCACGTCCCCCGATGGCACGCGTTGGAAGCTGGGCGTCTCTGACGCTGGCTCCACTACTTGGACGGTGGTCACGTAACCATGGCGACTCTCGGGATGCTCCGGCTCAACCTCCTCGCTGACCTGCAGAACGCACCCGTGACGAACAACCAAGTCGTCCTGGTCACCGGCAAGATGACGATGACCGACGGGCTCGGCGGCTTCTACCGGTGGGACCCGGCGAGCACGGCTGACGCCGACATGGGATTCATGAACGTCATCCCGTCGAACGTCAGCAGCACGGGCCGATGGCTCCGCATCTTTCAACGAGCCCGGAACCTCGCGCAAGGCGTCCTGGTCACTACCGGCGGCGTCCGCACTCTCTACGCACTCGGCGTGACCGACGGTAACGGGCGCTTCACTGTCAACCTCACCGAAGAGAACACGACCACCGGAACCGCCCTCTTCACCGAAGTGTGGCAGACCGCGGGGGAGTCGACAGGCACCGCCAGCACCCCCAACGATGTCGTGTTGGGCTCCCGCTACTCGCTCTCGAGCGACCGCAAGATTCTCGCCTACCAGTTCTCCCGCGGCGGCATGACGACGTTGGGGTCGACCCTACTCAACATCGCCGGGGCCATCATCCCGGGGCTGCGCAGCGTTCCGGCTGGCACCCCCGTCGCCGTGCGCGTGGACGGGATATAGACTAAGCTCCATCAACATGGGCCAGGGGAAGATTAGGCGGGCGGCACGCGCGTCTATCTGGGCGCGTCGATCCGTCTCAGACGAAGACGACCGGGTGGCTTCGATGCTCCGGGTTTACCTGCCCATACTCGACGTGATCTTCGCCGTCGGCGGGATCGTCAGCTATAACTACGGCGTTCCCGCCCTCTCTGCGACCACGCCGGAACCTTACGTTTCGGGGTGGGCTGTTGCCGTAGCAACGGCCTCGCTCGTTTGCCTCGCTGGCATCGCCTTTCCGGCGGTCCTCTGGCGGGTTGAGTTCGCAGGTAAAGCCGCCTTGCTCGGCCTGCTCTCTCTCTACGTTCTGACTTTGATCTATCTGGCCTTCGTCGAGGGCGACGGGTCACGAGCCGCGCTGGCCGTGTTCATTTCAGCGATTCTCGTACTGCCCACTTGGCGACTGTTCGACATCCCCCGCGACCGGCAGGTCCACCGGTGGAAATGATCAAGGCGGCAGCCATCGCCGCGGCCCCTAGCTTCCCATGGGCGTTGATCCTGCCCTACCTCATACCCGCCGCGGGGGCGATCGTTGTTGCCTATTTCGCGCTGCGCCAGGCGCGCGGCACGAAAGGCACCGAAGACCGCAAGGTTAACGCTGACGAGTTCCGCATCTTCCGCGAAACCATGCAGGGCGAATACTCGCGACTCAATGCACGCGTGGGTGACCTTGAGGTACGCCTCTCCCGCCGCAATGACGCAGTGCGCGAGACGAACAAGCGCTACAATCGCCTGCGAGAAGCGCTCGTCGACTTCGTACACCGCGTAACAGAATCGTGGGGGCAGGTCGACGCGCCGCCGCAGCTCACTCCGCACCAGCTCGAGCTGCTAGCCCAACCGACAGACCCCGACGACCTTGACCTCACCGCACCTCATGCCGAAGTGCGAGAAGCCCGAATGAAAGGTGAAACAGCATGAGCCTCCACGAAGAGCCCACCACGCCCAACGAAGACGGCTACTCCGCCAGCAAGACCCTCGAGGCCGAGGCGCTCATCAGCCCCAAGGTCGTCGTCGGTGCCGTCACCGGCCTCGTGCTCGCGATCGTCGTCGCCGTGCTCGGCGCAGTGACGCCCGACATGCTCGCGAGCCTCGGTGCGTGGGCGCCGCTTGTGTTCGTCGCCATCACCACCGCCGCGACCCAGCTCGCCGGCTACCTCAAGCGCGACCCGCTGCGCGAGGTGTAGTCTCCGCATCACCAAGCGAAGCCCCGCCGATGACACGACTCGGCGGGGCTTCGTCATGTACGATAGCCCCAGTCAAACCGAGGAGTGAGAATGCCCGCAGCAGCAGCAGGTAAAGAGGCGGTCGTCGCCGCCTACGCCGCCAACGTCGCCAAGCTGGCGCTCTTCTCCGCCGCGGGAGGCGCGACCGCCGGAACCGAGCTCGCCGGCGGGTCCCCCGCCTACGCTCGCGTCACCCCCGCGGTCACCGGCACCGGGGCGACCCGGGCACTCGCGGCCACGTTCAACGTTCCGAGCGGCGCGACCGTCGCAGGCTGGGGCGCGTACGACTCGTCCGGCACCTACGTCGACGGCGGCTCGCTCACGTCGCAGCCGTTCGCGTCGCAGGGCACGTACGCCCTGACGGTCAACGCCACCGGCGCCTAGCTAGGTCGCCCTCGTGGCGCGCAGGGTCTTCGACTTCGAGGGCGGCTCCGATGGGGTCGCCCTCACCGGCAACAACACCGACGGCGGTAACTCCGGCGCAGCGCAGATCACCACGAACGCCGGAACCGCGCGTTTCTCTACACGTCTTGTCCGGTCCGGCAATCTCGGCGCGCGCTTCGTTGCCGCCGCCAACGCGCTCTCGATCGGGCGCTTCCCCTTCGCCCCCGTCGCCAACAACACGCAGTCGATCAACTACGCATTCACCCTCGAGGCGACTCCGGCCACGACCACGACGGTGCTCACGATCCGTTTCAACGGCGGCGTCGCGGCGCGGCTGAACTGGAACACCGACAACTCACTGTCGATACTCGACACCGGCAACGCAAACCCGCTTGTCCTGTCGGCGGGGGTAACCCCGGGACTTGGTTACGAGGTCAGTTTCCGCGTCAAGTCGGCGACGTCCACTACCGGCACGATCACGGCCGTGCTCTACAGTGCAGCGGGCGGCGAAATCGGTCGCGCCACCTCGAGCACGTACAACCTCGGCACCGCCGCGCTCACGCAGGTCGATGTCGGCGTCGTCAACACGAACCCCGCAGCGGGTACAGCGGTCGCCCTCGACTACCTTCAGATGGACGACGGCTCGACCACCGAGCTCCGCGCCCCTCAAGCCAGCCCCGCCTATAGCGGCACAGTGACCACCACGGCCACCGTCACCACTACGGGCGCCGGCGCACCCGGCGCCTCGGGTGCGGCAACCACGACAGCCACGGCGACGGCAAGCGGCGCCGTGCAACCCGCCACGTCGGGCTCTGCCGCTACCAGCGCAGCGGCGACCGGCACCGGCATTGGTAGCGCCACGACTTCAGGGGCCTCGAGCGCCACGCCTACCGTCACCACGACGGCCACCGGGTCGCCTGCGGCGGCCGGCTCCGCGTCGACCAGCGCAGTCGTCATCTCCACGGGAAACGGCACTGCGCCATCCACCGGCACCGGAACGGCCACCGCCACTGTTACGGCTAGCGGCACGGGCGTAGCGACGCTGTACGGCGTTGCCGCTACCGTCGCCGCCATCACCGCCTCGGCGCAAGGTGCTGCAGCCCTACGCGGCTCAGCCTCCGCCGCAGCTTCGGCCACCGCTACCGGGCAAGGCTCGGCTTCCGCGCGCGGAAGCGGGACTACTTACCCAATCGCCAGCAGTGTCACAGACGGTGCGCCCTCGTTCTCCGGAGCCGCCGATACACTCGTCACCGTCACGGCTCTCGGCGGACCGTCCGTAACACCGCACGACGTCGACGTCGCTGGGTGGCTGCTACCCCGGCGCTACGCGGTGGCGTTGCGGCCGAGGCGGTACGATGCGACGACCCTGCCGAACCGCTGGAAAGGCGACCTACGATGAACAGCTATGATCGCGACAGCGCCGAGTACCTCGAGCTCATCGTCACCGTCGACGGCACACCGGTCACGTCCGGCATCGAGTACGCCATCACCACCGGCGACGCGCGGCCTTCCACGTGGCTGCCGGTGACGCTCGTCGATAGGCGACCCATGGCGCTACTGCAAGGTCGACCCGCCGGGACGTACGTCGTGTGGGCTCGTGTCACCGCGGGCAGTGAGCTCGTCGTGATGCGGGTCGACACGTTCCTCGTGGTGTAGGTCGCCCCATCCGCTAGGATGCACGCATGGCTGCTAACGACCGCGCTCTCACCGTCGACCTGACCACGAAGCTGCCCCCTTCGTCGGTCCTTTCCGTGTGGGATGCTCGCTGGTCCGGTGGCACCGGTGGAAGTGGTGGCGGCTCGAACCTGTCACGAGCGACCAAGCGACTCCAGTCGGGGGAGTCCGTCAAATTCTCCGTCATCGGTGACTCCATCGCCGACCCCTCTACCGAAGGTAACAGCGCCGGCGGCCCGGTCGAGAAGGCCGCGGCGCTCTTGTCCAGCCGTTTCGGCGTGACGGTGAGTGTGGGCAACCACGCCAAGTCCGGTTACACCGCGGCTCGCGCCTACATCACCGGTGAAGTCACTGGGGCGATCAACGAGCAAGCCGACGTGCTGTTCATCTTCCTCGGAAAGAACGACATCGGCAGCGACATCGGCGGGCAGTACGCCCCCGGGTACCCCCTCACGGCCTCCATCGCTTCCGTCGAACGGATGCTCGCTGCAGCCCGGCGTGACAACGACAAGGCTGACCTTGTTGTCATCGGCGAAGGGCCTTACACGGCCGGCTCGTCTTCGAACGCGGCTTTGCAGACTTGGCAGAACGCAGCCCGACGCGTTGCCGCTGCATGGGGCGCCGAGTTCATCGACGTCTACAAGGCCTTCGTCGACTACGGAGACTACTCCGGCCTCATGTTCGACAGCACCCACCAGAACTCGGCGGGCAACGATCTTTACGCCTCCACCATTGCCGCGCGATTCCCCGCGTCGTTCAGCGGGGCCGCAGTCGCCCCAGCCCCCTTCGGGCGTGGTATCTACGACGTGTCGCGAGTCAGCTTGATCCCAGCCCTGAACTACGGATACGCGGTCAACGCAGGTGCTTCGGGGGTAACCGCGCAGGGGCTCACGATCACTGAATCGGGAACGGGTTGGGCGTCCCAAGCAACGTCGAACACCGGCGACTACCTGCAGGTAACCGGGCCAGCGCTCGAGTTTCTTCTGCAAGTGTCCACCGCAGCAGCGGACGCCGCCGTCGTGGACGTCAGCATCGACGGCACGACCACCCAAACGAACCTGAATCTTTCCACGCAAGGCAAACAGGGGACGTACATCGTTGCGTTTGCTCTGGGCCTGAGCGTCGGAGTCCACACGATCCGCCTCACCCTGAAGTCCGGCACCCTGCGCCGGTACGCCATGGCCGCGCTCACCCCAGGAACGACCGCCTTCATCCCCGAAACGCAGGTCATCGACTTCGGCAACAGCGGCACGACGGTCACGGTCACCCCCGTGGGGGACCCTACTCATGGCGTCTCTACACCGGGCCCCTACGCCTCCCTCGTGAACGGCGCGCTCCAGATGCCCGACGGGTGGAAAGGCATGTCGGTCGAGTTCCAAGGCTTCGCCTCGCTCCGAGTGACCGGTGCGACAACGGCGACGACAACGCCCCGCCTGGTCCAGGTGCAGGCTCAGCTTGGGTCGACGGTCATCGCGGCCCCGCAGTACACGTTCCAGCCGACCTCGGCCGACACGTACTTCCCGCTGTTCATCACCCAGACCCTTGCGATCACGGCTACAAACAGCCAGGGCATGCTCTTCCGAGTCCGCACCCTGTCGACCGATAAGACTCAGGTGCTCGTCGCAGGTGCTCCGGCCTGGTCTTTCAAGGCAATCCTCACCCGAACGGCTTAGAACGGCGGCGGCGCATCGGCCGAGCGGGGCACGTAGATCCTTACGGCGCCCCGTTCGTCGCGTGTGCCGCCGATGAGCTCGAGGCCTTCCGGCGTCATTGCGTGAATCTCGGCAAGCGCTCCGGTGCGCTCGCGCGTAGCTGGCTGTGGCTGTGTCGTCGCCTGCGGGGCTTTCTGGCCGACCGTGGCAAACGGTAGCGGCTTCGGCTCCTGGTCCGTCACAGCGGCGCTGAGCGGCTGCTGGCGTTCCGGGGTGACCCAGTTGCCCGAGGTGGGTGGCGTGTTCATGTAGTGCCACAGCGCTTGGGCGATCGCCATCGAGTCCCACGCCGCGCCCTTGAGGTCATGGTTACAGCGAGAGCAGAGGAGCCCCAACACCGCACCCGTCTTGTGATCGTGGTCGACGGCGAGTCGCTTCGACTTCGGACGCGCGCGACAGATGGCGCACTTCCCGTCCTGCAGCGTGAGGAGCTGCTCGTACTGATCGGCCGTCAAGCCGTACGTCTTCTCGACCGATGCGGCGTGCGATTTGGCAGAAGCGCAGGCGCGGCAGGTGGTCGCCCCCTTGCCGAAGTCCGCGTCGTCACGGAATGTCTGACATGCCGCGCACCAGGCGGTGCCGACGGGCGCTGCGGCCTGCGTCGCCTTCGTGCGCTTCAGCCTCAGCGCCTCGGGCACCATCGCCAGGCGGCGGCGCGACTCGGCGACCTGCTCACCGATCGGCGCATGACGAAGGGCGCACACCCGACACCGCTGGCGGGGCAGGTCTTTCGGCCTGATCCCACACTCGCGGCACGGTTGTGCGCCCATCGGTTAGCTAGCCGCCTGGATGATGATCCAGATGACGTTCGTGATAAGGCACCCGATCGAGAAGCCGACACTGATTCCCGAGGCGTATTGGCTCGGGCCCTTGCGCGACGAGCTCACGACTTCGCCTTCTTCGTCTTGGCCTTGGCGGCGGCGAACGCGTCGGACTTGCGCTCCGCGTTGGCGGCCTCGGCGAAGTCTGCATCGAGCACCTCCGCGGAATCGTGACCGATGAACGTCGCGTGCTCCGCCCAGACCTTGACCTCTTCTCCCTCGTGACCGATGACGGTTAGAAAAGTCCCGCCCTGGTCGATGCCGACGCTTTCGACGTGGTACTCGCCAGCGCGTCCCGGCGGCAAGATCACGACGTCGCCCATGCGCCAGTCGCGCTCGACAGGATCGGGGGCGCGCTCCGGCTTCGCGTCATCGCCGATCACCTGGTCGCTTGCGACGTCGGGCAATACGCCGAACTTCTGCATGAGGGCGATTTCTTCAATTTTGCTTTTGCTCGCTGCCGATGCGACGAGTTGCGCGACGGACTCAGCGAGGGCGACGGTCGCCAGGGCGTGAATGCGGGCGACGTCGCGGTCGGCCTTGGTGCCGCCGGTAATGTGCGCCGTGCCGTCGAGGGTTTGACGCATCGCGTCGAAGTCGTAGGTCACTTCGAGTCACCGCCCGTGAGGTACGCCTCGAGGTCTTTGGCCAAGGCGACGAGGCCTTCGTTGGTAACGTCTCGGCCGTTGTTGGTTTCAGCAATTGCAATGGCGACCGCCTGGTTGAGCGCTTCGCACTTGATGTCGAGATCCATGATGCTTGTCCTTTGCTTGAGGTGAAGAGGGGCGGGGCGGCCAGTAGAGGTTCGGGTCAGCTACCGACCGCCCCGCGAGGGGTTACTGCTTGAAGGGGTCGTACTTCTCGACGCTCTCGAGGTAGGCGCGTGCGGCGTCGGCATCCTGCTCGCTGACGTCTTCGAGTTGCCACGCAAGGGTGCCGTACTTCGGGTCCTTAGCCTTCGTCAGGCGACCCAGCACCTTGCGCTCCCCGACAAAGCCGCGGAGCGACCCCTGCAGGTATCGAGGGAAGACCCACGCGTCGAGGTGGAGCTCGGACTCGGCCGGCTTCTTCTCGTTGATCTCGACGATGTCAGCGACGATGTGGTCTTCGCTCTTGGTTTTGTCGCTGTACGACGGGTGCTGGCCGATGCTCTTCGGGGTGAAAAGGAACAGCTTGCCGACGTTGTCGTCGGAGCTGATCTTCCAACCGTCGCCACCGCCGGTGCCTTCGCTCGGCTGAGCAAAGCCGCTGTCGCCGCCTTTCTTGGCCTTCTTCTCGGCCTTGTCGCCGTCGTTCTTCTTGCTCTTGTCCTTGGCCATGATGCGTTTCCGTTTCTCGTTTGCGTTTCTCGGTTGCCCGTCGCAGGTAGCGGCGGGAGTCTGTGGGGGTTACTCGGCGGCAGCGTTGAAGGCTGCAACCGCGGCGGGGTCGGCGAGGTCGACCGACTTGTCGATGGCTTTCTTGCCGGTGTTGCGGAACGCGCGGCCCTCGCCGGTGATGCGGTTGCCGAGGCGACCAGCCACGAGGTCGACCGCGTAGATGTGACACGTGCCGGTGCCTTGCGGCAGGTGGATCACGACGCCCTTCGTGCGCGACAGCTTGAGGTCCTCGCGCTCGTCGGGGCGCTCCGGGTCGTAGCCCTGCATGCCCGCGTAGTTCTCGAGCTGCAGTGACAGGCTAATGCCGTAGTCGATCGAGCCCGTCTTGATGTCGCTGACGACCCGCACGGCGCGCTTCATGCCGGGGAACTTCACAAGGCTGATGCGGTCGAGGCGGCCGGCGACCTTGCGCTCGTCGTCGACCACGAACTTCTCGAACTCGACGTGCTTGATGCCCGACGCCTCGATCGCGCGACCGTACGCCTCGATGTCCGCGAGGTCGGCCGGCGTGATCTTGCCCTCGGTGAGCAGCTCGGCCACGGCGTCGATGCCCTCCTTGTCGTAGAGCTCGGCGAGGGCGTGCAACTCGGTGCCCTTGTTCGCCGCCTCCTTCGACCCGCCCAGCTCCTCGAGCTCGACGATGAGGCCATTGACGCCATCCTTGAACGCCTTCTCCGCGGCGGCGACCAGCGTCGCCAATTCACCGACGGCAAGCTTGCCCTTGCGGTCATTCTTCCGTGCCTTGGCGATCGAGACGTCGCGGTTGTGCATGAGATCGCGGATCGTGCCGAGGCGGTCGACGATCTCCCCGTCCTCGCCGGGAGTCTGGTCGAGGATGACGCCCTCGAGCAGCTTGCGCTTCGACCACTTCTCGAGGTTCGTCTTGTCCTCGATGAGCTTGATGTAGGTCGTGACGCGGGTGTAACCCTTGAGCTTGCCGTCGGCGCCCTGCACCTTGTACTGACCGAGCCCGTTGAGCTCGACCTCGGGCTTTGCGTCGCTCGGCGCGGCGAACGGAGTGGAAGTCGGCTTGCCGAAAAGACCAGGTTCAGCCGGGACGTCGAAATCCTGGCCATTCACGCTAAGCGTTGCCGGTAGGAGGGGTGTCGTGCCGGCCTCGAAGACGCGGCCCTTCTCCGTCTCGACCTCTTCGACCACCTGATCGACAACGGCCTCGTCACCAGCCATCTTGAACGTAGCTTCGAGGGCGTCAAGACCAAGTGGCTTGTTCTCTGTTGCAAGGCTTTCAATGCGTCTGTCAAATCCGGCAAAGGCTGGATCGTTCGCGGCCCGTTCTTTGAGCTTGAGGGCCGCCGCGTCGCGCTCGGCGGTCGACGTGGCGTAGCTGCCGGTCGCCTTGCCGTACGTGTCGTTGTAGGCGGCGACGGCCTCGGTGTCGGAGCGGTCGAGCGCCTCGAGGGCGGCCGGGGCGTCGCGGCGCAGCCGCTTCGCGTTGACGCGCGCCTTGATCTCGGCGTCGGTGTCGTCGTCGCTGGGCTCGGTGACACCCAGCAGTGCGGCCTCGGCCTTCTTCTTCGCCGCGGTAGCCGCTGCGATGGCGCCCTTGCTCGAGCCCTTGGCGGTGAGGATCTTGTCGGCCTGTGCGATGATCTGCTCGGGCGTGAAGTCGGGCCCGTCTTCCCACTTCTGGATATTCTTTACTTCGAGCTCGACGGGTGCGGGGCCCTTTTCGATGACGACCGGTTCGCCCTTCTTGCTCTTCTTCTTGCTGGTCTTCTTCGCGGCCTTGGCTTCGCGCTCGGCCAGCTCGGCGGCGAGGGCGGCCTCGCGTTCGGCGAGGCGGCGCTGCTCTTTCTTCTTGCCCATGGTGCGGTCCCTTCGGGGGTGAGTGTTGAACGTATCAGCGACCACCGACAACGGCGTGCGCCGCGTCGAAGGCGTAGATCGTGGAGGGGGTGGCGGCGTAGCCGATCGCGATGAGGCCGGCCGTCAGAACGACGATCGTCGCGCCTCGCGCAATGCTGCGCCGGCGGTACCAAGCTGCGGTGTGCATCAGCGGACCAACAAGCCGGTGCGGTCGCGGTTGAGAGTTCCGACGTTGACCACGCGGTACGGGTAGGCGGGCTGTTCCTGCTTGTTACGGTACTCGGCGTACTGGATCGCGTCCCAGTTGCTGTCGAAGACGGCCACGACGTCATAATCCGTGTCGCCGTTGAACGGGCGCTCGACGGCGTAAGCCAAAAGCTTGCACGCGTACTGGTGGGTTTCGTTGATGGCCATGTCTAGCCTTTCGTCGGCGGGCGTTTCACCCGATGCCATTACGTTAGTGGCGCGTCACGCGGTTGTCAACCCGTGACCCTACGAACAGCATCATTCCAGCGGGCTTCTTCTTCCGCATACTTGCCGGGCCCAAGCTTCGGAGGCTTGCCAAGCGAAGGGAGGCGGGGCGACTTGTACACCCAATCAGGATCATGCTTCGCTTCGAGCCAGGCTTCGAGTTTCGGGGTGGATGGTCCAAAACTCGGAGCACCGGGTTCGTGCAGTGGGCGAAGAACGGGACGCTTTGGTGCTGGCTCGCGCTTCTTGACGTAGCCAAAGCCGCGGAACAGCGTGGCGCGCTCCTTGTCGGTCAGCGCTTCGATCTGCTCGTGGATGGTCATGGTCTTCTCCTAAGGTCGCTTCTTCGTGTGCCAGTGGTTGACGTGCATCGCGGCGCCCGTCTTGGCGTCGTCGTGGTGTTGCTCGTGGAGGGTGGGGGCGTCGGCCACCGTGGCGTACTGGTCGCCCGTGACGCCGTGGAAGACCAGCAGGTGCGCGGCCACGGTCGACACGTCCACCGGTGGCACGTAGTAGCCGACGTTCTCGTCGGTCGCTTCGCCGACGAGGTGCGCGCCCATCACCTGATCGAGCAGCACTTCAGTCGAGTCGGTCGGCTTGTCGCTCCACGGGCTGCCCTGCGGCTTCGCGGGACGCTTCGTCGCCGATGCGTCGCCCGCTGGCAGGGCCGTCGCCCGAGGCTCGTCGGCTGCATGCTCTTCGGGCGTTGCCCAACGCTGCTGCTCGCCGGCGGGGCCCTCGAGCGCGACGAGGGCGACTTCACCTTTCGCCTTGACCTCGCTCGAGAACGTGCCTCGGTCGCCCTTGACGGTGAGCTTGACGAGCTTGCCCTTGCGCTTGGCCTTGACGACCTCGTACGCGTTGCCGCGCAACTCGATGCGGTCGCCCTTGTCGAGATCCGCGTAGGTGGTCATCTACTTCGTCACCGCGCGGACGATCGCGATGCCGGCCCACACCGGGACCCAAAGGCCGAGCGTGACAAGCGACATGAGCAGGTGGAAGGTGTGGTTCATCGGTGCGCGCTGCGGCGGCACGACGAACGCCATGCGCGGCTGCGGTTCCGAGGCGGCGGGGCGCGGGCCGTTGTCCTGCAGGATCGACGACGCGACCCAGTTGACGCCGGTCCACCATCGCGTCGTGCCGTCACCGTACGGGTACCAGCCAGGTGCCGCCTGCGCCTCGGCGGGCGGCAGTGGCGCCGGCGTCGCGGCGTGACCGCTGATCGCCTCAGGCTTTGCAGCGGCGTCGCTGTAGGGGTGGTAGGCGGCGTTTGCCTTGTCGTCGGTCATTTGAGGATCTTTCTTCTGAAGGCGATGGCGACCGCGTGCTCGTTGGACGCGGCCCGGAGTTTGGTGCGGGTGTGACCCATCACGGCCCAGACGGTCGCCTGAGTCGTGTGGATGCGGCGGGCGATCTCATCGGAGCGCAGCCCGTCCGCGTGGAGGGTGAGGACCAGCGACTCTTGCGGGGAGAGCGGCTGGTCGGCAAGGTAGCCGGTGCGAGGCATCCGTTACCCGTTCGTCATCGCGTCGAGTGCGAAGCCGATGATCAGCGCAAAAAAGCTGAACGCGCCGATCAGGTAGAACAGCACGGCAAGCTTCGGCCGGGGCCTTGTGCGCATCTCGAGCATGAAGCTCGCTGCGAAGAACGAGGCACCAAGGATGCCAACGATCAGCGCAAGCGGAGTCCAGAAGCTGGTCACAGCGTGTCTCCTTGGTCGAGGTGGGTGACGATGGCGCGGACGAGGGTGGGCTGCAGCGTCGCCAGCCGCTTGCGCTCCCGCAAGGTGAGATCTGACCACGCCTCGCGGATGCCGTCACGCTTCGGGGGGCGGGCTGCGACAGGGCCGTCGCGGTGGTCGACCACGAACGGCACCGGCTTTGCCGGGAAGTCGCCGCGGTGACGGCCGCTCACGGCGCCACGTACCCGGTGTCGGCCGAGATCGCGTAGTGCGTCTGGGGCGTGATGAGCGCCCCAGCGACGTCACGCTCCGGCAGCATCGCGGGGTTCGCGCCGGCGGCGATGACCGGGCGCATGAGCTTGCCCTCGGCGTTGTAGACGAGCGGCAACGTGCGCTGGTTGCCCCAAAGCTTGACGACGAAGAGGTTGCGCGCCCAGCGAGGCGACGCGTTCCAGCGCGGGTCGCGAACGATCATCGGCACATCGTTGTCGGGGAGTGTGCTACACCCGTGGCTAATGTGGTTGGTATCCCAGAGGTGCGCCTGGTCCATGATGAGCGTCGGGCGGACGTGCTCCCACTGGCCGCGAACCCACTCGTGGTTCATGCCCGAGAAACGGCCCCCCGGCAGCATGCTCCCATTCACGAGGTGGTTGGCGCACCAGTCGACGGTCACGTCTTCGGTGTAGCCGTCGGTGCTGGGCCTTGAGGTGTCGCCCGCGATCGAGAACGTGAGCCCCGAGTACAGCGAGTGGTGCACCTTCGTGCGGATCATGCGAGGGCGGGTCGACCCGTTGAACCCGCAAGGGGAGGCGCCGACCATGTTGCCAGCCTCGTCGCGGCCGTCGAAGTCACAGTCGACGAGAACGGTGTCGACGTCTCGGTAGTTGTTGGTGTCGAAGACTTCACCTGTGTTGGGTGAATTGCCGCCACCGTACGACAGCCCGCGAGTCTTGACGCGCAGCCACGTCTCGCCGCGTCCGAAGTAGTTCTGGATGCCGCCGGCGTGCATCGGCAGGCCATCGGGACCGGTCTGCGGCGCCCCGATGAGGGTGATGTCAGAGAGGGTGCGCTGCTTGCCGCTAGTAGCGTTGTTCGGCCCGAGGCGGAGAAGCCCTGCGCCCGCCTGCTTGGGCAGCTCGCTTCGGGTGACCTTGTACTGGAAGCTGTCGCGCTTCACGCGAACGACGGTGCCGCCGCCCTTGACGCCGCGGAGGCCCAGCGGCTTCGGCGCGTAAACCGAGTAGTTGTTGACGTCGCTGTTGCCGATGATCGGGTACTCACCGGCGGGCAGGAACACGCGCGCCTCGGTAGTGATGCGCTTCAGGGTGTTGCCGAGGTGTTCGCCGGCGATCGGCTGCGCGTACATCTCTGGAATGTTCGGCAGCGCGAACTCGGGCGGGGCGATGGTGTAGTCGACCGCGACCGTCTCACCGGCGACCGTGACGGTTGCGCGGCTCATGCGGCAGCCGTGTAGACAGCGGTGGTACCGCTGTCGCTCTTGAGGGTCCACGTGCGCTCGGCGTCGACGACCTTGATCGGGAAGAGGGCGTCAACCGCGACCGTCTCACCGAGCACGGTGATGTCGACGTGGATGCTGCGCTTTTCGGCAAGCTCGGCACTGAGGCCGATGTTGAGCTCGAGGGGGGTCTTCGTGGTGTCGACGGATGCGGTGAGGCCGGCCATGATGTGTCCTTCGGTTGGTGTGGCGGGGTAGTTGTTCCAGTATGCGCTTGCAATGAGTGGCGCGTCAAGTAGAATAGGAGAATCTTTTCCGAACGAAAGGAGCCGACATGGCTTCCCCCACCGGCCAGGCCGGCACCGCAAAGTACAGCAAGCAACTGGTCATCGCCGCCACCCCCGACATGCGAATCCGAATCGTCAACGAGGCAATCGCCAACCGCGTCTCGATCAGCGAGGTCGCACGAACCTACATCGAGCTCGGCATGCAAGCCGCCGACGGCCTCGTCGAAGCGGGGAGGTGAAATTCATGTCCACTCCCGACCTGTAACCTAACGAAGCAACGCCCCGACCGGGAAAGCCGCGAGAGCCGCTAGGTCGGGGCGTTGCTTCGTTACGCGGGGCTGATGACCGTGACGATCACGCGCCAGGTGAAGTGGTCCCACTTGCCGTCGCGGACGCTCGTGACCGTGGCGCCCTCCGGCACGTTGGAGGCGAACTGCCGCGCCCACAGCGCCGGGTCCGTTTCGCGCAGCTCGTGCAGCAGCTTGAACGTGCCGCGGCCGGTGCGGAACGTCGCCACGAGGTCCCGGTCGAGTGGCTCGAGGTGGGTCATGAAGTAATCCTCTCGATGCGGGCTTGAATGAGCGGCCAGTAGTCGGGTGTCATCTCAATCCCGATCGACTCGAAGCCCTCGAGGTAGGCGGCCTCGAGGGTCGTGCCGCTACCGGCGAAGGGCTCGAGCACCACGCCCTCCGGTGGCGTCACCAGCTTCACGAGCTGCCGCATGAGCGTCAGCGGCTTGACAGTCGGGTGAGCGACGCCATCCACGACGGGGCGTTCAGACTTTGGCGCCTTAGCGACGTAGAAGAAGCGAGACTCGTCAAGCGCTTCGGCCTGCGACTCGTCGAGGATGACGTTCGCCGGCCAGCGACCGACGTTCGGGCCCATGCCCGCGCCTCCGGTATTGGGAGCCATCGGACTGTAGACGCCATGCTTTCCCGTGGCCGCCGGTGAGGCGGGCACTTCCTTGCTGTCCCCAATGCGCGTCGCGTCTATGTTGAGCGCACCGGTGCCGTGCGCGAGGACATTCGCCGCGACCGTACCGGGGAACGGCTTGCGGGCAACGACGATCGGCTCGAACGCGGGCTTCAGCGCGGTGCCCCATCCCTGCCAAGCCTTCGCCGCGTCCGTCACTGGATCGTCACGGCGATCGCCACCAGCACCAGCGGCACCGACTCCGGCTGATCCGGTCGCTAGACCTGATCGGTGCTGTCCGGTCTTAACTCGCTCGGCTTCGGCGATCACACCGTCCCACTTCTCGCCGTCCATGCCGAGCAGGTCGCGGAGAGCAGGCCACCACTTGGCCTCGGGCCACTGATACTTCTGCCAGTTGGCAACGGCACCGGTTCGACGCCCGAGTACCTGCTCGGCGACGTCGAAGGTGTTAGTGAACCCCGCCGCCGCAATCGCCGCACGTAGTTCTGCGGCGAACTCGGGATGCCGCTTGACACCAGGCCGCTTGTCGATCGCCTTGCTGACGTCCATCGACTTCGGGAACCCGGACCCGTAGAGCCACGCGATCGAGTCGCGGATGTCGAACCCAGCGAACCGGATTGAGAGAGCCATGAGGTCGAAGGTCCGTGACCCGGCGAACGCGAGCAGGTGCCCGCCCGGTTTCAGCACCCGCAGGCACTCGTCCCACACGGCGGGCGGGGGCACGAACGCGTCCCACGCCTTCCCCGTGAACCCGCGACCTTCGGGGATGAACTCGCGATCGCCGGTAGCCCACTTCGTCAGCGCCTCGACGACGTGCCCCGGGTCGGTGTTCGCGAGCCCGTATGGCGGGTCGGTAACGATCGAGTCGATTGAGTCGTCGGGGATGCGCGCAAGCTCGGTCAGGGCGTCGCCCTTGAGCAGTAGCGGGGGTAGAGGATTCATCGCAGGGCCTCGCACTGGCCGAGGCTGCGGTGCGCGATGAAGATGCGCTTACCGAAGTCGGGGTCGTCGGCCGCGGGCGTGCCGAGCTTCATGCCGCACTCGCCGCACGTGATGATCGGGGCGGGTGCGGTGGGGGTCGTGGTGGTCATCGTTTGGCCTTTCGAGGTGACGTGGTGGGGCGCGACGCGATGTCGGTGACGAGGGCGTCGCCCGGGTTGGTTATGGTGTCGGCCGACGTGCGGAAGCGCACACCGAGCCACGCCTCTGCCTTGGGTGGCGGGGCCTGTAGCGAATACTGCGGGCGCGACGGCTTGACGGTGAGGCCGAAGGACACGGCTTTCTTGACGACGTTCGGCAGCATTTCGTGGCCGGCGAAGCGGGAGGCGATCGTGCGAGCGGACCACTGTTGCATGCCTTCGGCTTCTTGCCAGGCGTTGAAGTCTTTCGCGAGGTCGCGAACCCAGATGGCTGAGCCCTCGTCGAGCTCGAGCGCATCCGACACGTACTTCATCACCGGATCGGCGTTGTAGCGCCACCCGTTCGTGTCGCGGACGACGCGCTCGGGGGCCTCGGGCATCATGCGCTGCCTGGCGTACCAGATGCGCGCACCCTGAACGAGCCATGCGAGAACTGCCGGGTCGGCGCTACCGCCGATGCGGTCGCGAAGCGACGGGTCACCGCGGCGATCGTTCTTCCCCTCGAGCGGTACGCCGGGCTTGCGGAACCGGTAGGGGAAGCGAACGAGCTGCAGGCGACGCCACGTTCCGTGGTCCGTCTCGGAGACGATCGCGTCGTAGTTCGTCGACACGAAGAGTGAGTGCGATGCCTTCCACGACACGAAGTCCTGGCGCATCCGACGCGCGGTCATGACGGGGGTGCCGGCGATGTCTTTCAGGCGTTTTGTGTTGAGGACGTGCCCGTCAGGGAGCTCTTCGATCACGGCGAGGCGCGTCCCCATGAGCGTGGTGAGCTCGGTCGGGTGCGCGCCTTGGGCGGCGTTGATCACGGCGTCGGGGACGGTCGCCACATAGTCGCCGCCAGCGCCTCGGATGGCATTCAAGATGGCGCTCTTGCCGTTGTCGCCACCGCCGCGCAAGAAGCACACGACGGCATCCTCGGGGATGTGGCCCGTCATGGCCTGTCCGAGGCGGACCTGCATGTACGGTCGCGACCGCTTAGGCAGGGCGTTGAGGGCGGTGTCCCAGTCGGTCGACGTCGTGGCCGGGTCGTATTCGGCGGAGGTGACCTTCGTGAAGAGTAGCGACGGGTCACTCTCGTGCAGCTCGCCGGTGCGGAGGTCGACGTACCCGTTGGGGCAGTTGAGCAGATCGGGGTGGTCGTCCGCCGTGAGGCGCGCCTCCATGAGGATGCCGAGCACGAGGTCTGCGACGGCGCGGGCGCGGTTCCGGGAAAGCAGCGAGAGCGCCTTGCCGATGCCCTGCTTGTCGCCCGCGGCTACGGCGGCGGCGTGCTCGTCGACCTCTATCGTATCGAGCCCGGTGCGGACAGCCTCGACGAGGGACTGCATGGTCGCCAGCTCCCAGACGGGCGCCGAGTAGCGAAGGAGCC
>Ga0265780_10001164_pt1 | contig 38485 bp, 35 predicted proteins | sample P1T30metagenome_FD_192432 | JGI IMG/M metagenome (GOLD analysis project Ga0265780, IMG submission 192432) | Plant litter microbial communities from East Loma Ridge, Irvine, California - P1 T30 | ecosystem: Environmental > Terrestrial > Plant litter > Unclassified | place: USA: California...
CCAGCCGCGCCACGTCGAGCGGGTGGTGCACGGCGTCGCGCGCCCGCGCGTGCGCGAGCTGGAAGGCCAGCTGGGAGGCGGTGGGCTGGCTGACGCCGGCGCGCCCCAGGGCGATGCGGGCATCGGTAAAGCGGCGCAGCGCTTGCCAGGGGTTGGTGATGATGGTGTCGTCAGCCATGATCGCTCCTCAATCCAGGCGCCGCAGGGCGGGCTGGAAAGCCGGCGGGATGCCCTGCCCCAACTGCAGCGGGCCGCCGTCGACGTGTTCGGCGATTTGCATCGTGCGCAGCCAGGCTTCGAATTCCGGCGCCGGCCGCAAACCCAGCACGCGGCGCGCATACAGGGCGTCGTGGAAGGAGGTGGTCTGGTAGTTCAGCATGATGTCGTCCGCGCCCGGCACGCCCATCACATAGGTGCAGCCGGCCACGCCCAGCATGGTCAATAGCACGTCCATGTCGTCCTGGTCGGCTTCGGCGTGGTTGGTGTAGCAGACGTCGACGCCCATCGGCAGGCCGAGCAGCTTGCCGCAGAAGTGATCCTCCAGGCCGGCGCGCGTGATCTGCTTGCCGTCGTACAGGTATTCCGGACCGATGAAGCCGACCACCGTGTTCACCAGCAGTGGATCGAAGGCGCGCGCCACCGCGTAGGCGCGCGCTTCGCAGGTCTGCTGGTCGACGCCATGGTGGGCACCGCTCGATAAGGCGCTGCCCTGCCCGGTCTCGAAATACATGACGTTGTTGCCGACCGTGCCGCGCCCCAGCGACAGTGCGGCCTGGCGCGCCTCCGCCAAGAGTTTCAGGTCGATGCCGAAGCTGGCATTCGCCGCCTGGGTGCCGGCGATCGACTGGAACACCAGGTCCACCGGCGCGCCGCGCTCGATGGCGGCGAGGGTGTTGGTGACGTGGGTCAGCACGCAGCTCTGGGTCGGGATCGCGTAGCGCGCGATGACCTCGTCGAGCATGGCCAGGATGCGCATCACCTGCGGCACGTTGTCGGTGGCTGGATTGATGCCGATGACGGCGTCGCCGCTGCCGTACAGCAGGCCATCGAGCAGGCTCGCGGCGATGCCGGAGGGGTCGTCCAGCGGATGATTCGGCTGCAGCCGGGTCGACAGCGTACCGGGCAGGCCGATGGTGCCGCGAAAGCGGGTGACGACGCGGCACTTGCGCGCGACCAGCACCAGGTCCTGGATGCGCATGATCTTCGACACCGCCGCCGCCATCTCGGGCGTGATGGCGGCGGCCAGCCGGGCCAATGCGGCTTCATCGGCGGCGTCGGCCAGCAGCCAGTCGCGCAGGCCGCCGACGGTGAGGTGGCGGATGGTCTGGAAGGCGGCGCCGTCGTGGCTGTCGATGATCAGGCGCGTGACTTCATCGTCTTCGTAGGGGATCACCGCCTCGTCGAGGAACACGGTGAGCGGCAGGTCGGCCAGCGCCATCTGCGCGGCCACGCGTTCCTCGCTGCTGGCGGCGGCGATGCCGGCCAGGCAGTCGCCCGAGCGCAGCGGCGTGGCCCTGGCGAGCAGCTCGCGCAGGTCGGCGAAGTGGTAGGTGCGGCTGCCTATGACGTGGGCGTAGCGGCTCATCGTGCGCCTCCTGGGGTTGGCATACGCCGGTAGTCCTCCCACCGGCATCCCATTGTAGGATGACCAGAGTATAACTGTGTCGCAACGCCGCCTCACCACGCTGCCCAAAGCCCTCGAAAACGCCTAGAATAGTTGATTCACGGAATCAACCGCTGCCTCGAACCCTTATGCCTTTGGAAACTATCCTCTTTGCCGCACCGGCCACGCTTGCCGCCGCCCTCGTCGCCGGCCTGCTCGGCCTGTTCATCGGCAGCTTCCTGAACGTGGTCGCGCAGCGCCTGCCGGTCATGCAGCAGCGCGATCTCGACAACTACATCGCCGACGAGGCCGGCAAGGACTTGCCGCACCAGGACAGCTACACCTTCTTCACGCCGCGCGCGCGCTGTCCGCATTGCGGCCACCCGCCCTCGCTGGCGGAAAAGCTGCCGGTGCTGGGCTGGCTGCTCACGCGCGGCACATGCAGCGCTTGCAAAAAGGACGCGGTATCCGTGCGCGTGCCGGTCGTCGAGGCGGTCACCGGCCTGCTGTCGGCCGCGCTGGTCTGGCATTTCGGCAGCGGCCTGATCGGGCTGGCGAGCCTGGCCTTCGTCTGGCTCCTGATTCCGATCCTGCTGATTCGCCATGACACCAAGGAGATCCCGGACGACCTGGTCTATCCGCTGCTGTGGCTGGGCCTGCTGGTCAACCTGAACGGCGGCATCGCCCCGCTGCGCGATGCCGTGACCGGCGCGGCGGCCGGCTACCTGCTCCTGTGGGCCATCAACGCCCTGTTCAAACTCATCACGCGCAAGGAAGTCATCGGCCAGGGCCTGTTCAAGCTGCTGGCCGCCATCGGCGCCTGGATCGGCCTGTTCGTGCCGCTGAGCTGGGACCTGCCCGCGCTGTATTTCTTCGCGCCGGCGGCGACCCTGGGCGCCGCGCTCATCGCCGGGATATTCGGCCTGCTGGTCGGCAGCTTCCTGAACGTGGTCGTGCACCGCCTGCCGATCATGTCCCAGCGCGACTTCGACAACTACGTGGCGGACCAGGCCGGCCAGCCGCTGCCGCACCCGGACCGCTTCGACCTGACGGTGCCGCGCTCGCGCTGCCCGCACTGCGGCCACCAGATCACGGCGCTGGAAAACATCCCGCTGCTCAGCTGGCTGGTCCTGCGCGGCAAGTGCAGTTCGTGCAAGGCGCCGATCTCGGCGCGCTACCCGATCGTCGAACTGGTCACCGGCCTGCTGTCGGCCGCCCTGGCCTGGCACTTCGGCCTGGACTGGATCGGCCTGGCGGTGCTGGGCTTCGGCTTCCTCCTGATCGCCATGACGCTGATCGACTACGACACCAAGACCCTGCCGGACGTGCTGACCTACCCGCTGCTGTGGCTGGGCCTCTTGGTCAACCTGGACGGCGCCATCGTGCCCCTGCGCGACGCCGTGATCGGCGCTGCGGCCGGCTACATGGTGCTGTGGACCGTGAACTTCCTGTTCGAGAAGGTGCGCGGCATCCCCGGCATGGGCAACGGCGACTTCAAGCTCCTGGCGGCACTGGGCGCCTGGATGGGCTGGATGCTGCTGCCGACGATCGTGATCCTGTCCTCCTTCGTGGGCGCCGTGGTGGGCATCGGCCTGATCCTGTTCGCCGGCCGCGCGCGCGACAATCCGATCCCGTTCGGCCCTTACCTGGCCGCGGCTGGTATGATCGCACTCTTGTACGGCATCCCGCTCACGCGCTACGCGCAGGGGCTGTTGCTGCAGGCTTGAGCCTTTTCGGCTGGGCCGGAGACATCCATGACCCACGACCCAGCTCACACACCTCTCAAATTCGCGATCGGCCTGACCGGCGGCATCGGCAGCGGCAAGACCACGGTGGCCGACCTGTTCGCCGCGCGCGGCGCGTCGGTCATCGACACCGACCAGATCGCCCACGCCCTCACCGCCCCGCACGGCGCCGCCATGCCGGCGCTGCTGGACGCCTTCGGTCCCGAATACGCGACGCTTGACGGCGCCCTCGACCGCGCACGGATGCGCGCGCTGGTGTTTGCCGACCCGGACGCCAGGACGCGCCTGGAAGCCATCCTGCACCCGCGCATCCGCGCAGCGACCGCCGCCGCGGCCCTGCTCGCGACCGGACCCTACGTGATCTTCGCGGTGCCGCTCCTGATCGAGTCCGGCACCTGGCGCGAGCGCGTCGACCGGGTGCTGGCGGTCGACTGCCCGGAAGACCTGCAGGTGGCGCGCGTGATGGCCAGGAACGGCCTGGATGAGTCCCAGGTGCGCGCCATCATGGCGGCCCAGGTGACGCGCGCGCAGCGCCTGGCGGCCGCCGACGACGTGATCGTCAACGATGCCGGCCTGGACGAACTGCTGCCGCAGGTGGAACGCCTGCACCGCGAATATCTTGACGAAGCGGCAAGATTAGCGGCACTTCCGAACGGACGTTTGTAATTTTGCCCATCATGGTTCAGAATCATGGGGTTGCTCGCCTGTCTACGCCGAGAGGAATGTCATTTTGATCGTCTACGAATACCCGTTCAACGAGCGGATTCGCACGTTGTTGCGGCTGGAAGACCTGTATGAGAAGTTCAAATTCTTTGTCAGACAGGAACATCCTCTGCAGCATCACGTCGCGCTCGCGACGATCTTCGACATGCTGGAAGTGGCGGGACGCGCGGACCTGAAGTCCGACCTGCTGCAGGAACTCGAGCGCCAGAAGCAGAGCCTGCTGGGCTACCGCAGCAACCCGAACGTCGCCCCCGAGATGCTGGACGCCGTGCTCGGCGAACTGGACACCGTCAGCACCGCGCTGGTCGGCGCCCAGGGCAAGACCGGCCAGAACGTGCGCGAGAACGAATGGCTGATGAGCATCCGCGGCCGCACCATCATCCCCGGCGGCGCCTGCGAATTCGACCTGCCCTCCTACTACGCCTGGCAGCGCCGCCCGGCCGAGCAGCGCCACGCCGACATCGTGGGCTGGTTCGCGCCGCTGGCCCCGCTGTTCGACGCGCTGTCGCTGGTGCTGCGCCTGCTGCGCGATTCCGGCGGCCCGGTCAAGATGATCGCCGTCTCGGGCAGCTATCAGCAGATGCTGCAAGGCAAGGTCTACCAGATGCTGCGCCTGTCGCTGGACGACGCCCTCGGCGCCATTCCCGAGATCTCGGCCAATAAATACATGCTGTGGGTGCGCTTTACCACCCAGGGCGGGGACTGCAAACCCAAGCCGCTGGAAGAAGATGTACCATTCGAGCTCACCCTCTGTAATTTTTGAAGATCCGCTGTCATGACCGTTGTATCCTGCCCCACCTGCGGCGCCAAGGTCGAATGGAAGCCCGAGAACACGTTCCGTCCATTCTGCTCCGAACGCTGCAAGCAAATCGACCTGGGCGCCTGGGCCGAAGAGAAGTACACGATCCCGGGTTCCGCGCCTGGTGAATCGAAGGACGATTCCATTCCCGAATAAACAGCATGCCCGCATGAGTCGCCTCGGCCGCACCCTCGCCCTGGCCGCGATCCGCGGCTACCAGCGCTGGCTGTCGCCGCTGAAAGGCTATTCCTGTGCGTTCCGTGTCGCTACCTGCGGCGAGAGCTGCTCGCGCTATGGCTACCGCGTGATCGCGCGTTTCGGCTTGCGCCGTGGGCTGGGCCTGCTCGACCGGCGGCTGGCCCTGTGCGGGCATGTACACGGGCGCATGCGGCCGGCCGCGCCTGCCGCGCCACCCATGATGCGCTACCGGCAGCAGGGCCACTGCGACGTGCCTTGCGATTCGCCTGGCTGCGATGGGCCGGGCTGCCACGGGCACGGCTGCCATGGGCATGGCCTGGGCAAGGCATGCGATTGCGGTTCCGATGCGCTGGACATACTCGATTGCGCGAGCGATGTGCGCGATTGCGGGCGCTCGCGGCGCGACCGGGCGGCGCGCAGGAATACGGCGCAGATGGATGCGATTGCGCGGCGGGTGCGGGAACAGCGGGAGCGCAGGCGGGAATAGCGACGACGGACGGTCCTGAACGTTGTCCCTGCGCAGGCGGAATTATGCCCCCGGCATTACTCCCCCAAGTTCATGGCATGCACGCGAAATTGGGCCCCTGCCTTCGCAGGGGCGACGGGGTTATTCCGCGTAACGCAGCTTGTCCAGCCACGCCAGCAAGGGAATGGTCGCCGGCAGCAGCGGACTGACCGAATACGCCCCCTGCCACGCGAACGCCTGCCCTTCCAGGCTCTGCGGCTCCCCGGTCCACTCGCGGCTGATATAGAAGTAGAGCCGCACGTGCGCATGCTCGTACACGTGCTCGACGCAGCACCAGGGCTCGGCGCTCACCACCTGCACGCCCAGTTCCTCGACGAACTCGCGCTGCAGCGCATGGAAGATGTCCTCGCCGGCTTCCACCTTCCCACCCGGGAACTCCCAGTAACCGGCATAGGGCTTGCCCTCGGGCCGCTGGCCCAGCAGGACGTCGCCGTTGGGGCGCATCAGGATGCCGACCGCGACGTCGACCGGCTTCTTCACTGCTTCAGACATTCGAACCACCTTCCTGCAGCTTGCCCGCGTAATCCTTGGCGAACTGCCAGGCCACGCGGCCCGAGCGCGAGCCGCGGCCCAGTGCCCATTGCAGCGCCTCGCCGCGCGCCGACTCGATCTGCGCCGGGGTGCAGCCGAAACTGGCCAGCCAGTGCCCGACGATGTCGAGGTAGTCGTCCTGGCGGAACGGGTAGAAGGACAGCCACAGGCCGAAGCGCTCGGACAGCGAGATCTTTTCCTCGACCGTCTCGCCCGGATGCAAATCGCCATCCTCGCCGTGCCGGTAGCCGGCGTTGTCCGACATTTTTTCCGGCAGCAGGTGCCGCCGGTTCGAGGTCGCATAAATGAGCACGTTGTCCGACTGCGCCGCCACGCTGCCGTCCAGCGCCACCTTCAGCGCCTTGTAGCCGGCCTCGCCCTCTTCGAAACTGAGGTCGTCGCAAAAGATCACGAAGCGCTCCGGACGGCTGGCCACCAGGTCGACGATGTCGGGCAGGTCGGCCAGGTCGGCCTTGTCCACTTCGATCAGGCGCAGGCCCTGGCCGGCAAAACCGTTCAGGCAAGCCTTGATCAGCGAAGACTTGCCGGTGCCGCGCGCGCCGGTCAGCAGCACGTTGTTGGCCGGGCGGCGGTTCACGAACTGGCGCGTGTTCTGCTCGATCTGGGCCTTCTGTCGCTCCACGTGCTGCAGGTCTTCCAGGCGGATGTTCGAGGCATGCGCCACGGCCTGCAGAACATGGCCACCGCCCGTCCCCGAACGGCGGCGCCAGCGGAAGGCGAAGCAGTGCTTGAAGTCCGGCTCGCGCGGCGCCGCGGGCGGCAACAGGCTTTCCACCCGCGCCAGCAGCGCCTCGGCCCGGTGCAGGAACTGTTCCAGCTGGTTCATGCTTGGCCGGCCCTCAGGAACGGTAGTCGGCGTTGATCGAGACGTAGTCGTGCGACAGATCGCAGGTCCACACGGTGGCGCTGGCGCTGCCGCGGCCGAGCTCCACGCGCACCACGATCTCGGCCTGCTTCATCACGCGCTGGCCGTCTTCTTCCTTGTAATCCGGGTTGCGCCCGCCGGCCTTGGCGACCCAGACGTCGTCCAGGTAGAGGTCGAGTTTGGTGGTGTCGAGGTCGTCGACGCCGGCGTAGCCGATCGCGGCCAGGATGCGGCCCAGGTTCGGGTCGGAGGCGAAGAAGGCGGTCTTCACCAGCGGCGAGTGGGCGATCGCATAGGCGATCTTGCGGCACTCTGCCATGTCGCGGCCCTGCTCCACGCTGATGGTGATGAACTTGGTCGCGCCTTCGCCGTCGCGGATGATCTGCTGCGCCAGGTGGCGCGAGATGCCGGTGACGGTCTCGCGCAGCGCTTCGTAGTCCGGGTGCTCGAGCGAATCGATATCCAGTTCGCCAGTGCCGGTCGCGACGATGATGAAGGAGTCGTTGGTCGAGGTGTCGCCGTCGATGGTGATCGCGTTGAACGAACGGTCGGCGGCATACTTCACCAGCTCGTCCAGTACCGGCTGCGCGACTTTCGCATCGAAGGCGAGATAACCGAGCATGGTCGCCATGTTCGGCTTGATCATGCCGGCGCCCTTGCTGATGCCGGTCATGGTGACTTCGTGGCCGCCGATGGTGGTGGTGAGCGAGGCCGCCTTCGGCTGGGTGTCGGTGGTCATGATCGACTCCGCCGCGTTGAACCAGTTGTCCTGCTTCAGGTTGGCGATGGCGGCCGGCAGGCCGGCGACGATCTTCTGCACCGGCAGTGGTTCCAGGATCACGCCGGTGGAGAACGGCAGCACCTGCTGGGCGTCGATCTCCAGCAGGCGTGCGACTTCGTCGCAGGTGGCGCGCGCATTGGCCAGGCCCGGCTCGCCGGTGGCGGCGTTGGCGTTGCCGGTGTTGATCACCAGCGCGCGGATCGGCTTGCCGCCATCCTTGACGGCCGCCAGGTTGGCCTTGCTGACCTGCACCGGCGCGGCGCAGAAGCGGTTCGTGGTGAAGACGCCGGCGACCGTCGCGCCCTCGGCGAGCTTCATCACCAGCAGGTCCTTGCGGTTCGGCTTCTTGATGCCGGCTTCGGCGAAGCCCAGTTCGATGCCGTTGACGGCTTTCAGTTCGGCGGCGACGGGCAGGGGGGAATTGACGGCCATGGCGTTCTCGGTAGGGAAAAAGGAAAGATTGTCGAATCCGGTATTGTACCGCCAGAGGATGAAACGGGCGCCCTGCCCCGATTGGGACGCCGTAGTTAACCCTTTCTTAAGATGATCAGTTGTATATTAGAAAGTCTTTACTAGAGAGTCTTCATACGCGGAGCCACACCGATGACCGATAATCAACGCGACGTCCTGAGCGCCTGCTTTTCGCTGGCGATCATCCTGTTCGCCCTGTTCGTGACGCAGCGCTTCCTGCTGCCGCTGTTGTGGGCGGCGATCCTGTGCATCGCCACCTGGCCGCTGTACCGGCGCGTGCTGGCGGCGCTCGGGGGCCGGCGCGAGATCCTGGCGGCGGCCCTGGTCACGCTCCTCGGTGCCATCGTCTTCATCACCCCGCTCGCCTTTGGCGTGACCCAGGCCGCGCACCAGGCGCCGGCGCTGGCCCAGCTGGTCGCCAACGCCAACACCGACGGCCTGGCGCCGCCCGGCTGGCTGGCGCGCATCCCCTTCGCCGGCCATGAGATCCAGGAATGGTGGACCGCGACGCTGGGCCAGCCGCACGGCCTGGCCCACCTGCTGCAGGACAGCTCGGTCGGCCGCATGCAGTCGGCCAGCGAAGTGCTCAAGCGCGTCGGCAGCAACGTCATGCACCGTTTGATCGACGTGGTGTTCGCTTTCGTCTGCCTGTTCTTCTTCTACAAGGACGGCGCCGCGCTGCAGCGCCAGCTTGACGCCATCGGCGCGCACCTGATCGGCGCCGGGCGCTGGACCCTGTACTCGCTGAAGGTGCCGGTCGCGGTGCGCGCCACCGTCAACGGCCTGGTGCTGGTGGGCCTGGCCGAAGGCGTCCTGCTCGGCATCGGCTACCAGATCGCGGGCGTGCCCTCCGCCGTGCTGTGGGCCGCCGCCACCGGCGTGCTGGCCATCATCCCCTTCGGCGCGCCGCTCGCCTTTGGCGCCGTGGCCGCCCTCCTGCTCTACCAGGGCAATCCGGCCGCCGCGATCGCGATTGCCGTCTGGGGCGCCATCGTCCTGTTCATCGCCGACCATTTCGTGCGCCCGCAGATGATCGGCAGCGCCACCCAGCTGCCCTTCCTGGCGGTCTTGCTGGGCATCCTGGGCGGGGTCGAGACGCTGGGCCTGATCGGCCTGTTCGTCGGCCCGGTGGTGATGACCCTGTTCGTCACGCTGTGGCACGAGGAGCGGCGTTTCCGCGGCGTGCTGCCCCAGCCGCGCTGATCACACGGCCAGGAAGCGCTGCGCCAGGCCCTGGTCGCGGAACTGCTCGGTCACGAAGTCGACGAAGGCGCGGGTCTTGGCCGGCATCAGCTTCTGGCTGGTGAAATACAGCGAGATGGCGCCAGCTTCCTCGTACCAGTCCGGCAATACCCGCATCAGCTCACCACTTTCGAGATGGTTCACGACATCGGGCGTGGCCAGCAAGCCGATCCCGAGGTGCATGAGCACCCCACGCACGAGCGCATCCGGGTCGTTCACGGCCATGACTGCACGCTGTTCGCAGGCCTGTGCCTCACCGGCCCGGTTGCGCAAGACACGCCGGGCAATGCGGCCACTGAACACCGAGCGCATGACCACGCCCTCGTACGCAGCCAGGTCGGCCGGACGCCGCGGAGCGCTGCGGCCTCGCATGAACTGCGGCGTGGCCACCGCGACGATCTGCAGCCGCGCCAGTTCGCGTGCGACGACGCCCGGCGGCAGTTCGAAGCCGCCGCCGACAGCCGCGTCGAAGCCGTCCCGGATCAAGTCGACCTGGCGGTTGTCGAAATGCCAGTCGGGCAGCACGGCCGGGTAGCGTTCCACGAAGGCCGGCATCATCGGCAGCAGGAAATCGCAGCCAAAGCGGTGCGCCGCGCTCAATTTCAGCATGCCTGCCGGCTGGCCTGCTTTGGCCGTCACTTCGGCGATGGCGCCCTGGATAGTGTCCAGCCCCCCGCCCACTGCTTGCAAAAAGCGTTCGCCTGCTTCGGTCAGCGTCAATCCGCGGGTACTGCGCTGGAACAGGCGCACACCCAGGTTGCGCTCCAGTTGGGCGACATTGCGGCTCACCGCCGCCGGCGTCAACGCCAGCCGCCGCGCTGCCGCGGAAAAGCTGGCCGATTCCGCACTACGCACAAAGGACTCGAGATTGGACAAGGTTTCCATCGATTTGATTTCAACGTTTGATTGAAACTAATTATATCTACCTAGCAGTACCGCTTGAAGCCTTCAGCTTCCATACTTCTTTCACCCACTCATCACATCGAAAGGAAACGACATGGACAGCTCTTCTACACTGCACGGCAAAGTCGCCCTGGTCACCGGAGGCAGCCGCTCGATCGGCGCAGCCATTGCAAAGCGCCTGGCGCGCGACGGCGCCACCGTCGCCATTACCTATCACGCCTCGCCGGACAAGGCCGGCCAAGTGGTTGCAGCCATCGAGGCTGAAGGAGGCAGCGCGATCGCGGTGCAGGCTGACGCCGGCAACCCGGCAGCGGTACGCGCCGCCGTGCGCGGCGTGGCCGAGCGTTTCGGCCGCATCGACATCCTGGTCAACAACGCCGGCATCAGTGTGCTGGGCGCGCCGACCGAGATAGCTTTCGCGGACTTCGAACGCATCCTGGCCGTGAACGTGACCGGCGTCTTCGTCGCCACCCAGGAAGCGCTGCGCCACATGGGCGCCGGCGGCCGCATCGTCCACATCGGCAGCTCGATGGTGCAGTACGCGGCCTTCCCGACCGCTTCCGCTTACACGCTCACCAAAGGCGCCATCGCCGGCTTCACGCGCGGCCTGGTGCGCGACGTGGGTCCACAAGGGATCACGGTAAACACGGTCCACCCCGGCCCTACGGACAGCGACATGAACCCTGCCGACGGCGCGGTCGCCGATATCGTCCGCCCCGGCATTGCCGTCGGCCGCTACGGCGAAGGCCGCGACATCGCCGCCGCGGTCAGTTACCTCGTGTCGGAAGAAGCTTCCTTCGTCAGCGGCGCGGAGCTGCTGGTTGACGGCGGCTTCACCGCCTGATCCGGATCGAGGAGAACATCATCATGAAGATCGGAATCATCGGCGCCGGCGCCATTGGCATGGCCATCGCCCGCGCCCTCTCCCACGCCGGCGTCGACGCCGTGATCGCCAATAGTCGCGCCCCCGCTTCGCTGGCGGCGCTCGAAGCGGAACTCGGTCCGCGCATCCGCGCCGTGACGGCGCGGGAGGCGGCCAGCGCAGACCTTGTGTTCCTGGCGGTGAATTGGTCGAAGATCCCGGGCGCCGTGCGAAGCCTCGGCCCCTGGGACGGCCGCATCGTCGTCGACGCCAATAATCCGATCGAGGCGCCGGACTTCCGTCCGTTCGAACTACGCGGACGCGGCTCCAGCGAAGTCGTCGCCGACATGCTGCCCGGCGCGCACGTGGTCAAGGCCTTCAATCACCTGCAGCCGGCCCTGCTGGCCGGCGACCCCGGCGCGGAAGGCGGCCGGCGCGTGCTGTTCGTGGCGGGCGACGACGCAAGCGCCAAGCAGAAGGTGCTGGCTCTGATTGGACGCTTGGGCTTCTTCGGCATCGACCTTGGCACGCTGGCCGTGGGCGGACGCTTATCGCAATTCCCTGGCGGTCCGCTGAGCTCGCTGAACTTGGCGAAATTCGACAGTGCCGGCTGACCCATGGTGCGACCGCGTTAAAATCAACGCTTGACCCTCACGCCACGTCAGGCTCGAGATTGGCACCACGCTGAAGACAGGAGACGATCGATGCTGAAAGTGGGTGAACTGGCGCTTGCGGCCAACCTGACGGTACGCACGCTGCACCATTACGACAGCATCGGGCTGCTCCGCCCTTCGGCGCGTTCCGATGCCGGCTACCGGCTCTATGACCGCGATGACGTGGCGCGCCTGCACCGTATCCAGGCCCTGCGCGCATTCGGCATGGGCTTGTCCGACATCGGCCTTTACCTGGACAGCCCGGAAGGCAGCGCGCTGGCCATCGTCGAGCGCCAGCTGGCCGCGCTCGACCGCCAGATGCGGGAAGCGGAGCAGATGCGCAAGCACCTGCTGCGCCTGCGTAGCGAACTGGCGGATGGCCGCGAGCCCGACCTGCCGACCTGGCTGGACTCACTGGAGCGGATGAGCATGTACGAAAAATACTTTACGCAGGACGAACTGGCGCGCCTCCCGATGTACCACGACGAGGCGATCAAAACGCAATGGCAAGGGCTGGTCGAGGAAGCCCGGGAACTGATCCGCACGCAGGTGGCGCCGGATTCGGAAGCCGCCGCCGCCTTCGGCCGGCGCTGGCTGGACGCCTTCGGGCGCGGCACGGGTGGCGACGCCGACCTCGCCGCGCGCATGAACCTGATGGCCGAACGAGAGAAAGAGGCGGTCGGCATCCCGCAGGCCGTGATGCACTACGTGATGGCGATCATCGGCGAACTGAAACAGGCCATCTGGGCACGCTACCTGGCGCCCGAGGTGATCGCGCGCATGCGCCGCCATTACATCGCGCGCGGCCAGGAATGGACGATCCTGATCGGCCGGGTGCGCGAACAGATGCGGCTTGATCCCGAGGCGGTGCAGCCGGCGTCGCTGGCGCTGGGGCGGCAGTGGATGGAACTGTTCCATGACATGATCGGCACTGATCCGGAGGCGGTCGCGGGCTTCAGGCGCGCGATCGAGGAGCAGCCGATGCTGCGCAAGGGGGCGGGGATCGATGACGAGGCGTTGGCTTGGTTGAGGAAGGGGATACAGCGCACGCCAACCGCATAACGCACGCATTTGCTACCTACATAAAAACGTCGTCCCTGCGTAGGCAGGGACGACGTGCATCTGCTACCTGATCAGGCCAGCTTCCCGTGGCAAGCCTTGAACTTCTTGCCGCTGCCGCAAGGGCACGGGTCGTTGCGGCCGACCTTCATGCCCATGTAGGTGGTGGCCGGGTCGTCCGCCATGGCGGTGGCGGTCGCGGTCGAGGCCTGCGGGGCCAGCAGCTCTTCCGGATCGGCCGCCGACGGGTTGAAGTCGGCGTGCTGGTAGTTCACGTTCTCCAGGTGCGCCGCGGCGGCCTGCATCGCGGCTTCGGCCGCTTCGACTTCCTCGCGGGTCTGGATGCGCACGGTCATGATGGTGCGGATCACTTCGTTCTTGATCGCGTCCAGCATGCCCGAGAACAGTTCGAAGGCTTCGCGCTTGTACTCCTGCTTCGGGTTCTTCTGCGCGTAGCCGCGCAGGTGGATGCCCTGGCGCAGGTGGTCGAGCGCCGCCAGGTGCTCGCGCCACTGGGTGTCGATGTTCTGCAGCATGACGTTGCGCTCGAAGCCGCCGAAGGCTTCCGCGCCGACGATGCCGACCTTGGCGTTGTACGAGGCGTCGGCGGCGGCCAGCACGCGCTCGAGGATGTCGTCGTCGTTCAGGTTCGGCTCGTCCTCCAGCATCCGGGCCAGCGGCACGTCCAGCGCCCACTCATCAAGCAGCACGCGCTGCAGGGCCGGGATGTCCCACTGCTCTTCGACCGACTCGGCCGGCACGTGGGTGCGCACCACGTCGGTGAACACGCCGGTGCGCAGCGATGCGATCAGTTCCGAGATGTCGGCCGCTTCCAGCAGTTCGTTACGCTGGGTGTAGATCACCTTGCGCTGGTCGTTGGCGACGTCGTCGTATTCGAGCAGCTGCTTGCGGATGTCGAAGTTCCTGGCCTCGACCTTGCGCTGCGCCGACTCGATCGAGCGGGTCACGATGCCGGCCTCGATCGGTTCGCCTTCCGGCATCTTGAGGCGGTCCATGATCGCGCGCACGCGGTCGCCGGCGAAGATGCGCAGCAGCGGATCGTCGAGCGACAGGTAGAAGCGCGAGGAGCCCGGGTCGCCCTGGCGGCCCGAACGGCCACGCAGCTGGTTGTCGACGCGGCGCGATTCGTGGCGCTCGGTACCGATGATGTGCAGGCCGCCCTGCGCCACCACGTGGTCGTGCAGCGACTGCCATTCGTCGCGCAGCTTCTGCGCCTGCGCGGCCTTCTCGGCATCGCCCAGTGCGGCGTCGGCTTCGATGAACTGGATCTGCTTCTCGACCATGCCGCCCAGGACGATGTCGGTACCGCGGCCCGCCATGTTGGTGGCGATGGTGATCATCTTCGGACGGCCGGCCTGGGCGATGATTTCCGCTTCGCGGGCGTGCTGTTTCGCGTTCAGCACGTTGTGCGGCAGGTTGGCCTTGGTCAGGATCCCGGACAGCAGTTCCGAGTTCTCGATCGAGGTGGTGCCGACCAGTACCGGCTGGCCGCGCTCGTAGCAGTCGCGGATGTCGGTGACCATCGCGCCGTATTTTTCCTCGGCCGACTTGTACACCTGGTCCTGGCGGTCCTTGCGCTGTGACGGACGGTTCGGCGGGACGACCACGGTCTCGAGGCCGTAGATTTCCTGGAATTCGTAGGCTTCCGTGTCCGCGGTACCGGTCATGCCGGACAGCTTGCCGTACATGCGGAAGTAGTTCTGGAAGGTGATCGAGGCCAGGGTCTGGTTCTCGTTCTGGATGCGCACGCCTTCCTTGGCTTCGACGGCCTGGTGCAGGCCGTCCGACCAGCGGCGGCCCGTCATCAGGCGGCCGGTGAATTCGTCGACGATCGTGACTTCGCCGTTCTGCACGACGTAGTGCTGGTCCTTGTGGTACAGCACGTGGGCGCGCAGGGCGGCGTACAGGTGGTGCACCAGCGTGATGTTGGCGGCGTCGTACAGCGAGGCGCCTTCCGGCAGCAGGCCCATTTTGGTGAGGATGGCTTCGGACTTCTCGTGGCCGGCCTCGGTCAGCAGCACGGTGTGCGCCTTTTCGTCCTTGGTGTAGTCGCCCGGGACTTCGACCTGGCCCTTGCCGTCCGCGGTCTCCTCGCCGATCTGCAGCGTCAGCAGCGGCGGGACTTCGTTGATCTTGTGGTACAGGTCGGTGTGGTTCTCGGCCTGGCCGGAGATGATCAGCGGGGTGCGCGCCTCGTCGATCAGGATCGAGTCGACCTCGTCGACCACGGCGAAGTTCAGGCCGCGCTGGACGCGTTCCTTCGCGTCGTAGACCATGTTGTCGCGCAGGTAGTCGAAACCGTATTCGTTGTTGGTGCCGTAGGTGATGTCGGAACCGTAGGCCTGCTGCTTGGTGTCGTGGTCCATCTGCGACAGGTTGACGCCGGTGGTGAGGCCGAGCCAGCCGTACAGGCGGCCCATCTGCTCGGCGTCGCGCTGCGCCAGGTAATCGTTGACGGTCACGACGTGCACGCCCTTGCCGGACAGCGCGTTCAGGTAGACCGGCAGGGTCGCCATCAGGGTTTTACCCTCGCCCGTGCCCATCTCGGCGATCTTGCCGTAGTGCAGCACCATGCCGCCGATCATCTGCACGTCGAAGTGGCGCATCTTCATGACGCGCTTGGCGGCTTCGCGGCAGACGGCGAAGGCTTCGGGCAGGATGTCGTCGAGGGATGCGCCGCCGGCGATGCGCTGCTTGAATTCGGGGGTCTTCGCCTTCAGTTCGTCGTCCGACAGCTTCTCCATCTGCGGCTCGAGCGCGTTAATGTCGCGCACGGTTTTTTGGTATTGCTTGAGCAACCTCTGGTTACGGCTGCCGAAAATCTTGGTCAGGAATGACATGCTGTGTTCTTAATCTAGTACGCCGCGAAAAAGCCAGGGATGATATCAATATGATACCTATCGAAGACCGCCTATGGCAAAAAGCTACCGATTTTATCATGCGATCCGGCCACACTTGGGGTTGACGACCCGGATCGCAAGTGCATTTCGCCAAAATAAGTTATCAAATTGCATCCGCAGGCACAATTCCTGCGACTTCGCTTTCTGGCCCGCGCGCAGCTGTGGTATGTTCGGTGCATGCAGTCTTCTTCCAACGGGCGTCCCTACACCATCTACGGCACGCGTAACCGCCGCACGGCGTTCGACGCCACCGATTTCCTGCGCTCCAACGACCGTCTCGCCAGCCTGCTGCCGTCCGCCATGCGCATCGGCAAGCTGCAGCGCGACGTGCGCCTGGTCCTGCCGCCGATGTACGGCGGCTGCGACGTATTGTCCTTCCAGGACGGCGCCCTGACCCTGGCCGTGCCCTCCTCGGCCGTGGCGGCCAAGCTCAAGCAGCAGTTGCCGAAGCTGCAGGCCGGGCTGCAAAAGAAAGGCTGGCAGGTGGACACCCTGCGCATCAAGATCCGCATGGGCGGCGCGGTGCCGGTGCGCGAGCAGCCCAAGCCGTCCTCGCTGCAGCTGCCGCCGACGGCGGTGCAGGCCTTCGAGGAATTGGGGCACAGTTTGCCGGAGACGGCGCAGAATGCTTCCCTGATCAAGGCGATTCAGCGGCTGGCGGAGCGGCGCAAGCAGAAGGGTTGAAGCGTTTTGCTGCTGGGCTGGAATTGCACCGTACGCTGATACGCACCCTCTAAAACGTCGTTCCCGCGGAGGCGGGAACCCAATTTTGCTGGCATTCACGCAGCACTTGGATTCCCGCCAAGGGGGCCGCCCAGGCCGGGAATGACGTTGTTTTATTGCGCGGAAAAGATAACGCAGGCAGTTTCAACGAAGGCGCGAGACGCCATCAAGTCAACGCCCACTCCCGCTCCATCTGCGCCCCATACGATTCCGGCGCCCTCGCCTGCTCCGCAAAGGTGACGATCTCGTACGCATCCGGATGCGCCAGCAGCTCGCGCAGCAGCAGGTTGTTCAGGCCGTGGCCCGACTTGTGGGCCTCGTAGCTGGCCAGCAGCGGGTTGCCGACCAGGTAGAGGTCGCCGATCGCGTCCAGGATCTTGTGGCGCACGAATTCGTCCTCGTAGCGCAGGCCGTCCGCGTTCAGGATGCGGTATTCGTCCATCACGATCGCGTTTTCCAGTGAGCCGCCCCGGGCCAGGCCCATGCCGCGCAGGCTTTCCACGTCCTGCATGAAGCCGAAGGTGCGGGCGCGCGCCACGTCGTGGACGTAGGAACCCTTGCCGAAATCGACCAGGGCGCGTTGCATGGTGCCATCCACGGCCGGGTGGTTGAATTCGATGAAGAAGTCGAGCTTGAAGCCGTCGTACGGGGTCAGGCGCGCCCACTTCTCGTTGTTGCCGCTGCCCTGGCGCACTTCCACGGGTTTCAGCACGCGGATGAATTTCTTGGCCGCCGCCTGTTCCTCGACGCCGGCCTGCTGCAGCAGGAACACGAAGGACGAGGCCGAGCCATCCATGATCGGGATTTCCTCGGCGGTGACGTCGACGTACAGGTTGTCGATGCCCAGGCCGGCGCAGGCCGACATCAGGTGCTCGACGGTCGAGACGCGCGCGTTGCCCTTGGTCAGCACCGACGCCATGCGGGTATCGCCCACGATGTCGGCGTTCGACGGGAACTCGACGATCGGATCGAGGTCGACGCGGCGGAACACGATGCCGGTGTCGATGGCCGCCGGGCGCAGGGTCAGTTCGACCTTCGTGCCCGAGTGCAGGCCGACACCCGTCGTGCGCACCAGTTGTTTGATGGTTCGTTGTTTCAGCATTGCCCGATTATATAGCAGGGTGCCTGGCTTCGCTGGAGGCCGCTCCATTCACGGTGGCCAGGAAACCACGGATTCAGGGGTGCTCGGACTCGGCGTGCGTGGTTTCGTGGCGTATCAGGTACAGGCCACTGCCGATGATGATGGCCGCACCGATCAGGGTGGTTTGATCGGGCAATGTATGCCACATCAGCCAGTCGATGCCGAGGCCCCAGGCCAGCGCGGTGTACTCGAAGGGCGCGACCACCGAGGCTTCGCCGTGGTTGAAGGCTTCAGTAATGGCCAGCTGGGCCAGGAAGCCGCTGACGGCCAGCACCGCCAGCAGGGTCAGGTCGCCGCTGCGTACCGGCACCCAGTTCGGCGCCGCCAAGGCACCGGCGCCAATCGACATCATCAGCATCAGCCAGAACACCATGTGCTCGCTGCGGTCGGTGCGCGCCAGGATGCGGCCGCTGACCGCCGACACCGCATAGCACACGGCCGAGGCCAGGATGGCCAGGCCGCCCAGGGTCAGCATGCCGTCCCCGCTGGGGCGCAGGATCACCAGCACGCCGGCCATGCCGACCGCGATCGCGATCCAGCGCGCCGCGTTCACCCTTTCCTTCAGGATGAACACGGACAGCGCCGTGATCAGGATCGGGCCGATGAAGAAGATCGAATATGCCTCGGCCAGCGACAGCTCGCGCACGCCGTAGGCGAACAGGGACAGCATCACGATGCCGATCACGGCGCGCAGCAGGTGCAGCGGCCAGCGCACGCGCAGGCTTGATCGCAAGCCGCCGCGCCACAGCAGCCAGGCGCAGACCAGCGGCAGCGAGGACAGCGAGCGCAGCGCCGCCACCTGCATCGCCGGATAATGGGCGGACAGCAGCTTCATCGCCGTGTCCATGATCGAGAACATGACGACGCCGGCCAGCATCGCCTGGATGCTGCGCAGGTTGCCGCTCAGTTTGCTGCCGCCCTTCCCCGCCATATCAGCCCAGCTGTTCGAGCAGCTTCTCGGCCGAGGACACCTCGAAGCCGCCGCTTTCCAGGTTCAGCTGCTTCACGACGCCATCCCGCACCAGCATCGAATAGCGCTTGGAGCGGATGCCCAGGCCCTTGGCGACCAGGTCGAACTCCAGGCCCAGCGCTTTCGTGAAGGTGGCGCTGCCGTCGGCCATCATGCGCACGATGCCGGTGGCTTTCTGCTCGCGGCCCCAGGCGCCCATCACGAAGGCGTCGTTGACCGACACGCACCAGATCTCGTCGACGCCCTTGGCCTTCAGCTGGTCGGCCAGCTTGACGTAGCCCGGCAGGTGCTGGGCCGAGCAGGTGGGCGTGAAGGCGCCCGGCAGGCCGAAGATGGCGATGGTCTTGCCCTGGACCAGGTCGGCCACGTCGAAGGTGTTGGGACCGAGCGCGCAGCCCTCGGTTTCGGTTTCGATGAATTCGGCCAGGGAGCCTTCCGGCAGGCGGTCGCCGATCTGGATGGTCATGGTGGGCATTCCTTTGTTGTGGTTATCAGAACCGGCAAGTATAAAACAAAAGGCCAGTGCCGCTTGGTTCGGCACTGGCCCTTCGCAATCATGGAGCGCCGGTGGTCAGCCGGCTTGAGAGATCGCTTGCCTGGTCGGCGTTTCAGTCCGCCTGCTTGCGCAGGAAGGCCGGGATGTCGTAGGTCTCGACACCGTTGCGCTGCATCGCCTGCACCTGCTCGGAAGCCTGCTCGCGGCGCCACACGGCCGGCTGCTTCATGCCGTCGGCGCCGGAGATCGCGCCCATGCCCGCACTTGCCGGCACGGTGGTCGAACCCATCACCGGGCTGCCATAGGTGCCGGTGCGCAGCACCTGTTGCGGCTGGACCAGCGAGATGTTGGCCTTGTTCTTGCCCAGGCCGGTCGCGACCACGGTCACGCGCAGCTCGTCGCCCATCGCGTCGTCGTAGGCGATGCCCTGTGCGATCGCGGCGTCGGGCGCGGCGAAGGCGCGCACGGCGGCCATGACTTCCTTGATCTCCTTGCCTTTCAGGCCGCGCGAGGCGGTCACGTTCACCAGCACGCCCTTGGCGCCCGACAGGTCGATACCGTCCAGCAGCGGCGAGGCCACGGCCTGTTCGGCGGCGATGCGCGCGCGGTCGACGCCGGCGGCGGTCGCGGTACCCATCATGGCCTTGCCCTGCTCGCTCATGATGGTCTTGACGTCGTTGAAGTCGACGTTGATGTGGCCCGGGACGTTGATGATCTCGGCGATACCTGCAACCGCGTTGTTCAGCACGTCGTCCGCGTGCTTCATCCAGTCCAGCATCGATTCGTCTTCGTAGATGTCTTCCAGTTTTTCGTTCAGGATGACGATCAGCGAGTCGACGTGCTTGGTCAGCTCTTCCAGGCCGGTCTCGGCCACCTGCATGCACTTGTCGCCCTCGTACGAGAACGGCTTGGAGACCACGGCCACGGTCAGCGCGCCCATGTTCTTGGCCACTTCGGCCACGATCGGGGCGGCGCCGGTGCCGGTGCCGCCGCCCATGCCGGCCGCGATGAAGACCATGTGGGCGCCGCGCAGCGCGTCTTCGATGCGCGCGCGCGATTGTTCCGCCAGCTGGCGGCCGATTTCCGGACGCATCCCTGCGCCCAGGCCGGAATCGCCGATCTGGATGATGTTGTGGGCGCTGGAGGCATTCAGCGCCTGGGCGTCGGTGTTCGCGGCGATGAACTCCACACCGGACACGCCCTTGTTGATCATGTGCTGCACCGCGTTGCCACCCGCGCCACCAACACCGACCACCTTGATGACGGTGCCCAGTGATGCGTTATCGACCATATCAAACTCCATGATGAACTCCTAATCTCTCGATGACCGTTTCCAGACTCGAAACCTCACAAGGATTGTGAAAACTCGAGATTGGAAACGTGCCTGTATTTTAAGAATGTTTTGTGACCGTTACCAAGCAAAACCGTAACTACCTGTATCAGCAGCCCCGAAAAGCGGCGCACCGCGTTGCATTTCGGGACATCTCTTCAAAAATTCCCCAGGAACCACTCTTTCATGCGCTGCCATACCGCCTTCACCGAACCATCCTGGCGTGTGACGATATGCCCGCGCAGGTACTGCTTCTTCGCTTCCAACAGCAGGCCAAGGACGGTCGCGTAGCGCGGGCTGCGCACCACGTCCGCGAGCTGGCCACGGTACTCCGGCGTGCCAAGGCGCGCCGGCTTGAGAAAAATGTCTTCGGCCATCTCGATCATGCCCGGCATGATCGAGGAGCCGCCGGTCAGCACGATGCCCGACGAGAGCACGCCCTCATAGCCGGACTCGCGCACCACCTGGTGCACCATCGCGAACAGCTCCTCGACGCGCGGCTCGATCACCGCCGCCAGGGCCTGGCGCGACAGCGAACGCGGACCGCGGTCGCCCAGCCCCGGCACCTCGAGGGTCTCGTTCGGGTCGGCCAGCACCTGCTTGGCCACGCCGTAGCGGATCTTGATCTCCTCGGCTTCGCCGGTGGGCGTGCGCAGGGCCATCGCGATGTCGCTGGTGATCTGGTCGCCCGCGATCGGCAGGACAGCGGTATGGCGGATCGCGCCATCGCTGAACACGGCAATGTCGGTGGTACCGCCGCCGATGTCGATCAGGACCACGCCGAGTTCCTTCTCGTCGCCGGTCAGGACCGAGTCCGCCGATGCCATCGGTTGCAAAATCAAATCAGATACTTCCAGACCGCAACGGCGCACGCACTTTACAATATTTTGCACTGCGGACACCGCACCGGTGACAATGTGCACGCGCACCTCGAGGCGGATGCCGCTCATGCCGATCGGTTCGCGCACGTCTTCCTGGTTGTCGACGATGAATTCCTGCGGCACCGTGTGCAGCAATTGCTGGTCGGTCGGGATGTTGACGGCCTTGGCGGTCTCGATCACGCGCGCCACGTCGGTGGCGGTGACTTCCTTGTCCTTGATGGCCACCATGCCGCTCGAATTGAAGGAGCGGATATGGCTGCCGGCGATGCCCGCGTACACGTTGCGGATCTTGCAGTCGGCCATCAGCTCGGCTTCCTCGAGCGCGCGCTGGATCGATTCGACGGTCGCCTCGATGTTGACGACAACGCCCTTCTTCAATCCTTTCGACTCGTGCTGGCCGAGTCCGATCACTTCATGGCGTCCATCGGCCATCACTTCGGCCACCACCGCCACCACTTTCGAGGTGCCGATGTCGAGGCCGACGATCAGGTTCTTCGCGTCTTTAGTCATGTTAGCTGTGCCTGCTTAAATTAAATGTGCTTTGTTGTTTTGCTTGGTGCTTTTTTCTGCTTCGCCGCCTTGACCGGCTTGGTCGCATCGAGCGGTATGCTCAAGGCGGCCGAGGACAGCGCCAGGCCGTTCGGATAGCGCATGTCGATCGTGTCGATGCGCCCCTCCTGCAGCCTGGCCACCAGCTGGGGATAGATGCTCACCAGCCGCTGCACGCGCCCCTTCAGCGTGCTCCTGTCCTGTTCCCGCCCCAGTTCCACGCTCATGCCGTTGTCCAGCTTGACGGTCCAGGCGTAGCGGTTCGACAGGCTGATCGATGCCGGCACCAGGCGCACCGGCGCGAACCAGCCGCGCAGTTCCGCGAAGCGCGCCAGCACTTCCTTCTCGCTGCCGGCGGGACCATCGAACGCAGGCAGCTCGTGGTCATCGTCGGCCTCGGCCAGGTTGGCGGTGAAGACGTCGCCCTTCACCGACAGCAGGCGCCCATCCTCGCCCCAGGTGCCGAGCGCTTCGTGTTCTTCCACGGCGACGATCAGCTGGTTCGGCCATTCGCGGCGCACGCTGGCCTTGCGCACCCAGGGCACCGCCTCGAAGGTCGCGCGCACCTGTTCCAGGTCGGACGTGAAGAAGTTGCCCTTGATCTTGCCCAGCACGCCGTTACGCACCGTCAGTTCGTTCACGTGCTGCAGGTCCAGCCCGTACATGCTCTCGACGCGCACGGCGCGCAAGGTGAACATCGGGCGCTGCGACAGCCACCACAGCCCCGACGCGATACAGGCGAGCGCCACCAGCGCGGTGATCGCGCTGGAGATCGTGTTCAGGGCCCGCACGTCTTGCCACATCGTCGTTCTTCCTTACTTCTTCTGTCCGATCTTGAGGCTGGCCGTGCGCAGGATCGCCACGCACAGGTCCTCGTAGCTCGTGCCCTCGGCGCGCGCGGCCATCGGCACCAGCGAGTGCCCGGTCATGCCCGGCGAGGTGTTCACCTCCAGCAGGAAGTGCTTGCCGTCGGATTCGCGCAGCAGCACGTCGATGCGGCTCCAGCCTTCGCAGCCCAGCGCGCGGTAGGCCTTTTCCACGTCGGCCTGGATGGCTTCAGTGGTCGCGGCATCCAGCGGCGCCGGGCAGTGGTACTGGGTCGTATCGGTGAAATACTTGTTCTGGTAGTCGTAGTTGCCCTCGGGCGCGACGATCTCGATGACCGGCAGCGCGCGCGCGGTGGGGCCGCTGCCCAGCAGCGGCACCGAGAACTCGCGGCCCTCGATGAACTGCTCGGCCAGCACGCGCGCGTCGTACTTGCGCGACAGCTCGACGGCCGCCTCGAGCTCTTCGCGGCGGGTCACCTTGGTGATGCCGATGCTCGAACCTTCGAGCGGCGCCTTGACGATCAGCGGCAGGCCGAGGTCGGCCACCACCTTATCGAGATCGGTGCCGTCGTCGATGACGGCGTACTTCGGCGTCGGCACGCCGTTCGCCAGCCACACGATCTTGGTGGTGATCTTGTCCATGCCCACGCTGGACGCCATCACGCCGCTGCCGGTGTACGGAATGCCGAGCAGTTCCAGCGCGCCCTGCAGGCTGCCGTCCTCGCCGTAGCGGCCGTGCAGCGCGATGAACACGCGGTCGTAAGCTTCCGCCGCCAGCTCGGCGATCGGGCGCTCGGCCGGATCGAAGGCGTGGGCGTCGACGCCCTTCGATTTCAGGGCGTTCAGCACGCCGGTGCCGGACATGATCGACACCTCGCGCTCGGCGGAACGGCCGCCGAACAGGACGCCGACCTTGCCCAGTGCTGCGATTTCGGATGGAGTCAAAGTGCTCACGATGCCACCTTTTGTTGCGTTGTCAATTGATGCGGAACGCCGCCGATCGAGCCGGCACCCATGATGAGCACGACGTCGCCGTCGCGCGCCACCTTCAGGATGGTGGCCGGCATGTCGGCGATGGCTTCCACGAACACCGGTTCGACCGCGCCGCTGGCGCGCAGCGCGCGCGCCAGCGCACGGCCGTCGGCCGCCACGATCGGGGCTTCGCCGGCCGCGTACACCTCGGCCAGCAGCAGCAGGTCGGGCGCGCCCAGCACCTTGACGAAGTCCTCGAACAAGTCGCGCGTGCGGGTGTAGCGGTGCGGCTGGAAGGCCAGCAGCAGGCGCCGGCCCGGATACGCCCCGCGCGCCGCGGCCAGCGTCACCTGGGCCTCGACCGGGTGGTGGCCGTAGTCGTCGACCAGCGTGAAGCTGCCGCCGCCCTCGAGCGGGATCTCGCCGTAACGGGTGAAGCGGCGGCCGACGCCGCGGAATTCGCGCAGGCCGCGCGCCGTGGCCTCGTCGGGCACGCCGATCTCGCGCGCGATCGCGATCGCCGAGCAGGCGTTCAGGACGTTGTGCATGCCCGGCTGGTTCAGCACGAATTTGGTGTCCGGATAGCCTTCCTGGCGCACCGTGAAGTGCATCCGGATGCCTTCCGCATGCGCGTCCAGCGCGCGCACTTCGGCCTCTTCCGAAAAACCGTAGGTCGTCACCGGCTTGGTCACCTGCGGCAGGATGGCGCGCACGTGCGGATCGTCGATGCACATCATCGCGCGGCCATAGAACGGCAGGCGGTGGGTGAAGTTCACGAACGCGGCCTTGAGCTTCTCGAAGTCGTGCTCGTAGGTGTCCATGTGGTCGGCGTCGATGTTGGTGATCACTTCGATCATCGGCGACAGGTTCAGGAACGACGCGTCCGATTCGTCGGCCTCGGCCACGATGTATTCGCCGGTGCCCAGCTTGGCGTTGGCGCCGGCGCTGGTCAGGCGGCCGCCGATCACGAAGGTCGGGTCCATGCCGCCTTCGTACAGCACCGAAGCCACCAGGCTGGTGGTGGTGGTCTTGCCGTGGGTGCCGGCAATCGCGATGCCGCGCTTCAGGCGCATCAGTTCGCCCAGCATGATCGCGCGCGGCACGATCGGGACTTTGGCGGCGCGCGCGGCCACCACTTCCGGATTCGCCTCGTTGACGGCGGTCGAGGTCACGACCGCGTCGGCGCCGCGCACGTGTTCCGCCGCGTGGCCGATGCAGACAGTGGCGCCCAGGTCCTTCAGGCGCTCGCTGGCCGCGTTCGCCGCCAGGTCCGAGCCCGACACTTTATAGCCGAGGTTCAGCAGCACCTCGGCGATGCCGCTCATGCCGCTGCCGCCGATGCCGACGAAGTGAATGTGTTTGATCTTGTGCTTCATCGCTTGTTTGCCAGTTGTTCAAGTTCATTCGCGATTGCCGCATTGGCGTCGCGCTTGCCCACCGCCTGCGCCGCCTCGGCCATCGCCAGGCAGTCGTCGCGGGTAGTGGTTTGCAGCAGCTGCGCCAGGCGCTGCGGATCCAGTTCGCCCTGCGGCAGGTGCAGCGCCGCCTTCTGCCTGTCCATCCAGACCGCGTTGTCGCGCTGGTGGCTGGTGGTGCTGGCAATGAAGGGCACCAGCACGCTGGCCACGCCGGCCGCGGTCAGTTCCGACACCGTGATCGCGCCGGCGCGGCAGATCACCAGGTCGGCGTTCGCGTATTCGGCCGCCATGTCGTCGATGAAGTCGACCACGTTGGCTTCCACCTTCGCCTGGGCATAGGCCGCGCGCAGGGCGTCGATGTTCTTCTTGCCCGACTGGTGGGTCACGACGGGCCGCTGCCCTGCCGGAATCAAGGCCAGCGCGGCCGGCACGGCGTCGTTCAGCACCTTCGCGCCCAGGCTGCCGCCCACCACCAGGATGTTCAAGGGGCCGCTGCGGCTGGCGAAGCGGCGGCTAGGTGCCGGCATCGCCAGGATCTCCTTGCGCACCGGGTTGCCGGTGACGATCGCCTTGCCCGCGGCTTTCCCGAAATCGGCCGGGAAACCGAACAGCACGCGCTGGGCCAGCGGCGCCAGGGTCTTGTTCGACAGCAACAGCGCGGCGTCGGCGTTCACCAGCGCCAGCGGCACCCCGCGCGAGCGCGCCATCATCCCGCCCGGTACCGTCACGTAGCCGCCCATGCCCAGCACCACGTCCGGCTTGCGCCGGGCAATGAAACGGCGGCAGGCGGCGAATGCGCCCAGCATCTTGAAGGCGCCCTTGACCGTATGGCCCAGTCCCTTGCCGCGCAGGCCGGCGAAGTCGATGCTGTCCATCGCGATGCCGTGCTTCGGCACGATCTCGCGCTCCATGCCGTGGGCGGTGCCCAGCCAGCTGACTTCCCAGCCGCGCGCGCGCATTTCCTGCGCAATCGCGATGCCGGGGAAGATGTGGCCGCCGGTGCCGGCCGCCATGATCATCAGGTGTTTCTTCATTGACGTCCCCCGCGCATGCGCACCCGGTTTTCGTAATCGATGCGCAGCAGGATCGCCAGGCCGACGCAGTTGAACATCAGGCCCGAGCCGCCATAGCTCATCAGCGGCAGGGTCAGGCCCTTGGTCGGCAGCAGGCCCAGGTTCACGCCCATGTTGATGAAGACCTGCACGCCGAGCCAGATGCCGATGCCTTTCGCGGCCAGGCCGGCGAAATGCTGCTCCAGCGCGATCGCCTGGCGGCCGATGTCGAAAGCGCGCTTGACCAGCCAGTAGAACAGGCCGACCACGGCCAGCACGCCGACCAGGCCGAGCTCTTCGCCGATCACGGCCATGATGAAGTCGGTGTGCGCTTCCGGCAGGTAGTGCAGCTTTTCCACGCTGCCGCCCAGGCCGACGCCGAAGATCTCGCCGCGGCCGAAGGCGATCAGCGAGTGGGTCAGCTGGTAGGCCTTGTCCAGGGCATTGCCCTCCTGCCAGGGGTCCATGTAGGCGAACATGCGCGCGCGGCGGAAGGGCGAGAGCGCGATGATGCTCGCAAACACCAGCACCAGGATGGCGCCGATGCCGCCGAACCAGATCATGTTGAAGCCGCCCAGGAACAGCACGCCCATCGAGATGCAGACGATCACGCCGAAGGCGCCGAGGTCCGGCTCGAGCAGGAGCAGCACGCCGACCAGCGCCATCGCGGCCGCCATCGGCATGAAGCCCTTGGTCAGCTTGTGCATGTACTGCTGCTTGCGCACCGTGAAGTCGGCCGCGTACAGCACCGCCACCACCTTCATGATCTCGGACGGCTGGCCGATCCTGAAGGGCAGCCAGCGGCGCGCACCGTTCACCGACACGCCCAGGCCCGGCACCAGCACGACGGCCAGCAGGATCAGCGTGACGACGAACATCAGCGGCGCGAAGCGCTGCCAGATCGCCACCGGAATCCGGAAGGCGAACAGGCCGAACACCAGCGAGATCGCGATGAACATCGCCTGGCGCAGCAGGAAGTAGTTGTTCTTGCCGCCGAGGTAGGCGAACTTGGGCGAATCCGGCAGCGCGATCGAGGCCGAATACACCATCACCATCCCGAACAGCATCAGGAGGACCACGACCCAGACCAGTGGCTGGTCGTATTCCATCATGCGCGAGGGCCGGGCGCGCGTCGCGATGGTCGCATCGCTGCTCGAACCGCCGAACTTGAAGGGGATCTGGAAAGCCATCAGATGTCCTGCCCCTTCTCGAGCGCGATCTCGCGCACGGTGTCCACGTAGACTTGGGCGCGGTGCGCGTAGTTGGTGAACATGTCCAGGCTGGCGCAGGCCGGGGACAGCAGCACCACGTCGTGGCTCCTGGCGAGACCGCTGGCGCGGCGCGTCGCCGCCGGCAGGTCCTGCAGGTCGAAGCACGGCACGCCGGTCGGTTCGATGGCGGCGCGCAGCGCCGGGGCATCACGCCCGATCAGCAGCACGGCGCGCACGTAGCGCGAGCACGGGCCGGCGAGCGGCGCGAAGTCCTGGCCCTTGCCGTCGCCGCCGGCGATCAGGAGGATCTGGCGGTCGGCCTCGCCGAAGGATTTGCCCAGGCCCTCCAGCGCGGCGACGGTGGCGCCGACGTTGGTGCCCTTGCTGTCGTCGTAGTACTCGACATTGTCGATGCTGGCGACCAGTTCCACGCGGTGCGGCTCGCCCTGGTAGTCGCGCAGGCCGTGCAGCAGCGGCGCCAGCGGCAGGCCGACGGCGCGGCACAGGGCCAGCGCGGCCAGCGCGTTGGATGCGTTGTGCAGGCCGCGGATGCGCAGCGCGTCGGCCGGCATCAGGCGGTTCAGGACCAGTTCGACCGGCTCTTCCGGCTCATTCAAGGAAGGAGAACGGCGGCGCTTCTTTTCCGGCTCTTCCGCCGGGCTGGCATTGGCCAGCCACAGCACGCCGCGTTCGTTCAGCAGGCCGAAACTGCCCGGGGCATCCGGCTCGCCGGTGCCGAAGGTGGTGACGCTCGAACCTTGCGCCGCCATGCCCATGACGATGGCGTCGTCGCGGTTCAGCACGCGCACGGTGTCCGCGCCGAAGATGCGCGACTTGTCGCGCGCATAGGCGGCCATGCCGCCATGCCAGTCCAGGTGGTCCTGGGTGACGTTCAGGACGGTGGCGGCGTCCGGGGCCAGGCTGAAGGTCGTGTGCAGCTGGAAGCTGGACAGTTCCAGCACCCAGGCCTGGGGCAAGTCATCTTTTTCCATCGCCTCGCGCAGCACGTCCAGCGCGGCCGGGCTGATGTTGCCGGCCACTTGCGTGGTGAGGCCGGCGCGGCGGCACAGCAGGCCGGTGATGCTGGTGACCGTGGTCTTGCCGTTGGTGCCGGTGATGGCGATGACCTTCGGCGCGTAGCCACGCGCTTCCTTGAGGGCGGCCAGCGCCTGGGCGAACAGTTCGATCTCGCCCCACACCGGGATCCCGCGCTCGCTTGCTGCCGGGTTGATCGCGGCCAGTTCGCGCTCCGGCGCCAGGCCCGGGCTCACCGCGACGAAGTCGACGCCGTCGAGCAGTGATGCAGTGAATTCGCCGGCGACAAATTCCGCATCCGGCACGGCGCTGCGCATGGCCGGCAGGCGCTGCGGCTCGGCACGGGTATCGGCCACGCGCACGCGCGCGCCGCAGCGGGCGAGCCACTGCGCCATCGCCAGGCCCGATTCGCCGAGCCCGAGTACCAGTGCGGATTTGCCGTCGTAGTTCATCGCTCTTCCCTATCAGCGCAGTTTCAGGGTGGAGAGGCCGACCAGCACCAGCACCATGGTCACGATCCAGAAGCGCACCACGACCTTGGTCTCTTTCCAGCCCTTCTGCTCGAAATGGTGGTGCAGCGGCGCCATCAGGAACACGCGGCGTCCGGTGCCGTAGCGCTTCTTGGTGAACTTGAACCAGCTGACCTGGATGATCACCGACAGGGTCTCGGCCACGAACACGCCGCCCATGATGAACAGGACGATTTCCTGGCGCACGATGACGGCGATGGTACCGAGCGCGCCGCCCAGCGCCAGCGCGCCGACGTCGCCCATGAACATCTGGGCCGGATGCGCGTTAAACCAGAGGAAGGCCAGGCCCGCGCCGGCCATCGCGCCGCAGAAGATCAGCAGTTCGCCGGCACCCGGGATGTGCGGGATGAACAGGTATTTCGAATAGGTCGCGTTACCGGTCAGATAAGCGAACAGGCCGAGCGCGCCGCCCACCATGATGGTCGGCATGATCGCCAGGCCGTCCAGGCCGTCGGTGAAGTTGACCGCATTGGAAGAGCCCACGATCACGCAATAGGTCAGCGCGATGAAGCCCCACACGCCCAGCGGGTAGCTGATGGTCTTGAAGAAGGGGACGATCAGGTCCGACTTGGGCGGCAGCGACATCGAGAAGCCCGACTGCACCCAGGCGAAGAACAGCTGCCACACTTCCCAAGGGGTGCGCGCCGAGACCGAGAACGCCAGGTACAGCGAGGAGGCGATGCCGATCAAGGACATCCAGAAGTATTTTTCGCCCGAGCGCATGCCTTCCGGGTCCTTGTAGACCACCTTGCGGTAATCGTCGACCCAGCCGATGGCGCCGAAGCCCAGGGTCACGACCAGCACCGGCCAGATCAGGCGGTTCGACAGGTCGCACCACAGCAGGGTCGAGAAGCCGATCGCGATCAGGACCAGCACGCCGCCCATGGTCGGGGTGCCGTGCTTGGAGAGGTGGGTCTGCGGACCATAGGTGCGCACCGCCTGGCCGACCTTCAGCGCGGTCAGCTTGCGGATCACCGCCGGGCCGCAGCCCAGGCCGATGGCGATCGCGGTAATGGTCGCGAACACCGCCCGGAAGGTGATGTAGTTAAAGATGCGCATCGGACCGACATAGTCCTGGAAGTATTGAGCGAGCCAGAGAAGCATATTAGTGTTGGGCGTCCTTGCCGAGGTTGTGTGGGGTGATGAGGTGTTGGACCACGCGTTCCATCTTCATGAAACGCGAGCCCTTCACCAACACAGTTGCGTCGGATTTGCTGCCCAGTTGCTTGTCCAGTGCTGCCAATAAATCGTCGAACTGCTCGTAGTGCTGCGCTCCCGATCCGCTCATGTGACGTGCGAGGTCACCGGTCGCGAGCACGGTGCCGATGCCGCGCGCTGCGGCATAGGCACCGATTTCTTCATGAAATTCAGGTCCCTGGGTCCCGACTTCGCCCATGTCGCCCAGCACCAGGATGCGCGGCGCGGGCGCCTGCGCGAGCACGTCGATGGCGGCGCGCACGGAATCCGGGTTGGCGTTGTAGCTGTCGTCGATGACGGTGGCGCCACCCGCGGCCTGCTTGCGCTGCAGGCGGCCGTTGACGGGCGCGAAGCCTTCCAGGCCGCGCACGATGGCATCCGGCGGGATGCCGGCGGCCAGGGCGCAGGCGCAGGCGGCCAGGGCGTTGCGGACGTTGTGGGTGCCGGCGGCGGCGAGGCGAATGGTGAACTGCATTGGCGTGTTTTCGGCCACGTCCGCCTGAACGTCGCCCCCGCGAAGGCGGGGGTCCGAGTTTGCTTGTGTGGACGACGCGTCGAACTTGGCCCCCTGCCTGCGCAGGGGCGACGTATTGGCGGTGACGTTCAAATCACTGCCGAAGCTGTTCGGCGTGTAAGTCGCCCACACATCGCAGGCGTCGGTCAAACCGAAGGTCAGCACCTCATGCCCGCCCGCCAGCGCGCGCCACAGCCCCGTGTACTCGTCGTCGCCGGGGAACACGGCCACGCCATCCACCGGCAGCGCCGCCAGCACGGCACCGTTCTCGCGCGCCACCGCTTCCACCGTGTGCATGAACTCCTGGTGCTCGCGCTGCGCATTGTTCACCAGCGCCACCGTCGGCGCGGCGATTGCCGCCAGGCGCGCGATCTCGCCCGGGTGGTTCATGCCCAGTTCGACCACCGCCGCGCGATGCGTGTCCTGCAGGCGCATCACGGTCAGCGGCACGCCGATCTCGTTGTTCAGGTTACCCTGGGTGGCCAGGCGCGCCTCGAGCCCGAAGGCCGCAGCCAGGATCGCGGCGATCATCTCCTTGACCGTGGTCTTGCCATTGCTGCCGGTGACGCCGATGACCGGGATGTCGAACTGGCGGCGCCACGAGTTGCCGATGCGGCCCAGCGCCACCAGCGTGTCCGGCACGACGATGGCCGGCAGCGGGAAGTTCTCGGGCAGCTTGTCCACCACCACGGCGGCCACGCCCTTGGCCGCAACCTGGTCGAGGAAGTCGTGGGCATCGAAGGTCTCGCCGTGCAATGCGACGAACAGCGCGCCGGGTGCCACCTGGCGGCTGTCGGTCGAGACGCCTTCAAACGACGCATCGCCCGTCATGCGGGCGCCGTCGATCATGGCTGTCAGTTGTGCGAGCGTACCGCGCATCAGTTCGTCCTCATCATCGTTACACGCGCGGTCAAGGCCAGCGCGGCATGGTCGGCATCGGAAAACGGCATTTTCCGACCCTTGATTTCCTGGTAGGGCTCATGGCCCTTCCCGGCCAGCAGGATCACGTCCTGCTTGGCGGCGTGCTTCACGGCCGACAGGATGGCGGCGGCGCGGTCCTCGATCGCCTGCCAGGGCGCACCGCCCGCATCCATGCCGGCCACGATCTGCTCGATGACCGCGCGCGGCTCTTCCGAGCGCGGGTTGTCGCTGGTGACGACCACCTGGTCGGCCAGCTGCGCGATGCGGCCCATCTGCGGGCGCTTGCCCGGATCGCGGTCGCCGCCGCAGCCGAACACGCACCACAGCCGGCCGGCGCGGTCCCTCGCCACCTGGCGCAGCGCGCCCAGCGTCTTGTCCAGCGCGTCCGGGGTGTGCGCGTAGTCGATCACGACCAGCGGCGCGTCCTGGCCGCCGACCTGCTGCATGCGGCCCGGGGCCGGCACCAGGCCCTCGATGGCGTCCAGCGCGGCGCGCAGTTCGATGCCCTTGGCCAGCAGCGCGCCCAGCACGGCCAGCGCATTGCTGACGTTGAAGTGGCCCACCAGGCGCGTGCGCGCCAGCTGGTTGCCCCAGGGTGACTCGACCTGGAACTCGGCGCCGAGCGCGCGGCTCTTCAGGCTGGCCGCGCGCAGCACGCGCACGCCGTCCATTGCCGGCACTTCGGCCTCGCCACGCAGCGTGTAGCCGGTCACGGCCACCTGCGGCCGGCTGGCACGCAGGTGCTGGACGATACGAACGCCGGCCGGGTCGTCCAGGTTGACAACCGCGGTCTTCAAATCCGGCCAGTCGAACAGTTTCAGCTTGGCGGCTTCGTAGCTCGCCATGTCGCCGTGATAATCCAGGTGGTCGCGCGTCAGGTTGGTGAACAGCGCGACGTCGAAGTGCATGCCGGCGGTGCGGTGCTCGACCAGGCCGATCGACGAGACTTCGATCGCCAGCGCCTGCGCGCCGTGGTTCGCCAGCCGGGCCAGCTCGCCCGCCAGCAGCACCGCGTCCGGCGTGGTGTAGCCGGTGGCGTCGAAGTCGGCCTCGAGCTGGCTGCGCACCAGACCCACGCCCAGCGTGCCGATGACGGCGGCGGTGCCGCCGAGGCTGGCCAGCGCCTGCGCGGTCCACAGCGCGCACGAGGTCTTGCCGTTGGTGCCGGTGACGCCGACGGTGAACATGGCGGCGTCGGGCTGGCCGTAATACGCGTGCGCGATCGGGCCGGCACCCGCCTTCAGGTTGGCCACGCCCAGGTGCGGCACATCGAAGGCCGCGTCCCATTCGAAACCCTGCGACTCGTACACCACCGCGGCGGCGCCGTTCTCGATGGCGGACGCGATGAAGCGGCGGCCGTCGGCGGCTTCGCCCGGATAGGCGAAGAACACGCTGCCCGGCTTGACGCGGCGGGAGTCGGAAGCGAGTTCGCCGCCTGGGGCGGCGGCGCGGATCCATTGAATGATGTCGTTCACATTCGCCGTCATCAGTTGCTCTCCTCGAGGGGATGTTCGGGAATGATGATGTCCGTGACCGTGGAATCCGGCGGCACGTTGGCGGCGCGCAGCGCGTTGGCCGCCAAGACCGCGAAGGTCGGCGCCGCCACGCTGCCCCCGGTGTGCAAGGGACCACTCGCATCGTCGATCATCACCGCGATCACGAAGCGCGGATTCGACATCGGCACCATGCCGGCGAAGTTGCCGACGTAATGGGTCTTCGAATAGCGGCCGTCGATGACTTTCTGCGCGGTGCCGGTCTTGCCGCCCGCCCGGTAGCCGGCGATCTGGGCCTGGGACGCGGTACCGCCCGGGCCCACCACGGATTCCACCATGGTGCGCATCTGGGCCGCGGTCTTCGGCGAGATGATCTGCTGGCCGATCGGCTTCTCGTTGGTTTTCTGGAACGACAGCGGGATGATGTCGCCGTCGCGCGCGAAGATCAGCCAGGCGTGCGCCAGCTGCAGCAAGGACATCGAGATGCCCTGGCCAAAGGACATGTTGGCCTTGGCCACGACCGGCCACGACTTGTAGGGGCGCACGCGGCCCGCCGCCGCGCCAGGAAAGCCATAGCGCGGCGCCTGGCCGAAGCCGACCTTGGTGAACATCTGCCACATTTCCTCGGCGGTCAGCATTTCCGAGATCTTGGTGGTGCCGATGTTGGACGACTTCTGGATGATGGTACTGACGTCGATGACGCCGTGCGGGTGGGTGTCGTGGATCGGATGGCCGCCGGTGAAGTAGGTGCCGTTGCCGGTGTCGAACAGCGTGGTCGGCTTGATCAGGCCCTTGTCCAGCGCCAGCGCCACGGTGAAGGGCTTCAGCGTCGACCCCGGCTCGAAGGTGTCGGTGATCACGCGGTTGCGCAACTGCTCGCCGGTCAGGTGGGCGCGGTTGTTGGGGTCGTAGGTCGGCCAGTTGGCAAGCGCCAGCACCTCGCCGGTATGCACGTCGATCACCACCGCGGCGCCGGCCTTGGCGTGGAACTTCTCGACCGCGTCCTTGACGCTGTTGAAGGCGATGTACTGCAGCTTGCTGTCGACCGACAGGGTGATATCCTTGCCGTCGTGCGGCTCGCGCTGCATGCCGACGTCTTCGACGATGCGCCCCAGGCGGTCCTTGATCACGCGGCGGCTGCCGGGCTGGCCCACCAGCGACTTCTGCTGCGCCAGCTCCATCGCTTCCTGGCCCACGTCCTCGACGTTGGTGAAGCCGACCATGTGCGCCATCACCTCGCCCTGCGGGTAGAAGCGCTTGTATTCCTTGCGGGTGTCGATACCGTCGATGTCGAGCTTCTCGATCTTGGCGACGACGTCCATGTCGACCTGGCGTTTCAGGTAGACGTAGCTGCGCTTGGAATCGAGCTTCTTGCGCAGCTCGGAATCCGGCAGCTCGAGCAGGCGCGCCAGTTCGTGCAGCTTGGCCGGATCGGCGTCCTTGATGTCTTCGGTGAAGGCCGAGACCGACTTGACCGGCAGCGAGGACGCCAGCACCAGGCCGTTGCGGTCGAGGATCTTGCCGCGCGTGGCCGGCAATTCCTGGGTGCGCATGTAGCGGCTGGCGCCCTGCTGCTGCAGGAAGCGGTTGTCCATGGCCTGCACCCACAGCGCGCGGCCGGCCAGCGCCGCGAAGGCGGCGAACAGCACGAACAGCACGACGCGCGAGCGCCAGTCGGGCAGGCGCACGGCCAGCACGGGGCTCTTGGAAAAGGCCACGCCCTTGCCCGCGGCGACGCGGGCATTGGCGCGGGGACTCTGGGCGCCGACTTTCATTTGCCGCCTTCCGTCAGGTACTGGGTACGCGCCGGGCTGAGCGGCGCCATGTTCAATTCGGTACGCGCGATCTGTTCGATGCGCTCGTTCTTGCCGAGCGTGTTCTGGTCGAGCTGGAGCTGGGCCCAGTCGATGTCGAGCTGGCGCTGCTGGGTGGCCAGCTTCTCGATGTCGTTGACCAGGTGGTTGCGCTGGTAGCGCGCGTTCACGACCGACAGCGCGCAGCCGACCAGCAGCGTGGTCAGCACCACGTTCAGCTTGCCGCTCATGCCGCCGCTCCCGCGGCCTGCTCCGGCAGGCGCTCGGCCACGCGCAGCACCGCCGACCGGGCGCGCGGGTTGGCCTCGACTTCGGGGCCGGAAGGCTTGGTCTTGCCGAGCAGCTTCATCAAGGGCTGCGGCAGGTCGACCGCACGGATCGGCAGGCGCCGGTCCGGCTGCTCGACCTTGGCCTTGGACGCCAGGAACTGCTTGACCATGCGGTCTTCCAGCGAGTGGAAGCTGATCACGGACAGGCGGGCGCCCGGTGCCAGCAGGCCGAACGCGACGTTCAGACCTGCTTCAAGGTCCTCAAGCTCTTGATTGATGAAAATCCGGATAGCCTGAAAGGTGCGGGTTGCCGGATCCTTGCCTTTCTCCCGGGTTTTGACCGCGTTTGCCACGATTGCGGCAAGCTGTCGTGTGCTTGAAATTGGTTCGACTGCCCGGCGAGCAGCAATCGCCTTTGCAATCTGAAAAGCAAACCGTTCTTCCCCATAATCCCGAATCACCTTTTCCAGTTGTCGTTCATCCACCACGGCCAGCCATTCGGCGGCCGAGATGCCCCGTGTCGTATCCATCCGCATGTCCAGTGGACCGTCGTTGCGGAAGCTGAAGCCGCGGCTCGCATCGTCGACCTGGGGCGAGGAGATGCCGAGGTCGAGCAGGATGCCGTCGACCTGGGTCACACCGCGTGCCGCCAGCGCCTCGCGCATCGTCGCGAAGCTGTCGTGCACGATCGCAAAGCGCGGATCGTTGATCTGTTCCGCCGTGGCGATCGCCTGCGGATCCTTGTCGAAAGCGATCAGGCGGCCTTCAGGCGCCAGCTTCGACAGGATCAGCCGGCTGTGACCACCGCGGCCGAAGGTGCCATCTATATAAGTACCTGCCGCGCGCCCGCCAGCGAGATCGAGCGCATCGACTGCTTCATCGAGCAGCACCGTACGGTGCTGCAAACCCTGCTGCAAACCGGGCACCGGTTGAATCACGTCCATACGGCGCCTTAGAAGGAGAAATTGGAAAGAACATCGGGCATGCCGCCGGCGACGGCGTCGGCCTCGTCCTGGGCCAGTTTGGCGGCATCCCAGATCTCGAAATGGGTCCCCATCCCGAGCATCATGACCTCTTTCTCCAGTCCTGCTGCACTGCGCAGTTCGGGCGACACGAGCACCCGGCCCGCGCCATCCATCTCGACATCGCAAGCGTTACCAAGGAAAATGCGTTGCCACGCACGGGCCGACATCGGCCAGGCGGCGATCTGTTCGCGATGTTCTTCCCACACCGGGCGCGGGAAGAACAACAGGCAACCATGCGGGTGTTTCGTGAGCGTCATACGGCCTTCGCACTGCTGGATCAAGGCGTCACGATGCTTGGACGGTATTGACATCCGACCCTTTGCATCGAGATTGATCGCTGACGCGCCCTGAAACACGTATTTACCTAGTTCTGGAGAGTTATCAGTCTGATTATTTTTGGCGGCCAGGAGACACATTCTTCTCCCACAAAACTGCACTTTTTGCCACCGTTTCCCACTTTAAGTGAAGCGTTGTCTGTGGTCAAGCGAATTCACAGTTAGAAAACGTGGAAATTGCCAATGAAACCAATGACTTAGCGCACTTACTTGAGACTGACTCAAGTAAAAATGTTGAGCAAAATTAGGTACTTAGGTGAGCAATTGCATGTATACCCTCACTTAGACACATGGGTTTCACCCTTGATCTACCGCAACTTTTGACTCCTGGTTGGTCTATACAACACGACATTCACAGCCAGCGCACTCTGGCGTTGGAAATTGCGGATCCATGCCGTGCGGGTTAGGATGAAGTCAAGTGAGCCTGTACTCACGCAGGAGACCGCCGTGAGCATCGCCCTGGCCCGGACTCGTACCGTCTACGACCTCCACGAGGTGCAGGGTGCGCTCGACCGCAACCGCGGACGCTCGCCCGAGCTCGACGCCTTCTACGAGCACATGCTGGAGACCGGCGCCGAACGTTTCGTCACCCCCCCCTCCTCCATCGACGCCCTCGACCCTCTGTCCGAGGAATGCCCGAACTTCGACGACGTCATCGACGACCTGGCGCGCTACCTGCGCCTGGCCCACGCCGGCGACAAAGGGTTCAACGTCATGCCGATCCTGCTGCTGGGCGGACCGGGCGTCGGCAAGACCCATTTCGCCAAGCGCCTGGCGAAAGTCATGCAGACTGATTGTGAACTGATCAGCATGAACGCCCTGTCGGCCGGCTTCGTCATCACCGGCAGTTCGGCCAGCTGGCGCGGCGCCAAATGCGGCAAGGTGGCCGAGCGCCTGGTGCGCGGGCAGTTCGCCAATCCCGTGATCGTGCTGGACGAGGTGGAGAAAGCGACGGGATCCTCGCAGTCGGATCCGCTGGCGGCCTTGTATCAGTTGCTGGAACCGGAGACGGCGTGTGCCTTCCGCGACGAATTCATCGACGTGGACATCGATGCGTCGCAGATCTTCTGGGTGCTGACGGCCAATTCCGTGGAGGGGATTCCGCATCCGCTCTTGAACCGGATGGCGGTGTATGAGGTGCCGGCGCCGACGCCTGAACAGGCGGCCGGGATTGCGCAGCGCATGTATGCGGGCTTGCTGCGGGAATTGAATTTGGGCGGGTTCGATCCGCTGCTGGGGGAAGTGGTGCTGGATCGGCTGGCGGGGGTGTCGCCGCGCGACCTACGCAAGACCTTGTTGGATGGCTTGGGGTATGCGGTGGCGGATGGGCGGGGGTGTGTGGTGGCGGGGGATATTCGGATCAAAACGATTCGGGGAAATAAGAGGATTGGATTTTAATAATCAAACCCAATCCAATAAACAATTGATTTATCCTCAATTTCCCTGCCAAATAACATCTGACGTTTCTCTATTTCGATTTGCAATCGTAAAGATAAAACAGGTTAATCCTCGATAAATCCACCTGTAGCAGGCGAAGAGGGGGCAGCTAGTTCGGCATTAAAATGAGACCTTATTTTCTCCAGTACAATACCTTCTAAATCTTGGTTTTCTTCCGACAATGCTATTGCTATATGACGAGCAGCATCCGCCAATATTGTCCCCCATGCAACCTCTTCATTAATTTGCATCGCCCTGTACATGCCAATCTTCAAAGAACAATGAAGCTTCTGCTCGGCGATCCACACTCTAAGCATCTCGGTTGAATTTTCGTCGCGCAAAGCTGCAGGTGGGATAGGTCGTTCGTTCACTTTAGTTTACTCCTTATGTTAATTTTTGGATGGGTCCGGCTTTGGATCAGGAGGCTTTGGTGGCTCAACCC
>Ga0265780_10001166_pt1 | contig 38462 bp, 36 predicted proteins | sample P1T30metagenome_FD_192432 | JGI IMG/M metagenome (GOLD analysis project Ga0265780, IMG submission 192432) | Plant litter microbial communities from East Loma Ridge, Irvine, California - P1 T30 | ecosystem: Environmental > Terrestrial > Plant litter > Unclassified | place: USA: California...
GCGAAATGCGGATGTGGCGCAGTGGTAGCGCATCACCTTGCCAAGGTGAGGGTCGCGAGTTCGAATCTCGTCATCCGCTCGAGTGTCAAGCTCACCAGAGGGTGGTCCACCGACTGGTGGCCTCCCTCTGGGGGCTACTCGTATGGTGGAGTGGCCGAGAGGCGAGGCACCGGCCTGCAAAGCCGTTCACGCGGGTTCAAATCCCGTCTCCACCTCCAATCGTTGCAGACCCAGGTCTACAATCGATGCAGTTCCAAGTGAAAAAGTTTGAGCGATTGGCGCAGCGGTAGCGCGCTTCCCTGACACGGAAGAGGTCGCTGGTTCGATCCCAGTATCGCTCACACCGAGAAAGCCCCGGCACACGCCGGGGCTTTCGTCATTCCCCGGCCGACTCGTCGGAGGGGCCGACGAGGACATCCCGGTCGAGGGGTCCGTCGGCCGGGCGGCCCCTCAGACCGCCCGGAGAGCGGCCACCGCGGTGAGCAGAGCGTCGGCCACCTCGTGCTTCGTCCCGCGTGCTTCGGCGACCTCGGTCCCGTCCCGATCGATGACGACCACCGCCGTGTCGTCGCTGCCGAATCCCGCCGACCACCCGACCGAGTTCAGCACGAGCAGGTCCGCGCCCTTCCGCCGCTGCTTCGTGCGCCCGAGTGCGACGAGCTCGTCGCGGTCGTCCGTCGTCTCGGCGGCGAAGCCGACGACGGTCTGGTCCACGCCGCGGTCCGCGACGAGCCCGGCCAGCACGTCGGGGTTGCGGACCAGACGGACGACCATCTCATCGCCCGTGTCGTCCTTCTTGATCTTTCCCGCCGACACCTCCGCGGGTCGGTAGTCGGCCACGGCGGCCGTCATGACGACCACGTCGTTGGCGGCGGCCTCGCCGCGCATCGCCGTCTCGAGCTCGAGAGCGGTCGAGACGGGCAGCACGCGGATGCCCGGCACGGCCGCGATCGTGCGCAGCACCGCGCCGTCGAGCTCGGCGGCGACGACGGTCACCGTCGCTCCCCGGCGGGCGGCGGCCAGGGCGATCGCAGCGCCCTGCTTTCCCGTGGACCGGTTGCCGATGAAGCGGACGGGGTCGAGGGGCTCGCGGGTGCCTCCGGCGGACACGACCAGCCGGAGCCCCGCGAGGTCGTCGACCCGCGCCTCCTCGGCGGGGTCGTGGGCGGTCGAGGAGGTGCGGCTCGCGACCGCGAGCGCGGCCGCCACGATCTCGTCGGGCTCGCTGAGACGACCCGGCCCCGAGTCGCCGCCCGTGAGCGGGCCGTCCGCGGGTCCGACCACCGTGACGCCGCGGCTGCGGAGGAGCTCGGTGTTCGCGACCGTCGCGGGGTTCCGCCACATCTCGGTGTGCATGGCGGGTGCGACGACCAGCGGCGCGGTGCTCGCGAGGATGGTGGTGCCCAGCAGGTCGTCCGACAGGCCGTGCGCGATCTTGGCGAGCGTGTGCGCGGTCGCGGGGGCGACGACGATCAGATCGGCCTGCTGCCCGAGAGCGACGTGCCGCACCTGCGCCACGTCGTCGAAGACCGAGGTGTGCACCGGGTTGCGGCTGATCGCCTCGAGGGTCGGCGCGCCGACGAAGCGGAGGGCCGCCTCGGTCGGGACGACGTGGACGTCGTGCCCCTGCACGACGAACCCCCGCACGACCCCGACGGCCTTGTACGCGGCGATCCCGCCCGAGATCCCGACGACGATCGTGAGTCGCCGCGCGGGGTCGGTCGTGTCGGCGGGGGAGTGCGGGGAGGAGTCGTGCGTCACGGGGTGCCTGTCGATCGATGCGGACGGTCGGCCGATCCGGGGCGGGATCGGTAGCGTTGCACTGCCACGATGCCGCATCTCGTGACCGCTCGCCTGATCGTCCGCCCGTCCACCAGCCGCCGGGTGCCGTCGCCCGGAGGACCCATGTGCACCGTCGTCGTCTCGATCGCGCCCGACGCCGAGTGGCCGGTGGTCCTCTTCGGGCTGCGCGACGAGTCACCGGACCGCCCGTGGGACGAGCCCGGGGCCTGGTGGCCCGAGCTCGGCGACCGGGTGACCGGGGTGCACGACCGCGAGGCCGGTGGGGCCTGGCTGGCCGTCGCGGACGATCCGAGTCGCGCGAGCGTCGTGCTCAACCGGCACGAGGAGCCGCCCGTGCCGGAGGGCGGCTGGGCGACCCGGGGCTCGCTGCCGTTGCGGGCCGCGGCCGACGGCGTGCTCCCCGTCGGTCCGCAGCGCACGCGCACCTTCAACCTGCTGACCGCCGATCGAGGAGGCGCGACGCACTCCACGTGGGACGGCTCGATCACGACGACCACCCGTCTCGCCCCCGGGGTGCACGTGCTGACGCATGCAGCGCCCGACGACCGCTCGGTGCCGCGCGTCGACCGCTGGCTGCCGCGATTCCGCGATGTCGCGCCTCCTGCCGGGCCCCTCGGCTCAGCGGGCGAGGGCGAGGGCGCCTGGGGGCCCTGGCTCGATCTGCTCCGCGAGAGCAGCCGCCTCGCCCCCGACGACGACGATGCGCTCATCCGGTCGGATCTCGTCGACGGACGCCTCTTCTCGTCGCTGTCGCTCAGCGCCGTTGCGGTGTCGGCCGATCGCGTCGCCCATCGGCACATCCGACTCGACGGCGCCCCGTCGGTCGAGGCCGCGCTGTCCCGCCGCTGAGCCGCCGGCGGCCGCCTCGCACGTCATCCCGGGTCATCGGGAATCACGCCGACGCCTGCGGCGTTAGTGTCGGATGGCTCGTCCGACCCCCGAGTCGCAGTGAAGGATTCCCGTGAAGATCACCGCCCCCCGCACCGTCCGCCGTCTCTCCGCCCTCGGCGTCGTCGCCGCAGCCGCCCTGGCGCTCACCGCCTGCGCGCCGGCCTCCACCGACGGGGTGGTCACGCAGACCGGCGACTCGACCGCCGACACCAGCGCGGCGAAGAGCCTCAGCGACATCCGGGACTCGGGCGAGCTCGTCATCGGCACCGAGGGCACCTATCAGCCCTTCACGTACCACGAGGGCGGCTCGGGCGCGCTCACCGGATACGACGTCGACGTCGCGACGGCCGTCGCCGAGAAGCTCGACCTCACCCCGACCTTCGAGGAGACCCAGTTCGACGCGCTCCTCGCCGGTCTCGACGCCGGGCGCTTCGACATCGTCGCCAACCAGATCTCGATCACCGACGAGCGCGAGGTCAGCTACGACTTCTCGACGCCGTACACGGTCAGCCGCGGCGCCGTGATCACGGCCGCCGACGACACCGACATCACCTCGCTCGCCGACCTCGCGGGCAAGACGACCGCGCAGTCGCAGTCGAGCAACTTCTACACGACGGCGAAGGACGCGGGGGCCGACGTGCAGGTCGTCGAGGGCTGGGCCCAGTCCGTCGCGCTCCTCGAGCAGGGCCGCATCGACGCCACGGTCAACGACGAGCTGACGTTCCTCGACTACGTGAAGACGAACCCCGACCGCGCCGCCGGCATCAAGATCGCCGCGACCACCGACGACGTCTCCCGTTCCGCCCTGGTCACCACGAAGGGCAGCGACGACCTCGTCGAGGCGATCGACGAGGCCCTGGCCGAGCTGAAGGCCGACGGCACGCTGGCCGAGATCTCCGACCGGTACTTCGGCCAGGACGTCAGCGAGTAGCCGTGCAGTCCTCCCTCGACCTCTTCGGGCGGTCGCTCTGGCCGATCGTGTCGGGGGCGCTCGTCGCGTCGATCCCGCTGGCGTTCATCTCGATGGCCCTCGGGCTCGTCATCGCGATCACGATCGCTCTGATGCGCCTCTCCGGTCAGAGCTGGCTGGCGGGCATCGCGCGGTTCTACACCTCGGTGATCCGGGGCACGCCGCTGCTGGTCCAGCTGTTCGTGGTGTTCTACGGTCTGCCGTCGCTGGGGATCCGGCTCGACCCGTGGCCGAGCGCCATCATCGCGTTCTCGCTGAACGTGGGCGGGTACGCGGCCGAGGTCATCCGGGCGGCCATCCTGTCGGTGCCCAAGGGGCAGTGGGAGGCCGCTCACACGATCGGCATGTCCCGAGGGCTCGCTCTGCGGCGGATCATCCTGCCGCAGGCGGCCCGCGTGTCGGTGCCCCCGCTGTCGAACACCTTCATCAGCCTGGTGAAGGACACCTCGCTCGCGAGCGTCATCCTGGTCACCGAGCTGTTCCGTCAGGCCCAGCAGATCGCCACGGTCTCGAACGAGTTCCTCCTGATCTACCTCGAGGCGGCCCTGGTCTACTGGGTCATCTGCCTCATCCTGTCGTTCGGGCAGGACGCCCTCGAGAAGAGATTGGACCGCCACGTTGCCCGCTGACGTCAGACCTCCCGCAGATCCTTCCGGCGCCGATGCCCCGGTGCTGATCGTCCGCGGGCTGCGCAAGGCCTTCGGCGCGAACGAGGTGCTGCGGGGGATCGACCTCGAGGTCCGCCGTGGGCGGGTCGTCGCGATCATCGGCCCGTCGGGCTCGGGCAAGACGACGGTGCTGCGGTCGCTCAACAGCCTCGAGGTCCCCGACGCGGGCACGGTCACCCTGTCCGACGGCCGGGCCGTCGACTTCGGCGCGAAGGTCGGCAGACGCGACCTCACGGCTCTCCGTGACCGCTCGTCGATGGTCTTCCAGCACTTCAACCTGTTCCCGCATCTGACCGTGCTGCAGAACGTCGTCGAGGGCCCCGTCCGCGTGCAGGGACGGGACCCCGAGGAGGCACGGGTCGAGGCCGAGTCGCTCCTCGCGCGGGTGGGTCTCGCCGACAAGACGGACGCCTACCCGTCCGAGCTCTCCGGTGGCCAGCAGCAGCGCGTGGGGATCGTCCGGGCCCTGGCCCTCCGACCGGAGCTGCTGCTCTTCGACGAACCCACCTCGGCCCTCGACCCCGAGCTGGTCGGCGACGTGCTCACGGTCGTGAAGGAGCTCGCCGACGAGGGGTGGACGATGATCGTCGTCACGCACGAGCTCGAGTTCGCCCGTCGCGTCGCCGACGAGCTCGTCTTCATGGACGCCGGCGTCGTCGTCGAGCGGGGACGACCCGCCGACGTGCTGAGCCGGCCGCGCGAGGCTCGCACGCAGCAGTTCCTCCGGCGCGTTCTGAAGCCCCTCGACGACTGACGGGACGCACCCGGCCACGACGACCCGCGCCTCCTCGGCCCCGTGACCGCAGGAGGCGCGGGTCGTGCCGCTCAGCCGAAGAGACGGTGCGAGGCGATCCGGGCGCCCTCGCCCAGCGAGGCGAGCTTCGCGACGGCGATCTGCGGGTGGATCCGTCCGCCGAGTCCGCAGTCCGTGGAGGCGATGACCCGGTCCGGTCCGACCACCGAGGCGAAGGCCTCGATGCGGTCGGCCACGAGTTCCGGGTGCTCGACGACGTTCGTCGCGTGACTCACCACGCCCGGGGCGATGGTCTTGCCGGCGGGCAGCTCGACGTCGCGCCAGATCCGCCACTCGTGCTCGTGACGGACGTTGGCCGCCTCGAACGAGTACGAGCCCGCGTCGATCTCGAGCATCAGGTCGACGATGTGGCGGAACTCGATGTCGGTCGTGTGCGGTCCGTGCCACGAGCCCCAGCAGAGGTGGAAGCGCACCTGCTCGGGCGGGATGCCCCTGAGCGCGTGGTTCAGGGCCTCGACCCGGATGCGCGTGAAGGCCCGGTAGTCGTCGATGCCGGGCTCGGGGTTGATCTGGTCCCAGTTCTCGGCGATGGACGGATCGTCGATCTGGACGATCAGTCCGGCGTCGGTGATCGCGAGGTACTCCTCGCGGAGGGCGTCGGCCCAGGCCCAGATGTGCTCCTCGTCGGTCGCGTAGTGGTCGTTCGCGATGCGCGCCCCGCTGCCCGGCGAGAGCGCGGTGATGAAGGCCGACGAGGCGTCCGCCTCCGCGAGACCGGCCCGCAGATTCGCGATGTCGGAGGCGATGGCGGCGTGACCGACGTACTCGAGGGGGCCGGTGGTGCTCGGGAACGGGGTCGCCCCCGAGCCGGTGCCGATCCCCGACGTCGGGTCGGTGTAGGCGTCGTGGAAGCGCTGCCAGTCGCGCCGGTCGGGGAAGGACGTCAGCCGGACGTCTCCGGGCCCGGATCGGACGGGCTGCTGACTGAAGATGTCGGAGCCGGTCAGCGAGAGTCCGCCGACGCGCTGGAACGAGTACGACCACCAGGCGCCGTAGTCGACGGCGCTCGTCATGGCCTTGCCGTACTCGCCGTCGCCGACGATCGTGATGCCGAGCTCGCGCTGGCGTCGCACGAGGTCGACGACGGCCGCCGTCAGCAGGTCGTCGAACTCCGGGCTGCGTTCGAGGGTGAAGCCGTCCGGCCCGAAGGCGCGGGCGTCGTTGGCGGCGATCAGCTCGGGCGTGCGGGGCAGGCTGCCGGCGTGGGTCGTCTCGATGCGGTCGTGGCTCATGCCCTCATGCTGGCCCTCGGGCGTGCGGCTGCGCCACCGGACCGGGGCAGCCCGTCACACGGCGTCATGCGGGGCCGGCCGGGAACACCACGGGCTCCTCGGTCGTTGCGTCGAGGTGCCGTCGGCGATGCTCGTTACGATCGACGGGAAAGGACACCGTGACCCAGACTCCGACAGACCCCCGCCGGCCCTCGTCCGTCGACCCCTCGCATACCGGAGGCCCGGAGAGCCGCGAGCCGCTCTCGGCCGACGAGATCGATCGCATCCGGGGTGACTTCGCGATCCTCGGGCAGGCGGTGAACGACGCCCCGCTGGCCTATCTCGACTCCGGCGCGACGGCACAGCGACCGGCCAGCGTGCTCGACGCCGAGCGGGCCTACCTCGAGACGATCAACTCGGCGGTCCACCGCGGCGCGCACACGCTCGCCGGTCTGGCCACCGAGGCGTTCGAGGACGCCCGCGCGACCGTCGCGGACTTCGTCGGAGCCGACGTCGACGAGATCGTCTGGACGGCGAACGCGACCGACGCGCTCAACCTCGTCGCCTACGGCTTCGCCAACGCGACCCGTGGCCGCGGAGGAGCGCCCGCCCGCCGGTTCGCCCTGCGACCCGGCGACGAGATCGTGCTGACCGAGGCGGAGCATCACGCGAACCTGGTCCCCTGGCAGGAGCTCGCGGCCACGACCGGCGCCGTCCTGCGGTTCGTCCCGGTGGACGACGACGGCGTCTGGGCGACCGACGACGCCCTCGCCGTGATCGGCGAGCGGACCCGCATCGTCGCCTTCGCGCACGTGTCGAACGTGACCGGTCAGATCGCCGAGGTCGGACGCCTCGTCGGGGCCGCGCACGCCGTCGGCGCCCTCGTCGTCCTCGACGCGTGCCAGTCGGCGCCCCATCGCCCCCTCGACCTCCGCGGCCTCGGGGTCGACTTCGCCGCCTTCTCCGGTCACAAGATGCTCGGTCCGACCGGCATCGGCGTGCTCTACGGCCGCGCCGAGCTGCTCGACGCCCTGCCCCCCTTCAAGACCGGGGGATCCATGATCACCACCGTCACGCTCGAGGGAGCCGAGTACCTGCCGTCGCCGCAGCGCTTCGAGGCTGGTACGCAGCCGGTGTCGCAGGCGGTCGCGCTGGCCGAGGCCGTCCGCTACCTCGAGGCGGTGGGCCTCGATCGCATCCGGATCCACGAGGAGGAGCTCGCCGAGCGCCTGGTCGCGGGTCTCGAGGGGATCCCCGGGGTGCGCGTCGTCGGTCCGCCCTCCGGCGTCGCCCGTTCGGGTCTGGCCAGCTTCGTCGTCGACGGCGTCCACGCTCACGACGTGGGGCAGTACCTCGACGCCGAGGGCATCGCCGTCCGGGTCGGGCATCACTGCGCGCAGCCCCTCCATCGTCGTCTCGGTGTCACCGCGACGACCCGGGCCAGCACCTACCTCTTCACCACCGACGCCGAGGTCGACCGGCTCCTCGACGGGGTGGCGCGGGTCCGCGCCTACTTCGGCGCCGACGGGGCGAGCCGATGAGCGCCTCCCTCGACTCGCTCTACCAGCAGGTCATCCTCGACCACGCGAAGCGCCGGCACGGCGACGGCGAGCTGCCCGGCGCCCAGGCCGAGCACTTCGAGCGGAACCCCACGTGCGGCGACGAGATCACGGTGCGCCTCTCGGTCGACGAGGCGTCGGGCCGCATCGACGGATTCGCCTGGCAGGGCGCCGGCTGCTCGATCTCGATGGCGTCCGCGTCGGTCCTCAGCGAGCTGGCGCCGGGGCGCACGCTGCCCGAGCTCCGCCTCCTCGTCGACGAGTACCGCTCGATGATGCGATCGCGCGGGGCCGGCGAACCCGACGACGAGGTCCTCGGCGACGCCGTCGCCTTCCACGGCGTCTCGAAGTTCGTCATGCGCGTCAAGTGCGGCATGCTCGCCTGGGTGGCGGCGGAGGCCTGCGCGGCCGAGCTCGCCGTCGCCGACGATGGGGGAGCCGAGGAGGCGCGGGGTCCGATCGATCCCGGCTCCGCGCCCGTCTAAACTGGCGTGGCCCCTCCCACGTAAGGACATCACCACCGTGTCAGATCAGACCGTCCCCGCCGAACCCGCAGCGATCGCCGTCCAGCCCGTCGAGGTGACCGAGACGACGACGGGATTCGAGGTCTTCACCGACCGGTCCGTGGTGGCCGTCCGGGTCGACGGCGTGCTGCTCGACATGGCGTCGGAGCTGCACGCCGGCGACGTCGCCGAACCCGTGCTGATCGGCTCGCCCGATGGCCTCTCGATCCTCCGGCACTCCGCCGCGCACGTCATGGCCCAGGCCGTCCAGGCCATCAACCCGGCCGCCAGGCTGGGCATCGGCCCGCCCGTGACCGACGGCTTCTACTACGACTTCGACGTCGCCGAGCCCTTCACCCCCGACGACCTGAAGGCGATCGAGAAGGGCATGGAGCGCATCATCAAGCAGGGCCAGCGCTTCCGGCGCCGCGTCGTCTCCGACGCCGAGGCGCGCGAGCTGCTCGCCGGCGAGCCCTACAAGCTCGAGCTGATCGGGCTGAAGGGCGGTTCGAGCGACGAGATCGGCGACGACGGCGAGTCCGTGGAGGTCGGCGGCGCCGAGCTCACCGTGTACGACAACGTCGACCCCAAGACCGGCGACGTCGTCTGGTACGACCTCTGCCGCGGTCCCCACCTGCCGAGCACGCGCCTCCTCGGCAACGCCACCAAGCTGATGCGCGTGGCCGCCGCCTACTGGCGGGGCTCCGAGAAGAACCCGCAGCTGCAGCGCATCTACGGCACGGCCTGGCCCACGAAGGACGAGCTGCGCGCGTACCAGTCCCGGCTCGAGGAGGCCGCCAAGCGCGACCACCGCAAGCTGGGCGTCGAACTCGACCTCTTCTCGTTCCCCGACGAGATCGGTTCGGGCCTCGCGATCTTCCACCCCAAGGGCGGCATCATCCGTCGCGAGATGGAGGATTACTCGCGCAAGCGCCATGAGGCGGCCGGCTACGACTTCGTCTACACGCCGCACATCACGAAGGCGAGCCTGTTCGAGACCTCGGGCCACCTGGGCTGGTACAAGGACGGCATGTTCCCCGCCATGAAGCTCGACGAGGCGCGGAACGACGAGGGCGAGATCACGCGTCAGGGGGCCGACTACTACCTGAAGCCGATGAACTGCCCGATGCACATCCTGGCGTACCGGTCGCAGCCCCGTTCCTACCGCGATCTGCCGCTGCGCCTCTTCGAGTTCGGCACGGTCTACCGCAACGAGAAGTCCGGCGTCATCCACGGCCTCACCCGGGTCAGGGGCATGACCCAGGACGACGCGCACATCTTCACGACGCGCGACAAGATGAAAGACGAGCTCACCGGCACGCTGGACTTCGTGCTGTCCCTGCTCCGCGACTACGGCCTCACCGACTTCTACCTCGAGCTCTCGACGAAGGACCCCGAGAAGTACGTGGGCGACGACGACATCTGGGAGACCGCGACGGCGACGCTCCGCGAGGTGGCGGAGGAGTCCGGGCTCGACCTCGTGCCCGATCCCGGCGGGGCGGCCTTCTACGGGCCGAAGATCTCCGTCCAGGCCCGCGACGCCATCGGGCGCACCTGGCAGATGTCGACCGTCCAGCTGGACTTCAACCTGCCCGAGCGCTTCGATCTCGAGTACGCGGCCGCCGACGGCACACGGCAGCGGCCGGTCATGATCCACCGCGCCCTCTTCGGAACCATCGAGCGCTTCTTCGGGGTGCTGACCGAGCACTACGCCGGGGCGTTCCCGGTGTGGCTGTCGCCGGTCCAGGTCGTGGCGATCCCCGTCGCCGACGAGTACGGCGACTACCTCGACGGCGTCGTGGGGCGCTTGAGAGACGCCGGCGTCCGCGCGCAGGTCGACCACGGAGACGACCGGTTCCCGAAGAAGATCCGCACGCACACGAAGTCCAAGGTCCCGTATCAGCTGATCGCCGGCGAGGAGGACCGTGCCGCCGGAGCCGTCAGCTTCCGCTACCGCGACGGGACGCAGGAGAACGGCGTCCCGGTCGACGACGCGATCGCGAAGATCCTCGAGGCGATCTCGAGCAAGGCGCAGGTCTGACGATGGACGACCCCGTGGCCCCGGAGGCCTCGGGCGACTTCGCCGGGGTGCCGGACGCCTTCCAGAGACTCTGGACACCGCACCGCGCCGTCTACGTCGGCGCGGGGCAGGGCGCCCACGACACCGACTGCCCGTTCTGCGAGGCGCCGTCGAAGTCCGACGCCGAAGCGCTCATCGTGGCGAGGGGGCGGCACGCCTACGTCGTGCTCAACCTGTTCCCCTACAACCCCGGCCATCTGCTCGTCTGCCCGTACCGGCACGTCGCGACCTACGATCTGGCGACCCCCGACGAGGTGGCCGAGATCGCCTGGCTGACCCAGACCGCCATGCGCGTGCTGACCGAGGTGTCCCGGGCTCAGGGCTTCAACATCGGCATGAACCAGGGCAGGGTCGGCGGCGCCGGCATCGCCGAGCATCTGCACCAGCACGTCGTGCCGCGCTACGGGGGCGACTCGAACTTCTTCCCGATCATCGCCGAGACCAAGGCGATCACTCAGCTGCTCGGCGACGTGCGGGTGGCCGTGGCCGAGGCCTGGCCGGCCCCGCCCACGGGCCCGGCGACGGGCCCGGCGACGTCGGCGACCACCTCATCCGAACAGGCCTAGAATGGACGCCATCATGAGCGACACGACCCCCGCCCCCACCTCGTCCGCCACCACAGGCTCCGACCGCGTCAAGCGCGGTCTCGCCGAGATGCTGAAGGGCGGCGTCATCATGGACGTCGTGAACGTCGAGCAGGCGAAGATCGCCGAAGACGCCGGGGCCGTCGCGGTCATGGCTCTGGAGCGCGTCCCGGCCGACATCCGCTCCCAGGGGGGCGTCGCCCGCATGAGCGACCCCGACATGATCGACGAGATCGTCGCGGCCGTCTCGATCCCCGTCATGGCCAAGGCCCGGATCGGGCACTTCGTCGAGGCGCAGATCCTCCAGACGCTCGGCGTCGACTACATCGACGAGTCCGAGGTGCTCAGCCCGGCCGACTACGTGAACCACATCGACAAGTGGAACTTCACCGTCCCCTTCGTCTGCGGCGCGACGAACCTCGGAGAGGCCCTGCGTCGCATCACCGAGGGCGCGGCCATGATCCGCTCCAAGGGCGAGGCCGGCACGGGCGACGTCTCCGAGGCGACGAAGCACATCCGCACCATCTCGAAGGAGATCGCCCAGCTCCAGGGGCTGAAGACCGACGAGCTGTACGTCGCCGCCAAGGAGCTCCAGGCTCCGTACGAGCTCGTCAAGGAGATCGCCGAGACCGGCAAGCTCCCCGTCGTCCTCTTCACCGCGGGTGGGGTCGCCACCCCCGCCGACGCCGCGCTCATGATGCAGCTGGGCGCCGACGGCGTCTTCGTCGGGTCCGGCATCTTCAAGTCGGGCAACCCGGCCGAGCGCGCCCGGGCGATCGTCAAAGCGACCACGTTCTTCGACGACCCGCAGGTCGTCGCCGACGCGTCCCGCGGCCTCGGCGAGGCCATGGTCGGCATCAACGTGCCCGATCTGCCTGCGCCGCACCGTCTCGCCGAGCGTGGCTGGTAAGACCACGACCGGTTCGACGTCACCGCGGGTCGGAGTCCTCGCACTCCAGGGCGATTTCCGGGAGCACCTGGGTGTCCTGACATCGTTGGGCGCCCAGGCCGTACCCGTCCGCCGGGCATCCGAGCTGGCTGACGTCGATGGACTCGTCATCCCCGGGGGCGAGTCCAGCGTCATGGACAAGCTGACGCGCATGTTCGACCTGGCCGAGCCGCTGCGAGACGCGATCGACGCGGGTCTGCCCGTGTACGGGACGTGCGCGGGGCTGATCATGCTCTCGGACCGCATCGTCGACGGCATCGCCGGGCAGCGCAGTCTCGGCGGCCTCGACGTGGCCGTCCGCCGCAATGCCTTCGGCAACCAGAACGACTCCTTCGAGACCGACCTCGACGTCCCGGTCATCGGCGGACCACCCGTGCACGCCGTCTTCATCAGGGCCCCCGTCGTCGACGAGGTCGGGCCGGCGGCGACGGCGATCGGCGTCCTCGACGACGGTCGTGTGGTCGCCGTCGAGCAGGGCAACCTGCTCGGGACGTCGTTCCATCCCGAGGTGACCAACGACTACCGGTTCCACGCGTACTTCCTCGACAAGGCCCGCGCCTGGGCGTCGCGGTAGACTCGTCCCGATTTCCGCCAGCAGTTGAAGGAGCACCGTGTCCGGGCATTCCAAGTGGGCAACGACGAAGCACAAGAAGGCCGTCATCGACAGCCGACGCGCGAAGTCGTTCGCCAAGCTCATCAAGAACATCGAGGTCGCGGCCAAACAGGGTGGGGCCGACATGTCGGGGAACCCCACACTCGTCGACGCCGTCCAGAAGGCCAAGAAGACCTCCGTCCCCAACGACAACATCGACAGGGCCATCAAGCGCGGTGCCGGTCTCAGCGGTGAGAGCGTCGATTACCAGACCATCATGTACGAGGGCTACGGCCCCAACGGCGTCGCCCTGCTGATCGAGTGCCTCACCGACAACAAGAACCGTGCCGCGGCGAACGTCCGCACGGTCATGTCGCGCAACGGCGGCACGATGGCCGACCCGGGCAGCGTCGCCTACAACTTCAGCCGCAAGGGGGTCATCGCCGTCATGAAGAACGGCGACCTCTCGGAGGACGACGTGCTCGCCGCGGTCCTCGACGCCGGAGCCGAGGAGGTCACCGACCGCGGCGAGGGGTTCGAGATCGTGACCGAGGCCTCCGACCTCGTCCCTGCCCGCACGGCGCTCCAGGAAGCCGGCATCGATTACGACTCCGCCGACATCGAGTTCGTGCCCGGGCTCAAGATCGAGGTCGACGTGGAGACGGCGCGCAAGGTCTTCCGGCTCATCGACGCCCTCGACGACGACGACGACGTCCAGAACGTCTACGCGAACCACGACGTCCCGGCCGACGTCCAGTCCGTGCTCGACGACGACGACGAATAGCAGTCGACGGTGACGCTCCGGGTGCTCGGCATCGACCCCGGGCTCACCCGCTGCGGGGTGGGGATCATCGAGGTCGACGCGACGCGACGCCCCACTCTGGTGGCCGTCCATGTGATCCGCTCCGCGGCCGACGCGCCGCTCGAACGGCGGCTGCTGACCATCGGGCGCGGCATCGACGAACTCGTGGACGAGCACCGTCCTGATGCCATGGCCATCGAGCGCGTCTTCGCGCAGAACAACCTCCGCACCGTCATGGGGACGGCTCAGGTCAGCGGTCTGGCCCTCCGTTCGGCGGCGGAGCGGTCGATCCCCGTCGCCCTGCACACGCCGTCGGAGGTCAAGGCGGCCGTGACCGGTTACGGATCCGCCGACAAGGCGCAGGTGGGTGCGATGGTCGCGCGCCTGCTCGGTCTCGCCGAGGCGCCCCGGCCCGCGGACGCCGCGGACGCCCTCGCCCTGGCGATCTGCCATGCCTGGCGCCGCGACGGGATGGGGCCGGGAGCGGACCCCGCCGGGCCGGCCGCCGCGGGTCGACTGACCCCTGCGCAGCGGGCGTGGCGGGACGCCGAGAAGTCCTCGCGGGCTCCTAGGCTGGGCGCATGATCTCCAGCGTCCGTGGCACCGTCCTGTCCGCCTCCGGAGGGTCGGTCGTCATCGAGGTCGGGGGAGTCGGCCTCAAGGTCGGCGTCACGCCCCAGGTGGCCCTCACGGTGCACGTCGGCGACACCGCGAGGCTCTTCACGACCCTCATCGTCCGTGAGGACGACCTCTCGTTGTTCGGATTCCTCGAGCTGGAGGAGCTCGAGGTGTTCGACCTCCTCCGCGGAGTGACGGGCGTCGGCCCGAAGTCGGCGCAGGGCGTGCTGGCGACGCTCACCCCGACGCAGATCGCCCAGGCCGTGCTCGACGAGGACGACGCCGCGTTCCGGCGGGTCTCGGGCATCGGCCCGAAGACCGCCAAGCTCATCGTCCTGTCGCTCGCCGGCAAGCTCGTCGTCGCCCCGTCGGCGCCGAGCGTCACCGCGGCCACGACCACCGCCTCCGACGTCCTGGTGGCGCTGGTCGGTCTCGGCTGGGTCGAGCGCGAGGCGCAGAGCGCGATCGACGACGTCCTGACCGAGACCGGCCCCGACACCTCCCTCACCGTCCCGCAGCTCCTCCGGGCGTCACTCGGCCGCCTCGGACCCCAGAAGCCGTCGGCGGCACGGTCGTGACCGGCGACGACGTCGTCCGAGCCACGATCGAGTCCGAGACCGAGCTGGCCTTCGAGGGTGCGCTGCGCCCCGCGTCCCTCGCGGAGTTCGTCGGTCAGACCAAGGTCCGGGGACAGCTGCAGCTGCTGCTGAAGGCGGCCGAGATGCAGAACCGCTCTCCGGACCACATCCTGCTGGCGGGCCCGCCCGGACTCGGGAAGACGACCCTCGCGATGATCGTCGCCCACGAGAGCTCGCGGCCCCTGCGCATGTCCTCCGGTCCGGCGATCCAGCACGCCGGCGACCTGGCCGCCATCCTCTCGGCGCTGGTGCCCGGCGAGGTGCTCTTCATCGACGAGATCCACCGCATGGCCCGCTCCGCCGAGGAGATGCTGTATCTGGCGATGGAGGACTACCGCATCGACATCATGGTCGGGAAGGGCGCGGGCGCGACCAGCATCCCTCTCGAGCTCTCGCCGTTCACCCTGGTCGGCGCCACCACCCGCAGCGGCATGCTGCCCAACCCCCTCCGCGACCGCTTCGGCTTCACCGCGCACCTCGAGTTCTACGACGAGGCCGAACTGACCGAGGTGCTCCGGCGTGCCGCCTCGCTGCTCGGCGTCGGCATCGACGGACGTGCCCTCGCCGAGATCGCCGGCCGCTGCCGAGGCACGCCCCGCATCGCCAACAGGCTCCTGCGGCGTGTCCGCGACTACGCGCTGGTCCACGACCGTCCCGCCGATCTCGCGACCGTCCAGGAGGCGCTCGCGCTCTACGACGTGGACGATCTGGGGCTCGACCGCCTCGACCGCGAGGTCCTGTCGACGATCCTGCGCCGATTCGACGGCGGGCCGGTCGGACTCAACACCCTCGCGGTCTCGGTCGGCGAGGAGGCGGACACGATCGAGTCCGTCGTCGAGCCGTTCCTCGTCCGCGTCGGACTCGTCACGAGGACGCCCCGGGGTCGCATCGCGACGCCCGAGGCCTACCGGCACTTCGGCCTGACACGCGACTCAGGGGGCCTGTTCGGCGATGACCTATAATTCCTCCAGGCCAGTCGGCGCGGCGAGCTAGTCCCCGTCGCCGTCGCCCTCACACCACGAGCTTCGAAAGGCAGTTCCGCATGGACGCCACAACAGTCATCATGGTCCTCCTTCTGGTGGTCCTCGTCTTCTTCATGTTCCGCAACAAGCGCAAGCGCGACAGCCAGCAGGCCGAGCTCCAGCGCAAGATGGTCCCCGGCGTCGAGGTCATGCTCACGTTCGGTCTCTACGGAACCGTCGTCTCCATCGACGACGAGACGAACGTCGCCGAGGTCGAGGTCTCTCCGGGCACGATCGTCAAGGTGCATCGTCAGACCCTCGGGCGGGTCGTCGACCCGGTCGACGAGACCGTGGCCGATGACGATGTCGTCGACGACGACCGTCCCGTCGTGGCATCCGACTCCGCGCTCGACTCGCCCGCCTACGGCGAGCGTGCCGATGAGCCCCGCATCGAGACGTCGACCGCCAAGGACTCCGACAAGCCCACCGCCTGATCCCGTCCTCCCGGTCGTGCACTGACGACCGGGACCGACTCGCGCGCGCCCCTGTCGGGCGCGCGTTCCCATGAGAAAGCTGAGTTCCTCCGTGGCACGTTCGACCCCGGTGAAGAAAGCCATCCGTTCGCTGACCTGGCTCCTGGTGATCATCGCCGGACTGACGGCGCTGAACGGCACGGCGACCGTGCTGAACGACTCCGGTCGGGAGGGCTGGTGGAACGGCGCGAGCTGGGTCCCCGAGCTGGCCCTCGACCTCCAGGGCGGAACCCAGATCACGTTGGCCGCCCAGCTGCAGAACGGCGAGACGGTCTCGAGCCAGCAGCTCGATCAGGCCGTGACGATCATCCGGCAGCGCATCGACTCGGCCGGGGTCTCCGAGTCGGAGATCACCAAGCAGGGCAGTCAGAACATCGTCGTCTCCATCCCGGGGCGGCCCGACAACGCGACGCTCGAGCGCATCGAGGCTTCGGCGAAGCTGTCGTTCCGCCCGGTGCTGTTCACCGGTGCCGCGTCGAGCGCCGAGGTCGGCGGCGAGGCCGACGGCGCCAGCGCCAGCGCCAGCCCGAGCGCCAGCGCCGAGCCGGGGTCGGAGACCGAGCCCTACACGCCGAACCCCGATCTCGAGAGCACGCCGACGGCGTCTCCCACGAACGGCTCGGACCTCGCCTGGATCACGCCGCAGCTGGCCGACGTCTACGAGAACTACAACTGCGCGGCCGACAACGAACTGGCCACGGCGCCCGACGACGAGCCGCTCGTGACCTGCTCCACCGACGGCACCGCCAAGTACATCCTCGGTCCCGTCGAGGTCGAGGGCAGCGACATCAGCGACGCGACGAACGGGCTCGCCACCGACTCGCAGGGCAACTCCACCAACACCTGGGCGGTCAATCTCGAGTTCGACGGCCAGGGCAGCGACCAGTTCGCCGACGTGACCTCGCGCCTCGTGACCCTGCAGGCACCTCAGAACCAGTTCGCCGTGACCCTCGACAACCAGGTCATCACGGCCCCGTCGGCCAATGCCGCGATCACCGACGGTCGCGCGCAGATCACCGGTCAGTTCACCCAGGACAGCTCGAAGGCGCTGGCCGACCAGCTGAAGTTCGGCGCCCTGCCCCTCAGCTTCTCCGTGCAGAGCAACGAGACGATCACGGCGACGCTCGGTCAGACCCAGCTCGTCAGCGGTCTGATCGCCGGGCTCATCGGTCTGATCCTCGTCGTCATCTACTCGCTGATCCAGTACCGGGCGCTGGCCTTCGTGACCGTGCTGTCGCTGATCATCGCCGCGGCACTGACCTACCTCGTCATCGCCATCCTGTCGTGGCGCGAGGGGTACCGACTCTCGCTGGCGGGGGTCACCGGGCTCATCGTCGCCATCGGCATCACGGCCGACTCGTTCATCGTCTACTTCGAGCGCATCCGTGACGAGCTCCGCGACGGGCGCATCCTCGAGAACGCCGTCGAGTCGGGCTGGAAGCGAGCCATCCGGACCGTCATCGCGTCCGACACGGTCAACTTCCTGGCGGCGATCACACTGTTCATCCTCGCCGTCGGCAACGTCAAGGGCTTCGCTCTGACGCTCGGGATCACCACGGTCATCGACCTCATCGTCGTGTCGCTGTTCACCCACCCCATGCTGCAGCTGATCGCCCGCACCCGCTTCTTCGGCGACGGCCACCGCCTCAGCGGACTCGACCCGAAGGCGCTCGGTGCCGTGTACCGGGGTCGGGCGCGCTTCCGCGAGCCCGTGGTCGTGAGCGGTCGCAAGAAGGCCGGCGGACGCGAGGCGGTCATCCGCCAGACCATCGCCGAGCGCAAGGCCGCCGAGAAGAACACCCGACCGGGCGCGGACGCGTCCGGCGACGAAGGGACCAACTCCTGATGGCCAGCTTCTCGAAGTTCGGCAACGACCTCTACACCGGGTCCCGCTCGTACGACATCGTCGGACGACGCCGGACCTGGTACTGGATCGCAGCGCTCGTCATCCTGATCTCGGTGACCGTCCCGTTCCTGCGCGGCGGTTTCCACTTCGGCATCGAGTTCACGGGCGGGTCCGAGTTCCAGATCGCACAGCCCGCCGAGCTCGACCAGGACCTCGCCGCCGAGACGGTCGAGGAGGTCGTGCCCGACTCGAACCCCCGCGTGACGCAGGTCGGCACGGACACCATCCGCGTCCAGACGTCGCAGCTCGAGGCCGCCGAGACGAACGACCTGGCCGCCGCCCTCGCCACCGCCTACGACGTACCCGACGATCGCGTCACCTCGTCGTTCATCGGGGCGTCGTGGGGTGCGGACATCACCGGTCAGGCGATCAAGGGTCTCGTGATCTTCCTGATCCTCGCCGCGATCGGCATGACCCTCTACTTCCGCACCTGGAAGATGTCGCTGGCGGCGATGGCCGCCCTGCTGCACGACCTCGTGCTCACGGCGGGCATCTACGGCATCGTCGGCTTCGAGGTCACCCCGGCCGCGGTCATCGGGTTCCTGACGATCCTCGGATACTCGCTCTACGACACGGTGGTGGTCTTCGACAAGATCCGCGAGAACACCACGGAAGACGGCGAGGGATCTCGCCGCACCTTCGGCCAGTCCATCAACCTGGCGATCAACCAGACGCTCGTCCGGTCGATCAACACGTCCGTCGTCGCCCTGCTGCCCGTCGCGGCGATCCTCTTCATCGGAGCGTTCGTGCTCGGTGCCGGCACACTCCGCGACATCTCGCTGGCCCTGTTCATCGGCATCCTGGTCGGCACGTACTCCACGATCTTCATCGCCTCGCCTCTGTACGCCACGCTCCGACTCCGTGAGCCGGAGATCGCCAAGCGCGATGCCCGCAAGACGGAGTCCTCCGACACGACGCTGGTGGAGGCGCCGTGAGCCCGATCGACGACCTGCCCGGCATCACCGCCGCCGAGGCCATCGAACGCGCCGACGGCGGTGCACGACTGATCGACGTCCGCGAGCAGTCCGAATGGGACGCGGGCCACGCGCCCCAGGCGACCCTCGTCCCTCTGTCCGAGCTCGGCGATCGGCTGGGCGAGATCCCCACCGATGAGCAGGTCCTGGTGGTCTGCCATGCGGGGATGCGCTCCCTCCGAGCCACCGCAGCCCTGCGTCGCGCCGGGATCGACGCGGTGAACGTCGAGGGCGGCATGCTGGCGTGGCGGGACGCCGACGGCGAACTCCGTTCCGAGAACGGCTCACCGGCGTCGGTCGACTGACGCCGAGCGAGTAGCGTTGCCCTGTCGGCTCCGCGTCACGACGCGGCAGCACCCCGCAGGCGGAGACGCCCGCGACCACGAGAGCGAGGGTCGTCCGTGACCGAGATCACCACCAGCCAGAGCGCCTCCTCGACCGAGCCGGCCGGAGGGACGGCGTCGCTCCGCACGCTGCTCCCGCGGCTGTTCTCCCGCAGCCAGCCCGCCGGCGCCGTCGACCGTCTCGTCAAGACGGTGCGCATGCACCATCCCAAGGCCGATCTCGTCATCATCGAACGCGCGTACTCCGTGGCCGAGAAGGCGCATCGGGGGCAGCTGCGCAAGAGCGGCGAGCCGTACATCACGCATCCGGTGGCCGTCGCGCAGATCCTGGCCGACCTGGGCATCGGCTCCAAGACGATCGCCGCCGCGCTGCTGCACGACACCGTCGAGGACACGGACTACACGCTCGCGATGCTGCAGAGCGACTTCGGCGACGAGATCACGATGCTCGTCGACGGCGTCACGAAGCTCGACAAGCTGAAGTACGGCGACAGCGCGCAGGCCGAGACCGTCCGCAAGATGGTCGTCGCCATGTCGAAGGACATCCGCGTCCTGGTCATCAAGCTGGCCGACCGACTGCACAACGCCCGGACGTGGGGCTTCGTCGAGAGCGCGTCCGCCACCCGCAAGGCGACCGAGACCCTCGAGATCTACGCGCCGTTGGCGCACCGGCTGGGCATCCAGACGATCAAGTGGGAGCTGGAGGACCTCTCGTTCGCGGTTCTGCACCCGAAGCTCTACGTCGAGATCGACAATCTCGTCAAGCAGCGCACTCCTCAGCGCGAGCAGTTCGTCCAGAACGTCATCAACGCCGTGAAGTCGGATCTCAAGTCGACGAAGATCCGCGGCGACGTCGTCGGTCGCCCCAAGCAGTACTACTCGATCTACCAGAAGATGATCGTCCGCGGGCGGGAGTTCGACGAGATCTACGACCTGGTCGGGATCCGCGTGCTCGTGAACTCGCTGCGTGACTGCTACGCCGTCCTCGGCTCGATCCACGCCCGATGGAACCCCATCCCGGGCCGGTTCAAGGACTACATCGCCACGCCCAAGTTCAATCTGTACCAATCGCTGCACACGACGGTCATCGGCCCGAAGGGCCGCCCCGTCGAGATCCAGATCCGCACGCACGAGATGCATCAGCGGGCCGAGTTCGGCGTGGCCGCACACTGGAAGTACAAGCAGCGGATGAACGGGGGCCGTGACGAGTCGGCCACCGGTGCCCGGACCGACACCGACATGGCCTGGCTCGCCCACATCTCCGACTGGCAGGCCGAGACGGCCGACCCGGGGGAGTTCCTCGACAGCCTGCGCTTCGAGATCGGCGCGAAGGAGGTCTACGTCTTCACGCCGCAGGGCAAGGTCATCGGGCTGCCGTCGGGCGCCACCCCGGTGGACTTCGCGTACGCGGTGCACACCGAGGTCGGGCATCGGACCATGGGCGCCAAGGTCAACGGCCGACTGGTCCCGCTCGAGAGCGCTCTGTCGAGCGGCGACGTGGTCGAGGTCTTCACGTCGAAGAATCCCGACTCCGGTCCGAGCCAGGACTGGCTCATGTTCGTCAAGAGCCCCCGGGCCCGGAACAAGATCCGGCAGTGGTTCACCAAGGAGCGCCGCGACGAGGCGATCGAGCAGGGCAAGGACGCCATCGCCCGGGCGATGCGGAAGCAGAACCTGCCCCTGCAGAAGCTCATGAACCAGGACAGCATCGCCGAGGTCGCCGCCCTGCTGCGCTACGACGACGTGTCGAGTCTGTACGCGGCCGTCGGCGAGGGCCACCTGTCGACGCAATCGGTCATCGAGAAGATCCTCTCGGCCGTCCAGCAGCAGAACGAGGTCGAGGAGGGCGAGTTCGAGTTCCCGAGCAAGGGAGCCACGCGCCCGCTGCGCAACAGCGACTCGGGCGTGCTCGTACGAGGGGCGCCCGACATCCTCGTGAAGCTCGCGAAGTGCTGCACGCCCGTCCCCGGTGATCAGATCGTGGGCTTCGTGACGCGGGGTCAGGGTGTCAGCGTCCACCAGGCCACCTGCCACAACGTGCAGAGCCTGATGAACGAGCCGGAGCGGATGATCGACGTCGAATGGGCGCCGTCGTCGAAGAGCGTGTTCCTCGTGCAGATCCAGATCGAGGCGCTCGATCGCAGCGGCCTCCTGAGCGACGTGACGCGCGTCCTCAGCGAGCATCACGTCAACATCCTGTCGGCGAGCGTCTCGACGTCGGACGAGAGGCTGGCACTCAGTCGGTTCGTCTTCGAGATGGGCGACACCACGCACCTCGACCGGGTGCTCAACGCGGTCAGACGCATCGACGCCGTGTACGACGTGTACCGGGTCAGCGCCGGCTGACTCCTCGGCTCCGCCCGGTGCGACTCGTCGGGTCCGACCGGGACGCGGGCCCTGGAGCGGCCTACCGTGGGGCGGGCAGCGCCCGATCGGGCGGTGCGGATCCCGACACGAGGAGGACAGCATGAGAGACGAGCCCCTGGAGTTCCAGAGCAGCGACGCCGACGCCGACGACGGGAAGAAGTGGGACCAGGCCCTGAAGGGCCAGGACTACGACCTCGACGCGGACGGCGACGTCGACGACGACGTCCAGGCGGACGAGCCCGCCGCGGGCACCACCCCCTCGCCCGACCAGGTCTGAGCCGGGACCGCCGCGCACGACCTCAGACGAGGTCCGAGGTCCGAGGCCGTGCGCGGCACCCCGGGCGGGGCGCGTCAGACGGCGCTCACTCGTCGGCGACGCCCTTGCTGACCGCGGTCGGAGCGTCGAACGAATCGCCCTCCAGCCCCTGCAGCGCCTCGATCACGTCATCGGGGGCGCCCTGGTCCTCGGCGGCGGCGATCAGGTCGTCCTTCGACACCGGGTAGTCGATGCCGCTGAGGTACTTCTGCATCTGGATGGGGTTCGGGGTATCGGCCATGACGGTCTCTCTCTTCTCATCTCGTGGTCAGCCGGTCGGAGTCGACCGGCCGCTCGGTCCCGTCGGCGCCCACCGGCTTCTCCGGCCGGTCGGATCCGACGAGACGGTCGAGGTCGACCACGTCGGTCGCCTCGACGTCTCGGTGCGGCACGGTGGTGGGCGCCTCGAGGTGGACGGCTCCGCTGGGGACGATGCCCGCGCCTCCTCGGCGTTCCATCACGCGCCACTGCGCGGCGACGTCCTCGCCCGCGTGATCGGGCGGCAGCTCGTCCCAGAAGTCGAAGCCTCCGACCTCGAGCAGCGTCTCTCGGCGGTACAGCGCGCAGCCGCCCACCCACGCGACCCGATACGCCGCCCAGTCACCCGGCTCGAGGTCGAGGCTCGCGGCCTCGTGGGCGAGGTTGGCCGCGTTGTGCAGCGGCCATCGCTCGAAGCCGGGGCCGCCCCGCCGGATGCGCTCGGGCTCGACGCGGCCCGGCCAGAGTTCGAACGCCTCGCGCTCCTGAGGCCGCACGTCGCCGAGATGCGACAGCCCCTGGACGGCCGACCCGACGAAGCCGCAGTCGAGTCGCTCCAGAGCGTCGTGCAGTCGGGTGAGGGTGCCGGGTTCGAGCCACACGTCGTCGTCGAGGAACAGCACGGCGGGCGCAGTGGCCCGCTCGAGCAGCGACTGCCGGTGCTCGGCGAGCCCCCGCCGCGGGTGGTGCACGTGGGTGGAGACGGGACGGCCCTGGGCCCGCAGCACCCGCAGCATCGCCTGCGCGGCGGGTGCGGCCCAGTCGGGCTCTCCCGTCGACTGGTCGCTGATCACCACCGAGAAGGGCGGGTCGTCCTGCGCGGCGAGGCCGGCGAGAGTGACGGCGAGCTCGGCCGGCCGGTCGGCCGTGGGCACGAGCACGTCGATCGCGGGGGGCACCGGAGGCGCGGCTCCCTCGTCGACGACCGCCGACGAGGCCCACGCACCCGACCAGCGTCTGCTGACGGTCATGGAGCGCTCCCCGCGCCGCGGATGCGTTCGACGAGGCCTGTCGTCGAGTGGTCGGCGACGTAGTCGAGGATCCGCACCTCGCCGCCGCCCTCGAGCACGGCCGAGGTCTCTTCGAGCATCTGCGGCGTGTAGTCGCCGCCCTTGGCGTAGAGATCCGGGCGGATCCGCCGGATCAGGGGGATGGGCGTGTCGGTCGAGAACGACGTCACGTAGTCGACGCAGCTGAGCGCCGAGAGGACTCCGGCCCGGTCGGCGAGGGCGTTGATCGGCCGGCCGGGGCCTTTCAGCCGACCTGTCGAATCGTCGTCGTTCAGTGCGACCACGAGCACGTCACCCAGCTGCTTCGCCTGGGTCAGGTACGTCGTGTGCCCCCGGTGCAGCACGTCGAAGCAGCCGTTGGTGAGGACGATGCGGCGACCGGCGGCGCGTTCGTCGTCGAGTCGCCGGGCGAGGTCGTCGGCCGGCAGCAGGAGATCGCCCGTGCGGTCGAGATGGACGAGGAGGTCGTCGGTCGAGCAGACGGAGGTGCCGAAGCGCTGCACGACGACATCCGCGGCCGCTTGAGCCAGATCGACGCTCGTCGTGAGCGGCAGACCCGCGGCGCGGGCCACGGTGAGCGCCGCGACGAACGAGTCCCCGGCGCCGGAGGCCTGCCGCTCGCGCGCGCGCCGGGCCCAGGTGCGATGCCGTACCCGCGCCTCCTGCCGGGGGTGGTCCGCGGCGTCCGGGTCGGCCTCGTCCTCGGCGGCGGAGACCGAGGAGGCGGTCGTCACGTCGAGGGGATCCCTCGCGAGGGTGAGGGTCCCGTCGTGATCGAGCGTGACGACGACGGCCGCGGCGTCGGTCGCGTCGAGCAGCGCATCCGCTGCGCCGGTGACGCGGGCCACGCGCTCGTCGCTCGGGACGGCGTCGCCGACGGAGAGCGGGACCAGCGCGGCCGTCTCGGCCGCGTTGGGGGTCACGATGTCCGGACGCAGGCGCGCCCAGGGCCGAAGGTCGTGCGCATCGACGACGACCAGGCCCGGACGCCTGCTCCGCTCTCGCGCGACGAGGGCGTCGAGCACGGCCCCGGTGAGGGCGCCGGAGCCGTAGTCGCAGACGAGCTCGGCGTCGGCGCCGTGCGACTGCGTCGACGCGTTCTCGGCGAGCAGGGCCAGAGCCTCGGCAGGCGGGGGCTCGGTCGCGAGGTCGTCGAGCCGGATGAGCACCTGATCGTCGACGAGCACGCGGTTCTTCGCGACGGTCGTCAGGCCGCGCACGCGGACGACACCCGTCGTGTCGACGCCGTGGGCCGCGAGAAGGGCCGTGAGACGCCGACCCGCGTCGTCGTCGCCGACGAGACCCGCGACCCGGACGCGCGCACCGAGGGCCGCGAGGTTCACCGCCGTGTTGGCGGCTCCTCCGGGCACGTACCGTCGGGTCGCCACCTCGACGACGGGCGCGGGGGCCTCGCGCGTCATGCGCTCCGTCGTGCCCTGCCACCAGCCGTCGAGCATGAGATCGCCGACGACGCTCACCACCGGGGCCGTCTCGCGCAGCGCGCGGACCACGTCGGGACTCAGTCCGCGGACCCTCGTCAGGTCGACCGGCATGCCGATCACCCGCCCTCCGCGGGCTGCCCGGGATGCACCCGGGGCTGGTCATCGCCCTCGGCGTCTGACGCGCCCTCGGCGTCCGGGTCTCCGCCCTCGGCCGGGTCCTGGGGATGCGGGGTCCGGCCGGGTCCGGCATCGACCGCGACCTCGTCGGTCGGCGCCCTGCCGGTCGCGGTCAGCACGGGGGAGCCGTAGTGGACCACCTTCGTGAGGGTCATCTCGTCGAGCAGCTCGGGCCCGTAGCCGAAGCCCGCCCCGCTCTCTCCGCGAGGCTGGGCGGAGCCGCCGGGGGCCCCGCCGAAGACGGCGTTGATCTTGACCGTGCCCACCGGCAGCTCGGCCACGGCGCGGTTGGCGTTCGCGATCGAGCCCGTGAGCACGGTCGCGGCGAGTCCGTACCGGTCGGCCGAGGCGAGGGCCAGGGCCTCGTCGAAGTCGGCGACCACCTGCACGGGCGCGACCGGGCCGAACGTCTCCTCCTGCATGATCGTCATCCTCGGACCGCAGTCGACCAGGACGGTCGCCGGGTACCACGCGCCCGGCCCCGACGGCACGGCGCCGCCCACGAGGGCGGAGGCGCCGCTCGCCAGGGCCTCGTCGACCTGGCGCTGCACCTCGTCGCGGAGCCGACGGTCGACGAGGGGGCCGAGCTCGTGCCGTCCGTTGCGACGCGTCGCCTCGGCCGCCAGGGCCTCGACGAACGCCGGCGCGATCTCGCGATGCACGAAGACGCGTTCGACGCTCGTGCAGATCTGACCCGCGTTGGCGAACGCGCCGACGGCGGCCTGCTCGGCGGCCCACACGGGATCGACGCCCGCGTCGACGATCAAGGCGTCATCGCCGCCGTTCTCGAGCACGACATGGGCGCCGGTGAGGGCGGCGACGCGGGCGATGCGGCGGCCGGTCGCGGTGGAGCCGACGTGCGCGATCGCGTCGACGTCGGGCTGCTCGGTGAGGGCGGCGCCGACCGCGCCGCCTCCGGAGACCGTCATGAGCACCTCGGGGGGCAGGACTCCGGAGAGGACCTCGCCGAGCATGCGGCCCACGTGCGGGCAGCGTTCGCTCGGCTTGTGCACGACGGTGCTGCCCGTGACGAGCGCCGCGCCGATGAGACCGCACGCGACCGCCACGGGGTCGTTCCAGGGCGTGATGACCGCGACGACGCCTCGGGGCTGATCGATGGTGAAGTCGGCCGCGTCGCGAGCACCCACGAGACTGCGGCCGCGGTGCAGAGGACCGATCTCGGCGTACTGACGCAGGGTGTCGGCGCCGGCGAGCACGCCGCCGAGAGCGTCGTCGAAGGGCTTGCCGGTCTCGCGTCCGTTCAGTGCCGCCATCTCGTCCGCACGCTCGCGGAGCGCGGTCGCGGCCGCGTGCAGCAGGACCCCGCGGTCCGCCGCCGGGGTGCGCATCCAGGCATCCTGGGCCGACCGGGCCCGGCGCACGGCGTCGGCGACCTCCTCGCGGCCGGCCTCGACGACGCTGCCGACGAACGAGTCGTCGCGCGGGTCGAGCACGGTCAGGGTGCCGGTGCCGGTGCCGGTGCCGGTGCCGACCGCCGCCGCCGGGACGGCGTGCGGGGCCCGCTCGGCGAGACCGGTCGGGCCCGTCGTCGGGCGACTCACATCGGCACCGGGGTGCTGGGGGCGAAGGTGCTCATGAGGGCGTCCTCTCGTGTCGGTGCCCCTGCCCTACCCCGGCAGGGTCGGCCTCACACGTCACGATCCGCGTCGTCGCCGGCACGGCACGCAGGAGGCGCGGGTCGGGTGGGCGATCCCGCCCCGTCGACCCGCGCCTCCTCGGTCCGGCTACGCCTCGCGACCGGCCGGCATCTGCGTCTTCCGAGGGTCGGTCTCGGCGAGTCCCTCGAAGATCGACTCGATCCTCGACAGCACGTCGGCCTCGAGCGTGACGCCCGACGCCTTCGCGTTCGACTCGACCTGCTCGGGGCGCGAGGCGCCGATGATCGCCGAGGCGACGTTCTCGTTCGAGAGCACCCAGGCGAGGGAGAGCTGAGCCTGCGTGAGGCCCAGGTCGTCCGCGATGGGCTTCAGCTGGGCGACCGCGTCGAGCACGTCGTCGCGCATCCAGCGCTCGATCATCGCCGCGCCGCCCTTCTGGTCCGTCGCGCGGCTGCCCTCGGGCAGGGCGGCGCCCTTCGCGTACTTGCCGGTCAGCACGCCCTGGGCGATGGGCGACCAGACGATCTGCGAGATGCCGAGCTCCTTCGAGGTCGGCACCACCTCCTCCTCGATGACGCGCCAGAGCAGCGAGTACTCGGGCTGATTCGACACGAGCTGGATCTTGAGCTCGCGGGCGAGGGCGTGCGCCTCGCGCAGCTGCTCGGCGTTCCACTCCGAGACGCCGATGTAGAGGACCTTTCCCTGGCGCACCAGGTCGGCGAAGGTCTCCATCGTCTCCTCGAGGGGCGTCTCGACGTCGTAGCGGTGCGCCTGGTAGAGGTCGACGTAGTCGGTCTGGAGCCGCGTGAGCGACGCGTTGATCGACTCGGTGATGTGCTTGCGGCTGAGCCCGGTGTCGTTGTGCCCCTTGGGGCCGGTGGGGCCGTAGACCTTGGTGAAGATCTCGACCGATTCGCGCCGCTCGCCCTTCAGGGCCTCGCCGAGCACGACCTCGGCCTGGGTGTTCGCGTAGACGTCGGCGGTGTCGAACGTCGAGATGCCGACGTCGAGGGAGGTCCGGACGCAGGCGGCCGCCGTGTCGTTCTCGACCTGCGAGCCGTGGGTGAGCCAGTTGCCGAAGGTGAGCTCGGAGACCTTGAGGCCCGAGTTGCCGAGGTACCTGAATTCCATGGGGTGTGCTCCTTGTCGGGCGCGCTCCGATGCGCGCCGCCGTGCACGGTAGTCCGCACACCGTGGTTTGGCGACGCGTGTCGGCGGGCACGGGAGCATCGACAGAGAGAGGATCACCGTGAGCTGCGAACGACGTCGGCCCGTGCCCGGACTCCCGCCGCTCGGCGAGACGCTCCCCGACGTGCGGCGCATCGCCGTGCTGCGCGGCGGCGGGCTCGGCGACCTCGTCTTCGCCCTGCCGGCGATCGCCGCGCTGAGGGCGAGCTACCCGGGCGCCTCGGTGACCCTGCTGGGGTCGCCCGTGCACCGTGCGCTCCTGGCGGGCCGGCCCGAAGTCGTCGACGAGGTCGACGTGCTGCCCGTCGTGCCGGGCGTGGGCGATGCGTCGGGTACCGAGGTCGACGACGCCGCCACCGAGCGCTTCGTCGCGCGGCACCGCGCCCGGGGCTACGACCTCGCGGTGCAGGTGCACGGCGGCGGTCGCAACTCGAACCCCTTCCTGCTGCGGCTCCGGGCACGGCACACGATCGGCACCCGCACCTCCGACGCGGTGCCGCTCGAGCGCACGATCCCGTACGTCTACTACCAGCACGAGGTGCTGCGGGCCCTCGAGGTCGTCGCGCTCGTCGGGGCGGCCCCCGCCGGAGGCACCGTGCTGGCCCCGACCCCGGCCGAGCTCGAGCGCGGTGCCGAGCTGCTCGGCCGCTCGGGCCCCGACGGTGACGGCCGGCCGGTGGTCGCCCTCCATCCCGGGGCGAGCGACCCGAGGAGGCGCTGGTCGCCCGACCGCTTCGGTCACCTCGCGGCCCGGCTCGCGCACCACGGCGTGCGGGTCGTCGTCGTCGGCGAAGGCGAGGACGTCGCCCTGGCCGACCGGATCGTGGCCGTGGCGCGCGCGCGGGAGCCGCGCCGCGCCTCCCTGGTGGGCTCGCTCGCCGGTCGGCTGAGCCTCTCCGACCTCGTCGGGGTGCTGGCGTCGGTCGACGCCTTCGTGGGGAACGACAGCGGTCCGCGGCACGTGGCGGAGGCCGTCGGCACGGCGACGAGCTCGGTGTTCTGGTTCGGCAACGTGATCAACGCGGGTGCCCTCGGCCGCACCCTGCACCGCGTCGCCATGGCGTTCACCACGGCCTGCCCCGTCTGCGGCGTCGACATCACGCAGGTCGGGTGGACGGCGGAGCGCTGCGAGCACGACGCGAGCGTGGTCGACGCCGTCACGCTCGACGAGATGTGGGAGAACACTCGGGAGGTGCTCGACGGGGTGCTCGCCGACCGCGGGGAACGGGCCGAGCGCGAGGCCGTCGAGTGCGACCTCGACGAGCGCGAGGCCGTCGAGTGCGACGTCGACGAGCGCGAGGTCGTCGAGCGCGACCTCGACGGGCGCGAGGTCGTCGACGGGGACGACGCCGGGGACGGTGCCGGTGCCCCGGGCCCGGCCCGGGGCGACCCGGTCGCCGAGACGGCGGCCCGCCCCGGGGGGGACGCAGGTCGACCCGACGTACGGCCTGCGGGGCTGACCCCGCCGACGGCCCGGGGCGCGGGCCGTCGACGGGGTCGGGGTGACGCCTAGCGGGCGTCGACCGAGAACTCGACCGGGCCGTCGACGCCGATCATCGTGAGCTGGTAGGTCGACACGACGCCGGCGGGGGCGGGGACCCGGATCGTGCTGCGGTAGCCCTCGAAGCGACCGCCGGCGACGTAGTCGCCCGCCGCGTCGTGCACCAGGTAGGCCCCGAAGAACGGGCCGGTGATCGAGACCGAGGCGACGCCGTCGCGGATCTCGCCGACGACGACCTCGCCCGGCGTCGGCGTGACGGGCACCACGGGGGGCTGCTCGACGTCGCCGACGCGGTCGATGACGATCTCGTGGCTCTCGACCACGGTGTAGTCCTCGCGCAGGGCGAGCGTGTACGACGTCTGCTCGCCGGCCAGGGCGCTCAGCGACACGCGGTCGGTGCCCGAGGCGCCGAAGCGGCCGCCGCCGGCCCAGCGGCCGTCGGCGTCGGAGACGCCCCAGTTGGCGCCGGCCGGTCCGGTAAGGGCCACCTGGGCGTAGCCCTGGTCGACGCTGGTGATCTCGAACGATGCGCGGGCGTCACCGGGCGTGCCGGGCTGCTCGGGCTCGACCGGGGTCTCCGGCTCGACGGGGACCTCGGGCTCGACGGGGAGCTCGGGCTCGACCGGGGTCTCCGACTCGACGGGCACCTCGGGCTCGACCGGCACCTCGGGCGTCGGCGTGACGGGGTCGCCCGCCGTGCGGTCGATCACGATGTCGGCCTTGTCGACGACCTCGTAGTTCTCCCTGAGCTCGAGGGTGTACCGGGTCACCACGCCCGCGGGCACGTACAGGCTGATGTTGTCCGTGCCCGCCGACGAGAACACGCCGCTGCCGGCCCAGCGGCCGTGAGCGTCGACGACGCCGTAGCTCTTGCCGGCCGGGCCGGTGAGGACGACCTGCGCGTAGTCGTGCCCGATCGACGTGACGTCGTACGTCACGAGGCCCGCACCGGGGTCGGCCGGCGAGTCGTCGGTCGGGGGAGCGACCTCGCGGGGGTCGACGCTCCACTCGAAGTCGACGCGGTCGACGACCCGGTTCTCGTCGTCGAAGAGCGTCGCCGTCATCTGGAACGTGTACGCGCGACCGTTCGCGATGCCGAGCTGGATCGTGTTGTGGCCCGAGTCGTCGAGCAGCACGCGGCGGTTCTGGCCGTCGTCGTAGGTGAAGTCGACCATCGAGTTCGGCGTGCCCTGCACGTCGACGACGAGGAGGCCGCTGCTGACCTGGGTGGCGGTGAGGACGGGGACGGCCACGCGGCCCTCCTCGGCGGTGGCGGCGGCCGCAGTGGCGGTGCCGGCGGTCGGCGTGGGCGCGGCGAACGCCGGGCCGGCGACGAGGGAGGCGAGGACGACGCCGGTGGCGCCGATCGTCGCGAGGCAGGCTTTCTTGGGGGGCATGGTGCTCCTTGGATCAGGCGTGCCGGAGTGGCACGCTGATCAGAATGCTACACATCGCATGTCGGCTGGTCGCGCGGACGCCCTCTCGCGGCCCCGTGGTGTGGCCCGGCGAGGCGCCGGCCCGGGGGGCTCCGCATCGTGTCCCAGACGCGTGGCGCTCAGGGCCAGCTGTCCTCCTCGGGGTGGGTGACGACGAGTTCGCGGATCTCGCTCGTCGCGGGCATGCCGAGCACGTACAGCACGGCGTCGGCGACGTCGGCCGGGTCCTGCAGACGGGAGTCGTCCTGCGGCTTGTACTGCTCGTCGCGCGCGTCGAAGAAGCGGGTCCTCATGCCGGAGGGGATGAGCGTCGTCACGCCGACGACGCCCTTCAGCTCGGCCGCCAGCGAGCGGGTGAAGCCGACGACCCCGAACTTCGACGCGCAGTACGCCGTCGCGTCGCCCACCGCCTTGATGCCGAGCGACGAGGCCACCGTCACCACGCGCCCGTGGGACTCGCGGAGGTGGGGGAGGGCCGCACGGACGGTGGACACCGTGCCGAGGAGGTTGACCGCGACGATCTTCTCCCAGGTCTCCGTGCTGATGCCGTCGAGGGGCGCCGGGGTGTCGATGCCGGCGGCCGTGACGACCGCATCGAGACCGCCGTGCGCCGCGGCCGCGGCGATCACGGCCGCCTCGACGGCCCTCGAGTCCGAGACGTCGACCTGGTGCGCGTCGATCCCCTCGGGGACGCCGTCGACCACGAGGTCGAGCACGATCGGAGTGCCTCCGGCGAAGTGGACGGCACGGGCGACGGCTGCGCCGAGGCCGCTGGCGCCGCCCGTCACGAGGACGCGTCCGGGGCCTCGGCGGGCGGCCCGCGCCTCGGTGGGCGTGGGGACGGTGGTCGGGTCGGTCGTGGTCATGGTGGTTCCTTCCGGTGGGTGCACGACGTCGCGGTGAGCGCGACGCGATGCGGGTTCGAGGGCGGGTGCCGGTCGCGGCGGGTCAGGTCGCGGCGGGCCAGGAGGCGCGGGTCAGGAGGCGCAGGTCGGGAGGCGCAGGTCGGGAGGCGCAGGTCATCCCACGCGGGCGAGGGCCGACGCGAGACGGGTCGTCGAGCGCCCCGGGTGGAACGGCACGGTGACGGTGCGCCCGCCCCAGCCCGCCACGAGCGACGCCTCGGGCAGGGTCTCGGCGTCGTAATCGCCGCCCTTGACCCAGACGTCGGGCCTCAGCCGGTCGAGCACGGCGTGCGGGGTGTCCTCGTCGAAGACGATCACGGCGTCCACGCACTCGAGCGCCAGCAGGAGGTCGACCCGGTCGCCCTGGCTCATGATCGGGCGCTCGGGGCCCTTCAGACGGCTCACCGACGCGTCGCTGTTCACGCAGACCACCAGGCAGTCGCCGAGCGCCCGGGCTGCTGCGAGCGTCCGGGCGTGGCCGGCGTGCAGCAGGTCGAAGCAGCCCCCGGTGGCGACGACCGTGCCGCCGCCGGCGGCGACGCGCCGGCACACGGCGAGGGCGTCGGCACCGGGCAGGACGACCGGTTCGGGAGGTGCGTCGTCCGCAGAACGGTCACCGCGCCTCCCGAGCGCCGACAGATCGAGAGCCGCCACCCCTCCGGCGGCGAGGAACGCCGCCGCCGCGTGGACGGCGCGGCCGAGCGCCTCGTCGAGGGGGAGTCCCTCGACGAGCGCCACGGCGAGGGCCGACGCGAGCCGGTCGCCGGCACCGCACGGGTCGACCGTGCCGATCGCGGGGGCCGGCACGTGGGCGGCGACCGCGGCGGTGTCGTGCGTGACGAGCACGGCGCCGCGCGACCCGAGCGTGACGGCGACGCTCGCGACGTCCCAGCGGCGGCGGAGCGCCGCCCCGGCCGCCCCGGCCGAGGGGATGTCGTCCACCTCGGCCCGGTGCAGGGCCTGCGCCTCGCCCTGGTTCGGGGTGACGACGGTGCAGCCGGGCACGGGGCGCGCACCGCGGGGGTGCGGGTCCCAGACCACCGGCACACCCCGTCGGGCGGCCGTCCGCAGGGCGGCGCGGAGGGGCTCCGCGGCGGTGAGCCCCCGACCGTAGTCGGCGACGACGAGGGCGTCCGCCCCGAGCACCGCCTCGAGCATCTCGTCGGTGACCGTCGGCGGGGCGACGGGACCGCAGTGGTCGTCGACGCGGGCGATCGCGTGTCCGCCCTCGGCCCGGAGCCGTGTCTTGGTCGGCGTGCCGGCGCCGAGCGGACCCGCGACGACGGGCACGGCGCCCAGCGCGGCCCGGAGCTCGGCGGCGCCGTCGTCGTCCGCGAGGGCTGTGACGAGCGTGACCTCGACGCCGTCGAGGGCGAGCATCGCGGCGACCAGCCCGGCGCCGCCGGCACGTCGACTGCGTGCCGAGACGTCCACCACGGGGACGGGTCCGTCAGGACTGAGCCTCGTGGCCGTGCCGATCACGTCGACGTCCAGCAGGGTGTCGCCGACGACCACGACCCCGCTCACGGTCGCCCTCCGAGGCCCGTGCCGCGGCGATCGGGGCCGGCGACCCCGGTGCGCTCGATCTCCGCGTCGAAGACGAGGCAGAGGGCGTGGACCGCGATGAGCTGAGCCTCCTGCACGTTGGACGACGGCCCCGGCAGGGTGACGGCGTCGTCGCAGACGGACGAGAGCGGGTTCGGCCCCGGTCCCGTCAGCGCCCAGGTGGTGACGCCGATCTCCCGAGCGGCCTCGGCCGCCTCGACGAGGTTGCGGCTCGCGCCGCTCGTCGACAGCAGCACCAGGACGTCGCCCGCGCGACCGTGCCCCTGCACCTGCCGGGCGAAGACCCGGTCGTAGCCGTAGTCGTTGCCGATCGCCGTCACGGCGCTCGACTCCGCGTGCAGCGAGATGGCCGAGAACGACGGCCTGTCCGCGGCGAAGCGTCCGACGAACTCGCTCGTCAGATGCTGCGCCTCGGCCGCCGACCCGCCGTTGCCCGCCGCGAGCAGCCGGGCGCCGGCGCTCAGACGCGCGGCGAGCTCGACGCCCCAGTCGCGCAGATGGTCGGCCTCGTCGCCGAGCGCCCGGAGCACCGGGACGAGCGTGACGAGGTGCTCGCGCACGAGATCGGCGTGATCGGGTGCCGTGGTCGTCGGCGTCCCCGGAGGCGCGGCCTCCGGCGCCTCCGGGGGGCGGATCCCCGGACTGGTCGCGGTGCGCACGATGGTGAGGGGCCGGGTGCGGATGATCGAGGTCACAGGGTCGCTCCTGTCAGAGGCTCCCGAGCCGCCCGGGCCTCGGCGGCCGAGCGGCGGATGGTCGAGCGGTAGCTGGTGGCGGTCACTCCGGCGATGCGGTCCCACGAGTAGCGGGCCACTGCTCGCCGACGGCCCTCACGGCCGTAGCCCGCGGCCGTCGCGGGGTCGTCGAGCAGCGCCGAGAGCGCACCCGAGATCGCCTCGGGGTCCCGCGGCGGCACGAGCCGTCCCGTCGTGCCGTCGACCACGGTGTCGATGAGTCCGCCGACGCTGGCGGCCACGACGGGGACCCCGCAGGCCATCGCCTCGAGCGGGACGATGCCGAACGGCTCGTACCAGGGGGTGCAGACGAGCGCGTCGAGCGAGCGGAGCACGACGGGCAGCTCGCGCTGCTCGACCCGTCCGCGGAAGTCGACGCGGTCGCTCACGCCGAGCTCCGCTGCGAGCGCGGCCAGCGCCCGATACGTCGGGTCGTCGCTCAGCTGCGCGCGCGGGGGCCCGCCGATGACGAGCAGCTCGGCGTCGCGGCCGTCGGCGACCAGCCGGGCGAGGGCGGAGATCGCGTTGCCGTGGCCCTTGCGGGTGACCAGGCGACCGACGGTGGCCATCCTGACGGGGCGTCCCCGCGCCTCCTGCGGGCCGTCCGGGGTGAAGAGGCCGCTGTCGACGCCGCAGGGCGCCACGTCGATCCGGTCGGCGGGGACGCCGATGTGCCGCAGCTCGAAGACCTCGTCCGAGCAGGTGGCGATGACCGTGTCGACGTCGGCGCCGACGCGGGGCTCGAGCCACTCGCGATCGGGCGGGCTCGTGTCGAGCAGACCCTGGTGGCGCCGCTTGACGTGTCCGAGGGCGTGGAACGTCTGCACGACGGGCACCGGATCGCCGCCGCCGGCTCCTCGGATCGCGCGACGGCGGGCGGCGGCGACCGCGGCCAGACCGCTCATCCAGAAGTGCGCGTGCACCACGTCGGGGCGATCCTCCAGCCACGCTCGCTCGAGCCCGTCGGCGAGGGCGCGCATGTGGGGCAGCAGCTCGTCCTTGGGGAGGGGCGAAGGGGGTCCGGCGTCGACGTGCACGACGGTGACCCCCGACGGCATCTCGACGCGTTCCGGCAGGTCGGTGCCGTCGCGCCGCGTGTAGACGACGACCTCATGGCCGCGCCGCACGAGGGCGGCCGAGAGCTCGGCGACGTGCACGTTCTGCCCCCCGGCGTCCACCCCGCCGAGGACGGCGAGGGGGCTGGCGTGCTCGGAGACCATGGCGATTCTCATGCGGGTGTCCTCTCCGTCGCCGGGATGGCGGGTCGGTCGGTGCGGTCGAGGCGGTCGGTCCGCCGGCGAGGCGGCCGTCCGGGGGCGGCGCGCGGCCCGCCCGCCACGACGCCGCCGAGGACGGCGTCCCAGTCGGTCAGGAAGCGCGCGAGGCCGAAGCGCTCGAGGGCGTGGGTCCTCGCCGCCTCGCCTGCGGCCCGGGCGGCGTCCGGGTCGGCGATCAGCTCGCGGGCGGCGCGCACGAGCTCGTCGAGGTCCGTCGAGAGGGCGCCGGCGTCCGGCGGGACGGCGCGCAGAGCCTCCGTCGTGGCGAGCGCGACGACCGGCATCCCCGCCTGCATCGCCTCGATGAGCGACAGCCCGAGGCTGGTCCAGCGGATCGGGTGCAGGTAGACGCGGCACCGAGCCAGTCGTCGGTGGAGCTCACGCGTCGGGAGGTCGCCGACGACCTCGAGCCGATCGGGCCCGAGTCCGGTGACCCGCGGAAGGTCGTCCGCCCCCATGCCGAAGACGTCGAGCGGGGCCGCTGCGGCGAAGCTCGGCAGCAGGTCGGTGCCGGTGACCCTCCCTCGGCGCACGGGGTCGTTGACGACGACGCCGAGTCGCGCGAGCTCGCCCGTGTAGAGGGGGCCCGGGTCGACGACTCCGTGCTCGACCACGGTGGTGGGGGCGTCGCCGCAGTCCCAGAACAGGGCGTTGAAGTGGGTGACGTGCACCACGAGCACGTCGTCGCGCTCGGCGAGGGGGTGTCGGCTGTCGGGGACCGCGACCCTCGGGGCGTTGTGCTCGACGAAGACGGCCGGCACGCGCCCGGGGCCGTGGCCGAGGGGGCGGCCGAGCAGACGCTCGGCCTCGGCGAGCTCCTCGGTGCGCTGCAGCACGACGAGGTCGACGTCGGCGTCGTGGAGCGACTCCGGGGCGACCTCCGTCACGGAGTCCGGCCAGTCGCGACCGGCCCGGCCGAGTCCCCACGCGCCTCCTTCGCGGGTCGTCGGCAGCAGGTACTCGTGGTCGCCGCGCACGAAGGCGTCGGTCCAGCCGCCGTGCACGTGCCAGAGCAGGATCGTCAGGCGTCCGGTCATCGGGCGGCCTCCTCGGATTCGATCGGGCGGGACGCGCCCGCGGTCGTGAGGGGCCTCGTCCGAAGGGGAGCCGAGGAGGCGCGGGTGGCCTCCTCGAGGCCGTGGCGCCCCGGTCGTCCCGCGAGTCGCGTCACGGCCTCGGCCGCATCCGCGGCGGTGACGCCCGTCAGGCACGGATGCCCCGCGACGGGGCACTCGCGCGCGCGACTGCCCCGGCAGGCCGCCGACTGATCGCCGAGCAGCACCACGGGCACGCCGTAGGGAGCCCAGCGCGAGGCCGGCACGACGGGGGAGAAGAGACTGACGACGGGGGTGCCCACGGCGGCGGCGAGATGGGCAGGGCCGGTGTTGCCGGTGACGACGGCCGCCGCTCGCTCGAGGACGACCGCGAGGACCCCGAGATCGGTGCGCCCCGACAGGTCGACGCCGACTCGGCCCGCGACCGCGCGCGCCAGCGGCGCCTCGGCGGCTGCTCCCGTCACGACGACGATCCAGCCGGCCGAGGCCAGCGCCTCGACGGTCTCGCGGTTGCGGTCGACCGACCAGGCGCGCGAGGGGACGGCCGCCCCGGGATGCACGACCACGAACGGGGCGTCGCCGACGGTCTCGGCGAGCAGAGCCACGGCGGCTGCCCGCGCCGCTTCGCCCGGCTCGACGGCGAGGCGACCGTCGTCGCCCGCGGGCGATGCGAAGCCGGCCGCCTCGGCGATCCGTCGGGCCCGCTCGGGCTCGGGCTGATCCTCGTCGAGCGTCTCGCCGGGTCGGAGGCGGACGTCGAGCAGGCTGCCCGCGTAGTCGACGGAGGCTCCCGTGATGCGGACGACACCCGCCAGCCGGAGCAGGAGGGCCAGTGGCAGGGGCGACTGGTGGAACGAGGTCAGGATCACCGCCTCCTCGGGGTCGACGTCGGCGAGCAGCTCGGCGAGCTCGTCGAGGCGGGCGTCCGAGACGGCGGGGGCCGGGTCGACGATCCACGGTGCCGCCCAGGTGAGGACCCGGTCGACGCCCGGCAGGAGGCGGGCGGCGGCGGCGCCCTGCGGACCGGCGAGCACGGTGACCTCGACGTCGGGCTGCGCCGCGACGGCGCGGATCGCGGGACCGGAGATCAGCACGTCGCCGGCGCTGTCGAGTCGCGCGACGAGCACGCGGCGGGTCATGCCGCACCGCCCGCGGGAGGAGCGGTCGACGCGAGGCCGTCGGGCACGAGGCCGCGGCCGGCGGTGTCGGCGGACGCCGGCCCGACGACGGGGCGGACGCCGCGCCCGGTGAGGTGCGCGACGGCGAGGTCGACCGCCCGCCGGATGTCGGCGGCGACCACGTCGGCGTCGTCGATCTCCTCCTGCAGGGTCACGGCCGTGGGCACGAGCACGGAGCGGGCCCCCGCGGCGCGCGCTGCGACGACGTCGCTGCCGATGTCGCCGATCACGACGCAGTCGCCCGGCTCGACGCCGAGCGCGTCCGCCGCGGTCAGCACCAGTCCCGGCGCCGGCTTGCGGCAGCCGCAGCCCTCCGACGCGGCATGAGGGCAGACGGCCCAGAAGTCCAGCCGACCGACGAGCTCGTCCACGCGGCGGTTGACCGCGTCGACCCGCTCCCGGGTCAGCGCACCCTCGCCGACGGCGGACTGATTGGTGACCGCTCCGACGGCGAGACCGGCCCGACGGACGGCGGCCACCGCCTCCCGGGCACCCGGCATGAGGACCACGCGGGCGGGGTCGCCGTTGCGCACCACGTCGACGACGAGCGTGCCGTCGCGGTCGAAGAGCACCGCACCGGCACGCGAGGAGGTGCGGCTCGAGCTGGTCATGACCGGTCCCTGCCCCCGGGCGCCCGCCGTGAAACGTGCCCCGGTCGCCTTCTTCTCCGAGCCCTCCTCCTCGCTTCCGCCCCGCCGCCGTCGGCGCCGCGCAGCAGGAGGAGGGTGCGTGCCACCCACGCCCTTGCGCCCTTCTGAGCGCTGCGCAACCCCTCGACACGTCGAGACGCCCGATGGCAGCGTGGCCGCATGCGACGACTCCCCGACGCCGACGGCGCTCCCGAGCTCCTGGCCCTCAGGGCCCTCAAGCTCGGTGATCTGCTGGTCGCCGTGCCCGCCCTGAACGCCGTCGTCCGCGAGTGTCCCGAGCACCGGATCGTGCTCGCCGTCCCCGGGTGGCTGGAGCCGATCGCGGATCTCGTGCCCGGGCTCGACGTGCTCTGGCCGACACCGGGTCTCGACCATCCGCTCG